>WNFD01015803.1_pt1 | contig 10113 bp, 7 predicted proteins | sample 5400491 | NCBI WGS metagenome assembly WNFD01 (sample SAMN13153343, study PRJNA577476) | soil metagenome | isolation source: 120 cm saprolite under Douglas fir tree site 2 hole 2 replicate 2 | place: USA:California | collected 2015-04-18
GCCGGGGTGATCGCCACCAGGCCTGCCACCAAGCCCGATACAAATCCCAACAGCGTCGGCCGCTTGCGGAAAATCCATTCGGCGGCGATCCAGGACAGCGCGGCGGTTGCCGCCGAGATGTGAGTATTGATGAATGCGAGCGCCGCGTTTTGACCGGCAGAGAGCGCGCTGCCCGCGTTGAAACCGAACCAACCAAAGGAGAGCAGGCCGGCGCCAGTCAGGGTCATCGGCAGGTTGTGGGGAATGAACCGTTCGCGGCCGTAGCCAAGGCGCTTGCCGATGAAGAGCGCGCAGATCAGCGCGGACAGACCCGCGGTCCAATGAACCACGGTACCGCCAGCGAAGTCGAGCACCCCGAAATTCGCCATCCAACCACCATCTGCCCAGGTCCAATGCGCGACCGGGTCGTAAACCAAAGTGCTCCAGAGAAACAGAAACAGGGCATAGGCGCTGAACTTCATCCGTTCGACGAAAGCGCCCGAGATTAGCGCCGGGGTGATGATCGCGAACTTGAGCTGAAAGGCCACGAAAGCCAGATGCGGCAGGCTTCCCTTGAGCTGAGGCGCCATACCCGAGAGCAAGACGTAGTTGAGGCCGCCAATTAGACCACCGTGCGTCTGGCCGAAGGCCAGCGAATAGCCGAAGAAGACCCATTGAACGGTGATCAACGCCAGGGCCAAATACGAGTACATGAACGTCGCAAGCACGTTCTTGCGGCGCACCATGCCGCCGTAGAAGAGGGCCAGGCCCGGCGTCATCAGGAGGACCAATGCCGACGAGATCAGCATCCACGCCGTGTCGCCCGAGTTCAGGCTGGCAGCATTGGCCTGCGCCCAGGCGGGATTGGCGATGAGGGAGAGGGCGCAGCTGAGCGGGATGAACCGCCCTTTTGGAGCGCAGGTGATCGCGAAACGCCCGCCGATCCTCATTGAGCGACCCCCCTATAGTATTTTCGAAGCCGGGCCGCTAGCTTGGAAAGAAAGCGCAACTTCTGCGAGCCTTACGTGCATCGAACAGCCGCTTGAGCGGATAGATCGCCCGCATCGGCGGTTAGGTCACTTCCGGTCCTTCTGATGTCCCGGCCGCGCATCGGCAGCGGGCAGCCCTCGAGTCCGCCGAAGGGACAGAGGCGGTCGCTCGATGACAAATCAAAACAATTTTTGAATACGATTTTGTTGTTGTTGCTTTGACTACAACGTGGCATATCAAGCGACGTTGAAACAAAGCCATGAAATAACTCACGAAAAGACCGTGAAGCGTGTAAATCATTTGCTTTTATTCTCGACGGCCGCTCTGTTGGTCGCGTGGAATACGTCATTTCGGACCACAAGGGTTGAAAACGAGATGACGAAAGAGAAAGCGCGTTGCACCGCCCGGCGAATCGTTGGCCGTCGCCATCAGTTTCTAAGTTGCCACCTCGATTTCGACGGCCGAGGCCACGAAGCGATCCGAAGTTCTTTCGACGAGGCACATTGCCGCCAATACTGCGAGAAGCTTGGCCCACAACTTCCGGTTGGAAAGGGGTGGGGAGAGTGCGTGACCTCGCCGATCCATGACCTGAACGGGTTGGGTAGCTACTTGGGCTGCTATCTCCAGTCCGAAGGCAGGGAGATCGTGCACACCCCAGATGTCGTCTCCGAAGTTGAATGCGCCACCCTGTGCACCTAAGCGATTGAGCGCCGATCGCCGCTGGCACTAATTGGGGCGCCTCCATAAATAGAGCGGGTGCAACCCGAAAATCGTTCTTCCAGCCGTCCCGATCCCGTGGTGGAGGCACACGCTCTCTCCAAAAGTTATCGCGAGGCCGACTCCGAGCATCCGGTCCTCACCGGGGTCGAGTTGATTATTCATCCCGGCGAGTTCGTTGTGTTGCTCGGCAAGAGCGGCTCCGGGAAATCGACCCTGCTCAACCTGATCAGCGGGATGGACGTTGCAACGTCCGGGGAGGTGCGACTGGTCGGAAAACCGTTGCATGCGTTGACCGAGGAGGAACGCACCCAGCTTCGGCGCCGTTACATCGGCTTCGTTTTTCAGTCCTTCAATCTGCTACCGACCCTCACGGTCGAGGAAAATGTGCTGCTTCCGCTCGAGCTCAATGGCACCCCCGAACGCAAGAGCCGCGAGACGGCTCGCCGGCTGCTGGAAAGGATTGGTCTCCTGGACCGGCGCCAGCAGTATCCGGACCGGCTTTCCGGAGGGGAGCAGCAGCGAGTCGCAGTGGCCCGCGCCCTTGCGCACCGACCGCTCCTTTTGCTCGCCGATGAGCCCACCGGAAACCTCGACGCAGAGACCGGCCGCCAGGTATTGGACCTATTCGAGGAGCTCGCCCGCGAGAGCGGCCACGCCGTTCTGGTCGCGACTCACGATCGGGAAATGGTGTCCCGTGCCGATCGGGTCCTTCAGCTGTTGCAGGGGCGATTGATAGAGCGGCCCAAGCTACAGGCGGCGCGATGACGCCCACCCTGTGGCGTTTTAGCCTGCGCTCGTTGACGCGGCACCCGCTGCTCACTGGCCTATCGGTGGTCGGAATCGCGATCGGAATCGCGGTTGTTGTATCGATGGACCTGGCCAACGAGAGTGCTCGCCGGGCCTTCGGACTCTCCGCCGAAGCCGTCGGAGGAAAGGCCACCCACTCGATCGTCGGGGGTCCGTCGGGGCTCGAGGAAGAGCTCTATCGCCGGCTGCGCGTCGAGCTCGGGATGCAAGCCGCCGCGCCGGTGGTCGAGGGGTTTGCGCGAGTCCCCTCCGCGCCCGGCCGTACCTTCCAGGTGCTGGGCCTGGACTTCTTCGCCGAGGCACGATTGCGACCGCATTTCGGGAAGGGTTCGTTGGATCTGCGAGCTCTGATGACCACACCCGCCAGTGCGCTGCTCGCCGAGACCACCGCTGCAGAGCTCGAGATTCACGAGGGTGAAACCATTTCACTCGTAATCGAGGGCGCGGAGCGAAGAGTTAAATTGGTCGGCCTGATTCGAGGCAACCGATCCGGTGGCCTGCAGGCAATCGAGGATTCATTGCTGATGGACATCTCATCCGCCCAGGAGATCCTTGGAAAAGTTGGTCGCCTGGACCGGATTGATCTGATCGCGCCCGACCTGACTGCGCTCAGTCTGCTCGCCCTGTTGGTCGGGATCTTTCTCATCTACAACACCATGACTTTCTCGTTGGTTCAGCGTCGGGAGCTCCTGGGCACGCTGCGAGCCCTGGGGGTGACCCGGGGGCAAGTGTTCTGGCTTCTGCTCGGGGAAGCGGGTCTGCTCGGCATTGTCGGAACCGCTCTCGGAATGGTGGGTGGGATCGCGCTCGGCCATGGCCTGGTGCGCCTGGTGACGCGCACGATCAACGATCTCTACTTCGTGGTCAATGTGAGGCAGCTTGCGCTCGATCCGATTACCCTCGTCAAAGGCATTGCGCTTGGGATTGGCGCAACGCTCGCCGCTGCGCTTCCTCCCGCCCTGGAATCTACGCGCGTCGCCCCCAACATCGTCCTCCAGCGCTCGACGATCGAGTCGCGCTTGCGTCAGCGATTGCCGCTGTTCGGCGTCGTCGGGGCTCTCTGTTCCGTGCTGGGCGTGGCGCTGTTCGCGTTCCCGAGCCGAGATCCGTTCCTGGCCTTCGCCGGGCTGGCGGCGGTGCTGATCGGCTTTGCTCTGGTGAGCCCGCTTGCTACCTACCTCCTCGCAACTGGCGCCCGGCCTCTGCTCGCCAAGTCGTTGGGGCTTTGGGGAAGGATGGCCGCGCGCGGGGTAATTACTTCGCTCAGCCGCACCGCGATCGCGGTGGCGGCGCTGAGCATTGCAGTCGCCACCACGGTCGGCGTGAGCTTGATGGTCAGCAGTTTCCGGGGCACGGTCTCGCGCTGGCTGGAATCCTCGTTGATTGCCGACGTCTATGCCACCGCCCCCGGCCTGGTTTCGCGTCGAGGCGAAGCAACCATTCGCGCCGAACTCGTTGATCGACTGCGACGCGCCCCGGGCGTCCAAGCCATCACCTCGGTTCGTACCGCGCGAGTGCGTTGGAACGAGCAGCCGATTGATCTGGTAGTAACGGATTTGAGCGCGGTTTCGCAGCGTCCTTATCGCTTCGCCGAAGGTAACCCAGAGGAAATCTGGCCGGCGCTCGAAAGCGCCGACGCGGTGGCGGTTTCAGAACCCTTCGCTTTTCACCACCGCGTCGAGGTCGGTCAGTCGCTGGATCTCACGACCGACGACGGAGTCCGCCCGTTTCGGATTGTGGGCGTGTACTACGACTATGGCTCCGACAGCGGCGTCGTGATGATCAACCGCAAAAGATACGAGCGACACTTTCGGGACCGGGGAATCACCGGCTTGGGGTTCATCGCCACGCCCGGATATTCAATCGACAAACTGCTCAGCGAGTTGCGGGCGATCGTCGGACGGGATGAGCAGCAGCTGTTGCTGCGCTCAAACCGAGCCCTGCGCGAAACCTCACTGCAAATTTTCGATCGAACCTTCGCGATCACTCAGGTCCTGCGGCTTCTCTCGGTGGCAGTGGCCTTCATCGGCGTGCTCAGCGCCTTGATGGCGTTGCAGCTCGAACGCGCCCGTGAGCTGGCGGTGATGCGCGCGGTGGGTTTGCTGCCGCGCGAGCTTCGAGTGCTGGTGACCTATCAGACCGGACTGATGGGATTGTTTGCGGGTCTGCTCTCGCTCCCACTCGGCCTGTTGTTGGCCCATATCCTGGTGCATGCAATCAACAAGCGCTCTTTCGGATGGACGCTGCAGCTCTCACTCAGTCCGGGTATTTTCGTTCAGGCGCTCTTGGTTGCGCTCGGCGCCGCGCTGCTGGCCGGCGTCTATCCCGGTTGGCGAATGTCGCGCGCGAACCCGGCCGGGGCATTGAGGGATTAGACCGGTGTGCTCGAGTTGCCATGTTTCTCTTTACCTCGCGCTACTCCTGATCGTGGGTCTGGTGTCTTGCCAGGCGCGAGAACCCCGCTCGCCAATAAATCGATCGGAAGAGCGCCTGGAGCTCTCGGAGCTTTTGGGTAAAAGTGGCACGACCGCGGGGTTCGAACGAGCAATCATGCCCCGGCAATTCAGTTTCCCCGAGGACCACGGCCCTCACTCGTCCTTTCGAACGGAGTGGTGGTACGCCACCGGCAATCTGCTCGATTCGAGCGGCCGACGATTCGGATATCAGCTCACCATTTTTCGGAGCGCCCTCTCGCCGGCGGATATCGTGAGACCGTCCCAATGGGCAGCGAGTCAGATCTACATGGGCAACTTCGCGATCACCGACGTGGGTGAAAGCCATTTCTATGCCTTCGATCGATTCGAGCGTGGCGCAATGGGACTGGCCGGCGCTTCAGCCATTCCTCTCCATGTCTGGATCGGCAATTGGTCGATCGCCTCGATTGGGCCTCAAGCCTTTCCGGCTCGGATCAAAGCACAGGAGGGCGGGCTGGCGATCGAGCTACTCGTACGCCAGGAGACCCCGCCCGTGTTGCAGGGGGATCATGGATTGAGTCAGAAGGGACCTGAGGCCGGGGACGCTTCCTACTACTACTCGCTGCCGCGAATGCACACTCAGGGGACGGTGCGGATTGGCGATCGCAGCCATCGCGTCGAGGGACTGAGTTGGATCGACCGCGAATGGAGTACGAGCTCGCTGGGCAGAAATCAGGTGGGATGGGATTGGTTTGGGCTTCAGCTCAGCGACGGACGACAAGTGATGTACTACCAGCTGCGGCAAACGGACGGCCATGGCGATCCTTCGAGCGCCGGGACTTTGATTGAAGCCGATGGCAGCGCCGTGGCTCTTTCCGGCGAGCAGGTCCAGCTCGAAGTCACCTCGTACTGGCGCAGCCCCAAGGACGGACGTTCATACCCAAGCAGCTGGAGGCTGCGAGTTCCCACGGCCCAACTGAGCCTAGAAATCAGACCCTATTTTTCAAATCAGGAGCTGAACCTCGCGATTCGGTACTGGGAAGGAGCAGTCGGCCTGACGGGCACGGCGAAGCAAAAACCGGTCACCGGAAGTGGATACGTAGAACTGACCGGCTACGCAGACTAAGAGTGTTGCGCAGGTCCGCCGAGGGTTGCGCCGGTGCACCGCCCGGGTTGCCGCGCTAAGATCGAAATCGGGCGGCTCTTGGGTCCCAAGCGATGACCACCTTTCGTTCCGTTACCCTGCGTGTTACCGAAAAGGAAGCCAGGCTGATCGAAGCTGGAGCGAGCGCATTAGGTGTTTCCAAATCCACCCTGATCTCGACCGCGGCTGAAATTGCGGCGCATCAACTCGGGTTCTTCGAAGATGGTCGCACCCTGCGCACCGAGCCCGGCTCCTGGAAGGATGCTCCAGTTCGCGACAAGGGGAGTCTCGACTCGCAGATCGTCATTTCGCTCAACCCACTCGAATACCAGACGATTCGAAAAGCCGCGCAGTGGAGTTTCGTTTCGTTTCCGGCTTTCTTGATTGGAGCCACGCTCCGCTTCTTGGCGACTTGCAAGAATACTCAGCCCGGAAACCCGGAGCTCGCGGCGTTGTCTCTGCCGCCACCGTACGACACGAGCGGCAAGTCCGGTCGCGGGAAGTAGCGACGGCAGCCGCTGGTGTGAGCTACACCTCGTCTGCGCCCGCTACACCTCGTCTGCGCCCGATCCACCGGTGTTGCCCTACCCCGTGGCGAGCTTGCGTGATCCGATTTCCGATATGCTCGGGCAGCGGTGAATCGAGACGCGGTCCTTATCGCTCCCACCCACCCAAACAAAGGAACGCAAGAATGACTCTTGCTTCTGAATTACTTCTCTCTCTCTCGCTGACGTTAGCGCCCGCCGAGCCTTCCGGATCGGATCTGGCACCCACCAAGACGCTTTGGCTGGTGCAGCCGCTTTACCCGGGTCAAAGCCTCCTCGTGAAGCGAACCGAGGAAGCGATTCACCAGATGATTCCGCCAGACAGCAGCTCCAGCGAAGTGATCGGTTCGCAGGAGCTAAGCGCGGCGCTCAAGGGAAAGAGCATCAGCCTCAAGTGTCTCTTTCGCGAAGTCAAGTGCGCCGATCCGATCGACGACATGGTGAGCGGGCTCGGCTTCAAGCGGGTGGTGCTGATCAAGGGCGGACAAGATGAAACGGGTTACCGGTTCAAGGCGGCGAGCTATCAAACGGATACCGGGGAGGTGGCGAATTCCGAGGGAACCCACGCCGCTCTGGATCGAGCCCTTGTGGCGGCGGTGATCAAGGTGGTGCCCCTGTCGTCGACCCTCGAGGTGAGCACCGAACCCAGTGGCGCGACGGTATTCATCGACGGCGAAAAGATCGGCACCACGCCGTTAGCCTCGGGTCAGATTCTCCCCGGCGAGCGCTCGATCAAGATTGAGCTCGGCAGCTACAAGACAATCGAGGAGAGGCGGCTGGTACCAGTCCACGGCCAGGTACAAGTGCAACGCAAGCTCGAGAAATTGCCGGCCCGGGTCACCCTGAACGTGGCGCCGAAGGGCTCTGAAATCCTGATCGACGGCAACGTCGTCGGCAAAGACCACGTCGACGCGGGCATCATGCCTGGGAAGCACACCTTCCGCTTCCAGGCGCCCGGCTACGTCGCGCAACAGATCCAGGCGGACATCAAGCCGAACGAGACCTTCGCCGACAACAGGACGCTCAATATCATCACCGACGCCCTGGGTGAGGCACAGGAGAACATCTACAAGCGAGGCGCCTCGTTCTCCGCCAACTTCGAATATCAGTTCCCGGCGGCCGACACCTACAACGTGAAGCAATTTAGTCTGAGCTCTCAAGCGCATGCGACTCGGCTGCTCTCACCGCCGCGGGGATCGGCCAAGCTGATGGGCGGCAGCGCGGACTTGACCACGCATTTCCGCTACTTCGGATTGATGATCATCGGAGCCGCGTACGTGCGTTCTTCCGATCCCTGGACGTCGCAGGTCACAAACGGCACGGGAATCCCCCCTCAAACGCAGGTGGTCGCTGACGTCGATGCACTCTCGCTCCGAGCCTTCCAACCGCAACTGCGGGTAGCCCTTTGGCGCTTTACGTTTTCTCTTCAGGGTGGAGCGGAAGTGCGGGCGTTCAGGATGCGGGATGTCAACAACCCGTCCTTCAACCCCAACGGCTTTCTGTCGGTGGATCTGCAGATCGCGGGACAATTCGCAATTCGCTTCCACATCGTTGAGGGACTCTTTCTGCAGGCAGGATACCGGTACATGTACACGATCACCGGTTTTTACGGCGACAAGGGACCCTCGATGATGGGCTACATGGGAGGACTCGGCTATGCGTTCTAACGGGCGTGGTCTGATGCTCGCGGCTTTGGCCTTCGCAGGCGGCGCGGTGGCGGAACCGCTGGTCGGTCCGTCGGTTGGAAATCCAGATGTACTGGTATCCGAGGGGAACCGGCTCTACAGCACCAAAAAGTACGCCAAGGCAGCTTCGAAGTTCCTGGCGGCAACCCGCGCCAATCCCACCGCGACCCAGCCCTACCTTGTGCTGGCCCGCAGCTACATGGGGGCCAAGCAGGTGCCGGCCGCGTGCAATGCTTACCGTGCCTATCTCACTGCCGCTCCCGATTCCGCAGATCGGCCGAAGGCGGAGCGAGAGCTCAGGAATTGCGAACGCCGCTTCAAGCGCGTGAAAAAGAGCAAGCGCATCGACCTCGGCCCCCAGTATGTCGAAACGAAGGCGCAGTTTTTCGCAGCATTAGATGAGAAAATTCTTCTCGGGTCCGGCTCCGCTTCCGTGGCGCTACGAACGCTGATCCACGACGGCTATGTGGGGCCGGATTTGGCGGAAATGGGATCCAAGCTCAACACCGCCGCCGGCGCGGCGGCGGAGGACTTCTACCGGCGCGCCATGGCCCGAGAATGGATTCCAGCTCACGCATTGCGCGACGCAAAGCAGCTCTATCAACTGGCTGTGGAGACCGGCTCTCCTCCCCAGAGCTACGGGTCACACAGCGCCTTCATCGAGGGGTTGGCGGATTTTCAGAGCTTTGAGGCCAAGCGGGCCGAGCAGAAGTTCGCCGAGGCGTCCCTCGCCGAGCCCACGGTCACGGAGTACAAGTTCTACCGCGCAGCGGCGATTTATCGCGGCGGGGACAAGACCGGCGCCCTCGAGGCATTGGAAAAAGATCTTCCGCAGGATCCGCGCACCGCGGTCCTACGCGAAGCCCAAGCTCTGGGCAGTTCTTCGCAGGCCGGCGCGACTGAGCTCGAGCAGCTGCTGTTTACCAAGCGCTTTTCCGCTGGGCGATAACCAGGCGGACAGGTCCGCCGAAAGCGGGCCAGCGATCATCGCCCGGACGCTGGAAAATCGAGGAATTGCCGGCTGTTAGCCAGCAGATTTCGGGCGATTGCAGTGTGCTCCCGGTTACCTCTAGCGTATGGGGCACACTAGATGCGCAGGCTGAAGACGGCGATCGTTCTGGGCGGGGGTGGAGCGCGGGGAGCCTATGAGGCCGGCGTCATCTCCTATCTACGCGAGGAGCTCGAACCGCTGCTGGGTCGCGAGCTCAAGCTGGACGTGATTACCGGAACATCGGTTGGGGCGATTCATGCCTGTTTTCTGGCAGCGACCTCAGATCAGCCAGCCACCCAAGGGCGTAGGCTCACTCTACCTTGGCTGAGCACGCAGCTCGACCGCGTCCTGGAATTCGGGGTTGCCGATATCTGGCGCTTGATCCGCGAGAGCGTGGGCCGGCCGAGCAGTCGGCTTGATGTGCGGCAAGGCGGGCTGGCCAACCCCGACGGGCTTCGAAAGCTCGTCACCACCACCATTCCATGGCTGAACATTGGCCGAAATCTGCGCCAGGGCTATTACGAATCGCTCGCGGTGAGCGCCACCCACGTCGGGAGCGGGCGGACGATTGCGTTCGTGCAGAAACGAGGGCAACTGCCACCCTGGGGAAACGATCCCTACTATCGAGCGGAGGCCGCGCGGATCAGCCCGAAATACGCTCTGGCGTCCGCTGCGATCCCAATCCTCTTTCCCGCGGTGTGGCTGGATGGGCAGCTCTACGTGGATGGAGGACTTCGATTCAACGTCCCCCTCAGTCCTGCGTTGCGTTTGGGCGCCGAGCGGGTGATCGTCGTTTCGCTCAGGCCGGACCAAAGCCCATCAGCGCGAGCCGATGTGG
>WNFD01008444.1_pt1 | contig 10112 bp, 9 predicted proteins | sample 5400491 | NCBI WGS metagenome assembly WNFD01 (sample SAMN13153343, study PRJNA577476) | soil metagenome | isolation source: 120 cm saprolite under Douglas fir tree site 2 hole 2 replicate 2 | place: USA:California | collected 2015-04-18
CCGCTTCGGCTTCCACGATGTGGTCGATAGCGAAGAGATGTTCGTGCGGCTCATGCGCGAGTTCCGCGCAGAGCGGATCGTTCCCTGAGACCCATCGCCGCCGCGACAACGATCGTCTGCATGACGTCGGCTCAGGGTCTTGGTCGTGTAAAAACGCTCGGACGTGAGCTGTCGGGTGTGCGCGGTGAACTGGCGCGGCTCGATTGCATTTGTTCGACGCATGGTCGCTCCGGCAGTTGCTGTCCTTTTTTTCTGTTTCGAACTGGCCAGAGCGGCGTGGGAACCGCGTTTTCGGGCGGGCGCTAGGCCCTGATCGCTGCGATTAGCTGTCCAGGCCCCATAATGTTTATGACGCGCGTGAGATTATAGGCCAGCACGTGCAGGGCCATTTCGGTGCTGACCCGTTTCAGAGTCTTCGTCAGGAAGTGGGTCGCTCCCATCCGAGCCTTGATCGTGCCGAAGGGGTGCTCGACCGCGACGCTGACGCATCTTCTCTGGATGCTCGTCGAGCCGGCGCTGCACCGCCTCGAGAACATGCTCGTGCTCCCAGCGGGTGATCCGCCGCTCGTGGCCTGTAGTGCACTTTGGCTTGAGCGCACACGTCAGACACGACATTGTCCAGTAACGGCGCATCCTCTTGCCGTCCTCCTCGTTCGTGTACCGGTAGGTCAGCCGCTCGCCGGCCGGACAACGATAAACATCGTCCTCCGGCAGATAGACGAAGTCCTGCTTGCCGAAGCGGCCTTCCGACTTCGCGCCCGATGTCATCGGCTTCGGCAGCGTCACCGTGATGCCGGCCTCTTCGCACGCCAAGATCTCCTCGCCGTTGAAGTAGCCTCGATCGGCGACCGCTTCGAGCTCCTCCGTTTGCAAAGTCGCCTTCGCGTCCTTTGCGACGGTTGCGAGTTGTGAGCGATCCGAGCCCACATTCGTCACCTCGTGCGTCACAATCAAATGGTTCTCGGTATCGACCGCGACCTGCACGTTGTACCCGACGACGCCGGAACCGCGCCCACTCGTCGCCATCGAGCGGGAGTCAGGATCGGTGAGCGAGATCTGCTGGTCGGACGAGGCGAGCATCTGTTTCTCGATCGCCGCGAGTCGCTGCATCTCACTTTCGAGTTTCGCGAGTTTCTCCTTGAGCCGCGTCGTTTTGAGCGCGAGCGTCTCAGAAGGCTCCTGCCGATCGGCCGTATCGAGCTGGCTGAGATACCGGGCTACGCTCTCTTCAAGCTGTGTCCGGCGCCGCTCCACCTTGGCGCGTGTGAAGTTCCGATCGCGGTTGTTCACAGCCTTAAATTTACTGCCGTCGATGGCAACGCTGGCTTTCGTCAGCAGGCCCATCACGCGGCAGAGCTCGACGAAGCGTGCGCACACCTTGCGGATCGCAGGGCCATTGTCCTTGCGGAAATCCGCAATTGTCTTGTGATCGGGAACGAGCCGCCCCGTAAGCCACATCACCTCAACGTTGCGCCCGGCGTCACGCTCAAGCCGGCGGCTTGACTGAACCCGATTAAGATAGCCGTAGATATATAGCTTCAGCAGCGCCGAGGGATGATACGAAGGCCGACCGGTCATCTCAGGATCGACCCCACTGAACCCAAGCTCGGCCAGATCGAGTTCATCGACAAAGACATCGATCACCCGAACGGGATTATCCTCGCCAATCCAATCTTCCAAGCATTCGGGAAACAGCGTGCTCTGCCCGCGATCCAGCCCCTCAACGAAGCGTCTCATCCGATCCCCCCGCAAATAACGCCGGAATCATACCGCGGGAATCATATGAAGCAGTGCGTTTTCACACAGCCAGGGTCAAAAGCTGACTTCCAGAGAATGTCGGCTTTTGGCGGATAGTGTTGAAAAAGTCTTTTTTGGGTGACGAGCGAAATTTTCTAGAACCGCTGATGCGTTTCGTACGTGGCGACGTGAGGGACCACATTGTTTCGCACAAAAACGACCACGGACCATCGTATCGGCGCTACAGGGCGCTGCAGCAGTAGAGACATCTAAAAATCTAGTTTCGCGAGATTTTCGGTATCGTTCGATTTTCGACTTTTGCAACAGTATCGGCGCAAAGCCGACATTCGCCAGGCGACCCGCCTCAGCGAGGTGCGGGCTGGCGGCTTCAAACCCGCCGTTGTTTCTGCGCCATTTCCGCGGCAAGCAGGATAGCCGCGCGTGCGGCTCCGATTCCTGCGATTCCCTTTCCGGCGATGTCGTAGGCCGTTCCGTGCGCCGGCGTACATATAGGAAAAGGAAAGCCACCAAGCAGCGTAACGCCGCGATCGAAGCCCATCAGTTTGATCGCGATCTGGCCTTGGTCATGATACATGGTCAGCACGGCGTCGAATGCGCCGCTTTTTGCGCGCAGGAACACGGTATCTGCGGGAAACGGGCCTTCTGTCGCGATCCCGTCAGCGCCGGCTTCTTCCACCGCGGGTCCAATCGCGTCGATCTCTTCCCGCCCGAAATTTCCGCCATCGCCGGCATGGGGGTTGAGGCCGGCGACCGCGATGCGCGGACGCTTGAATCCGGCCGTTCGCATCGAGGCATCCGTGAGCCTGAGGGCGCGCAGGACGCGTTCCCTGGTGATATGCGCTGCGACCTCCGCAAGCGAGATATGCGATGTGACGCGCGCGTTCCAAAGCCCGTCCAGTACGTTGAATTCGCTCGCCGGGCCGTCAAGCCCGACCACGTCGGCCGAAAAGCTGATCTCGTCATCAAAGACGGGATGTGCAAGGCGCATTGCATTCTTGTTGAATGGCGTAAAGCAGACGGCGTGGGCCCGGCCGTCACGTGCCATCGTCAGCGCGTGACGATAATTTGCCAGCGCAAACCGGCCGCCTTCGGCCGTCGCGGTGCTTCGCGCGACCGATGCCGGATCGAGATGGCCGAGATCGATGAAAATCGGTGCCCGCTCTTCTTTCGACAGGTCGGCGTCCGGTGGGGCAGATATCAAGTCAAGCTTCACCGCGGCAACTCGCGCTCCGTCGTCGAGGACGCGGCGATCGCCGATGACGACGATCTGCGCTTTGGTGACGACGTCATCGAGGGCGAGGAGTCTGGCAGTCAATTCCGGACTGATGCCGGCAGGATCACCCATGGCGAGCGCTATAATCGGTCTCATCAGGATCTCCCGGGCCTTTCTGCGGTCAATTTGTTCTGCTCGATCATCATGGCCTTAACTGCGACCGCGGCATGACTCTGCCGATCGTTCGCCAGATCCCTGGCATCAGCAGCAGCGCCGCGCCGAGCAAGATGAGCGTTGTCACCAGCGGTTTCGCAAAAAATATTCCCAGCGAACCTCTCGACATCAGCATGGACTGGCGAAATGCATCTTCCGCCTTGTCGCCAATCACGATCGCGAGCACCAGCGGCGCCAGGGGATAATGAAGTTTCTTGAACAGATATCCCAAAATGCCGAATCCCATCATCAACACGACATCGAGATAGGAATTAGAAACCGAATAGGCTCCGACCGTGCAGATGATGACGATCACTGGCGCGATGATGAAGAACGGCACGCGCATCAGCGCCGCGAAGATCGGCACCGTCAATAGCACCAGAACCACGGCCACGACGTTGCCGAGATACATTGAAGCGATCAATCCCCAGACGAAGTCCTTTTGCTCGACGAACAGCATGGGTCCGGGATTCAGTCCCCAGATCATCAGGCCGCCCATCATGACGGCTGCGGTAGCCGATCCGGGGATGCCCAACGACAGCATGGGAAGCAGGGCGCTGGTGCCGGCCGCATGATCCGCGGTTTCCGGAGCGATGATGCCCTCCGGCTCTCCTTTGCCAAAATTCGCGTGCCGGGGTGAAAGACGCTTGGCGATCCCGTAGCTCATGAACGATGCTGCGGTCGGGCCTCCCGGTGTAATACCCATCCAGCAGCCGATCGCCGCGCTGCGCGACAGCGCCCAGCTGTATCGCGGAAGACCAGCGAGCGTACGGAAGACTTCGCGCCACTCCACTTTGGAAGAGATGGCCTTGACGTGAAATTCGTCTTCGACGGCAATCAGCAACTCGCCGATACCGAACAGGCCCATGACAGCGACCACGAAGCTGATGCCCTTCACCAGTTCGTCGATGCCCATGGTGAGCCGCACGCTGCCGGAGACCGTGTCGATCCCGACGGCCGCCAAGGCAAAGCCGATCGCGAGCGACACCAGCGTCTTGATCGGCGGCGAGCCGCCCATGCCCACGAAGCTCGCAAACGCGAGAAAATAAACCGCGAAATATTCGGGCGGTCCAAAGGCCAGCGCCACCTGCGCTACCCAAGACGCCGAGAGCGTAATGAGAACGACACCGGCGAGCGCGCCAAAAGCGGCCGAGCCAAAAGCAGTTGCCAGCGCCGTGGTCGGCCTGCCGTCGCGCGCCATTGGATAGCCGTCAAACGTGGTCGCGACCGAGGAGGGCTCGCCTGGAATGTTGAAGAGGATGGAAGTGACCGAGCCGCCGAACAAGGCGCCCCAATACATCGATGAGAGCAGGATGATGGCCGATACCGGCTGCATCCCGAAGGTGAGCGGCAGCAGCAGCGATACGCCATTGGGCGCCCCGAGGCCGGGCAACACGCCGACGAGAATGCCGAGCAGCACACCGATCAACATCAGGAAAATATGATTGCCAGACAGCGCGATGCCAAAACCATGCATGAGAGCTTCGAGATTTTCCAACGAAGCCCTCCCTTAGAAACCGATGATGGTGCCGAGCGCGCCGCGCGGCAACGAGATCTGGAACGTCAGCTCGAATATCAGATAAAGCGCCAACGCCGCGCCGATCGCGGCGAGGGCCGAGAAGAGGAGCGATCCTCGCTTGTGCCAGGCCAGCGCTCCGAACACATAGCCGGCAGAGGCCAGATACATCCCGATCAACGGAATGATTCCGACATAAACCGCGGCCGGGACGAATAATATTCCCAACCGCTTGAGTTCGCTTGGCCCGAGGATGACGACCCGGGCGTGCAGCCATCCCTGTACGAGATTGAACACACTGCCGGCCAGAATGACGAGGCCGACGATGAACGGAAAGGTGCCAGACTCGACGCCGGCGGCGGACCAGCCGATACCGTTGTCCAGGCTGGAGACGACGACGGCTGCGCCGAACGCCCCGGTGATGAGCGCCGTCGCCGTTTCCAGACTGCGTCCAGAGACCATCATCCCGACTCTAGTTGGAGACGAGCCAGCCCTCATCAGCGGCAATCTTGTGGGTGCGCTCGATGTCGTCCCTGATGAATTTGCCGAACGCCTCGCCGGTCAGGAAGGTGTCGGTTTGCGACGTCCGCTCGATATATTCCTTCCATTCCGGCGTGCCCTGCACCTTCTTCATCAGATCGGCATAGAAGGCGGCCTGATCTGCGGTCACCTTTCCCGGCAGCCAGACGGTGGGGGGTTGCTGGAATTGCGGAATGTCGAGGCCGGATTCAACGCAGGTCGGGATATCGTGCCAGTTTTGTGTTTGCGTGACCTTTGGTCCGTCAGGAAGACGCTGCGGGCTGAAGGCGCATAGGGGGCGCTGGGTGCTGCCCTTCCACTGTCCAATGCTTTCGCTGGGATTGTTGATGTGGGAGTCGATATGGCCTCCGGCCAATTGCACCGCGGCTTCAGCACCGCTCTTGAAGGGAATGTATGTAAACTTCACCTTCGCCGCCTTGTCGATCATGCGGGTGAGGGTTTCATCGGTGTCCTTTGATTGCGCGCCCCCCATCTTGAAATCGCCCGGCTGTTTCGCAGCAACGGCTTTGAGAAAATCCTGCACGTTTTGGTATGGCGCATCCTGCTTTACCCAGAGCAGAAACTCGTCCTGCACCATTGCCGCAATCGGCGTCAGGTCGGTGTAGTTATAGGCGACCTTGGAGACCATCGGTTGGGTCCAGGCATTCGATGTGCCGAACACGATCTTATAGGGATCGCCCGCCATCGCCTTGGTGTAAGTATAGCCTTCGGCGCCGCTACCCCCGCCCTTGTTGGTGACGACGATCGGCTGCTCGACCAGTTTGTGTTTGGTGATGATGTTCTGGATGGCACGCGCGAAATTATCCGTGCCGCCGCCCGGGCCCGCTGTTGCAATGAATTCGATCGGTTTGGCTGGTTGCCACGCGGCATTTGCCGCTCCCGCTAGGCCAATTGCGAGACCGAAGGCGATCGCAGCGAATTTCGGCTTCTGAGACATTTAGTCCTCCCATGTGTCTTTTGTTGATTTTGTTTTCTTGTTCTTGGCTTTTTGCATTAGCCCACTTCATCCTCAGCAAAATCTGCTGCGGCAATAGCTCCTTCTTCGTGAAGCGCGGCAATTTCGTCGGGGTCAAAACCGTGAGCGCCCAAAATTGCGCTGGTGTGCTCGCCGTAGAGCGGTGCGCCCGATCGCACCTTGCCGGGCGTCTGCGAGAACTTGATCGGTAATCCAATCGTCTTTACTCTGCCGAGAGTGGAATGCTCGACCTCAACCACCATCCCGCGTGCGATCGTTTGCGGGTCAGCCAGGGCCTGAAGCATGTCGTTGACGGGCCCGCAGGGTACGCCGGCCTCCTCAAGCGCACCCAGCCAGTATTCGGCGGGTTTGGTTTTAAAGCGCGCTGTGAGCAGGGTTTCCAGTTCCTTCAAATGTCCCATTCGGTCGGCGCCGGTCGCAAACCGTGGATCCCGCGCCAGTTCGGGCGCGCCCAGTACTTCGAGCGTACGCAGCCAGTGTTTTTGATTGGCGCCACCGACCACGATCCACTTATCGGAGGTCTCGAACGCCTGGTACGGAGCATTGAGCGGGTGGGCCGAGCCCATCGCTTTCGGCGCCACGCCGGTGGCCAGCGCAATGGCGGCCTGCCAATAGGTCTGGACCAGCGCGGCCTCGAACAATGAGGTTTCAACCCATTGACCCTGACCGGTTTTGAGACGGTGCGTATAGGCTGCGAGAATGCCCATGGCTGCAAGGATTCCGGCCGTGATGTCGGACAACGGCGCGCCGCATTTGACCGGTGGTCCATCGGGCCTTTCGCCGGTGAAGCTCATGATGCCGCTCATCGCCTGCGCCACGAGATCGAAGCCGCGGCGATGCTTGTAAGGGCCGGTACGGCCAAAGCCGGACAGCGAGCAGTAAATCAGGGCGGGATTGTCCTTTTTGATTTCCGCGTAGCCGAAACCAAGTCGATCCATCACGCCAGGACCGAAATTTTCCACGAGAACATCCGCCGACCCGATCAGGCGCCGCAAGACCTTGGCGCCGCCGGGTGTCTTCAGGTCCAGCGCGATGCCCTTCTTGTTGCGGTTCATTATCAGGAATGACGCCGCTTCGTCGCCGATTTTGGGAGGCACCATGTAGCGGGTGTCATCGCCAGTTGGGATCTTCTCGATCTTGATAACCTCGGCGCCCATGTCTGCGAGCATCAGCGTACAGGTCGGGCCTGCCATAACGTGTGTCAGATCGACAACCTTCAATCCCGTCAGTGGGCCCATGGTCTCTCCCCCGATTCTATTATGGCTGTTTGCGATTATTCGCCGGTCCATTGCGGCTGGCGCTTGTTGAGAAAAGCATCCATGCCTTCGCGGAAATCCCGGCTTTGGTAACACATCAGAATCAGGTCTTCGTCTTCGTCAGGTTTTGGCTGCATGCGATGCAGGCCCTGCTTGGTGGCCCGCAGCGTCAGCGGCGCGTGGCCCGCGATGAGCCGCGCCAGTTCATCCGCCCGTCGTTCAAGGGCAGGGCCGTCCTCCACCACTTCATTCAGCAGGCCAAGGCGGAGCGCTTCTTCGGCTTCGATCAGGCGCGCGGTAAAAATGATCTCCTTGAGGCGTGCCGCTCCGATCAATGCGGAGAGCCGGCCGAGGCTGGACATCGACAAACAGTTGCCGAGCGTGCGGGCGATTGGAAATCCGAATTTCGCGGTCCTGCTGCCGATGCGGAGGTCGCAGCACGCGGCAATCCCGGCGCCGCGACCGGCGCAAGCGCCATGGATCGCGGCAATCGTCGGGACCTGGCACTGCACCAGTGCGCCCAATATCCGGTCAATCCTTGCCTCGTAGTCGATGGCATCCTGCGGAGTCTTGAAGGCGCGAAACTGATTGATGTCGGTGCCGGACGCGAATGCCTTGTCGCCGGCGCCGCTAAGGATCAGCACCTTGAGCGAACGATCCTTGGCCGCGCCCGCGCAGATTTCCGCAAGCCGCTCATACATATTGAACGTCAGCGAATTTCTGGCCTGCGGCCGGTTGAAGGTGATCCGGCCGATGCCGTGGCGGACCTCGTAGAGCAAGTCGGTATCAGGGGTGGCGATTTCATTCATGTTGCTTGCAGACTGCTCAGGGATGGGAATGGCCGGGCCGCCCGATGGTCCGTCGCCGCATTTTTGAATGCAAAAATAGGCATATGCAATAGAGATTTGTTAAATCTGCTGGTCATTGCGATATTTTGCATTCAAAATTGATTGAACCCAGGCTGCCGGAGGAAATGCGGGATGATGCACGACGAGGTGGTTTCCCGCCTCAGACACATATTGACCGAGGGCGAGATTGCGCCGGGCGCGCGGATCCCGGAGCGCGAATTGTGCGCTTCGTTGGGCATCTCACGCACGCCGCTGCGCGAGGCCCTCAAGGTCTTGGCCGCCGAGGGCCTTGTGGTGTTGTTGCCCAATCGCGGATCGCGCGCCGCGAAGCTTACGCAAAAGGACGTCAAGGAACTGTTTGAAGTCTGCGAGGCGCTGGAGGCGACCGCAGGCGAATTGGCCTGTCCGCGCATCTCTGACCAACAACTGCAGGAAATCGCCGCGCTGCAGCTCGACATGGTCGAACATTATCGCGCGCGCGACCTGTTGTCGTATTATCGCTGCAACCGGCAGATCCACGAGTGCATTGTTCGCGCTGCAGATAACGCGGTGCTTGCCGGTTTTTATGAATCGGTAGCGGCGCGTATTCGCCGTGCACGGTTCATCACACCAATGAACCCAGAGCATTGGGCGCTGGCGGTCCAGGAACATGAAGGAATCCTCAATGCGCTGCAACGCCGCGATGCCCGCGGGCTTGCGCATATTTTACGGACGCACCTTCGGCGCAAGCGCGAAGAAGTCGTGCAGGCGGGATTCGCTGAGGCGAGCAACCAACGAAGTTCGTCCGACGACGCTTGATGCTTGCCTTGCGCGCGTCCACGTCGCGGGGAATGTCTGCAATTGGCGGCGGGCATTCGTTGCAAGCAATCAAGAACGCGTCACGAATGGCACGATGGCGAGAAGTTCAGCTCGCCGCTCGATCAAAAGAAAAAGGCCGGCGGGCATTACGCCGCCGACCTTGTCCTGCAACTGCCGGCTCGCGGGTCCGGTTCCGTTGCTTTGCATTCCGTCTTGCTGGATCGATTTGATTGGTAGCGCCGAGCGCCGGCTGACGCCATTGCACGCAGGTATGGTTCGGCCGTACCGAGGTAGGCTCCCACTACGCAATTGGAATGGAGCCGGCTATCCGTTGGTTTAGGGCGCGTACTCGTGCGACCGTACTCTTCAGCCCGCAATTACGGTGACAGTGCATTCAACTAGCGGGCTTTTCGTTGGCCTGATGGCCCCGATCGCCTTCATCATGTGGCCCGCCCACTTATTAAGTGTACTGTCACCGTAATTTCCGGCGGGGTCGACTCGCTGATATCGTGCTCCCGGATTGCCTTGAGATTAGTATCTGGCGCGCTTCGCGCGAGCCGTTGGCTCCATCCGGGCGACGAGTACCGCCCCCAGATGGGCGCTACCAATATTCGCATTGTGGTTGGTTATGGAATGACTGCTCCTGGCGCGAAGCAGACGTTTACCGAAAAGCCGACGTTTGAGATGTGCCAGAAGCCGGGCGATCATCGTGGTTCGCCAGAGAATGCCTGCCGCAGTGCTGACAGCCGGTCGAGCGCAGCTCGCGGTAGTGGGCCCTTTTGGACCGCGGCGAGTGCGTCCTCGAACTGTTGCGGTGTCGCCATGCCGACCAGGAGCGTGCCCATCGCCGGGTGCGACAGCGCAAACCGTGTGGCGGCCTCGGTCAGGCTGGTGGCGAACCCCTCCTTTACCAGCGGGATTAGACGGCGTGCGCGCTCGACATCGGCGTCGTAGCTCATCGCCGAACCAATCGGCTCGGGCGCCGGACTCGCAA
>WNFD01008445.1_pt1 | contig 10112 bp, 12 predicted proteins | sample 5400491 | NCBI WGS metagenome assembly WNFD01 (sample SAMN13153343, study PRJNA577476) | soil metagenome | isolation source: 120 cm saprolite under Douglas fir tree site 2 hole 2 replicate 2 | place: USA:California | collected 2015-04-18
CGCTGCGGGCTACTCTGGGAGGATGGCGCACGCCTCTATGCAGGGGTCGGAGTGATGCCGGACTCGGATCCAGCTCGCGAGCTCGAGGAAACCGAGCTGAAGTTCAAAGCGCTGCTGACCGCCCTCGTCTGATGGACGTCACCCTCAACGGCGCGCGCATCCATTACGAGCGCTCGGGGACGGGGTTCCCGGTCCTCTTCATACACGCCGGCATCGCGGACTCGCGCATGTGGGAACCGCAAGCGAAGGCATTCGCCAGGCATTTCGACATCGTCCGGCCAGACCTGCGTGGCTTCGGAGACACGGCGCTGCCGCCGGCTCCTTATTCGGGAATCGCCGACCTCTCAGCGCTCCTCGATCACCTGCACATCGACCGCGCGCACGTTGTCGGCTGCTCGATGGGCGGCAGGCTTGCGCTGGACCTGGCCCTCGAACATCCGCGCCGAGTGGAACGCCTGGTGCTCGTCGCCGCGGGCGTGAGCGGCTCAAACCTTGGCGCCGCGGACGCCGCGTTGTTTGCCGAGGTAGAGGAAGCCGACAAGGCCGGCGACATGGACGCCGTAAACCGAGCGGAGGTGAGGCTGTGGGTGGACGGACCCAGGCGCCGCGAAGGCAGCGCCCCGGCCACGGTGCGCGCCCTCGTCCTCGACATGAACGGGCGCTCGCTGCACACGGACTGGGCTTCCGCCGAAAGTCAGCCGATCGCCCGTCCAGCGATCGGACGGCTGAGCGAGATCACCGCCCCGACGCTGGTGATCGCCGGCGACCAGGACCTCCCCCATTGTCTGGCGAACGCGGACCTCATCGCGTCGAAGGTGCCGGGCGCACGCAAGGTGATCATCAAGGACGCGGCGCACCTGCCAAGCCTCGAACGACCAGAAGAGTTCAACCGAATCGTGCTCGACTTCCTACGGGCGGACTGAGCCGCCGATTCCACACGTTTGGCGCCAGCCGTGCCATTCACGTCATCAGATTCCGCACGATTGGCGAGCGGGCGTGCCGCTTAGGTGCGTAAAGCCGCCGCCGCCGCCTCCCAGCACAACCGATGCCCCGTCACGCTGTCCTCGCGCTTGAACCGCACGACGACCATGGTCGGCGTCGGCGCGGCGATCGCGTCCGCGATCGCGGGCTCGAGACCCGAGCGGTCCGTGACCGGGCTGTAGACGAGACCGTAGAGCCGGGCCACCTGCGAAAGATCCAGGCTCAGCGGCGTCACGAACAGCTCCTCGAAAACGTCCTGGTGCTCGGCTTGCGGCAAAAAGTTGAAGACTCCGCCACCGTCGTTGTCGCAAACCACCAGCGTCGCGCGGATCCCATGCCGCCTGAGCGCCCACAACCCGTTCATGTCGTGGTACAGCGACAGGTCTCCGAGCAGCAGCACCGTCGGAACATTGCGCCCGGCAGCGACCCCCAACCCGCTGGAAACGAGCCCGTCGATCCCGCTCGCCCCGCGATTGCCGTAAAAGCGCTGCTGCGGACGCGCCTGCGGCCAGAAGGCCTCGGCGGCGCGAATCGGCATGCTCGAGCCGATGAAGACCTGCCCGGGATCCGGGAGCCGCGAGCTCAACGCGCGCACCACGTGTCCTTCGTGCAGTGGCGTCGAGACCAGGGTTGCGGCGATCGCGGCGGTGGCGCGCTTGCCGGCCGCCACCCACTGATCGCGCCACCGGACCCGCTCCACCGGCGGCAGCGCTTCGAGCAGGGGCTGCGGGTCGCAATCGACGACGTTCGTCGCCACGTGGTCCTCGTCTCGCCAGGCGTGCTCCGGGTCGATGAGGAACGTCGGCGCTGACGCGGCGGCGAGCCACTTGTTCAAAGCCCTCGAGGTCGGCATGCCGCCGATCCGGATCACGAGGTCGGGGCCGTGCTGCAGCGACCAGCCGGCCCTGAGCAGCGCCTCGTAGGACTCGATCGATGCGCCGGTCTCGGGGCGGCGGAGCTGCGAGGTCGGCTCGGCCAGGACCGGCAAGCCCAGCCGGTGCAGCGCGGGAGCGAGGCGCTCGCCGTCGCGCATCTCGCCCGCGATGACCAGCGGTCTCTGAGCGAGCTGCAGAGCCGAAGCCAGGGCCGTCACCTGGCCGGCAGTAGGCAGCGTGCGACCACGGCTCACCGACTGGCCGGGCGCCCCGATCGGCGCCGGAACCTGGCCTGGCTGCGCGACCAGTGGTTCCCGAAATGGAAGGTTCACGTGAACCGGGCCGCCGCCGTTCGCTTCCGCCACCGCTCGCGCCGCGAGGCGCCGCCACATGCGAGCGGCGTTGGGCAGCTCGACCGGAGCGCCCGGGTCGAAGAACCACCTGACCGCCGTGCCGTACAGCCTCTGCTGGTCGATCGACTGGTTGGCGCCCGCCCCCTGCAGCTCAGGCGGCCGGTCGGCCGTGAGGACGATCAGCGGCGTGCGGGAGTAGGACGCCTCGACGACGGCGGCGTGAAACTCGGCGGCCGCCGTTCCCGACGTGCAGAGCAGCACGACCGGCTTGCCGGTCGACTTCGCCAGGCCGACACCAAAGAAGGAACCTGAGCGCTCGTCGATGTGCATGAGCACCCGGATCTTCGGATGGCGCTGGAGCGCCATGGCGATGGGCGCCGACCGCGAGCCGGGAGACACGCAGGCGTACTCGATGCCTTGAACGGCGAGCTCGTCGACGAAGGTTGCCGCAAAAGATTGCGTTACATCCATACGATCAAGCTGTGATTCTCGACGGTCCCGACGTCCGATTGAGCTATTTCGTGAGCGGCGCCGGCACGCCGGTCACCCTGCTGCACGGGTTCACGCAGAACGGCCGCAGCTGGCTCGAGGTCATCTCCAGGATGCCCGAGGGCTGGATGTGGATCGTCCCCGACCTTCGCGGACACGGCGAGACGCGCACCCGACCGGGCGCGCCTTGCAGCATGGAGGCGTGCACCCGAGACCTGGAAATGCTGTGGGACCACCTCGCTGTCCCTCGCACCCACCTGGCCGGCTACTCGATGGGCGGCCGGCTGGCGCTTCACGTCGCCGCACGCCGGCCGGAGCGAATCCTCTCGCTGCTCACGATCGGCGCCCATGCCGGCCTGGAGGAAGAGGCGCGCGATGGACGCAGGCGCGGCGATGAAGCCCTCGCGGAGCGCATCGAGAAGGACGGCCTGGAGTCGTTCGTCAACTACTGGAGCGCCCTGCCGCTGTTCGAGGGCCTCGAACGCCGCGGCCCCGCGTTCGTGGCCCAGGCGCGCGCCGAAAGGTTGACGAACCACGTCGCGGGCCTTGCCTGCTCCTTGCGTGGAATGGGCGCCGGCGCCATGGATCCGCTGTGGGACGAGCTCGCGCGCGTCCCGTTTCCGTGCACGTTCGTCGCGGGACAGCTCGATCACGGTTATGTCAGCTCGGCCCGCCGCCTCGCCGCCACCGTTCCGCACGGGCGCGTCGAGGTGATACCCCGGGCCGGACACACCGTGCACCAGGAGAGACCGGACGCCTTTGCACGCGTGTTCGCGGATCACCTCGTGCCGGCGGCCGCTGAAGTTCCAACGGACATACCCGCAGGCGACGACTGGCCGCCCAGCTCGACGTCGGCTTGAATGCCGGCGGCGTAGCGGGCCGCTCCGAGGCGCTCGAGGTCGAGCATTCCTCCACCGTCGAGCTCGTCCAGGACGAACCGGCGACAGCCGGCCGCGTACTTGGCCTCGACTTCTTGCGCGACATCGGCCGGCGTGCGCGACGTGACGTATGCCGTCTTCACAGCAGCAACCCAAGCGAGAACAGGAGCGCGTACGCCAGCTCGGCGATCGCCATTCGCTTCAGGGCGCTCACCAACGGGGGCGCCGCCGCCGTGTCGAACGCGGTGCGGACCGGCGCCGCTGCGATCGGGATCGCGAAGAGGACCACCACCACGACCACTGAAGCGAGCTTGAGGACCAGAAGCGCAACCGGGATGGCAAAGGCCACGCATACCAGGCCGAGGAGCAGGATGCGCGTGCGCCGGCGGCCGATTCGCGTGGCCAGCGTCAGCTTGCCGGCCGCCAGGTCCGTGTCCAGGTCGCGCAGGTTGTTGAGCACGAGGATGGCGGTGGCAAGGCATCCCATCGCGCAGCCCACCAGGATGGAAATCGGCGTCACCCGCAGCGTCTCGACGTAAACCGTGCCCACCGTCGCGACCAGGCCGAAGAAAACAAAAACGAAAACCTCGCCGAGCCCCAGGTAGCCGTACGGCCGTGGGCCGCCGGTGTACAGCCATCCGGCGAGCAGGCACGCCACCCCGACGAGCACCAGCCTCCAGTCGGTGATCGCGCTGAGGACCAGCCCCGCGATCGCGGCCGCGGCGAAGGCTGCGACGGCGGCGCGCCGCACATCCTCAGGTCGCACGATGCCGGACGAGGCCGCCCTCACCGGACCGACCCTGCGCGGGCTGTCCGCGCCGCGCACGTGGTCGGAGTAATCGTTGGCGAAATTCACACCGAGCTGCATGGCAATCCCGACGAGCAGCGCAAGCAGGCCTGCACCCAAACGCGGTCCACCGTCGTGAACGGCGATCGCGGTGCCGACCAAGACCGGGGCAACCGAGGCCGCGAGCGTGGCTGGTCGCACCGCCGACCACCACACGCGCGTGGGCGTCAGCGCGGGCGCGGCAGCGATCACGGACGTTTGGGGAACCTGGAGAAGTCGGGCTTTCGCTTCTGCACGTAAGCGTCGCGACCTTCCTGCGCCTCTTCGCTCATGTAATAGAGCAGCGTCGCGTCACCCGCCAGCTGCTGGATCCCCGCCAGGCCGTCGTCGGCCGCATTGAGGCCGGCCTTGAGCATGCGCAGTGCGAGCGGGCTCAGCTCGAGCATGCGGCGGCACCAGACGAGCGTCTCCTTCTCGAGGTCGGCCAGCGGCACGACCTTGTTGACGAGTCCCATGTCGAGCGCCTGCTGCGCGTCGTATTGCTCGCAGAGAAACCAGATCTCGCGCGCCTTCTTCTGGCCCACGATGCGCGCGAGGAAGCCGGCGCCATATCCGCCATCGAAGCTCCCCACGCGCGGGCCCGTCTGGCCGAAACGCGCGTTGTCGGCAGCGACGGTCAGATCGCAAACGACGTGCAGGACGTGCCCGCCGCCGATCGCGTAGCCGGCCACCATCGCCACCACGGGTTTGGGCAGCCGGCGGATCTGGATCTGCAGGTCGAGCACGTTGAGCCGCCCGGTGCCCTTTGGGTCGACGTACCCGTCGTCCCCGCGAATCCGCTGGTCGCCCCCGGAGCAGAACGCCTCCGTGCCAGCGCCCGTGAGGATCACGACGCCGACCTTGGGGTCGTCGCGCGCGACCTCGAAGGCTTTCGACATCTCGGAAACGGTGGTCGGCCGGAAGGCGTTGCGAACCTCGGGCCGGTTGATCGTGATCTTGGCGATCCCGTCCCAGGTTTCATAGACGATGTCTTCGTAGTCGCCGGCCCGCTGCCAGCCTCGATCTTTCAAGCTTTCACTCCTAGAGCGATCACTAGCACATTCGAATCGTACGCCGTCCGGCTCAGCGCCGCTCGAGGGCCAGGCGCGCGCCCAGCCCGATCAAGATCGCGCCGGAAAGGCGCGTCATGAAGCGCCGGACGCGAAGGCCCGGCCCCGTGCGCCCGAGGCGGCTGACCACGTGGCCGTAGGCGATGAGCCACACGAGGAGGATCGACTCGAAGGCCGCCACCATGATCGCCAGGCGCAGCGGCGAGTCACTCGGCACCAGGAACTGGGGCATCACCGTCACGAAAAAAGCGCCGGTCTTGGGGTTGAGCAGGTTGCTCAGCAATCCCTGCCGCAATGCCGACCACGCGCTGATAGCGGTGCGATTCGCCCCTTCCCCGCGAGGATCGCTGCGCGATCCTGGCGGGACCTCCCCACCTGGTGGGGAGGCCAGACTTCGCATGCCGAGATAACAGAGGTAAGCCGCGCCGGCGAGCTTCAGGACCGTGAACGCCACCGACGATCGCTCGAGAAGCACGCCGACGCCGAATGTCGCGGCGAGCGCCCAGGCGAGAATCCCGACGGCCACGCCGGACGCGGAGAAATTCGCTGCGCGGGGGCCGCCTGCGAGGGCGTTGCGGACGATCAGGGCGGTGTCGGGTCCGGGCGTGACGATCAGCAGGACGGACAGCAGAACGAAAGCTGCGAGCCGACCGTCAAGCTCCATCAACCGTCAAGCGCGCTGGCGCGGCTTGCGGCGGGGGAAGAGCTTCACGATCTTCGCGTAGTCCTCGGGAGTGTCTATGTCATCGGGACGCCCGGGCGCAGGAACCATGTCGAGCAGCTCCGGATGTCCTTGCAGGATCTGGCGAGCGCCCGCATCGCCCTTGAGCGCCATGAGCTCGTCCCACAGTTCGCGCGCCAGGACCACCGGCGGCGTCCACTCGCCGTGCGACTGGGCCACCGCCACGGCCGGGCGCGACCCCTCGCGGCGCCACGCGCGCATGAGCGCCGCGATGGTCCGGGAACCAACCAGAGGCTGGTCCCCGAGGACGATGACCGCAGCCTCGATCTCGTCGCGCATCGCGCTCAAGCCGACCTGCAACGACGAAGCCATGCCGGTCCTCGCTTTCGCGTTGAGCACCAGCTCCGCGCCGCCGTCGACCGCGTCGCGGACGTCGTCGGACGAATAGACCACGACGACCTGGTGGCAGCCGCCTTCGGATGCCGACTCCGTGGCATGGCGAACCATCGGCTTGCCGTCGACCTGGAGCAGCAATTTCTCGGACCCGGGCATACGCGAGCCCGAGCCGGCCGCCAGGACGATCGCGCCCACCGGCAGCAGGGCCGAGGCCAGCCGCTCGAACGGCGGTCGCGCGGAGCGGATCCATTCGACCTCGATGCCGGCACGGATGGCGCTTTCGGCGTATTCGCGCAAGCGCTCGCTGTCGCCGTCTACGAGCATCAGCCGCCGGCCGGCCAGGGCGGCCATGTCCGGAGGCTTCTCGGGCAGGCCAACCACCGCGAGAGCCCGGCAATCGGCGCGCGAGGCGAGATGTTGAAGCGCCGAGTCCAGGTCGCGACCGCGGACAACGAGGCTGTGAGGGCCTTCCGGCTCGCGGTAGGTGCGTCCCCGGACGGCCAGGTCGAGGTCGCCCATCACGAAGATCGCCATGTGCTTCCCAGCATGCCAGAAGGGACCGGCCTTACTCTCTGTTGAATGCCATTCCTTGGAGCCCATGTCGACTCGTCCGGGGGGCTGCACCTCGCGTTCGAGCGGGCCAGGGCGATGGGCGCCGAGGCCATCCAGGTCCACCCCACGCCTCCGGGCTTCTGGGGTTCGCCCAAGCTCGACGAGACGCGTATCGCAACGTTCAAGGAAGCGGCGGCGAAGCACGGCCACCCGCCCTTTTACTTTCACGCCGTCTACCTCATCAACCTGGCGGGCGACGACCCGACGCTGCGCCAGCGCTCGGAGAGCACGCTCGCCGGCTACCTGAAGGCCGCGGACGACCTGGGCGTCAACGGCGTCATCTTCCATACCGGTTCGCACAAAGGGGCCGGGTTCGAGGCAAGGCTTCCGTCGATCGTCGAGCACCTGAGGCAAGTGCTCGAGCGCGCCAACCCGAGCACCGCCCGCCTGCTGATCGAGAACAATGCGGGCCTCGGCGGATGCGTTGGCGCGAAGTTCGAGGAGATTGCGCAGATGCTCGCCGCCATCGACGACCCGCGCGTGGCCGTTTGCTTCGACACCTGCCACGCCTTCGCCTCGGGCTACGACGAACGCACTCCGGCCGACGTGTCCGGCACGCTCGACGAGCTCGAGCGCGTCATCGGGCTGTCGCGCGTCGAGGTCATCCACTGCAACGACTCGGTCACCGGGCTCGGGTCCAATCGAGACCGCCACGCGAACATCGGAGACGGGCAAATCGGCGAGGACGGCTTTCGCGCGTTGCTGCATGAGCCGCGCGTCGCCAAGCTCCCGTTCATCCTCGAGGTGCCCGGCGCTGGGGACGGCCCCGACGCCGAGCAGGTCGCGGTGCTGAAGCGGCTGGCGGCCTAGAGGTCCGCGGGGCGCCGGCGCGGCGGGCGGAGCATCGCCAGACCGGCGAGCCACCAGGCGCGCGCCGACACGTTGCGGATCAGGGACCCAAATCCGGCCAAGCCGTTCGCCGTCAGGCGGCTGTTCTCCATCTCCCGCTGGAGGTCCTTCAGCCGCTCGAACGCGACGTCCTCGTTCATGAAAGGGTACACGGGTTTCCTCCTCGTAACTGGCTTACTCGCTACAGTAGTTATTATAACCATTGTTAGAAGTTTGTGGGTTATGGATATACTGGTCTGGTGGCAGACCGTCAAACCGCAACCGGCGAGATCGGCCTGGTACAGGCCTTTGTCAACACCGTCGACCTGCAGGACGGTCCGGAGGAGCTCGAAGACCCAAACACCCTCAAGGCCTGGTTGGTTGCAAAGAGCCTGCTCGACGATTCGCAGCCGGTCGACGCATCCGACCTGAAGCACGCGATCGCGCTGCGGGAAGCGATCCGGTCGGTGGTCGGCGCCAACTCCGGGTCGAGGATCTACCCCGTCGACATCGCCACCCTGAACGAGGCGGCGACCGCGAGCCGCTTACGGATGCGCTTCGGCGCCGATGGAAAGCCGCGCCTGGAGCCTGAAGCGACCGGAGTCGTGGCCGCGATGGGTCGCATCGTCGCCGCGACGTATGCGGCGATGGAAGGCGAGGAGTGGACGCGGCTCAAGCTCTGCAGCTCGCAGAGCTGTCGTTGGGCGTTCTACGACCGCTCGAAGAATCACTCAAGCCGCTGGTGCACGATGGCTTCTTGCGGGAACCGCGAGAAGGCGCGGCGGTTCAGGAGCCAGAGCAAGACGCACGCCTAGCGTCTACGTGCGAGAGGCTCGGACCTCGCGCATGGAGCTTCCGGTTCCGCCAAACCTAACTGCGGTTATCTCGGCCAGGATCCCCAGCGCAGTCTCCTCCGCCCCGCGGCCGCCGAGGTCGAGGCCGATTGGACCGTGCACGCGCGCGAGCTGCTCCTCGCTGAAGCCCTCGGCGCGGAGGGCGTCGAAGCGATTCTGGTTCGTCTTGCGGCTTCCGATCGCCCCGATGTAGCCCGGGTCTTTCGCCAGCACCGAACGCAGCGCGGGCAGGTCGAACTTCGGGTCGTGCGTCAGGATGACGACATAGGTCGAGTTGTCGATCGCGATCTTCGCCATCGCTTCGTCGGGCCACGCGACGATGAGCTCGTCGGCCTCGGGGAAACGCTCCTTGGTCGCGAACTTCGCGCGCGCGTCGATGACCGTGACGCGGTATCCCATCAGCTTCGCCAGGCGGTGAAGCGGGATTGCGATGTGGATCGCGCCGACGATGACCAGGTGGGCCGGGCGTCGAAACGGTTCCACCAGCAGGTCGCCTTCTCGATGCGTCAGCTCGGATCCGGAGGGCGTCCATCCCTCGACCAGGTCGGCTTCACCGGTGACGAGGTTGGTCCTCAGAGTGGCCGGCTCGTTTCGCCGAAGCATGGCGATGAGCCGCTCGTGCACCGGTCCGAGAGGTTCCACGAACACCTCGATGTGTCCGCCACATGCCAGCCCGACCTCAAACGCGACGTCATCCGCCACCCCAAACGCGGCGATCTTCGGTTGGCGGCTCTTCAAGACTTTCTGAGCCTCCTCGAAGACCGCGCCTTCGATGCAGCCGTTGGAAACCGAGCCCGCCATCTTGCCCGAGCGCGTGACCACCATCTTCGAGCCGAGCGGGCGGGGGCTCGAGCCCCACGTCTCGACGACGGTCGCCAGGGCGACGTCTTCGCCAGCGTTCGTCCATTCGCTGAGCTCCGTGAGGACCTCGCGCATCGCTACCGGCTCCTCGCGCGCCGGTCCAGCCCGGCCAGCAGGCGTCCGAGGTCGTCGAGCGCCTGAAGGTTGTGCGCTGCGAGGAAGTCGTCGCAGTGCGGCAGGGCCGCGGCCATGCCGCGCGTCAGCGGTTGGTACCCCTGCGAGCCGAGGAGCGGGTTGAGCCAGATCAGACGGTGCGACGAACGTCGCAGGTGTATGAGCTCCGCGGTGAGCCGCGCCGGGTCGCCTCGGTCCCATCCGTCGCTGACGATGACCACGACCGCGCCGTGCCCGAGGACGCGGCGGGCCCAGTGCCGGTTGAAATCCGACAGCGCGTCACCGATCCGGGT
>WNFD01008447.1_pt1 | contig 10110 bp, 10 predicted proteins | sample 5400491 | NCBI WGS metagenome assembly WNFD01 (sample SAMN13153343, study PRJNA577476) | soil metagenome | isolation source: 120 cm saprolite under Douglas fir tree site 2 hole 2 replicate 2 | place: USA:California | collected 2015-04-18
GCCGGCGGGGTTTACGATAAACACTCTGCAGCATCGACTTTCACGAAAGCTTCGATCCCCAACTATGACTTTATCGCTCAATTATCGCCGCGTCATTTCCGCTCTGTTTCTCATTCTTGCGCTGCCGGCCGTGGCCGCGGACGATATAGTTCGCACCGAGTCCGGTCCGATCTCCGGTGCCGCGGGCACGCATCCAGGCGTTCGTGTTTATCGAGGCATTCCCTTCGCGGCGCCGCCGGTGGGCGATCTGCGCTGGAAGGCGCCGCAGCCGGTTGCGCCGTGGAAGGCCGTGCGGGAAGCCAAAGAGTTCGGCACGGCCTGTTTGCAGAAGGCGTATCCCGAGGGCTCGATTTACCACGCGCAGCTTCCCAAAATGAGCGAAGACTGCCTCACCCTCAATGTCTGGACGGCCGCCAAAACCGACAAGGAGCGCCGCCCCGTCATGGTCTGGATTTATGGCGGAGGCTTTACCCGAGGCGCCAGCTCGATTTCCGCCTATGACGGCGAGAAGCTGGCCGAGAAGGGCGTGGTGCTGGTGAGCATCAATTACCGGCTGGGCGTCTTCGGGTTCTTTGCGCACCCGGAGCTCACCGCCGAGTCTGAGCATCATGCTTCCGGCAACTACGCGATGCTTGACCAGATCGCGGCTCTGCGCTGGGTGCGGAAAAACATAGAAGCTTTTGGCGGCGATCCAAAGCGGGTGACGATCTTCGGCGAATCCGCGGGCTCCGAGGCGGTGAATGTTCTGGTGGCAAGTCCGCCGGCGAAAGGTTTGTTTACCCGAGCCATCGGCGAAAGCGGCGCGGCGTTTTTCCCGCTGGCCACTCTGGCTGAGGCTGAAAAAGCCGGTCAGGCCACGGCGGAGGCCCAGGGCGCGACAAAAGACGCCATTAAGACACTGCGGGCAAAATCCGGCGACGATCTGCTCAAGGCCATGGACGCCGAAAAGTTTTCTCAGCCTCCGGTCGATGGCTGGGTGCTGCCGCAGGATGTATACACCATTTTCTCCCAGGGCAAGCAGAACGATGTAGCTCTGCTCGCGGGCTTCAATGCCGATGAAGGTAAAAGCCTCGCCCCTCTGCCACCCTTCGTGACCGCTGAAATTCTTCTGACCCGGGTGAAGGCGCGCTATGGCGATGCCACCGACAGCTTTCTCAGGCTCTATCCCATGGCCGGCGATCAGCAGGCGCACGAATCGTTTTACGCCGCCTTCCGCGACCAGGTCTTTGGGTGGGAGATGCGCACCTGGGCCCGCATGGGCGCACGCACCGGCCACGCTCCGTCGTATCTCTATTACTTCACCCGCGTTCCGCCCGGCCCGCAGGCCGCGCGCTACGGCGCGTTTCACGCCGCCGACATCGCTTACGTGTTCGGCAACTTCACCTGGCCGTTTCCCTGGGAAGAAACCGATCGCAAACTCTCGGAGACGATCATGGGCTACTGGGTAAACTTCGCCACGAAAGGCGATCCCAACGGTGAGGGACTTCCCCGCTGGCCCGCGTATTCGGCGCAGGCCGATCAGTATCTTGAACTGGGCGACCATATCGCGGTCAGGCCGGAAGTGAACAAGGCCGGTCTGGACTTCTTTGACGGCTATTACAAGTCGGCGCGGGAACCGAAGGCGAGCGCCGCGGGCAAGTAGCCGAAACTAAAACGAAGTCAAAACCACAAACCTTGAAACGCAGAGGTAGCAGAGGGAGCAGAGGTTTTTTGGGGTTATGACGATGCCCCGCACATTCGTGACCAGAGCGATTACTGTCACTCTCACGACGAATCCCCCAAGAACCTCTGCTCCCTCCGCTACCTCTGCGTTTCAAGATTTTTGTCTTTTATTTCAGGAGAGTTGGCGCAATTGAGCGATTCGGTACTGGGCGGACGGGTGGCATTTACTTACCCGGATTTCGTCCGCTATCAACTGGGACGCATGTGCGTCATCATCGCCCTGGAGATGCAGTCGGTCGCCATCGGCTGGCAGGTCTATGAGATTACCCATCGTCCGCTCGATCTCGGGCTGGTGGGTCTGGCCCAGTTTCTTCCCGGCTTCTTTCTTTTCCTCGCCGCCGGACATGCCGTAGACCGTTTCAACCGCCGCAATCTTCTGATCCTGTGCCAGTGCGGGTTCGCCCTGTGTTCGGCCCTTCTGCTGCTGATCAGCCTGAGGCACGGGGGGAGCGTCCGTCTGATCTATGCCGTGGCGGTGATGACGGGCATCGTGCGCGCCTACAACGGACCCACCGGCCAGGCGCTGCTGCCCACGCTGGTTGCCCAGGAGCATTTTCCCAACGCCGTGGCCTGGAGCGCGACGTTTTTTCAGAGCGCCACCATTCTCGGTCCGATCCTGGGCGGCACAATCTATGCGTTTTTCCATGGGCCGGCCGCGGTCTATATGATCGCTCTGGCCATCACCGCGATGGCGGTCGTATGCAGCGTGCAAATCAAGCCGCATCCGCCGCGGCCGCGCGAACCGGCCAGCCTCGAAACCATCCTGGCCGGACTGCGTTATGTCTGGGAAAAGAAAATCATTCTGGGTTCCATCTCGCTCGACCTGTTCGCGATGTTCTTCGGCGGGGCGGTGGCTCTGCTGCCGGTCTTCGCCCGCGATGTGCTGCACACCGGCCCGTGGGGACTCGGTCTGCTGCGCAGCGCGCCCGGCGTGGGCGCGGCGGTGATGGCCGTGGTGGTGGCGCATCGTCCCCTGCGCGGAAGGGCCGGATTGATCATGCTGTGGTGGGTTGCGGCCTTCGGCGCGTTCACGATGGTCTTCGGAATTTCCCGCAACCTGATTCTGTCGCTGGCGGCGCTGCTCATGATCGGCGCTTCCGACATGGTGAGCGTGATCATCCGCAATACCCTGGTGCAGCTCAAAACCCCGGACGCCATGCGCGGACGCGTCAGCTCCGTGAACATGCTGTTCATCGGCGCATCGAATGAACTCGGCCAGTTTGAATCGGGCCTGACGGCGCAATGGTGGGGTATCGTTCCCGCTGTCGTTGTTGGCGGCGCGGGCGCAATCGCGGCAGTGGCGCTGTGGGCGTGGCTGCTGCCCGATCTGCGCAATGCCGAGCAGACGATGGAAGTTGAGCGGAAAGCTTAAGCCCAAGGCAAGACCTTTGCACCACGGAGTCACCGAGACACAGAGGAAAAAGATAAATGAATCCCACTACGTCTCTACGGTCCTTTTCCATGCGACAAAAAAGAGCGCCAAGCCAACCGCCAGCGACAGAATGGCCGGAACAATGACATGCCCGGCCCCGAATTTTGCGACTGTCTGAATTTTTGCGAGCAGCAACAGGCAGCCACCCCATACGATCAGCGTAAGCAGCGGCGCATAATGGCAGTAGATGGCAACGTCGCGTCCAAAATAAAGACCGGCCGCGATCCAGAAAATCAAAAGCGCCCGCAACGCAGGATGCGGCCAGCATAAAAGAAATCCGGTAAATGAAAAGGCCAGCAGCACGGGGATATGCACGGCCACGCCGGGCATGCGATACGCCGAGAAGCCCTTCGTCGAAGGAAAGGGCGAACCGAAATAGGAGAGAACGGACATCCAAGTCTGGTCACAACAATAACACCGGCATGTCGGTTTTCTTGTTTCTTATTCGCGTTCATTCGCGGCTAAGCGCTCTTGCACTCCATCACCACCAGAGTGCGATCATCCTGCGGTTCGGCGCCATCGCAGAATTTGTTGACGGCATCCAAAATCTCTTCGATGGGGTCGGCGCTGGTCATCAGTTTTTCCACGCCCGCGAGTCCGAACTCCTCGCCAGCGCGGTCCTCGGTCTCGCTGATGCCGTCGGTGATGATGCAGGCGCGGGAGCCTGGCGCGAGTTGGCGTTCGATCGCATGAAACCCGGCGCTGGCAATCAGGCCCACCGGAAGATCGCCTTCTTCGATCCGGAGAGCGGAACCGCCGTTCGCGATCATGAGCGGAACGTGCCCGCAGTTGACCACCTGTAATTTGCCGGCGCGGTCCAGTTGCGCGGCCAGCAGCGTCGCATATTTCTGTCCGGCAACGCGGGAGCAAAGGAATTTATTGACGGAGCTGACCGCATCCACCAGAGAGACGCCGCTGGTGATCTGCGCGTAAAACATGCCGTGAATCATCGAGGCCAGCAGCGCGGCTGAGATTCCCTTGCCGGAAACATCCACCACAATCACGGTGACCGCTTCGGGGCCCACGTGGACGTCAAAGAAGTCGCCCCCGACCTCCCTGCAGGGAATGCTGCGTCCGCGCACCAGGGCAAAGTCGCTTTGGAATTCGGCTTCGGAAGTCAGGCTGCGCTGAATGGAGGCGGCGATCTCCATTTCCTGATGGTATTGTTGGGCCGCGCGCTCGGCTTCGACCAGACGAGCGCTTTCGAGCACCGCCGCGCACTCGCTGGCCAGTGCCCTGAGAACGTCGTGACTCACGCCGGAGAGACTGTACGAGGTAACACGGCTGTCGAGGTACAGAACGCCGCCGACTTCTCTGCCCGCTTCGCCTTCCGCCTGGGGCGACGCGGAGACCCGCCTCATGCGCAGCGGAATGGCGATCACCGTGCGCAGTTGATTGAGCACAATGCTCTGCCGCGCCGCCAGGGCGCTCTGTTGGCTCGCGTCGCCGGTGATAAATTCAGCGGCGGAAGACAGAGCTTCTTCGACGACGGATTGCGATACGCTGCCCGCCTCGTGCAGGCGGTTGCCCTGCTGGTCGAGACCGCAGGCCATTACGGGCTTGCCGTTCTTTTCCTTCAGGTAGACGAACCCCCGCTCGGCTTTGCTGAGACGCAGCGCGCAATCGAGCATGTTATGCAGAACGTCGTTGACCACCAGTCCGCCGCTGAGGCTGCGCGCGGCCTCCAGGAACAGCCGCAGCTTTTCCAGTTCCGATCCCTCGGTTTCCGACGATGCCAGGCGGGTGAGCAGAAGGTTGGTGACGTTGCCCGCCTCGGAGCGGTCGTGAAAAAACAGCTTCACGTTGGGAACGCCCAGGGTAATCGTGTCTCCGTCCTTCAACTGGGCGCGCTGACAGCGTGCGCCGTTGACAAAGATGCCATGGCGGCTGCCCGCATCCACGATGAAGTGATTCGCGCCTTCCTGCACCAGGGTGGCGTGCATCCGCGAGACCCTGAAATCGGCGATGACCACGTCGCTCTCTTCGGAGCGTCCGATGGTGGCCACCGGATTTGAGATGGCAATGGTCGTTCGCAGTCCGCCGGCTTCGACGATGAGCGTAACTTCCCCGGACCCTGGAGCAGGGCCGGAGTCGGGTGCGGTGCGGTCGCGGGTTGGGTTGGTCATGAGCGCTCTTCACTATGATCGCATTTGGGTCACCGCCCACCGCTCTTCCACTTTCCCAGCTCCCACCTCGCGATGGATTCCGCATGCACCTCATCGGGGCCGTCGGCCAGCCGCAGCGTGCGGACACTCGCCCAGGCGCTGGCCAGGAATGTGTCCTGGGCCACGCCGGCGCCGCCGTGGGCCTGGACGGCGCGGTCAAGCACGCGCAGAGTCATGTTGGGTGCGACCACTTTGATCATGGCGATTTCCGCGCGAGCTTCTTTGTTGCCGACGGTATCCATCATGTACGCGGCCTTGAGCGTGAGCAGGCGGGCCTGTTCGATCTCCATTCTTGAGGCGGCGATGTCGGCGCGGATCGTGCCCTGTTCCGCAATGGTCTTGCCGAACGCCACTCGCTGATGGACGCGCTTACACATAAGCTCCAGCGCGCGCTCGGCCACGCCGATGCATCGCATGCAGTGATGAATGCGGCCCGGCCCGAGGCGTCCCTGGGCGATTTCAAACCCGCGCCCTTCGCCCAGCAGCATGTTGGTCACCGGAATGCGCACGTTGGTGAACATGACCTCGCCGTGGCCGTGGGGCGCATGATCGTAGCCGTAAACGGTCAGCATGCGCATGATCTTCACTCCCGGCGCATCGAGAGGAACAAGGACCATGGATTGCTGCTTATGTTTAGCCGCCGCCGGGTCGGTCTTGCCCATGAAGATGGAGATCTTGCAGCGCGGATCGCCCGCGCCCGAAGACCACCACTTGTGTCCGTTGATGACGTACTCATCGCCCTGGCGGGCGATGCTCGCGGCAATATTGGTGGCGTCGGACGAGGCCACGCCCGGCTCGGTCATCGCGAAGCACGAACGGATTTCTCCCGCCAGCAGCGGTTTGAGCCATCGTTCTTTCTGCTCCGGAGTTCCGTAGCGGGCCAGCACTTCCATGTTGCCGGTATCGGGCGCGGAACAGTTGAAGACCTCGGCGGCCATCACGCTGCGTCCCATGATCTCGCACAGCGGAGCATATTCGAGGTTGGTGAGCCCCGCGCCGCCGTCATGGTCGGGAAGAAACAGGTTCCACAAGCCGGCTGCGCGCGCTTTGGGCTTGAGTTCCTCGATGATCTTCGTGGGCTGCCAGCGATCGGTCGCAATCTCTACCTCAAAGCGCCGTTCGTTCGGATAAATGTGTTCATCCATGAAGGCCGTAAGGCGCTTCTGAAGGTCTTTTACCTTCGCCGAAAATTCAAAGTGCATTGGAACTCCTGGTAAAGAATTCAAATTTGAAATTTAAAATTTGAAATTTAAAATCTTTGCTTTATGTCAGCAAAGCCCCGCCATCCACCACGATCGTCTGCCCCGTCATATAAGATGCCCGGTCGCTCGCCAGCAGCAGCGCAACTTCGGCGATTTCGATGGGCTGGCCCAGGTGCTGGAGCGGTTGCTGCCGTGTTATTTCTTCCTTGCGCTTTTCGTCTTTCCAGTAATATTCGCTGAGCACTGTCTGAATCAGGCCGGGAGCGATGGCATTGACCCGCACCCCTTTGGGTCCCAGTTCCAGCGCGTACGACTGGGTCATCATAATCATGGCCGCCTTGGTCATGCTGTAGAGCAACCCGTAAAGTTGCGGACGCAGCCCCGAGACCGAGGCGATATTGATGATCGAACCCCCGCCGCGTTCGACCATGCCGGGCGCCACCAGCCTGATCAGGCGGAACATGCTCTTCAGGTTGACCTCGACCATCTTGTCGAACTTGGCTTCGTCCACATCGAGGCAGGGTTCCTGGGCGATGTTGGTGGCGGCGTTGTTCACGAGGATGTCGATGCGTCCGAAATCGCGGGTGGTAGCTTCGACCAGGGCCTGAATCTGCTCGGTCTTCCCCACATGACAGGCCACCGGAGTCACGGCGCCGCCGATCTCGCGCGCCACCTGGTCGAGCGTCTCCTGTTTGCGTCCGCAGATCACGACGCGCGCGCCTTCGCGGACGAACACCTCGGCAATCGCCCGTCCGATGCCGCGGCTGCCCCCGGTCACGATGGCGACTTTGTCTTTGAGAATTCCCATGGAATCGAAGCTCCTGAGGATTTTGACTGGGCTTCAATCTTCTTCTTGGTGGGCGACGGATGTCAATCGGGAGAAATAAAGAGTGGGGGAATAAAGAGCAGTTTCAATGAAGAAGATGAACGCCCTAGCGGTTGCCTTTATCCGGATTTTTGTTCTCTGCCGCCTTGCGAAGTGCTGCGACGTCAGCGATGTCCTGGGGCCTGCCTACCGCCAGTTTTGCCGCCATTAAATCCTGGCTCGAAATGAAAGACGCAGTAAGACCGCTTTGCGAATCGATTACGGTGTCGACTCGGTTTTGCCATGCGCTGTCAAAATCCACACCTTCGATTTCCGGGAGAATGTCCACGATGAGAGGCGCGCGGCCCATGCGAAAAAACTTACCTCGCTCGACGAAATCTTCTGCGGCTAGCCCTTCGAGCGGTGCGCCAAATCTGGCCAGCGCGGCATACACAGCTCGGGCATTCTCCGCATCGGGCTTGATGAGCAGATCAATATCTTTCGTGGCCCGAGGTTGTGCATGGAGCGATACAGCATAACCTCCGACAACCAGATATTTAACCTTCTGATCGTTGAAGATGGACAAGAGTTCTTTGAAGTCGTTGAACACCGGATACCGGCTCCTTCAGTTGGTAAGCCGCAAGGGTGAGTTCCGCTACGGCGTTCATACGCTCATGCGCCCGTAATTTCCGCCAGCCATCATATTCATCGGCCTTCATGTCTTCCAAGCTCTCGAATTTGCGGATTCCTTTGTCCATATCTTCATTTGTAGCACAGGTTCTTGTTTTTGCGAACGACGATTTACATCGAGATTTTGATCGTCACCTGCCCGCCCCCATCAGCGTTCTGGCCCGTGAAATCAATCGTTTCGTAAGCAATACCGCCAGCAACCCTCCGATGACCACGTCAAATCCCAAGCAGAATCCCGGCCACCAGATCGGCACGCCGGGGTTCCTGATGAACCTGTGATGGAAGAAATCGAAAACCCCGTGCGCCGCAAGAGCGGCGGCCACCAGCCAGAGATTGAGTTTGAATCCGGCGACGGCCGCCATCACAAACACGCCCGCGACCAGGGATTCGATCAGCAGCGCGGTCATCGACCTGGCCATCGCCGCGAACAGGATGTAATAGGTGGCGACCACGATCAGCAGCGTTGGATAGAAAACGCGGTCGCGATCGAATCCGGCGGACCGGCCGAAGGCGAAAACCGCCCCGGCCAGAATTCCCCCGATCAGATATTCCATGGATGAGTGAAACCTCCCGGCGCGGTCTGTTATTCCGTCCACGCTCCCAGCATCTTCCGCACCAGCACCAGTTGTCCGAGATGATAAGCGTTGTGGTCCGCTGTCATCATCGCTTGACGCAAAATGGTCTGTCCGTCGCCGTGAGCAATTTTAGCGAAAAGATCGGTGGAGGGGTCTTTCACCAGTTCGACTATCGCTTTCAGGTCGGAGCGGAAGGCCGCCACGCTTTTGTCCCAGGCCTTTTCGTTCGGAGGGGCCTGCTCGGCCGGCCAGTAGCCCGAGGGAAAATCCGGAGACTTGTGTTTGGCGTCGCGGCTGAATTCGAGGATGTCCCATTGCGCGATGCGCAGATGTTCGAGCAGTTCCCACGGGGTATGTTCGGCACCTTTGGGTTTCTTTCCGTGCTGTGCGGCGGGCATGTCTTTGACGGCCGCATCGAAAGTAACGTGTGCGCCGCCATCCTGAAGCAGGTTGATCAGTTGTTCGCGTAGAGCTTTGTCAGTGTTCATAGCACCATTCCTGTTTTTGGTTTTCGGGGCTTCAATTATTTTCATCCTAAACCTCCTGGCGACAATCAAAAATGTCTCCGATAAAACACTTATACTGGTCTGTTGGAAGGTGCATCCTGGCGAAAATTGCGGTCGAATTGGATAAGGCTTTAAGCCTGCGGGCGGCCACCGGCGCGCCGGGGGAGGCCCAGCCGCGCATCCTGGCTCAGGGTGACGGATGGACCGTCGCCGACGTGATCTGTACCTCGGGGCGGCACGACCGCCCGTATGAGGAGCGGCATCATAACTACTCCATTGCCCTGGTGACAGCGGGCAGTTTTCAATATCGCGGAGACGCGGGTTGCGAACTGATGACGCCCGGCTCTCTGATGCTCGGCAATGCCGGGCAGCCTTTTGAGTGCGGGCACGAACATGGCGAGGGCGACCGCTGTCTGGCTTTCTGGTACACGCCCGATTATTTTGAACGGCTGGCCGCCGATGCCGGAGCGCGGAAGGCGGAGTTCCCGGTTTTGCGTCTGCCGGCACTGCGTGAGCTTTCGCCGTTGGCGGCCAGGGCGACGGCTGCTTTTCAATCACCTGTTGGCGCGTGGGAAGAACTCAGTCTCGAACTGGCGGTGCGCGTGCTGAAATCTGTCGGTCGTCTTTCTCCCGCGATCGCTCCGGTGCCCCCAAGCACTCTCGCGCGCGTCACACGGACGGTGCGCATGATCGAGAGCCATCCTGAGAGCAGCCTCATGCTCACGGCTCTGGCGCGCCATGCGGGTCTCAGTCCGTATCATTTTCTGCGTGTCTTCGAGCGCCTTACCGGACTGACGCCTCACCAGTACATTTTGCGTGCGCGCCTGCGGGAGGCGGCGGCGCGGATCGCTGCCGAACCGGCAAGGGTCCTGGATGTCGCGCTCGATTGCGGGTTTGGCGATGTGTCGAACTTCAATCGCTCGTTCCGGGCGGAGTTCGGCGTCAGCCCGCGGACGTTCAGGACAGACTCATCTCCCTGGCGATGCGGATCAATGCACAGAGAGGGACGATAA
>WNFD01008448.1_pt1 | contig 10110 bp, 7 predicted proteins | sample 5400491 | NCBI WGS metagenome assembly WNFD01 (sample SAMN13153343, study PRJNA577476) | soil metagenome | isolation source: 120 cm saprolite under Douglas fir tree site 2 hole 2 replicate 2 | place: USA:California | collected 2015-04-18
TTAGTTGCCATTTTGCCTATTCTCCCTAGTGATTAGACATCGTCTTTACAACACGCTGCAGAGCAGCTAACGAAGGTATAGATTTACGTAATTTCACTGTCAAGAAAAAAATGACGAAAAGCCAAATTCTTTTTTGCGCCGAAGAGTCAGAACGGACCGGGGGATTGACTTTCGTCGACGTGATTTGGAGTCGCGCGAGTCGATTGCACAAAGAAAAAAATGGATTGGACGTCTGCGTTTGGATGCGACGAGCTGTGGACTATAGTCATGAAAAGCAAAAAAATGACGGCCGTTTCCTTGCGGCTGATTTTATTTCGATACCACGGGAGAGCGCTGAATGCGTGCCAGGAACGTGATTGCGACGGTTGTCAGCCTTCTTCTTACAAGCGCAATGTTTGCGCAGAAGCGAAACATCACTGAGAAAGATATCTTCGACTTCACCTGGATCGGCGATACGCAGCTTTCGCCGGATGGGAGTCGTGCCGCCTATGTGCAGACGACGGTGAATGCGAAGCGCGATGGCTACGATACTGCGATTTACCTTCTGGATACGGCCCAGCCGATGGTACCGGCGCGGAGGCTGACGAATGGGCCGCATGATGCGCAGCCGCGATGGTCGCCTGATGGAACGCAGATTGCTTTTACACGCGCGGTGGAGAAGGACGGCAAGCCACAGCCGGCTCAACTCTATGTACTTTCGCTGGCCGGGGGCGAGCCGGTGCAGGTTTCGTCGATGGAGAAGGGAGTTGGCTCGCCGCAGTGGGCTCCGAATGGGACGTGCATCGCGGTGCTGAGCGAGACGCCGATTGTGCCTGAGCCGAAGACCGAGAAGACGGACAAGAAGGAAGGGGCGAAGTCGGAGGAGCACAAGGCGGAGGAGCACAAGAGCGATGTGCGGATCATTACGAAGGCGGTATACCGCAATAACGGTACCGGATACATCGATACGAAGGACGCGTCACAGCTTTATCTGTTCTATACGGCGAAGATTGGATCGAAGCCGGTAACTCCATGGCAGGTTACTGCGGGGCGGTTTTCGGTGAGCGACTTTGTGTGGAGTCCGTCGTCGAGCGATATCTATTACACGTCGGAACATACGGACGAGCCTTACTACGATCTGCCGCATAACGAGATTTATGTGCTCGATCCTCCGGCCGATGCGGCGACGAAGGGCGAGAAGGATTCTCCGCCGATGAGCACGCTGGTTGCGAAGCTGACGTTCGGGGCCTCGGGACTGACGATTTCTCCGGATGGGAAGAAGCTGGCGTTTCATGGGGACGATCAGCCGTTGGCGAAGCCGCGGTCGCATCAGCAGCCAGATATGTTTTTGCTAGATCTTGATGCGAAGGGAGCGCCGCGGAATCTGACAGCGAACTATGACTATGAGGTGGGGAGTGGAGTTGGCGGAGATAATACGGCTCCGCGTGGTGCGGGACGGAGCGGGCCAGTCTGGACGGCGGATGGGGAGGCGATCATCGATGTGGTGGGCAAGCAGGGGAGCGCGCTGCTGGTATCGATCGATGCAAAGACGGGAGCGGTGAAGGAGCTGACCGCGGAGAAGCAGGCGGTGGTGGGCTTTGCGGTGAAGCCGGATGCGACGAAGATTCTGGCGTTAATCTCGACGCCGGTCAATATCGGGGATCTGTTCTCGGTGGCGACGGACGGCTCGAAGCAGCAGACGCAGTTGACGGATGTGAACAAGGCTCTGTTTTCGCAGTTGAATCTGACGATGCCGGAGGACATGCAGGTGACGCCTACGGCGAATGCGAAGGACATTGCAGGGAGCAAGATTGAGTCGTTTGTGCAGCTGCCGCCGGACTTTCATCAGACGAGCGGGGACAAGACGAAGAAGTATCCGCTGATCCTGAATATTCATGGAGGACCGCACTCGGCCTATGGATGGGTGTTCGACCACGAGATGCAGTGGATGGCGGCGAAGGGGTATGTGGTGGTGTACCCGAATCCTCGGGGATCGACTACGTATGGGCAACAGTTTGCCAACGTGATTCAGCATAACTATCCGGGAGATGACTTTCACGACCTGATGGACTGCCTGGATGCGGTGGTGAAGCTGGGGTATGTCGACCCGGCGAAGATGGGGGTGACCGGCGGGAGCGGCGGCGGGTTGCTGACAGACTGGACGGTGACGCAGACGACACGGTTCAAGGCGGCGGTGTCGCAGCGGGACATCACCGACTGGTCGAACTGGTGGTACACCGCGGACTTTACGTTGTTCCAGCCGACGTGGTTCGAAGGCGCGCCGTTCGACAAGGTGGAGGAGTTCAAGAAGTACTCGCCGATTACGTACATCACGAAGGTGCAGACGCCGATGCTCTTTATTCTTGGGGAGGCGGACTATCGCACGCCGCCGACCGGTGGAGGTGAAGATTTTTTCCGTGCGCTGAAGTACCGGCACATTGATACGGTGATGGTGAGGTTTCCGGGGGAGAGTCATGAGCTTTCGCGGAGTGGGCAGCCCTGGCATCGTGTGGAAAGGCTGGAGAATATCGTCAATTGGTTCGACAAGTATTTGATGGGTATGCCGGAGCCGCAGTACGACATCGTTCCTGCTGGAGCTACGCCGGCTAGTGTGAAGGCGAACTAGAGGAGTAGAGTTTTCATCGAGGTGTTTCTTTCGATGAAGGATGTTGTGATTGTTGCTGCGGTTCGGACGCCGGTGGGTAAGTTTCAAGGGGCGTTCGCGGAGATGACGGCGGTTCAGCTGGGTGCGATTGCGGTTCGAGAGGCTGTGAGGCGGGCGGGGATCGATGCGGCGAGCGTGGATGAGTGCCTGATGGGTTGCGTGTTGCCGGCAGGGCTGGGGCAGAATCCGGCGCGGCAGGCGGCGTTGCAGGGTGGTTTGCCCGATACCGTTTCGGCGATGACGATCAATATGGTCTGCGGGTCGGGGTTGAAAGCCGTGGCGCTGGCCGCGCAGGCGGTGATGGCGGGAGATGCAGAGATTGTTGTCGCCGGGGGAATGGAGTCGATGACGAATGCGCCTTATCTGCTGCCGCAGGGGCGCAAGGGCTTTCGCATGGGCGATTCGGTTGTGGTGGATTCGATGGTGAAGGATGGGCTGTGGTGTGCGTGTGAGGACTATCACATGGGCATTACGGGGGAGAACGTTGCGGAAAAGCATTCAATTACGCGGGAGGAGCAGGATGCCTATGCGCTGGCGTCGCACCGGAAGGCTAGCGCGGCGTGGAGGGAGGGGCGGTTTGATGCAGAGGTGGTCCCGGTGAGTGTGCCGGGGAAGAAGGGTGCGGTGACGGTGGTTGCGCGCGATGAGAGTGTTCGGGACGATGCTTCGATCGAGGCATTGTCTGCGCTGAAGCCGGCGTTCAAGAAAGATGGGACGGTGACGGCGGGGAACGCTCCCGGTGTGAATGATGCAGCGGCTGCGGTGGTGGTGATGTCGGCTGCTCGAGCGAAAGAGCTTGGATTGCAGCCGCTGGTGACGATCAAGGCCCAGGCTACGAGTGGAGTGGCACCGAAGTGGGTGATGCTGGCTCCGGTGACCGGCGTGCAGTTGGCTCTGAAGCGAGCGGGGTGGGAGCGGGACGAGGTGGATCTGTTTGAGTTGAACGAGGCGTTCAGCGTACAGGCGCTGGGGGTGATGAAGGAGTTGGGGCTGGACGCTGCGAAGGTGAATGTGAACGGCGGGGCGGTGGCGATTGGGCATCCGATTGGGGCTAGTGGGGCGAGAGTGCTGGTGACGCTGATCTACGAGATGATGCGGCGGGATGTGCGCAAGGGTGTGGCTGCGCTTTGTCTGGGTGGGGGGAATTCGGTGGCGCTGGCGGTGGAGCGGTGATCAGGATACGTAAGCAGTGGATGCCTGTATTTGGGGAGCCTAGTCGAGGCGTTGTAAGAAATAAATCTCATATTTTGATATCGGTTGCAATCTTGACTCTAAAATTTCCGCGCGGGCATGAGGAGAACGGTACTGCCAAACGGTAAATATGGCAGCTACGGCAATCCCCGCGAGTGTCATGAAAAACACACCTTCAAAATCCAGAATCGTTCTTGAATTGGCGTAAGCTTTTTCGACTGTGCTCAAAGGGCCGGGATGTTCTTTGTCAAAACGTAGTCCTTCAAATTCCATGACTTTGTAGCCGAGCCAGACGCCGATGAGCGCAACGACACAACATCGTGTCAAAGCGCGTCGAGCGAAAGCACTGGGATCTTTTATTTGAGAGCGGAGTCTGCGAAGTTTGCTCAGACGCAATGCCCTAACAACGCTTTGAAATCCTTTTGGGGCGGCCGAATACAGAGCTCGAATGTCATTGGAAAATGGGGATAGAAGCATGCTAGACAGAAACGCCAGTGACACCGCGAGTTGTACGGGATGTGCAACTCCCCACGCTTCGATTGCGTTCATTCGTCTTGACTTTCACACGCCGGTGGCGCCATTCAATTGTTTTTACAACTAGAAGTTACCAGTCCAGGTGTGGCTCGTCTATGCCATATATTGGGCGTGTATCTGGGAACGTCGATGGCTTTAGGGTCGTCTTCTCTTCAGTTCAAGGAAATACTTTCAATGTCGATTGACCGGGAGTTAGCATTCGATGATGTTGAGGGCGAGGCCGGCGAGCGAAGTTTCTTTGTAGCGGGATTGCATGTCTAGGCCGGTCTGGTACATGGTGGCGATGACCTGGTCGAGAGAGAGTTTGTGGTCGCCGGACTCGTGCATGGCCATGCGGCAGGCGTTGATGGCTTTGACGGCGCCCATGCCGTTGCGCTCGATGCAGGGGATCTGGACGAGGCCGCCGATGGGGTCGCAGGTCATGCCGAGGTTGTGCTCCATGGCGATCTCGGCGGCGTGTTCGACCTGGGCGTTGGTGCCGTTGAGCGCGGCGACTAATCCCCCGGCGGCCATGCTGCAGGCTACGCCGACCTCGCCCTGGCAGCCGACTTCGGCTCCGGAGATGCTGGCGTTTTCTTTGTAGAGGATGCCGATGGCGGCGGCGGTGAGGAAGTAACGGATGATGCCTTCCTGCTTTTCTTCCGGAGTTCCTTCGATGAAGTGCGTGTAGTAGTTGGCGATGGCGGGGATGACGCCTGCGGCTCCGTTGGTGGGGGCGGTGACGACGCGGCCTCCGGCGGCGTTCTCTTCGTTGACAGCTATGGCGTAGACGGTGACCCAGTCGATGGGGGCGAGCGGGTCTTTGGAGCCGATAGTGTTGAGGCGCTCGGCGAGGCGATGGGCGCGGCGGCGGACGTTGAGGCCTCCGGGGAGGATGCCTTCGGTGGCGATGCCTCGCTCGGTGCACTGCTGCATGGTGCGCCAGATGGAGAGGATGCTGGTGCGGATTTTTTCTTCTGGGGATTGAGCTCGGCTCTGCGAACTTTGTTCATCCCACCCTTCGCGATGAGACTGCGAAGGATGGGGCACCCGGGCTGTTGTGTTTGGGACGGAAGTTCCTTCGGGGCGGTTGATAGTGATATTCGGGTCGTTGAGGAGGGCGACTTCGTTCGCCAACAGGAGGTTGGCGATGGTGAGGTTGTGCTGCTTTGCGGCGGCGAGAAGGTCAGCGGCGCTGCGGAAGGGATAGGGGACTTTGCGTGTGCTGGTGGGGGACTCGGTGAGACGCTCGGCTTCGGAGACGATGAAGCCTCCGCCGATGGAGTAAAAGACTTCTTCGGCGAGCTTTGTGCCCGTGTTGTCGAAGGCCGCGAAGCGCATGCCGTTAGGGTGCGAGGCGACGACGGGGTCAGGGTACATCTGGCTGCGGCGGAAGTTGAGGTTCTCGGCTTCGGTGAAGGGGATGGTGATGCGGCCGCCGAGTTTGAGAGATGCGGCGGACCGGATGGCGGCGATCCTCGCCTCGACGGTGGCGGGGTCGACGGTGTCGGGGGCTTCGCCGAGGAGGCCGAGGAGGATGGCGCGGTCGGTGCCGTGGCCGATGCCGGTGAGGGCGAGCGAGCCATAGAGGTCGACGTTGACCTTTGCGGTTTTTTCGAGAAGATTTGCGGAGGCGAGTTCGCGGGTGAAGCGGAGTGCGGCGCGCATAGGGCCGACGGTGTGGGAGCTTGAGGGGCCGATACCGATTTTGAAGAGTTCGAAGAGGCTGGTGTTCACGGTGGCTATTGTAGGGGGTGGCGGGTGGGTTTGGCTGGACGGGTGGTTTGGGCGGATATTGGCTGGGATTTTGTCGGGGATTTCTTCGGGGACCTCTTTTGCGATTGCTTCTCCTGGAGGTTGTGGTAGGCGGTCTTGAGGGCGCCGGCCATGATGGACTCGTCGGCCTGGTTGAGGTGGATGAAGGTCATGCCCATGCGTCCCCAGCCTCCCTGGACCGGGGAGAAGACGTGAGGCTGGTCGGCGATGAAGGCGGTTTGCTGCTCGAGTGTGAGTTTGAGGACGCCGCACCCCTTTTCCTGGGCGGAGAGGGTAGCGAAGATCTGGTTGTTGAGGCGGAAGTCGGGGTGGTTCATGTGCGACCTTTCGATGGCTCCGGGGAGTTGAAGGGCGAGGTGGCGGAAGACGGCTATGTGCGAGTTGGTCTTCATTTGTTTTCTCTCCTTCTCTCCACCTTTGTGGGCCCCCCCCACACATTGCCCGGCGGTAAGTCATTTTGTTTCATGCGCATACGGGGCGATACTCTCTGTAAGTCTGTCCAAACAAAGGGGTTATCGCTAAATTTGGGCAAATAAAGGAGTTAGGCGTCGCAGGCCTGAGTTGGAATTTATTTTCTCTCCACTGTTTTAAGTATAGCCAATTGGAGATAACTAAATTTCAAACGGTAACTCTTGTTATTTGCGTGATTTAGGTGGTTTTGGGGCTTGACATGCGATTTTTGGGCTGAAAACGCAGAAAAAATATAACGGCGAAGACAAAGGCAATTAAATCAGTCGCTTCGGCTCCGGCTCCGCTCCAGCCTTCGGCAGAGTGGTAGCGCCTTCGGCGTGCACTTAGACGACGGGCTGAAGCCCGGCTCTACCTAGAGGCAACGGCAAAGGCAACGGCTACGAAGCGACGGCAAAAGCAACGGCTACGAAGCGACGGCAAAGCAACGGCTACGAAGCGACGGCAAAAGCAACGGCTACGTGGCTGACGAGAAAGCAATGGCAAGAGCAAGGGCTAAGTGGCTGGCTAGCGGTTTACATCCCACCCATCGCAAAATGCGCGATGGATGGGGCACCCGGGCATGGAATTTTGGCGCATTGAATGCTTTTTCTTTTACGGAAGTTTTAAGGAACTTCCATGGCACAGCCTCCGTATCATCCATCACGGGGGTCATCCCATGAGCCGCTTTGCTCTGTTCACAGTTGCCCTGTTTGTCATCATAGCCATCGGTTCCCAGCCCCGGCACGGCGGGAGCTCGCTTAAGTCCATGTGCGTCTGCGTCCCAACTCGGGCGAAATTAATCCTGAAGTCGGCGATTGTGAAGACGCAGACACGGTCCGCGGAGCTATTTACCGTTGCCCAGTAACGGGAGCTGCGGATGCGTTGCTGATGGATGGGGAGTAAACGCTTTGTGTCTGCGATAGAAATGGGTGGGAGCGAATCGCTTTCGCGAATGTCCACATCTCAGAATCGAGATATGGGGCACCCAATTTTGTGGAGGGTACAGGTGTGGGCCACACGGCCAATCCGCTGCTTGCTGGCGCAAAGAAGCCGGACCGAAAAACGCCAAGAGGATGACTCCAAAAACCTCCCACAGCAGTGAGAAAGAAAACCGTGCCCTCGCAACCAGCGTTGCGGGTGCCATCAGGGGCTCGATGTCAGAAAAATCTCTCCCCAAGGCGCATCAGGAGAAGTGTTTTTTCTTGACATCCCCTTTTATAGAACCCGCTCGCCGCTTTGCTGCTGCGGGAGTGAGTTTGATCCCTCTCAGCTTCGCCTGCGGGTATGCGGAGGAGAGGTGGCGTTGATGTATGCAGCAGCAGCGGTGAGCCGGACCGGTTTTTTGCTGTCGTCAAAGACCGGCAGGAGTGCGTCGGAGATCTCTTTGTCGTGATAGCTGGTACCAAGGGCCTTCGCTGCTGCTGCGCGGACGGCCGGGTCTTTGTCGCCCAACGCGGCGATCAGAGTAGTGCGGATGGGGGCGGTCTTCTCTTCGGAGATCTGCTCGATCGCGGTGACGCGGGAGGTGTCGACTTCATTCTTGCGCATGTACTCATAGGCGGTGACGCCGAAGCCGAAGGGACCGAGGAGCATCGAAGCTCCCTGCAGTGCACCGATGCGGGCGAGAGTCGCTGGGCTGTGGAGATCCTTGCCGATGGTGTGTTTGGTGCTGTCTCTTAGGCTGGCTGTGGCCTTGCGATCTCCGTTGACGACTGCGACGAGAATGTCTTCTCCGGAGTGATCGTTCATCTTCCAGAGCGTGGTGGCGGCAGTGAAGGCGACCTGTGGCTCGTTGTCGTCGAGCATATTGCGGATGGGGGTGGTGAGATTGCTGTCTTTCGTCTGTCCGGCGGCAAGGATGGAGGCGGTGCGCACGTCGAAATCGGGGTCTTTCATTGTGGCAGTGATGAGGTTTTCTGCGCGTGCATTGTTGCCGAGGGTTCCGAGAGCTGCGAGTGCCTGGATGCGAACATCGGGGTGCTTGGGGTCCTCGAGGGCGGTGGTGAGCGTCTTCCAAGCCTCCGCTGTGTTCTCGGCGACTGTGCGGTGGAGGCGATCGGTGGGGACAATCTCTGCGTCGTCCGGTGTCGCTGATTTCTGGGCCGCTGATTTCTGGTCGGGGGTGGTAGCGGGGTTTTGAGCCCAGGATGGAGTGACGATGCCGAGAGACAGAACTCCGGTGAATGCTGCCGTAAGGATGGAGAGACGCAGGTTGAGTTGCGCGTACATCGATGTTGCTCCGTCGGGAGGTAAAGGCCGCACCCCTATTGATGGGATGCTATACTCGCGAAAATCGACTCTGCCTCAAGGGTTTATCAGGCTCAAAGAATGCTTTTCAAAGCTCGTAGTGCCGCTGTGTATGGGATTGACGCCCACATCATCGATGTAGAAGTCGATTTTTCCAACATCAAGCTGAATGAGGAGCAGTTCCATACAGTGGGGCTGCCGGATGCGGCGGTGCGGGAGAGCCGTGACCGGGTGCGGTCTGCGATCAAGAACTCGGGGTTTGAGATTCCGCCTACGCGGATCACTATTAATCTGGCTCCGGCGGACCTGAAAAAAGAGGGTTCGGGGTTTGACCTGCCGATCGCGATCGGGATACTCGGTGCGTATGGCGGGTTGCATATCAAAGATGTGAGCGACTATCTGCTGGTGGGGGAGTTGGGTCTGGATGGCAGCCTCCGAGCGGTGCAGGGGATGTTGCCCATTGCGGTGGCGGCTCGGGTGAAGGGGGTGAAGAACCTGATTATTCCTGCGAGCAATGCGCGCGAGGCCGCGGTGGTGGAGGGGGTCAACGTCTATCCGGTGCGGTCGCTGCTGGAGGTGCGGGAGCTGCTGAACTCGGCAGTGCTCGGTGGGATTACTGCGGCTCCTCTGAAGGTGGCGACGAACGATCTGCTGAATGAGATGCAGCACTTTCCCTTTGACTTCAAGGACGTTCGCGGGCAGCAGGTGGCGAAGCGGGCGCTGGAGGTGGCGGCTGCAGGTGGACACAATATATTGATGATCGGGCCGCCGGGGTCGGGCAAGACGATGCTGGCGAAGCGGCTGCCGTCGATTCTTGCTCCGCTGCGGTTTGAGGAGGCGCTGGAGACGACGAAGATTCACTCGGTGGCGGGGGTGCTGGATGCGGAGCAGGGGTTGGTGGCGCATCGGCCGTTCCGATCTCCGCACCATACGATCTCGGATGCGGGGCTGATTGGCGGGGGGATGATGCCGCGGCCGGGCGAGGTTTCGCTGGCGCACAACGGGCTGCTGTTTCTGGATGAGCTGCCGGAGTTTCCGCGGAATGTGCTGGAGGTGCTGAGGCAGCCGCTGGAGGATGGGCATGTGACGATTGCGCGGGCGGCGATGAGCTTGAGTTTTCCGGCGCGGTTTATGCTGGCGGCGGCGATGAACCCTTGTCCCTGTGGATACTTCAACGATAAGTCCCGGGAGTGTATGTGTACGCCACCTATGATCCAGCGCTATGTCTCGAAGGTTTCGGGGCCATTGCTGGACCGGATCGATATTCATATTGAGGTTCCGGCTGTGCA
>WNFD01021192.1_pt1 | contig 10110 bp, 9 predicted proteins | sample 5400491 | NCBI WGS metagenome assembly WNFD01 (sample SAMN13153343, study PRJNA577476) | soil metagenome | isolation source: 120 cm saprolite under Douglas fir tree site 2 hole 2 replicate 2 | place: USA:California | collected 2015-04-18
CACGAAGCGCTGCGGGACCAAATCGCCGTTCTCGACATTTTCAAACTGGTTGTCGGGTCTCCGAAGAGAACCATCGCGTGGGGACACTCGCTCGGCGGAATCATCACTGCTGGTCTGATCCAACGCCACCCGAGGCGCTTTGACGCCGCACTACCTATGTGTGGAGTGCTCTCCGGCGGCGTAGCCACATGGAACACCGCGCTGGATTCCGCATTCGCGTTCAAGACGCTGCTTGCGCCGGGCACGGGACTGGAGGTCGTCAATATTGCCAACCCCCTTGCAAATCTCGACCTCGCCGAAGTGGTGCTTGCTGAGGCGCAGGGTACACCTCAAGGGAGAGCGCGGATAGCGCTGGCCGGAGCGCTGGCCGACTTGCCGGGCTGGTTCACTCCATTGTCATCGGAACCGGCGCCAACCGATTTTGCCGGACAGGAGATGAACCAGTTCCTGTGGGATCAACAAGTGGACTTTCCATTTGGGTTTGCGTTTCGCGCAGAACTTGAGGCGCGGGCACAGGGCAATGTTTCCTGGAACACAGGAGTCGATTATAGGAGACAGCTGGATCGCTCGATTGGGCGCGACCAGGTCATTGCGCTTTATCAGCAGGCCGGCCTCGATCTCGACTCAGATCTGAAGACGCTGAACGATGCCGCGCGAATCAGCGCCGATCCTGAGGCCGTTCGTTACCTGGAAAGGAATATCATTTTCGATGGCGAGATCCACATCCCGGTGCTGACGCTGCATACCAAGGGCGACGGTCTGGTGGTGGTTCAGAACGAAAGCGCTTACAAGGACGTCGTCGACGAAGCGGGCAACGGAGAGTTCCTTCGTCGCACGTTTGTCGATCGCGCGGGACACTGTAGTTTCACGCCGGCGGAAACCATCGCGGCCGTTCAGACGCTGGTCAAGCGCCTGGATACGGGAGGATGGCAGGGCGTCGATGCCAGCGACCTGAACAATGCCGCGGCAGCGCTCGGACCTGGATTCAACATTTTCGGGACGCCACAGGGAATCGTACAGGTTCCGCCAGCGTATATTGAATTTGATCCAAGCCAGTATCTTCGCCCATTTGATGCACTCACGGGAGAATGCGAATTCGGATTCCTGTGCGGCGACCCATTCGTCCAGGTTGACCTGCGCTGAATGACATCCGAACGGATTTGTCGAGTTACATCAGCGACGAAGCTCCTTGCCGGGGGGCTGTCCACGCGGTGCGCGCTTCAAGCATAGCCCTGGCTTTGAGCAGTTCGGGAAATACGGCGAAGTCTTGCACGTCGCCAAATGTTGATAGATGTCTAGCCGTCGGGCGACTGGGAGCGAGCCTTCCTCTGACGTGGAAAGCGGATTCAAGAAGTGACGCTGGCTTCGGCCAGAAATTCCGAATGAATATCAAGAAACTGCTCGATCTCAGCGGGCGCGTGGCAATCATCACCGGTGGCTCTGTCGGGCTTGGACGCCAGATGGCCGAGGGCTTGGCAGAGATGGGTGCGAACGTGGTGCTATGCGCGCGGAAAAAGGAGCGCTGCGAACGAGCAGCAGAAGAATTGAAACAGCTCGGCGTGAAAACGTTGGCTCTGGGCTGCGACGTCAAGATCCCCGACCATGTGAAGGCGGTTGTGGACGCGACGGTCTCCAGCTTCGGCCGAATAGACATCTTGATCAACAATGCCGGTACATCCTGGGGCGCTCCGGTCGAAGAGATGCCACTCGAGCAATGGAACAAAGTGATCGAAACGAATCTGACCGGGACGTTTCTCTTTTCGCAGGCAGTTGGCAAGGTCATGGTCCCTCAGCGCCGCGGAAAAATTATTAATATCGCTTCGGTTGCCGGGCTCCGTGGCGCGCCTCCGGAATTTCAGGCCATTGGATACCACGCAAGCAAAGGCGGCGTGATCGCATTCACCAAGGATCTGGCGTGCAAGTGGGGAATTCACGACATCCAAGTAAATGCCATCGCTCCTGGATGGTTCCCCACCAACATGTCGCAGGTGGTCATCGAACGAAACAAGGAAGCCTTCCTGAGCAAAATTCCTTTGCGACGTTTCGGCAATGAGCACGATTTGAAGGGCGCTGCCGTGTATCTTTCTTCTGATGCGTCTAACTACGTCACCGGTCACGTGCTAGTAGTGGATGGAGGGCAGACCGCCTAGCCGAGGCGAGCCACAGCATGCGATCTGGTTCAGTTCAGCAAAAACTACGGCATAGCCATCATCAGCATCAACAATCCGCCGGTCAAACGTTGCGATTGTCACGTCTGGCTGCCCAATTGCCGTGGCAATGCGGCGCGCCCTCAATCTCTCGCCACAACATACCGTGCGAGCTAGTTGGATGTCGCGCAACTGTTCCGGGAGCGAGTTTCTTTATGCCGGGGACGGGTTTACTCTCACCGCGTTCAATACTCACCCGCATCTGAATGATGTCGCCATGCTTATCTACCACTAGGGGATCCACCGATGGCCGACCTTTTGGACCAACCGACAGCAGTTCGACCAGGAGAAGAGCTTGACCTGACCAAACTCGAACCCTATTTGCGCGATCACTTTCCCAACGAAGCAGATGCGCTGCAGGTCCGCCAATTTCCCAGCGGCCATTCCAACCTCACTTACTCGCTTCAGCTCGGCGCCAGGGAGTTAGTTCTTCGCCGGCCACCCTTCGGCAGCAAGGTCAAGACTGCGCATGATATGGGCCGAGAATACCGCGTGCTGTCGAAACTGCACGCCGTCTATCCTGCGGCACCGAAGGTCCTCCTGTACTGCGACGACGAGTCCATATTGGGCTCTCCTTTTTACCTCATGGAATTGATCCGGGGGATTATCATCCGCAGAGATCCACCTGCAGGCTTGCCGTTTACGGCCGAGACGGCTCGGCGGCTGAGCGAGTCGTTCATTGATAACCTCGCCCGGCTGCATGCCCTGGATTATGCGGCTATCGGGCTGGCTGATCTGGGCAAGCCACACGGGTATCTCGAACGCCAGGTGCGCGGCTGGATCGACCGTTACTATACGTCCCAGACTCACGACCTCCCAGAAATCGAGCGCATCTCCGTCTGGCTGAAAGAGCGGATGCCAGCAACAAGCGATGCCGCGCTGATCCACAATGACTACAAGTACGACAACGTCGTGCTGGACAGGGCGGACGCCACCAGGATTGTGGGCGTTCTGGACTGGGAGATGGCTACCATCGGCGATCCACTTACGGATCTGGGCACGGTGCTAGCCTACTGGGTTGATCGGGAGGACCCTGACGAACTGCAGAAGATCCATTGGTGCCCGTCGACCGCCGCCGGCAGTCTGACGCGTGCGCAACTCGTCGAGCGCTATGCGCGGACGACCGGCCGCGACGTGTCTGCTATGGTCTTTTATCTTGCCTTTGCTCGATTCAAAGTGGCGGTCATTGTCCAGCAGATTTATTACCGATATCACGAGGGGCTGACGAAGGATCCGCGCTTTGCTTCGATGCCGGAAGTGGTTAAGGTTCTCTTGCGCTCGTCATTGCATTCTGCCGAAACAGGTTCGATTTGACCATTTCGCATTCCAGAAATGCAGCTTCACACGATTTGAAGAGTGTGCCTTCCATTATTCAGGATAGTAACGGACAATCCATTCCGCCACACAGAAGGGCTTTTCCAAACCCTGACCCTCCACCGACACAGAAAATACGGCCTCGAGCGCCTCGGGAAGCTCCTTCAAGGACAAAACTCCCACCCGGGCGCGAATTTTTGAGTCCACGCTAACAGGAAAGGGAAAGCGGACGCGATTCAGGCCGTAGTTGATCCCCATGCGGACGCCGCCTCTAAACTGTATGGCTTGCTTCATGAAATGACTGAGCAATGAAAGTGTCAAGAAACCGTGGGCAATCGTCGTGCGATAGGGCGACTCCCTTTGCGCGCGCTCGCGATCGACGTGAATCCACTGCCGGTCCTCCGTGGCCTCGGCGAATCGGTCGATGCGGTCTTGAGTCATCGTGAGCCAATCCGTCACGGCGATCTCGCGGCCCACGAATTCCTTGAGCGAAAGCACTGTTTCCACCACGAGCGGTGGCATGGGGATCTCCTATGGAAGAAATTGCGGTACAGTTCGCAACGGCAGATGGTCAATGCGTCGCTGATTTCGCTGGGAACTTGCCCCATTTTCGGAGTTCGTGTCTGGCGATCGATTCCGTATGCACTTCATCCGGCCCGTCAGCGATTCGCAGCGTGCGCACGCTCGCCCACGCGGCAGCGAGGACGGTGTCTTGCGCGACACCCGCGCCTCCGTGCGCCTGGATGGCGCGGTCTAGAACCCGCAGGGCAACGTTGGGCGCGACAACTTTGATCATCGCGATTTCCGTGCGCGCCGCCTTGTTGCCCACCGTGTCCATCATATAAGCAGCTTTCAACGTCAGAAGGCGAGCTTGCTCGATCTCCATACGCGAAATCGCAATGTCCGCGCGAATCGTGCCTTGCTCGGCCAATGGTTTCCCGAAAGCCACTCGCGCTTGCACGCGCTTGCACATTGCTTCCAGGGCGCGCTCTGCAACTCCAATGCACCGCATGCAATGATGGATACGTCCGGGACCTAGCCGCCCTTGCGCGATTTCGAATCCCCGCCCTTCGCCGAGCAAGACATTTGAGATCGGAACACGGACATTTTCAAACACGACTTCGCCATGGCCGTGTGGCGCATGGTCATACCCAAACACAGTCAGCATTCGTTCGATCTTCACTCCCGGCACGTCCATCGGCACGAGAATCATCGACTGCTGCTTGTGAGGCTGAGCCGAAGGATCCGTCTTACCCATGAAGATGGCGATCTTGCAACGCGGGTCGCCCGCCCCGGACGTCCACCATTTTCGGCCGTTAATAACATAGTGGCTGCCGTCGCGAACGATTCTCGCCTCAATGTTCGTCGCATCGGATGAGGCGACTGCGGGTTCCGTCATCGCGAAACACGACCGGATTTCGCCCGCAAGCAGCGGCTTCAGCCACCGCTCTTTCTGTTCCGACGTGCCATACCGGGCGAGCACTTCCATATTGCCTGTGTCCGGCGCTGAGCAGTTGAACACCTCCGGCGCCATCGCGCTACGGCCCATCATCTCGCAAAGAGGCGCGTATTCGAGATTTGTCAGCCCTGCGCCGTGCTCGCTGTCCGGCAAGAACAAGTTCCATAGACCGGCGGCGCGAGCTTTCAGCTTGAGCTCTTCGACGATCCTGGCGGGCGACCATCGATTCTTCTCAATCTCGTCGTAGAAGCGCTGCTCATTCGGATAAATGTACTCGTCCAGAAATGCTTGCACCTGGCGCTGCAAGGTCTTCACTTTGTCGCTGAATTCGAAGTTCACTGGGAGTCCTGACTTGCCGGTGAAAGCGGGGGCGCGCTTCTCGGGAAAGTGCGCGCGGCGCTCTTTGAAGCCTTAACCTTGTCCGGGTGGTTCAAAGGTATGGCGCCACTCCATCGGCCACGTTATACAACGTCTCCTGGCTTGGCATGGCGAACGCGATTATATGCAATGGCAACCCCGTTAGTCACTATCATGTGTAAGCAACTTTCAAATCAGAAACAACGAGCGGGCGCGTTCGCCGTCTGTAAAAACATTATCGCAGTAGCGGAAGGCGTCTAATTCTGACGCTTGCAGAGTTTGCCATCAAGGAGCATCGGGCTTACAGGCCGATGCTGCACCTCAAGCCTGGCGCTGTCAGCAACTGCCGCAACGCGCCACAATGTCGTGCAGCGTTTTATATGCCTTAGCGCGTCAGTTTCTATCTAGACAAGGCAATTACGAACTGGCTGCGACTGTGCTGCCGCAATCTTTCATTACGAGTTACCTGAGAGGCGTGGTGCGCGCTAAATCTTTTCATGTAAGATGTTAGAACCACCGCAGGGGCGTAGCTCAGTGGTAGAGCAGCGGCCTTTTAAGCCGAAGGTCGTGGGTTCGATCCCCACCGCCCCTACCAATCATCCTTCTGAGTGGTGGGCACTTAGCAAGAACGCGAGGGCAAATAAACTCGATGATTCGGTTGGTGCCTTAATTGTCGGCGGCACGAGTGATAACCGGATTCACGAGTCGCACTCCTCCGATTTAGTGTGTCCGCAGTCAAACTTTCGCATAGCCTGAGACGTATCGGATCAGTTCGACACTCAATGCGGCGCAGTGCAAGCGCGATCTGGTCCAGGCTGCGGTTGCACAAAGCGGAAAGTTCATCGGCTGGCGTCTGAGCGTTCTGACCTTATGGGCGATTCCGATCCACCGGTTACGGTTGATGCGTTCACCCAGGAAGGCTTTCGCTCCAAAGGCTCCCGCGGCATAGCTCAGGGCACTGACCGGCACCACGAAACTCACTTCCTGGAATGACAGAATAGCGAGAAGCGAGAAAAATCCCAGGCTCATCAGTGCTATTCCTAGCCACATCCACGGCAAGTGCAAGGATTGCAGAACGAAACTCAGGATGGACTTGAGACTAAAGTCGTGGACCTCCCCGATACTCTTCATGGCCCGACTTACGCACAGCTCTCCCGCTGTTCCTGCTACAACAATTAAGAAAAAGAGCGCCGCTTCAACCACGATTAGGTGCTCCTGTCGTTCTGGGTGAGGTCCGACCTACGAGGAAAACGCCGAGACAAATGACTGCGACGCCAAGCCAGCGCAGAAGAGAAATCGTCTCTCCGAGAAGAAGGTAACTGAGGATGGAGATAGACAGGTAAGACAGAGAGGTGGCAGGCTGCACATAACTATAGTCGGCCCACGTCAGCAACAACATGTGGGCGATAAAAAATCCCAGGAGGCAGGCAATCCCGAGCCAGATGTAACCGGATGCCAGTACGCGAGACGCAATTGGGACGAGATCAAGAATTCTTGCTGAAGTGACCGACCCGATGCCCTTCATGGCCTTGCCGAGAAATACGTTGCCAAGCGGTCCCAAGACGATGCTGATCAGAATCAGGGGAAGCGTTTTCAGTTGTAGCCTGCGAGTGTGCGTCACGTATTCACTTCAACCAGTGTTTCAGAATAGCAAAAATCAACAGGACAAGACGCCCGCAGGTGGGGAAGTTTGCAGCGGCGGCATTCAGGAATTTTCTCGATTCAGGATACAATCTTAGGCGGAGCGTTGGATCCCGGGTAGGGACAGCGCACCCGTGGTTCTTCCGTATGGCAGAGTTCACAAACTGGCCGCGCTCGAATCAGGAATGAGGTGGCGTGCCCTCAAGCGTTCTAGAATTCGTGGTCCTTTTCACGGCAGGAATTCCGTTTCTTTTCTATTTTCTGGCGATCTACAGTTCCGGCCGCTACTTCCGGCAGTCTCGAAATCACTCGGGAAAAAATCTCGATTTCACTCCGCCGATAAGCAATCTCAAACCGGTTCGAGGCTTAGATCCTGATGCTTATGAAAATTTCGCCAGTTTCTGCCGCCAGGACTATCCCGAGTACGAGCTCATTTTCTGCGCGACGGACCAGACCGATTCTTCCGTGCCGGTAATCCAGAAATTGATGCGGGACTTCCCACAGCGAACGATCCGGCTGCTCTACAGCGCTGGCTACACCGCGATTAACGACAAGGTCGCCAAATTGCGGCTGATGGAACGCGAAGCCCAGCACGAATACCTGGTCATCAACGATTCCGACGTGCGTGTAGATAGCGAATATCTGCGAAGAGTGGTTGAGCCATTACGCGATCCGAAAGTCGGAGGAGTGACTTGTTTCTACGTATCCTCGCGGGAAGGATCGTTCGCCGAGAAACTTCAGACGATTGGGATGATTTCAGACTTTTACGCGGGCGTACTGGTGGCGTGGCAGCTTGACGGGGTGCACTTCGCACTTGGGCCAACAATGGTGTCGACGAAGCAGCGTGTCAGGGCCTTCGGGGGCTTTCAGGTACTCGAAAATCGACCCGCGGATGATCTGCTCTTTGGGCGCCTAATTGCCGAACAGGGAGTGGAAATGAAGCTGTTGCCGTATGCAGTGAAAACGGTACCTGATTTCCAGGGAGTGAGTGAGCTCCTGGCGAAGCGCGCCCGCTGGATGACGGTGATGAGAGCCATGCGGCCATGGGGCCACTTTGGGTTGCTTTTTACTTGGGGGTTGCCATGGACCACCCTCGCCGTTTTGGTTCACCCAACATTACCCGTAGTCGCGGCCTATTGGGGTTCGTACCTGGTCTTTCGCGTAGCTATGACGTGGCTCATCGGAATCCAAGGATTAAAACAGGCAGGACTTTGGACAAAGATGCCGTTGATTCCGCTTTGGGACGCGATGGCGTTTCTCATCTGGCTGGTGAGTTTCACGCGAACGTCGATTCGCTGGCGTAACGTGGATTACCAACTCCGAAACGGCCAATTTGTTGCGACCACGGATGCTCTTGTTCCGAATTCTTCCAGCAAAAGCGATTCCTAGATGATGAACTGGCCGCCGCCGATAGAGCCTTCAGTGCTTCTTCGGGTTATCGCTCGCCGTACGCAAGTCACTTATTGGCCGCGCCAACAGAAACTCCAGCAGCGATGTTGGTTTGCAGCCGGCGGTCATTGCGCGGTTCACGCCAATTCACTTGTGGCAGCATGATCGTGGGATCTACCCGGTCGCGATACTTCAGGGCGATATTCATAAGCGAATCAAGAAGAGATTCCGAGAGATAGTGGGGTTGCAGACCCAGATCAAGAAGCTTGGAATGCTTGGCGTTATAATAGTGCTGTTCAGCTTCGACGCGCGGATCCGGGATGTGGTCAATTTCCACCTTCATCCCAAGGTCCTTTCCTGCTTCCCGCACCTTCAGCGCGATATCCAGTACCGAGAATTGTTCCGTGAATTGGTTGTATACGCGACATTCTCCCCTGGCCGCAGGATTAAGGCAGGCGAGTTCAACGCACCGAACGGTGTCCCGGATGTCCAGAAATCCTCGCGTCTGGCCGCCTTTCCCATAGACAGTTAACGGCTGGCCGATGGCCGCCTGTACACAAAAGCGATTCAGCACCGTGCCGAAGACTTCGTCATAGTCGAGGCGATTGATCAAGGCTTCATCCAGCCCTACCTCGTCCGTCATCGTGCCGTAGACCACACCTTGATTCAGATCCGTGGCGCGAAGTCCCCAGATCTTGCAGGCAAACATCATGTTGTGACTGTCGTGCACTTTAGACAGGTGATAAAAAGAGCCAGGCTGTTTGGGGAAGGGCAAGAGATCGCGCCGCCCGTTATGCTCGATATGGATGTAGCCTTCTTCGATATCAATGTTAGGAGTTCCGTATTCCCCCATGGTTCCGAGCTTGATCAGGTGGCAATCCGGCTGCAGCTCGCGAATTGCGAACAAGACATTTAGGGTGCCGATAACATTGTTCGTTTGCGTGAATACAGCGTGCTTTCGGTCGATCATCGAGTAGGGAGCCGAACGCTGTTCGGCAAAATGGATGATCGTCTCCGGCTCAAACTGCCTGACTGCGGAGAACAAAAACTCGTAATCCATCACATCGCCTACAAAGAGATCAATGGGCTTGCCTGTCAGGCGAGTCCATGTTCTAAGACGATCACTCAGAGGAAGGATGGGTGTAAGAGTCTGGGCGCCCAGTTCGTGATCCCATTGACGGCGCACAAAGTTATCCACAATCGCTACGGAGTGCCCTCTGGCGGAAAGATATAGCGCGGTTGCCCAGCCACAATATCCGTCTCCGCCGAGAACCATGACTTTCATAGCTTCCCCTCTTCTATAGCTTGCTTCCATCCAGCCTCCTGGTTGAGTTACTTTGCGCCTTTAAGCAATTCCCGGCGAGAGTGAAATTAGTTCCAGTGCCCTAGAAGTCCACGAGCCGGATTGACTTCGATTTGGAGAATCGGCAAGATCGCTGCCTTCAGATCAATTTGTCGATTCTGCTTCTATGCATCCAGCTCCTGCTTCCCCAGACTCGTCTTCATAGGGATAGACGCTTCGACGCATCCCAAATAGGTACACAACTAGACCCAATAAGCTTACAAGAACATTCCATAGACGAACACAGAGCAGGGTTTCCGCTCCGCCGCTTATTCCCGTCAACTTAAATAAAGCGTTAAACGCTGTCTCTCCGATGCCAATTCCCCCAGGGGTTAAGGGCAGGCTATTCACCAAGTGGCCGATCGGCGCGACCAATGCCAGCCGTATGGAGAAGGAAATGG
>WNFD01008869.1_pt1 | contig 10109 bp, 9 predicted proteins | sample 5400491 | NCBI WGS metagenome assembly WNFD01 (sample SAMN13153343, study PRJNA577476) | soil metagenome | isolation source: 120 cm saprolite under Douglas fir tree site 2 hole 2 replicate 2 | place: USA:California | collected 2015-04-18
TGAGCTGACGCACCTGCTGGTCGAGCAGAAGATGAGCTTCAATTCGCCGGTGTGGTTCAACGTGGGCGTGCAGCCTAAGCCGCAGTGCTCGGCGTGCTTTATCAACTCGGTTAGCGACAGCATGGAATCAATCATGGGGCTGACGCGGACCGAAGGAATGCTGTTCAAGTGGGGATCGGGAACGGGAACGAACTTCTCGACGCTGCGTGGGAGCAAGGAAACCCTCAGCGGAGGGGGGATCGCGTCGGGCCCGGTGAGCTTCATGAAAGGATTCGACGCCTTCGCGGGTGTGATCAAGAGCGGCGGAAAAACGAGGCGCGCGGCGAAGATGGTGATCCTGAATATCGATCACCCGGATATCGTGGAGTTCATCGAATGCAAGATGAAGGAAGAGCGCAAGGCCCATGTGCTGATCAAGCAGGGCTACGACAGCTCGATCGACGGCGACGCTTACAGCTCGATTTTCTTCCAGAACGCCAATCACTCGGTGCGCGTGACGGACGACTTCATGCGCGCGGTAGTGGAGGACAAGGATTGGTGGACGAAGAACATCACGGATGGGCAGCCCAATGAAAAGCTGCGGGCGCGTGACCTGATGATGAAGATCTCGGAATCGACGTGGCAGTGCGGCGATCCCGGGATGCAGTACGACACGACGGTGAACCGCTGGCACACGTCGAAGAACACGGGGCGGATCAATGCGTCGAATCCCTGCAGCGAATACATGTTCCTGGATGACACAGCGTGCAACCTGGCTTCCTTGAATTTGATGAAGTACGTCGATGGCAGCGGGCAGTTCGACGTAGAGGCGTTCAAGCATGCCGTGGACGTGACGATTACGGCGCAGGAAATCCTGGTGGACAACGCGAGTTACCCGACGCCGAAGATTGCAGAGAGTTCACATAACTTCCGGCCGCTCGGACTGGGCTACGCCAACCTCGGAGCGCTGCTGATGTCCATGGCGCTGCCGTATGACTCACCGGAAGGCCGAGACGTGGCCGGCGCGGTCACGGCACTGATGTGCGGAGAGGCGTACGCGCAATCGTCGAGAATTGCGGAGCGCATGGGCCCGTTCCCGGGCTATGAAGTGAACCGCGAGCCGATGCTGGACGTCATCCGCATGCACCGCGATGCGATGCGGGGAATCAACCCGGAACACGTGCAGACGGAATTGTTCCTGGCGGCGCAGGAGTCATGGGACACGGCGCTGGCGCATGGCGAAAAACATGGGTACAAGAATTCGCAGGTGACCGTGCTGGCGCCGACCGGCACCATCGGCTTCATGATGGATTGCGACACGACGGGAATCGAGCCGGACCTGGCGCTGGTGAAGCACAAGAAGCTGGTGGGCGGCGGGTTGATCAAGATTGTGAACAACACCGTGCCACAGGCGCTGATGAAGCTGGAATATACGCCGGAACAGAGCAGCGAGATCGTTTCCTACATCGACCAGAACGGAAAGATCGAGGGCGCGCCGCACTTGAAGATGGAAGATTACCCGGTGTTCGATTGCTCGCTGGCGCCGCAAGGCGGGGGGCGTTCGATCACCTGGACCGGACACGTGAAAATGATGGCGGCGGCGCAGCCGTTCCTCTCGGGGGCGATTTCAAAGACCATCAACATGCCGGAGGAATCGACGGTCGAAGACATCATGAACGCGTATATTGAGTCGTGGAAGCTGGGGCTGAAGGCCGTGGCGATTTACCGCGACAATTCGAAGCGTTCGCAGCCGCTGAATACCGGCGGGAAGAAAGAAGAAATGAAAACGGAGACGGCGGCGGCCGCCGAACCAGTGCAACGCGAACTTTTCGCGCGAGCGGTGCGCGAGAAGATGCCCATGGAGCGCGCTTCGGTAACGCACAAGTTCAGCGTGGGCGGACACGAAGGCTATATCACCGTCGGCATGTACGAGGACAATCGTCCCGGCGAGATCTTCATCAAGATGGCCAAGGAAGGCTCGACGCTTTCCGGCGTGATGGACGGACTGGCGTTAACCATTTCGCTGGGCTTGCAGTACGGCGTGCCGCTGAAGGTCTTCGTGGACAAGCTGTTGAATACGCGGTTCGAACCGTCGGGCATCACGCCAAATGCGAACATCCGATTTGTTTCGTCGGTGCTGGACTACATCGCGCGGTGGCTGGGCGGGCGATTCATCTCCACGGATTATTTGAAGCTCAACGGCGAACAGGCGGCGGCGCAAGCGCACGCTCCACAATTTGCGGTATCTCGAGCGCTCGGTAGCGGAGCAAATTGGACGCCAGAGCCGCTGAAGCCGACGAACGCGCACGAAGGAGCGCCGGCGTGCAGCGAGTGCGGCATGCTGATGGTGCCGAACGGCGCGTGCTACAAATGCGAAAATTGCGGCAGCACAAGCGGCTGTAGCTGAGAAGCAAAGGACAGGTGACAGCACAAACGCGATGAGCGCCCTCCCCTCCGGCACAGGAGTAGCTGCACGGCTCGTCCCGGCAAAACCAAAAACCCGCGGATTTCTCCACATCGTGAGGCATGGCGGAGGACCAAGCGCGATTTATATCGTGACGTATCACCGTTTGGAGCGCGAAGTCTCCGCGGCTCCTGAGAATTATCCTGAAGGCCAAGAACGCGATCCGCTCGGGGCAAGCGGAATTGGCTCGCCGCCGAAGCCGGTGCTTGCGGAGAGTTCGCGGGCGCTGATCGAATTGCTCGAGCGCATTGGCGTGGACTTCAGCCTCAGCGAAGTGCGCGGCGCGATGGAAGATATCCTTCGGCTCGGCTCAGCCAACATCCCCGATCTGTGGCTCAGCGACGAGGAGATGCTCGAGAAAGGCCTCGTCGAGAGCTAGGATCAGCTGTAATCAAGCAGAAAGGCCGGAAGCGATTGCTTCCGGCCTTTTTGTTTTGGAGGGCTTGAGTGCAATGGGAGAGCAATCATTGAACAGCAGGGAGCACTGCGGGAGCCCGGCGAAATCGGCGCCAGGCGAAGCGGGCGAGGATGAAGAGCAGCGCAGACCAGAACAAGAGCGGAAGGCCAAACTCAAAGAGGACGCCAAGAACGAGCGCGGCGGAGGAGAAAATGCTGCCGATTCCTTCGACGAGCGAATTGCGAAGTTGAAGGACGACACCCGCAAAATTGGCCCGCAGAGGAGCGCGGTAATCTTCCATCAAGGTGAGTCGGATATGGGCTTGGGCAGCGGTTGAGACGAGCCCTTGATTCTGTCGGTCCGCTTCGTCCACTGCCTCGTTAGCTTGGGCGATGTCCTTTTCGAGCGCGACTGCGTCGCGAAATTCACCTTTGCGGTCGCACCGCAATTTTTGAAGGCGAGAGAGATTGGTTTGTGCTGCGGAGAGACGCCGCGCTGCGGTAGCGAGTTTGACGGAGAAGTCTTCGCCGGCTTCGGAAATTCCTTCTAACCGTCCGAGAGTCTTGAGATCAGCAAGCGTGGCGTCGAAATCGTTGGAGGGGACGGAAACCGTGGCTCCAGGGCACGGCCATAGCCGGCGCGGCTCTCTGTTCGCAAATCCTCCAGGTAGCCGTGGTGAGTGGAAGCAATTTGACGAAGCGAAGAGAGCGAATGATCGAAGTCGGACGAGCGAGCGTGGAGGTCGGCGCTACGTGCGATCCACGGGTCGACAACACCTTTCTGGTATGCCGCGACGCCTATTCCTCCCGTGGACAACATGCTACCGACATCCCACGAGACTGCGGAAAGGCCGGTGGCTTTATTTGCTTCGATGCCAGTGGATATTCCCATGACCGCAAGGCGAACGGCGATGACGAATACAAGCGTGAAGGCAATAAACCCTCCAAGGCCGAGGAGGATGCGCTTTGCCAATAAACGACGGGGAGATAATTCGGACATGTGTGCCTCTTAGCGCTGGATCGTAGTGACTGCGGCCACCAGTGCGAAGCGCTACAGAGATAGAGGCCGAAAGCGCAGAAAAGTTCCCTGAGCTCAGATCGTACGATCTTAAAATTCTCTTTTCGCTAGCGGGGACGGGGACGCAGGGGCGGGCGCGCGGTGAGCGAGCGGGGACGCATGCGGAAGCGCGGGCCGAGCGGCGGAGGAACGTTGCGGAGAAAGTCGCCGCAGCAAGGGCAGTGACCTTCGGTGCCGAGGGTGACGGTGGCGTCGGCGCGGAGCCAGTGGCCGCGAGCTTCGCACAGCGGATTGATACACTGGACGGTGAAGCCGGGCAAATATTGCATTTTCCCCCTCAGTGGCCGTAAAGCTCAGGCCGATTTAGGCGCGGACGCGGAGGGGTCGAGCACTTCGCGGCCACAGCCAGGAAAGGCCTGAACTCCCCTTGGCGGCCAATACTTTTGCGGAAAAACCCTGGGAAAAACCGTTCGCAAAAATACTTCAGCACAATCCCCGCACAAAAAGCGCGCAAGCGCGCCCTTCGCAAAAAAAAGAAACGCATGACACGGAACTTGATGGCGGGATTGTGGCGCGAGCGGCCTGTGGTGTCAAGAGAAAAGGCTACAAGATATTGTGGTAAGGTTGCGGGAGCTGCGGAACGCAGGGGTACCTAAGAGGGCTTGTTTGCGACTTGCGGAAATGCGTCTGCTTCTGACAGGGAGCAAGAGCACGCGGGTCAGGAAATTAGCTACGGTCATTTTACGTAGTAAGAGTGACGGTGGAGCGGCTCGTAGTTTGCGTGGGTGAGCCGCAGACGGAGAAAAAATGCCAACGACAACAAGATTCGATCTGGGCGGTGGAGGATTGCCGTCGATGCCGAACCTTAGCGGCGCAGGGAAGAGAATATTGCAGCTTGCGATTTTGGTGGCAGTAATCATCGTGCTGATGTCGAGCACAACTTCCATTCCGACTGGCAACGTGGGTGTCCTGACGCTGTTCGGGCGTGTGACCGGTGAAACACTTCCGGAAGGGATTCACCTGGTGAACCCACTGAAATCGGTGCAAAAACTTTCCGTGCAGACACAATCAGTCAAAGAGAGCGCCAATGTGCCGTCGAATGAGGGATTAATCCTGGCACTGGACACGTCACTGCTTTTCCGGCTGGACAAGAACAAGGCGGCGTTCGTTTACCAGACGGTAGGCGACAATTACGCGGAGAAGATCGTGGAGCCGACCTTGCGGGCGGCGATTCGCGCGTCAACGTCGGCCCACTCGGCGAACGCGCTTTATACCAACGCGCGCGAGCTGGTGCAGCAGCAGATTCAGGATGAACTGACAACACAACTTGCGCCGCGCGGCGTAATCGTGGAAAACGTGTTGCTACGCGATGTGCAATTGCCGGCGATGCTGAAAGGCTCGATCGAGGCCAAGCAGCAGGCCGAGCAGGACGCGTTACGCATGAGTTTTATCCTGCAGAAGGAAAAGCAGGAGGCCGAGCGCAAACGCATAGAGGCTCAGGGCATCGCGGACTTCCAGAAGATCGTGGCGACAGGCATCAGCACACAGTTGCTCGAATGGAAAGGGATTGAAGCGACAGAAAAACTGGCAACGAGCGCGAATGCCAAGGTGGTGATCATCGGCAATCCGAAGAATGGCTTGCCACTGGTGCTGGAACCGAAGTAAACCCACCAATGCCCCCTTCATGGCTGAAGGTTTGGGGGACCTTGAAAAGCAGGCCGAGCAAGAAGTACGAAGATTTTCGTTGACAATACGAAAACCTTCGTATTAAGCTCCGCGCATGACGAACGAACATCCGCAAAAGCCAACGACTTCCGAGCTGGAAATCCTGCGAGTGCTGTGGGAGCGCGGGCCTTCCACGGTGCGGGAGGTCCACGCCGAGCTTCGGGAAAAGAAGGACCTCGGCTATACCACCGTCTTGAAACTGCTCCAAATCATGACCGCCAAGGGCAGTGTGCGCAGAAACGAAGACCAGCGCGCCCACGTTTACGAAGCATGCCATCCGGCTACGGAGACGAAGCGGCAGCTCGTCGGCGACGTCCTGCAGAGGGTATTTCAGGGCTCGGCAAGCGAATTAATGATCCACGCGCTGGAAGGCCGGCCAACGTCCAAGAAAGAGCTGGAGGAGTTGCGGCGCCTTCTGGACGAATATGAGGGGAGAACGCGATGACCCACTTTGCGAACTGGATTTCGCCGGAGGTGCTGCGGACGCTCGGCTGGACTTTGCTGCACTTCGTGTGGCAAGGCGCGGGGCTTGCGGCTCTGTTTGCCGTGGCGTGCGCGGTATGCCGAAGAGCGGCGGCACGTTACGCGCTGGCGGTGAGCGTGCTCGTCTTGATGGTGGCGTCGCCGATCGGGACGTTCACCTGGCTGTACAGCCAAACAATTCCGGCCGTGCGGACTGGGGCAGAAGGAGCTTCGACGTGGGCGGGAACGTCAACCCAAAACGCGACCGCGCTGTCAGGCTCCCGCGCCCCTGCTTTGACGCCGCGAGTTGAGCAATCGATGGGCATGCTGTGGCTAGTGGAAGCGTGGTTTTTAGGAGTCCTTGTGCTGAGCCTGCGAACCGCGGGCGGACTGTTTCTGATCGAGAGGATGCGGCGCAAGGAGATCAAGCCAGTCGGGCAGGAGCTGTACGAAAGATGTGTGGTGCTACAACGAAAAATGGGTCTAGACCGCATCGTCCGGTATTGTGAGTGCCACCGGCTGGACGCTCCGGCAGTTCTGGGATGGTTCCGCCCAGTCGTGCTGCTGCCGACGCGGGCCCTGACGGGCCTGACCGAAGAACAAATCGAAGCGGTCATTGCGCATGAGCTGGCGCACATTCGCCGGTTCGATTCCTTCGTGAATCTGTTCCAGATCGCGGCGGAAACGCTGCTGTTCTATCACCCGGCAGTATGGTGGGTGAGCCAGCGGATTCGCGCCGAACGCGAGAACTGCTGCGATGATGAAGCGATTGCCATCTGCGGGGACGCGATGAACTACGCGCGGGCGTTGACCTTGATGGAAGAGTGGCGCACGGCTCCGGCCTTGATGATGGCAGTCAATCGCGGCACGCTGGCGGAGCGTGTGGTTCGACTGCTCGGGCTGAATGGAACTACAGGGAGGACGCGGATGGCGGGACTGGGAGTAAGTTTTGTTTGCCTAGCCGGGGCGTTGCTGGCCGGGAACGCATTTCTCGGAGTGGCACACGCGGCGCTGGGAACGAGCAGCTCTGCAAAAGAGCTGCAAGAAAGCAGCAGCGTAATCATCGTAAAGCCGGAACCGACCCCCGCAAAGGAACGCAAAGCTCAGGCCGTGCCAGCAGCACCAAGCCAGCTTGCGCCAATGCCTGAGCCCGCACCACAAAGCCAACTAGCGGCGAAGCCGCAACCAGAGCCGGCCCAAGCGCCGCAGGCTGCAGGTGACGGCAAGAAGCAATCCTACACGGATGCGATGGCGGCGGCAGGCATAAAGATTACGGACGTGGACGAACTCATTGCTCTGAAGATTCAGGATGTGACGCCGGAATACATCAAGGGGATGCGCGATCTTGGATTGCAGCCGGGGGCGGATCAACTGATCGGTATGAAAGTCCAGGGCATCACGCCGGAATACGTTCGCGAGATGCGGACTTTCTATCCCAACCCCAAGGTCGATGAACTGATCGGGATGAAAGTCCAGGGCATCACGCCGGAATACATTCGTGAGGTGCGGAGTCTCTATCCGAAAATTGATATTGATGAAGTGATCGGGATGAAAGTGCAGGGGGTGACGCCGCAATACCTGAAGGAATTCCACGACCTGGGGTTGCAGCCGGGCGCCGATGAACTCATTGGACTAAAGGTGCAGGGCGTGACGCCGAATTACGTGAAGGAAATGCGTGCCATCGGACTTAAACCAAATACCGATGAACTCATTGGGATGAAGGTGCAAGGAATCACGCCGGAGTACGTGAAGTCGATGCAAGCGGCGGGCTTCAAGGACCTGGATTGCGATGAGCTGATCGGCGCGAAAGTGCAGGGGATTACGCCGGAGTTCATCGAGAAAGCGCGGAAGCACGGATTTCAGAATCTGACGCTGGACAAGTTGATGGCGCTGAAGCACGCGGACATTTTCTGAGCTTCGCTGAAAATACGGAGAGGAGCAGGCCCCATGAACCTGAAACGAACGATTGGTCTAATCTTGGTCATCGCAGGCGTGATTCTGGGTGTGGCGAACGTCCTCGGAAGTGAGACGCAGAGCGGCGACTGGACCATCCGGCGCTCCGATGTGCCGGGGAAGGTGGAGTTTTCCCTGATGGACTCGCGGGCCGGGCATCATTTTCACACTAGTTCGGAGTGGCCGGCGAGCGATTTCGCTGGGGTGGATTTCTCCAAGTCCGGACGGCAGGAAGTTCATTTCACGATCGCGCGGGACGCGGGAAAATTTGAATGCGAAGGTTTTCTGCAGGACGGCGAGGGCGCGGGAGTTTTTCATTTCCTAGCTGACGGGAAGTATGCGCAGGAGATGAAGTCGCTCGGTTTTGAAAGAGTCGACGGCGACAAACAATGGGCGATGGCCATCCACGATGTCAGCCTGAAATTCGCCCAGGAGATCAAGGCGGAGAACCTGCAGGGGTTGAACACGGACAAGCTGATTGCTTTCAAGATTCATGGCGTGACTCAAGAGTTCATTGCAGGCATTCGTTCAGCGGGTGTGAACGTTTCGGACAGCGACAAGCTTATTGCCTTCCGCATTCATGGCGTTTCACCGGAGTTTATTTCTGGAATTCGCTCGGCGGGACTGAATATTACCGACAGTGACAAGCTGATTGCCTTTCGAATTCATGGGGTCACGCCGGAAATGATTCTCAGCCTTAAACAAGCCGGCTACGAGCCGGATGCGGACAAGCTGATCGCCATGAGAATCCACGGGGCGACGCCGGAGTGGGTCGCCGAACTGAAAAAGGAAGGCTACGACCATGTGGATTTGGACAAGCTGATAGCGTTCCGGATTCATGGCGTGTCGCCGGATTTTATCGGCCAGCTTCAGAAGCTGGGATACGCGCATCCGGCGCCGGACCAATTGATCGCCATGCGCATCCATGGGGTGACGCCGGACTTCATCACTGGGCTGCAATCGCGCGGGATGAAAAATCTGACGGTTGATCAGCTCGTGAGCCTGCGGATTCACGGGATTGATTGATAGTTCGCGCGTTAGGGCTTGGGCGGTGTCGCGGGGCTTTCCACCGGCGCCGGCAGGGCTGCCAGACGGGCCTTCAGTTGATCGAGCTCTTGCTGCTTATCGGTGATCCGCTGCTTCATCGCATCCAGCTTTTCTTTTCCAGAGGTGTTCTTCGAATAATCGGGATTGGAGTAGAAAGACTCCTCATCCAACTTATACTCACGCTGCTGAAGATCGAGATCGCTCTGCGCTTCCTTGATCTTTTCTTTCAATGCGACGCGCTCCTTTAAGGCCGCCCGCGTTTTATCGTCTTCGGAAGCATTCTTGGGGGGTTGCGCAGCGGAGGCGCCGGAAGGCGGGCCACCCTGCACGTTTGCTGCGCCGGCGGCGGGCTGCGCCTGTGTTTCTGGAGCGCCCGGAATCTTGGGCTGTTCCGCGGTGGCGTTTTGCACATCTCCCTTCTTTACATCCAGAGTCTCGTCAGTGATCACTTTCGGCTGCTTTTCAGTGCTCTTCTTCTGCGCGCGGGCGCGGCGGGCGGCTTCTGCAACGGACTGAGAATCTTGAGATTGGGCAAAGGCAGCGGCGGGAAGCAGCGTTCCCGCCAGGACCAGAGGCAAGGCAAGGCGCAAAGTGGTGCAGCGCAACATAGTTGTATTCCTCATAAGGATCTGAGCCGGGTCAAATTTCAAGATACGCCTGCGAGAGCAGGATGACAATCCCAAGTAGCGAGCGGTTGCGAATTAGCCAACGCAGTCAATCAGAACGCGCGTGTTGCCACTCGCGAACTCGCGACGGACACTCTGAAGAAAGCAAAAAAGGTCAGCGGCCTGCCGCCGAGTTCTGCGCCGCGGAAACGTCGCGTTGTGGTCGGGCGAGAGGCGGATATCACGGCCGTAAGTGAAGAAAACGCGATTGGTATCATGCGCGCCGAAAAAAAAATCACGCTTGCCAGGATTCTTCCACCCTTCGGAAGCGTCCACGGGAACCCAGCCGACTCCGGCAAGGTAAAACTCGGCCCAGCAATGATAGCCGGGAATGTCACCTTCAGTCTTGCCCTCGGGCAGCGGGAAACCGATTTCGAAACGAGCGGGAATGCCGGACGAA
>WNFD01008452.1_pt1 | contig 10108 bp, 9 predicted proteins | sample 5400491 | NCBI WGS metagenome assembly WNFD01 (sample SAMN13153343, study PRJNA577476) | soil metagenome | isolation source: 120 cm saprolite under Douglas fir tree site 2 hole 2 replicate 2 | place: USA:California | collected 2015-04-18
AAACCACGGCGCAGACGCCGAAACCGGCGAGATGCCATTTCCGTGGCTTCAGGCCTCCAAGGACGCAAAGGCCGAAAATCGCCGAGATGGTAGTAAGCCTAGAACCGACCAAGCCAATCCAGCCGCCCTGCAGAGAAGGGCGCAGATTTTCGGGGAGCAGTGCCGTCGCGCAAAACGTCACCACGTACAATTGGAACGGCAATCGGAAATGCCGCCACCATTCATTTTCCTTCCTTCGTAAATACAGATCGGTCCCTGCGCAAACAAGTCCGAAGAAAAACGCCGCACCCGCCAGCCAAAAGTACCGCGTTCCGAAGAGCCCCAGTTGATCCGCTCCGTTATAGAGATAGCACGGCCCGCGGTCCCAATCCGCCAGCAGTGAAGCGCGATGTGATGTATACCAGTAGACTGCGGCGAACCCACTCGCCGCTGCCAGCGGCAGCGCCAACTTCCACCAGCCCGGCAATTTCGCTCTGATCTTGGTGTAAGCGACGGTGCCAAGCAGCCAGAGAAAGCCGATTGGGTGAGCAAGCATCGCCAGCAGGGCGAACGGCGCGGCAGCGATCCAATCGATTCGCCGCGCCCGCCAGAGAATCGCCAACCCGAAGCAAGCCAGCCCCAGCGACAAATAATAGTTCATGAAACCCATGCTGAACGAATAGCCATAGGCCAGCATGGCGACGCAAGGCGCGAGAAACCACGGCGGCCGCTCCGTTACCGCCGCAACAAACGCGAAAACTCCCCAGAAGAAAATCAGCACGCAAGCGGAAACAACAATTTTCTGCGCCGCGGTAAGTCCCACAAGATTCGCCACTCGCAGCAGCGCCACATCAAACAGGACGTTCTTCCATTGCTTCGCGATGTACAACCCCGGCGCTTGTCCCTTTTCAATTAATTGCGCCAGCCACGCGTTGTACGCATGGCTCGCCAGGTCACCCGCCTCGATGCGGCGGTGCCACAAGCACGGGATAACGAGTACGACGGATAAAAACAGGACGCGCAGCTTGTACTGGCGCACAAACGAGACCAAATTCGCGAGGCTGGTTGAATTCTCCGCCATTCTCACCCAGATTTCTTGGTTTTAGCAGAACCAATTTGCCTTGGCGATTCTACTATTGAGGCGCTCTCTTCTGCCGGTTGTTCAGTGATACCGTCCTCTCGGCGAATTGCCAAAGGGGGAAATCGCGCCGGCGTTTTGTCCGCTCGTCCCGCTCCCACAAAAATCTCGCCATGGTTCACACGCACAGCTCCAGGCGTGGCTGCAAGCCGCCACCGGCTCGGACCGTCCTGTCCCTCTTCTCTACGACACGAAGTCCGGACACTCGGGCGGTCGCCCAATCAACAAGATCATCGAGGAAAATACCGACATCCCTAGCTTCCTGTTCTGGTAGCTCGATGTTCCCGCAAACTGAACCGCACGTGAAAATCGAAGGACGAGAGACGGCCTTCCAACGGAGGGTGAAGTCTCGCTTTCTCCCTTCCAGTGGGACCACGCCTGAAGGATTGGGCCTTGGCGTCTGCTGCCAAGACATGGGCCCACTTCTGCACTTCTGCCCTTTGGTCAAGCATCTCCGGACGGAGCCGTCCTGTAGGCTAACTGCGGGATTGCATTGCTCCCGGTATGCCGGCAAACATGCGCAAAATGCTCAATTTCAGCGTCATGCTCTTGGCAATCTCCGCGGCAGGCTGCGGTGCGACGACCACCGTCAATCAGCCTCCACCGCAAGCTTCCAGCTGCAGCTCCCTGTCGCTCGGCCAAGGCGCCAGTCTTGGAGGCTTCGTACCGTTTCCCGCCGACAGTCTTTGGAACGCCGATATTTCTTCCGCGCCAGTGGATCCTAATTCCGCTGCGGTCATCAATTTCATCGGGGCTGGGATTAGCATGCACGCGGACTTCGGGGCGGGCCAGTATCTGGGCTCGACGATCGGCATTCCCTACCTCGTTGTCGGCGGGCAGCAGCCTCCCGTCGCCATCAATTTCACAGCCTATGGAAGCGAAAGCGATCCGGGGCCTATGCCTGTTCCTGTTACCGCCCCCATCGAGAGCTATCCGAATCCCGACACCGGCGACCGCCACGTTCTCGTTCTCGACAATTCGAATTGTTTCCTCTACGAGCTTTCTAGCGCTTACGTTTCCGGAAATTCCTGGGACGCGGGCTCCGGGGCGGTCTGGGATCTTCTTTCCAACGAACAGCGCCCCTACACTTGGACCAGTGCAGACGCCGCAGGGCTTCCGATCTTCCCCGGTCTCGCGCGTTACGACGAAGTCGCCGCCGGAAAAATTTCACACGCCCTGCGCTTCACCCTGCAGCAAAGCCGGGCTGCGTTTATTCTTCCCGCCTCGCACTGGGCTGCCAATTCCAGTAATTCGAACGCCGCACCCATGGGCATGCGCATGCGCCTGAAGGCCAGCTTTGATGTCTCCGGGTATTCCACCGCGAACCAGGTGATCCTGAAGACGCTGAAGAAATACGGCATGATCATGGCCGACAACGGCTCGAATCTGTATCTCAGCGGCGCACCCGATGATCGCTGGGACAACAACGATCTCCACGCTCTCGGTCAAGTTTCGGCTTCCAACTTCGAAGTGCTCCAGATGACGCCGCTGTACACGCAAAACACCCTTCCCATCGGAGCCGCCCCACAAATCACGTCCTTCACAGCGACCGCGAGTTCCATTTCGGCCGGCGCCCAGCTCACTTTGTCTTGGGTGGTAAGCGGAGCTTTTCATGTGATTGTTTCCCCTGATGCCGGCGTGGTTCGAAGCACCAGCGTTACCGTCGCGCCCGCGCAGTCCACCACCTACACGCTTTACGCCACGAACGCCTTCGGCCGGACTACCGCAACCGTTTCTATCACCGTCAACTAGGCACAGCAAACGCCTTGCGCTTTTTTGCCAACTCGCAGACTGACCCCGCAGACGGCTTGCGAAGCGAAATCCGCTTCGAACGATTCGATTCGAAACCTACTTGGAGGCTTGGTTCTCGCCGAGACGCTTCAGGCGATCGCGCAGGCGCCGCTGCAGCGGCGTCGGCGTGTTGGGATTGAATGCCACGAGATACCACAGCGGCTGGCTGCGATCCTTGCTCAGCCAAGTAAGCGTCGGCGCATCGGCGTTCGGATGCCGTGCCACATTTTCGCGAATCGCACCATAGGGATGTTTCGCCAGCTTGTTTAGCGTCTTCGCATTGGCTCGCGGGTGCTCGCTGATCAGCCGCAGCAGGTAAAAGTCCTCTTCCGGCGCTTGCTTGACAAGCTTCTCCAGCATTTCCGGTTTTGCGTCCGAGCTTAGGACTAGCCCGATCTTTTCATCCCAGGCTGTATTAATCTGATTCAAGTCGCGGGTACGCGCGTGAATCAGTTCTTCCAGAATACGCCGCTCCTGCTGCATGCGGGCGATCGGCAGCTCCGTACCCTCAAGGGAATCGAGCACCCGGAGAAGGTGCTGCCTCTCTCCAAAAACAATCTGAGAGGTGCGCGTGGCCGCGCCTTTTTCCCTCTCCTTGTGCTGGACCAGATCGGAACGTCGCATTGTTTGGTTGCTCCAGCCCAATCCCTTCCCAAGCTCTTTGAAGGACCGGGCGTTTACCGCCGCATTCGAATCACGCGCCACATGAAGCGTTCGAATCGCTTCTTTGTGGCTTTAGCGGATTATGTTCCGCGTTCGCGATGGGGTAAAGTTTGGTGCGAGCCGCGTGTGCCCGATGTGCAACTCCGTCCCGTGGGCGCAGCTGGGATCTACGATTTCGGAAGGTGGTTCGAATCGGTCGGAGTCCGAACACCGGACCGCCTGCTGTGGCCGGGTTTAAAGCAGCTCAACGAGGGAAATGAAATGATGTCGGCATTTCAGGAACACCAGGAAGAACTGGAGCACTACGAGCAAATGTTTGGACGGGAACGGGGGCGGCTGGCGGTGTCGCTGGACCGGCTTACGAATGCCCTGGTTCTGGTGGGGCAACACGGAGTGTATTGCACCAGCAAGCGGAATCCCGCGCTTCCGGCGATGGACTTGAGGATGATCAACCAGGAGTTGGTTCACGCGAAAGAATTGGTGCAGTCTGTGATGGAAGAGATGCGCCTGGCAAAACTAAAACCAGCGAGCTGACAATTGAATAATGCAATTAGAAAAATGAAATTGGAAACTAGAAATCAGAAACTAGAAGTCAGAGACAAAAACTCGAAACTAAAAACTCCAAACTGACTACTGAGAACTCTAGTCGGCCGGCCCACGGGAATCCTATTCCGGCTGCAGAAAGGGATTCAAGTGGCGCTCGTTCCCAATGCTGGTGACGGGACCGTGGCCCGGGTACACCACGGTCTCGTCCGGCAGATGCATCAACTTGCTACGGAGCGAATCCAGGATCTGCTCCATGGAGCCTCCCCATAGGTCGGTGCGGCCGATGCTGCCGGCAAAAAGTGTGTCTCCGGAAAAAAGCTGCGGCGTGTGAGTCGAGATTTTCTCCGGTTCATCGGGAGGCAGGTCTTCTGCCACTTCCTCCGGGCTGGCTATTTTTTTCAAAAGATCCGTGAGGACGACTTTCTCACCGGCCTCATTCAGGACGGTATGTACTGTCGGAACGCCGGTGACCTTTCCGGCGTCATGCGGGAGATACAGCGAAACGCTTCCGGGCGTGTGACCCGGTGTGTGAATGACCTGCGCCTCAAACGATCCCCAGCGCAGAACGTCGCCTTCCTTCAGCAACTGATCGATGTCGGTGAGTTCCGGCGGGTGGACGCCGAGGAACGACGCCTGCATCTCCATCGCCTGATAGAGCGGCAAGTCGTCGCGGTGCATCAGCACGGGAGCGCCCGTGTATTGATGAAGTTTGCTCAAGCCGCCGACGTGATCGATGTGCGCGTGCGTGCTAACGATGGCCTTGACGGTGAGCTTATGTCGGCCGAGAAGGTCCAGGATGCGATTTACTTCGTCGCCGGGGTCCACCACCAGCGCTTCGTGCGTCACCGGATCGCCGATGATCGAGCAATTGCACTGCAACATTCCTACGGGGATGGTGATATGGATCAATCCTTCAGTCGCGGCATTGAGGACAGGTCGGCCATTGCTCATGAGGGGGAGTATACCATCTGAGATGAAGGGATTCGCCGCAGCGCTCCGTCTCCGCCTCGGACCACCTCCTCCCACTATGCCGCGCTCGATCTAAACTCGCTCGGAGGCGGCCCCAAGGCATGCTCAGTTCACCGGCTCTTCCCGCCACATTCATTCCTGTTATTTCCTTCTTCTCTCCCTTCTTACTTTCAACTTTAAATCGAAGATCCCGCCCCGCCCCGAGCATCTCGGGGACTTTGTCGGGACTTTCGACTGTTGACCTCCTCCTTCTAGGCTGCCTTTGCTAAACTAAGTCCTGGAGGACGCGCTAACGCCTCGAAATGGCTACCCCCGCTACATCTCTGAACACTCCCCTTGCAGCGGCGCACCTTGCCGCAGGCGCGAAGATGGGCGTTTGGTTCGGCTGCGCCCTGCCGGATTACTTTGGCGACGCCGCCGCCGAGTATCGCTCTGCGCGAGACACCGTGGCGCTGATCGACAAGAACTACCGCGCCTACCTCTCCTTCACCGGACCCGACCGCGTGCGCTACCTGAACGCCATCCTGACCAACAACATCAAGGACCTCGGCGCAGGCCACGGCATCGTTTCCCTGCTCCTCAATCCGCAGGGCCACATTCTCGCCGAGATCGAGACGTACGCGTTTCCCGACCGGCTCCTGTGTGTCTCCTATTCCATGATTCGCGAGCGGCTGATCGAAGTTCTCGACAAATACATCATCATGGATGACGTCACGCTGACCGATGAGACGCCACGCTACGGCACGCTTGCTCTGGAGGGTCCGAAGGCCGCCGCCCTTGTCAAAGAGGTTTCCCGCGCCGACCTCGCCAAGCTTGAGGAACTTTCCGCTCACGGGGGAAAGGTCGGTTCAATTCCTTGCTGGATCATCAAGCGCTCTCCGGGAGGAGTCCCCGGCGCTGAGCTCCTCGCCGAGCGCGAAAAGTTGCCGGAGCTCTGGCAGATTCTTTCGGATGCGGCTCGCTGGCACGAAGGCGCGCCGATGGGCTACGCGGCGCTGAGCGCCACCCGCCTCGCTCAAGGCCTTCCGTGGTTCGGCTACGACTTCGACGAAAAACAGATCCCCCACGAAGCCGGCTTGCAGGACAGCCACATCAGCTACACCAAAGGCTGCTACACCGGCCAGGAAATCGTCGAGCGCGTGCGCTCCCGCGGCCAGGTAAACCGCCAGCGCGTCCGCCTCGCTTTTTCCGGCGATGTAGTCCCCGAACCGGAAGTTCCCCTCACCCTCGACGGCAAAGAAGTCGGCTACGTCACCCGAGCCGCAAGAACCTGGGACCCGCCCCGCATCCTCGGCATGGCCTACGTCCGCAAAGAAGCCAACGCGCCAGGAACTGTCCTTCAGTGTGGCCACGGAACCGCAACTCTCGCTTAGGATAGGAATATGAATCCAACGCGAAGGAAATCCATCAGGCGGGTCGCACACAAAAAATCTTCAGCGGTTGGGAGAACTTCCGCCAGAACATATTGCAGAGCGGTGCTCGGAAGCCATGCAGGTATTCAAAAAAACCGCGTTCGCACGCGATCCGGCAGCGCTTGCAAGTCCACCAACGTCAGGAAATCGATAGTTTTGAATTCCCGGTCTATTGCTGGAGGTCCGCAGATGCGCGCCGAGATATCCAGATAGGCGCGGAATAGCCGCGGCGGCCCCGGAAGCGCCGCGAGCGCGCCGCTGGACTTGCACTTGCGCGACTCTACCGGATTGGTTCTCAACAAGGGCGCCACAAGATATTTTCTCTTCAACATCCCGTAGAGGGCCATGCCCTCGTCCTCATTCTGCGACGAAAGGGAGCTGCATCCGATCAAATAGCGCGCCCCGCAACTCAACGCGTATCTTGCAATTCCCTTCCAGAGCATGTGTAGGACATTGCTGTTGCGGTACTCCCGATGTACACAGGCCCTTCCAAGCTCCAGAACCTCGCCGCGGATTTCTTCGAACGGGCCGAAATCAAAAAATTCCTCGCCGTAGTAACCGAGGTTTCCTCTGGCGCGGTACCCGCTCTGCATACGGTACGTTCCTGCCAGCTTCCAGGTGGCAGAGTCACGCACCATCAAGTGGTCACAGATAAAATCGAAGCGGTCGCGGTCGAGCCCTGTACGGTCAGAGCCGTCGAACCCCTCTCCAAGCTCGCAATTAAAAACCAGATAGCGCAGCCGCTGGCATTCGATGACATCTTCCAGCGTCTGCGCCATCCCCACCCGGAAGAGGTTGGTGGCGGCAAGTGGATCTCCACAGTCGTGCACCAGGACAGCCGTGTTTGGCATGAATCAAGTTTCAAGCGAAGCAGATTACTGGAATGTTTCAGGGATGTGATTTGGATGCTTCCGAGGATTACTGATGGGATACAGCGGGCCGGGTTTGAGGTGCCCCAGGCGGCGCTTTAGCACCTGGGGCTTTTGATTTTCGTCTGCGTGTCGCGCACGCCAACCAGCGGGTGACCGGCTCCGTTTGAATGGGTTGCCCGAAGGTGATCCAGAATCCGTTGTAGTCACGAATAATGAACTCACGCATGCCGTAGAAAGTATCATGTGGGTCTTCCACGATTTGAACCCGGTCCTTGAAGCGTCCGTACAAGTCATCCACGTTGTCGGTCAGAATGTACAAGTCGACCTCGCGGCGGTGCTCCGTGCTCGGTTTCCCACCGGACTAGAACATGACTTCGCTGTTTCCGAAGGTCAGCTTCGCCCAGTTGATTTCGCCATCCTCTTCGTTTTGCCGGTCCAATGTGAACCCAATCGAGGTGTACCAATCCACCGTAGCCCTGACATCCGGCACATGAATCATCGGAACGACTGTCTCCTGACATGGTTCACCCGCTGGCGTTTAGTGACGAGGGAAAATCGCGCCGGTCAGTCTACTACGCCTCTTGTCGCCCCGACCTCGCTCAGGCGGGTGGCGCAGAGAAAGTCTTAGGCGGTTGGCAGAACTTCCGCCAGCACATTTTTGGCCGGGTGGGCGAGTAGCCCGGAATAAGGTTAGGGTCTTCCCTTATGAGGCTGCCCTGCAGTTACCAGATTGGTCTGTCGGCCTTGTCAATACCAGAAACCCCAAGCGCAAATTCGGCGCATGGGTCACCCGGCTGGGAGTGGGACGCGTGCGCGGGAGTTCAAGAAATTAGTTCGCCGGGCCTGCGGCCTTGGGCGCCGAGATCCGTTGTTTGTCCTCCACAGAGAAGAGCAGATAGTTCCTGAAATTGTGGCGCCGATGACTGCGTCGGCCTCTCCAATCGTAATGAACTTCCGCATTCTGAGGCAGCCACATGTCCACGTTGCGGGATTGGAAATGCACCGGACCATATTCGATCGCTGCATGGTCGGCAACCAGGCGGATTTGCGGCAATGGGTCGATGAGATCCGTTTCCAGCCGGACGATTTGAAAGCTGTCTGCCGCAATCCACGCGCGCCCCTTGAGTGCCACCGGGTAGGCCTCGCCTTCAGCACCAATCTGGTAGGTGCGAATGGTACTCGGTTTGTCGGGCCTTTGGCGGAAATACATTTGCCAGGCCGGCCCGCCCTTCGACCGTGCCAGTCCCTCACAAGTAATCTTAAAGTTTTGCACATAGTCTGGATGAAAGATTAGCACCAGTGCTGGCAGCCCCGTGGTAGCTATACCATCGGGAAATCTGGCCGGAACATAATGAGAGTCCCTGTATTCATCAACAGTTAGAAGACCGAGGCGGTTCTGTTTGATGGAAACAAGATACTCGAACTTGAACCTTATTGGATTAGAGGCGAACCCCCATTTGTTGATCGATTCATGAGTCACGGCCTCGGTTGCCGTGAACTGATCGACATTGGCCACAAATTCCTGGATCCGCTTCCCGGACTTCTCTATGACTTCTTCAAGATTGCATGCGACGCCGGGTTCCACCGGCGGAACTTTTTCGTCTATGTCGGGAGGCAACCAATTGGAAGGTAGAAGAGCTGAGGCTGCCACAGCAGGCTCTGACGACGGCGATGCCGAAGCTGTGCCGGGCGAAGGATTACCGGCTGGTCCGAGGGAGGCCTGCAAATTCTCAAGTTGTTTTGTGGCGGCAGCGTCTGTAGGGTGATCCTGGAGATACTCTTGGAGAACATGAATAGCTCGCTCCTGGTCACCGTGCAAGTGGAAAGCCCGCGCCAGGACTGGCTGGACAATTCCCGCCTGGCAATGACCCAGCTCGAGTGCGCGCTCTGCATGTTCGATGGACTCATCAAGCAAGCCCTGCCGCAAGCATGCATCCGCGAGCGCTGCATGCGCGCGCCAGGAAGTAGGTTCGGTTTCAAGCGCGCGGTTGAGGTATTGAGCCGCCTCGGCAGATTTGTTTTCCCGCATGAGGGCTTCGCCCAAGGAGAGCAGGGCGTTCAGATGCTTTGGAGCGAGGACGAGCACTCTTTCCCAATAGCTCTTGGCGTGCACCCAATCGTTCATCTCTGCGGAGTAGATTCCAAAAAGGAAATTGGCGTCCGCGTCATTAGGAGTAGACCGATAAACCGCATCCAGGTGGCTGCGCGCCTCAGAAGGCTTGTCGGCAAGCAATGCTTCCAATGCTTTTCCCAGTTCCTTCTGCAGCTTGGGTGCTAAAACCGGGGGGTCCTCCGAGGGCGGGAATGGAAGTGCCCGCTGCGCGAAGACATGGGAGGAAAGTAGAAAGAGGTGAGCAAGGATCAGAATGAGGAAAGGGCAGTTCCGTACACGCAGCGCCATGACCACTCCAATTACCGAAGGGAGTACCTGAAACTTGAGGCTATCTTATACCTTTTCCCAGAGAAAACTTAACAGGCAGTGTGGTGGTCACAAATCTTGCATGCCGGAGATAGGATGGCATTGTGCTCGAACAATAATCGGCAGACCTCTCATTGTCCCCTTGTTCTCAAGGAGCCTTTGGTAGCAGGATTCATCTTCCAATTGAACCAAGGAGTCGCGATCAGGATCACAATGTCCCGCGGCGCTGAAGGGCGAGGCAATTTCAAATGAGAAAACATTCTCTCGGTAATAGAGCAGCTTTGGCATTTGCGTTTGTGTTTCTTTTTTCACACGCCGG
>WNFD01008454.1_pt1 | contig 10104 bp, 10 predicted proteins | sample 5400491 | NCBI WGS metagenome assembly WNFD01 (sample SAMN13153343, study PRJNA577476) | soil metagenome | isolation source: 120 cm saprolite under Douglas fir tree site 2 hole 2 replicate 2 | place: USA:California | collected 2015-04-18
TTGGTAGGGTCCGCAGCTTGTGAGAGCACCGCGCCCACGGAGAAGCCTACACGCTTCCGGGCCGGAATGGTAATTTGCTTGCCCCCACGAATGGACTTGACCTTTCGACTGGCTACATCTCGTAGTTCCCAGGTGCCAAAACCCATCAAGCGCACTTCATGCCCTTGCGCGATATCCTCGCGAACGACTTCGGTGAAGGCCTCAATGACTTTACTGGTTTCTTTCAAATTCAGACCTGCTCTAGCAGCAATCTGGTGGATCAGCTCATCTTTTCCAACGACGGTATGGCCCTTTGTAGAAACTGCAGTCATTTGGTATGTCACTCCTTACGCATATCATGCAGCGGACCCCATGATCCCTGCACATTACTGCAACACGCACTCACCATTTGGCAAAGGTCGCCTTCTTTTTGAAGGGCAATCCATCTATCCACTATGCGCGTTGGAATGGGGTTACCATTCACTTCCACTATACAGAACCCCACCAAATACCTTGTATGATTCGCGATAGGCAACTACATGACTCGCGGTTCTAGTTGTCACCTTTGTTGTCGCCTTTGTGTTTCCAGTGCAGGCAGGGTGGCTTTCCACTGCAGTCATGTCGCCTTTGCACCGCAGTGCGGCCGCCTTTCCACTGCAGTGCGCGCGTTTCCATTGCAGTAACCGACCGATTGTTTAAAACACTTCTGGGGACGTATCGCCTCCAGGTTTGTCACAATAGAGCATTCATAGACTGATGAGCTTAACCTCCTTCTGCAAAACTCATGGCAGAGTGACAGCTTGACTTCTGGCCGTTTCTCTGGTATAAAATGAATGAGGTTCATTCATGAGGAGGCGCAGGTGCCAGAGAAGAGAGCTGAAGAGACACGACCCAAGCGTGACGCCATCCTGGACGCCGCGCGTACCCTCTTTGCTAAGCAGGGCTATGAGGAGACCACTATTGCCGACATTGCCGGGGCCGCTGGCGTGGCCGTCGGAACGGTCTACCTCTACTTCCGCAACAAACACGAGGTGTACCCATCAGCAAGGCTGATGGACAGGAAGGAGAAACAGACCAATGGTCAGTACGCCAGAGCAGAAGCTAGGCACAACTCGTGTTCCTACCGTGCCACAGAACGTCAACGAACTGGTGAAACTTGACCTCAAAGGTCAACCCAATACAGAAGATATGACACGAGCGGCGTCTAGCAGCATTTTGATCCATATTCAACTGGCATCTTAGATGCCTTGATCTAGCTCGGGTCAGCGCATGGGCCGCGCGCTCCAGGCCCATGCAGACCTTGTAACACTTCAACTTTCATCATCGTGTAGAGTGTGATAATCCAATGTCTTCCAGGAAGCACTGTAGTAGAAGCATCCTCTATTAACATCTCTCTCGGAGGCACCTGTACCGGTAGAGAGAACAGCGTACGTTGATGCTCATAGAGATGGGTCATCATGTCGCAAAAGCATTGAAGGAGCGCTGACAATGAAACTTACTTTGATGGAAAAACAGAGTATACCCGCTACCCTCAAGAAAGCAGTTGTCCTCAAAGGACGAAACAAAGAAAGCACGATGAGAGATATGGGGCTCCTGGTCTTACGGCTGACAACGGGAGGACTGCTTGCCGGCCATGGAGCGCTAAAACTCTTCGGCTGGTTCGGCGGATCAGGATTGAAGGGAACGGCGGCCATCTTTGAGTCGATGGGGCTCAAGCCAGGGATCCCCTGGGCCACTGCTGCCTCCGCTTCCGAGTTCGGAGGTGGCGTGCTCACCGCGTTAGGCTTCTTGCACCCGCTAGGTCCCATGGGCACGATAGGGGCGATGGTCATGGCAACGGCCAAGGCCCATTGGGGCAAACCAATCTGGGCGAGTAAAGGCGGAGCCGAGTTGCCTCTCACCAATATAGCTTCCGCGTTTGCTCTCACGCTCACTGGCCCCGGACGTTTCTCGCTTGATCGCCTGTTCGGTATCCGCTTGCCGCGTGCGCTGGTGATTGCTGCAGCAGTGGTCGAAGGCGTGCTGGTAGCTATCGGTATCACGAGTCAACCAACGCCCCCTCCCGAGTCTCCAGTAAAGCGTCAAGTAGCGACAACCGTTGCCACAAGCCAGGGTTAGTTCACCCAATTTGCCCTGCAACGCCAATAGAAAAAGTCCCTTCGTATATAGTAGGGGCATCCCTTGCGGGTGCCCTGATTATTGCGGGTGCCCTGCTTGCTCTGACTGCCTTCTACCCTTTCCTTGCCGGGTACGACACAAAAATGCTCTTCGTCTCGCTGAACTCATCCACCGCGCTCGTCCCCAGTTCGCGGTGTCCGTTGCCGCTTGCCTTCATACCGCCGAACGGCATCTGTATCTCCGCACCCGTGGTAGGCGCATTGAAGTAGATCAGCCCCGACTCGATGTCGCGCATGGCGCGGAACGTGAGGCGAGTATTCTCCGTGAAAATCGCAGTCGAGAGCCCATATTCCGTCGAGTTCGCCACCTGTACAGCCTCCTCGTACGAAGCTACAGGCAAAATAGAGATGAACGGGCCGAATACCTCTTCGCGTGCAATACGCATTGAAGGACTCACATCCGTGAAGATTGTAGGTTTATAGAAAGCTCCCTCGCTATATTCCCCGGTGGTCATTGCGCTGCCCCCCGTCAGCAGCTGTGCCCCTTCCTGCTTACCGATCTCAGTGTACTCGTGCACTGCTTTAATGCGCCCCATGTTCACCAGTGGCCCCATCTCGGTCTCCGGCTGCAAGCCATCCCCTATGCGCAGCTTCTCTGCAGCTACGACCAGTCCATCCGTAAAAGCCTTTTGCACCGCTTTTTGCACAATCACGCGGCTGGTCGCTGTGCAGCGCTGCCCAGTAGTGCCGAATCCTCCCCAGGCTACGCTCTCCACCGCCAGGCCGATATCGGCATCCTCCAATATAATCACCGCGTTTTTGCCGCCTAGCTCCAGTGTGCAGCGGCGCAGGTCCCGGCCGCAAATCTCCGCGACATGCCGCCCAACTTCCGTCGAGCCGGTCAGCGAAATCATATCGATACGTTTATTGCTCGCCAGCGCATCGCCCAGCGATCCTCCGGGGCCGGTCACCACATTGAGCACTCCTGCAGGTAGTCCCGCCTCATGCAGCAGCTCAGCCAGCTTGAGCACCAGCAGCGGCGTATCACTGGCCGGCTTCAGGATCACCGCGTTGCCCGCAAGCAGCGCGGGAAACGTCTTCCATGCCGGGATCGCCAGGGGAAAGTTCCACGGAGTAATAATACCTACAATCCCCATGGGCTGCCTGATCGTCATGCAGAACTTGTCGCGTAATCCCGAGGGAACCGCCTCCCCTTCCGCGCGCCGCCCTTCGCCCGCTGTATACTTCGCAACGTCAATCGCCGTCTGCACATCCCCGCGCGTCTCCTTCAAAATCTTGCCCATCTCCCGCGTCATCAACCGCGCCAGTTCCTCTTTATGTTGCTCCAGCAGCAGCGCAGTGCGCAGCAGCACCTCCCCGCGTTCAGGCGCAGGCGTCGCGGACCACCCGGGCTGCGCTTCTACCGCTGCATCGATTGCATCCTCCAGGTCGGCCGCCGTCGACTTCTGGTAGCTGCCAATAACCTCACTCGTCCGCGCAGGATTCGTACTGGTAAACGTCTCCCCCGAATGTGAATGCTGCCATTTACCCGCGATAAAATTCTGAAATACCTGGCCCTGCTCTGTTGCAGAACCGGATGTAACCGGAGATATCGACATACTATTCCTCCTCATCGAGTATTTGCATTCCTCATTGAAATTGCCCTATCGTATATCATGATATCAGACTTCCAGGTGATACCGCCAGCTAAGAACCTATCCCATCTACCGCTTCCTATTTTTCTTCCGCGACTGCTTCACCATCTTGCTCCTGGCTTTCTTATGAGCAGCCTTCTCCTTGTGAGCTACCTTAGAGGAAACAGGAAAGAAAGTTCCCTCGGCAGAGGTAGACGGCAACTGTCTCTCTCCCCGGTTACTTGCTCGCTTCTGAGCAACCTCCTCAGCCGACTTCAACCCGAACTCTACCTGCACATCATCCCAATCCCCCATCACTATCGGATCAACATAGCCCTTATCAAACGCCCGTTCGATAACAGGTGCTACCTCCCTGGCTCCCAATTCCACCAGCGCCAGGACGAGAAATCCATTCACATCTGGCTCGTTTTCCTCAAACCGTTTCAGCCGCTCTTCAAGAAGAGCAATACTCTCACTCTTGGCGTCAGGCCATCTCTTTCCAATATTTTTAATGCTTGCAATCGCGCTAATCCGTGAAGAATCATTATGAGAGAGGTCTGCAATATACCCTGCCAGAACAGGAAGCGCTGCTGGCCCAATCATGCCAAAAACATCTGGTAGTTCTTCATTTACCCAATCATCGTATTCCAGCCTATCGAATAGCCCGAGCAGTGGCTCAACCGCCTCCACAGCGCGCAGTTGCCCAAGCGCACGCCAGGCATGAATCGGGGCCCAGACCTCTCTACTCTCCGAATCGGCCTCGTTTAATTCCTCATCCGTGGCCATCCGTATCAGATTGGGAATATGTTCTGGCCCAATCCCCAACTCCCTGTAATCAGGCCACTCATCCGGCTTCATCAAATTACTCTCACCATACGTAAGCAACTTATCCACCGGTGGCTGATAGCTCGTTTTACTGTCTGTTTCCATACTTAACCTGCTATTTCCCCCAGCAACCTCCTCACATTCCCCCCCAGCATCTGTTCCTTCTCCTCCTCGCTGATCTGCAACCGCTGCACCCTGCGCAGATTATCTCCCGGCATGCCGTAGGGATAATCGCACCCGTAAAGCAGGCGGGAGGCTCCCAGACTCTGCACAATAGACTCGTTGACCTGTCCCAGGCTGGTATCGAAATGAATATTGGGGTAATCGCGGAACTGCGCCTGCACGCGTTCCTGCCCCCCATTAAGCATGCCCATGTGCGGAATAATCAGCCTGACATCGGGGTAGCGACGTACAAACTCTTTAGTGACCTCGAAATGTTCCTCGAAGGTCATCACAAACTGCAGCGACTGGATCGCCTTCATCACAGCCTGAAAATCCTGCGTATCCATCTGCCTGCGCACCTCATCCATATTGATCGGGTAGCTGTAGTGCAGCCCCCCGTCATGCGCCGGTGAAAACCAGCAGTGCCATTTGATGCCGCGATACTGGTTCAGGTTGCCGGGAACAGGCAGCCGGTCATACGGGCGCTGCCCGCTGTACGCATTGCCGCCATAGTAGTAGAAAGGGTAATACCCAAACTGCCCTGCCGCCTCCAGCACATAGGTAGAGTCATCCACCATCACATCGCTCTCCGGGTCCGCGAAGACCACTGCCCGGCTAATACCCTCCCTCTTCAGCAGTTTGTCAATAGACTCAATGGGGAGATGGTATCGTCCAATATGCACGTGCGCATCGATGATTTCCGGCATGACTACCTCCCTGGGACTAACTATACCGCTCCTCGTGAACAAGCTCACTCAGGGGCCTGCGTGCCTGCGCACGCTTCGGACGAGCGCGCCGCGCCTCTTCATCCGGGTACCCAAAGGAAATCGCAGTGCGAACCAGTTTTTTCTCCGGAATCCCCAGCATCTTTTTAACAGCTGCCCTCCCCTCTCCCTTGAACCAGCCGATGCTTGAGCCAACGCCATACGCGGCAGCCGCCAGCATCATACGTTCGCTCAGTCGCCCTTCGTCGAAAGTTTCCTGGTCGACTTGTCCTGGCTCGCCGCTCATCACCAGCACAATACCGAGCGCGGCCCCTGCCAGGTGACCCGCGTATCCTTCAACTTTAGCCAGCGCCTGCAATGTCTCCCGCTTGTGTATCACCACTAACTCCCACGGCTGCTGGTTGCCCGCGCTGCCCGACCAGCGGGCAACCTCCAGTACACCATCTACCACCTCCTGTTGCACCGGGTCTGGGCGGAACTGCCGCACGGCCCGCAGCCCGCGCAGCAACGCGATCAACCTCTGTGGATTCTCTGCCTCAGGCATATTTTCTTGCTCCCTCTATTAGTAAGTGCGTAGCAGGCACCTTGTAAAAATAGCGCATATCGTCCCACAAATCATTTACTTATAGGCATTATACACCCTGTAGGGACGGAGGTGGGGACGGTATAGCCCGGGAAAGGCTTCAGATCATGTTCCTTTTTTGAACCGTTCCCACGTGAGTTCGGATCGTCTCACATGCTAAGAGCATACAATACTCCTTACTTGCGTCGTCAGTGTTTGCTATGCTGTAAGCAGGCGACGTATGCAAGAAAGAAAGAAGCTTATAGTATGAGGATTGCTGCACTTTACGATATTCATGGAAACCTGCCAGCGCTGAATGCAGTGCTGGAGGAACTCGAGCAAGTGCGACCGGACCTGGTTGTTATTGGTGGAGACATGGTTTCTGGTCCGATGCCTCGGCAGACGCTGGAGCGCCTGGGCCAGCTTGGGAACCGCGTGTGTTCTCTTCGAGGAAACGCAGATCGAGAGGTAGTTGCTGCATTCGATGATCAGCCGTTTGTTCAGAGGATGCCAGAGGAGGTGCGTGAGGTAACCCGCTGGACTGCCCAGCAATTAGGGCGGTCCCAGCGAGATTTCCTGGCGCAGTTACCAGATCAGATCACGCTCCACGTCGAGGGTCTTGGAGACGTCTTGTTCTGCCACGCCACCCCGCGCAGCGACGAGGAGATCTTTACGCCGATCACTCCACAGGAGCGGCTTAACACGATCTTCACCGGCATTGAACAGCAACTCGTTGTCTGCGGACATACCCATATGCAGTTTGAGCAACGCGTGGGCAGCGTGCGCATTGTAAATGCAGGAAGTGTAGGCATGCCCTACGCTGACCGCCCGGGCGCGTACTGGCTGTTGGTTGGGCCTGAAGGGAGTGAGTTTCGCAGGACAGAGTACGATGTGGAGACAGCAGCGCAGCAAGTGCGAGAAAGCGGCTACCCGCAGGCTCAGGATTTCGCTGGGGAGAATGTGCTCAAGGTGCCCTCAGCGGCAGAGGCCACGGAGATCTTTGAACGCATGGCGGCGAACTAAAAACAATCCAATTTCGCTATCCTGATGTATATCTCCACCCCGTTGCTACCACGATGGTACATGCTAAGCATATAGTAAGCGATGCTATATCTGTCCCAACGAAAGGGCATTCACCACTTCTACAATTTATCTTCGTACAAGCATTATACACGAGATGAGACAGCAACAGATACTTAGCTATTATATTCTGAAGCAAGCGAGTAGATATAGAGCAATCCTCTCAGTAATACTTTCATTCGACTTGATACTTACTATTTGTACTCTCTCACAGGTGGCGATCCCATTGGACATCTACGATCATATTGTCTATACTAGAGAATACTCAGGAGAGGATTACGATCAAAAGCGGAAAAATCTCCTACGTTATCATTCCTGGAACGAACAAACAAAGCTTGCCGGATGATTCGATATGTTGAGGAGTTGCTTGCCTAAGTGGTGCTACTTATAGATCCTTATAATCAAAAGATTGACAGTTAAAGCGAACACACATCCATCCTTTGAACTCTCTTCTTTTGTACGAATTTCTTCGAAAAAGAAAAAAGCTCATGCCTATAGAAATTTTCGCATGTCTTCGAGAGTGTCTTCGCCAATATGCACCGGATTAGAATGCATAAACACTTTACTATCAAGCACTGTTACCATTACAAGGGCTCTCGCTTATAGTATTGTTCACTTCCACCACATGAAGTGGTATTCGAGGAGGAAAGCATGCAACTGATTGGATCACAATTAGGCGATTATCATCTCCTGCAACTGATTGGGGCTGGTGGCATGGGAGAGGTCTATCTTGCAGAAGATCATCGTGTCGGTCGCCAAGTTGCGCTTAAGGTTATTCGGATTGAGAGTTTTTCGCCTGATCCCTCTGTTGCTGAGAAGGCTATTCGTCTCTTTTGGCGTGAGGTGAAAGCTCTTGCCAACCTCAATCACCCACATATTTTATCTCTATATCATTATGGTGAGGAAAAAAGGCAGGGAACAAGATTGCTGTACATCGTGATGCCTTTTTGCCTCGAAGGTTCTCTTGAGATGTGGGTCCAGCAACGCAATGCTCTCTCGCCAGAGGAACTTGCGCCTTTGCTCCTTCAGGCAGCCGAAGCGCTTCAGTATGCCCATGACAAGCAGATCATTCACCGTGATATCAAACCCGCCAATTTTCTTCTCGGCAGTTGGAGGGACTCAACTGTCCCCGACCTGCTCCTCGCGGACTTTGGAATAGCAGCGATCATGAATGCCACTACTAGTGCGGAGATTCGAGGTACTCCCGCTTATATGGCTCCTGAACAATGGGAAGGTCATCCCGTTCCTGCAACTGACCAATATGCCCTCGCGGTCATGGCATATAACCTCCTGACGGGGCATACTCCATTTAAGGGAAACGAGCACCAACTTATGTACAACCACCTCCATGTTCAGCCTCAGCCGCCAAGTACCTTGAATCCGCGCATCTCTCTGGATATTGATGCTGTTATTCTCAAAGCTCTGGAAAAAAAATCCGAAGACCGTTTTCCTTCTGTTCTAGTTTTCGCCCAGGCTTTCCAGAAAGCATTGGGGGGTGACGAAGTATCATCCACTGCAAAGATAACCAATGGGAGAGATGGTTTGACCGATCTTCTAAAACCTCTCTTTTTCGTCAGATTATCCATTTTCTTTGCAGCAATCTTTGGCCTAGCTTTGTTAGCCTTTGGCCCTTCTCTCGCAATTCCCGCAATCCCCTACGTAGGTCTTGTTCTGATTATAATCAGTTGGGGACTTGGACTTATTCATAGCTTTTGGCTGAAACGCTGGAATTGGTATATTAGTATTTTGCTTCTCAGTCCATTAGCTGGGATTGCATATGGCTTTATCGGTCCAACGAGAAAACCGCAAGGTGCGCAGGTACATCCTCTCGTGAGAGTCTTTAAGAATAAGACAAGTAAAGCTCGCCAATATATAGCCTGGGTGATCGGAGTAGTACTCGTGGTGGAGGTGATAGCATTTGGTACTTACACTAATTACGCCGCAAATAGTGCGATTTATAATGCGATTGCTCCTGACAAGGAGAACAGTTATGCCATGCTTACCCATGGAAATCCGACCCAATACTATCCATTGATAAATAATACCGGGGATAACAAATGGGAAGAAAGGACCGGTTGTACCTTCACTGCTCAGGCCTATCATGTGAGTATTGATTCACAGGATATCAATCCCTGCTTTTTACAAGGTATCACCTTCAGCAATTTCGTTTTTGAGGTACGAATGACAATTATTGCAGGTAATACAGGAGGAATCCTTTTCAGAGATAGCGGGGGTAATGGAAAAGGATTGTTCTATTATCTTAGCATCGATACAAATGGATTATATTATCTTTCCTTCTATGTGGATAGACAAAGCAGTAATTTCCACAATTTGATAAATGGAACTGCTTCAGCATTCCGAACCGGCTTGGGTCAAACTAACATCATTGCTATGGTAGCAAATGGTAGCACATTCGATCTATATGTAAATCAACAATACCTTGATAGTGTCAGTGACAATAGCTCTGAGCAAGGTTCTATTGCGCTTGTCGCCGACGGTGTATCAGAGGTGGTGTATAGTGAGGCGAAGGTATGGATACTTTGAGAGAACAGTTTGAGGTCAATATTTTATGGAGGGGAACTTATAGTTAGGAAGTGGAGACGCCGAGAAACGAGCAAAAACTGTTTCTTGGCGCCTCAATTGCCGGGTATCTCCTATGCCGTCTCAACTGTCGGGCCGCCAGATGGGGCAGCCTGGCTGCTGGCTGCGGGCGCCTCATCCGCAAAATCACCCTCCTGCGCGGGGCGCTTGAAAATGTAATAGGCTGAATTCGCGGTCAGCGGCTGGATACCTACCAGCTCCCAATTCTCTTTACCCAGGCTATTTAGATAGCGCCGTGCAAACGTACTGCGCCGCTCGTTGCTGATCAGCGTCTCAAGCCCTTCGGAAGAGATACGCCCGCGATAATCAATATACACGACCTTGTAGGCAAACTGCTGTGCCATAGTGCAAGCTCCTTATGGTTGTCCAGAACAAACGAGTTATTCCTGGGGTAGCGCCCTGACACCATATCCGATAGC
>WNFD01008462.1_pt1 | contig 10098 bp, 11 predicted proteins | sample 5400491 | NCBI WGS metagenome assembly WNFD01 (sample SAMN13153343, study PRJNA577476) | soil metagenome | isolation source: 120 cm saprolite under Douglas fir tree site 2 hole 2 replicate 2 | place: USA:California | collected 2015-04-18
ATTATGGCGCCCGGTTCAGGATTGCCGCGATGGATATGGTCGTGCGCTTGGATTGGCCGAAGTTACTCGCTTGGACGAGCAAGACTATGCTCAGGTTATCCGTACCGTACTGCGCCCAGATCGGAATTGGCCCGGCCGGCGTCTCCATACCTTGAGCCGTTTCGGCCGGCTTGAATGCATCGATGGTTCTCGCAACTCACCGAGGTTCGGCGCGAACTGGCTGCCGAAAACATGAACGAAGTCCTAATTTCCGACTGCGCGGATTCAACTTGAGAAGTCAGACGTCATCTTCTTCCACCAAGACGCGCCGGAAGAATTCGAGAAGCGTGCATCAGAATCGTGCCGGCGAACTGTACAGCCTCTTCGTTGCGAATTATGTTGATCCGCAGCGTCACGTTCTCGGGAATATTTTGAACAGGACTGGTCGAAAAGAGAACCTGTCAGTGTCGAACCTGGGCATCAGGCGGAGGTATGGCTATTGAGGGACTTTGAACCGATCACGGGCTGTCCGACCACCCGGTATCGCTCCCGGCTGCTGATTTCGGCAACGCGGTGCCACGACCACGTGCCGGGCCCCCTGTTAGACAAGGGCGACGCCGACGGGACCATCAGTTCAGCGGACGCTGCTGGCCTCAGACTGAGATCATCAAGACCTGGATCGCGCAGGCCGAGGGGTACGGAAGTTGAGCGGGTTCTCCGCTCGCGGCAGTTATAGTTAAAAATTGGAAATGAGAAAAAGACGTACGTCAGCCATCGTTTGACGAAACGCACCTGGTGGCGTACCAGATAAATATTGTTGCTAGTCCGATCCATTTTGGAAGTTCGACTATTTAACAAAACTGCTTCAGGAGAGAGCGCAATGCCATTCATTCACCCCGACAGAATGGAGGCTAGCTACGAAACGATCATAATTGGCTCGGGCTTCGGTTCGCTTTTCTTTTTGCATGAGTTTTTGAAAAAGCCCAGAGCCGGTCGGACATTGGTGATCGAATGGGGCGCTTACAAGGACCACGAGTGGCAGGTCAAGAACCAGGCTAATTCAATCTACGATACGGAAGAGCTTTATACGCGTGGGGCCGGCGAAAAGTATTGGCACTACTCGGTTGCGTTCGGTGGCGGCACCGTTTGCTGGTGGGCGATTTGCCCCCGCAATCATCCCAGCGACTTCCGGCTGAAATCGAAATACGGCGTCGCGGTCGACTGGCCGTTTTCCTACGAGGATCTTGCTCCCTATTATCACGACGCCGAGCAGGTCATGTTGATCGCGGGGCCCGATGATCTCGACATCCACTATCCCGGTGCCGGCCACTATGCCCAGCCGCCTCATCGATTCAGTGACATCGACAAGATCATGAAGGCCGCACAACCGGGCATGCATTTCGTCATGCCGAATGGCCGGCTCAGTCGCCCGGTCGGAAAGCGCAGCGCCTGCTGTGGGACCAGTCAGTGCCGCTGGTGCCCGGTCGACGCGAAGTTCACTGCCCTCAATTCAATGCAGCATGTTATCGATCACCCTGATCTCGACATCTGCGTAGACTCAAAAGTCGAACACATCGACATTCAGAACAATTCCGCGAGGGGAGTTCGATTTTTTAATGGCGGGAAGGAATACACCGCACGCGCTGATCTTGTCGTGCTAGGCGCCAACGGTATCAACAGTCCTGTTCTGCTTCATCAGTCCGGCCTTAGCCACCCGCTCATCGGAAGATATCTACACGAAAAAATTGAGTGCGCGGTCGAAGTCTATCTGGATGGAGTCAAGAATTTCGGCGGAAGTACCCTTACCACAGGTATGAACCTATCGCTGTTGGACGGAGAGCATAGAAGGGAATATGGCGGGGCGTTGCTATATTTTGATAACACCTGGAACTACGGTCTGCGTCCAGATTATGGGCGCTGGCGAGAAATCCTTCCTCTCACACTTAGTGTGGACGTGCTTCCTCAGTTCACGAGCGTCGTGACGCGCGCTTCCGACGGACGGCCCCACGTTTCCTTTCCTAAGCAGTCCGATTACGGTCTCCAGGGAGTCAAGGCTGCGCTCGATAAATTGCCGAACGTTTTGCGACCGCTTCCCGTTGAGCGCATTGAGGTACGGCAGATCGACGGGATTTCCGTTCACCTGCTGGGAAGCTTGCGCATGGGCAACGATCCGAGCCAGAGCGTCGTCGACGCCGGCCAGATACACCACGATGTACGCAATCTGATCGTTGTTGGCTCCTGTGTATTTCCTACTTCGGGCTCAGCCCCTCCTAGTCTGACGGTAGCGGCGATGTCGCTGCGCGCTGCGCGCTTGCTGGAAGGTTGATTCAAATGGCACCGCGCCTGTCCCGACGTGCTATGCTGGCTCTTCTGACTGCCGCAGGCGCGGCGTCAGTGGCAGGAACCTTCGCCTGGAAAGCGGACCCAGAGGCCTTGATCGGCAAAATATTCAGCCGCCGGTTTCCCGGCGTGAGGGTCAACGCGACCAGTATTGCGGCACTAACGCGTGACATCAAAGCGGCCCGATTCCAAACTTTCGGCCGCAGACTTGCCCTTGAGGGCGGAGCGCGGGCCGCCGGCATCGTCGGGCTCGACGCGCTCGCGCAGTGGAAACTAACAGCGACGCAATTTTCCCAATTGGAGCGCAAGGTTGTCACGTTTTTTATTCTCGGTTCAGACTTCCTGGACGTCAAGGATCCCAAATCGGACCTCGTCGCATATGAAGCCGCGCCCGAAGTCTGCCCGAATCGCTTCGCCGAGTACGATTAGGATCGCTCGATGAGCGCTCCGCCGAGGCGCGGCAACGGTTGAATTGCTCCGGCGAGCGTGGCCAGCTTTCTCACTTGGCATTTTTTAAGTGATGATTGCGAATCGCCGGCATATCCGGCTTAACCGCACAACCTGTTGAAGTTCAACCATGAGAAGTTCTGACGACGGCCATGATCGAAGGCAAGACTGGGCCATCAACGGTCGCTTTCTGACCCAACGGATGACCGGCGTTCAACGCTATGCCTCCGAAATCGTTGCCTCGCTTGACGAGATGTGCTCGGAAGACGACGATGTCGCAAGGCGGGTTGGATTTCGACTCGTTTTGCCTCCCGGTGCGATCGCAACGCCTACGCTTTCGCAAATCGACGTTTGCCAGACAAAGTTCGGCTCGGTCATGCCTGGGACCAATTCGTTTTGCCTTGGTATGCGACGTCCGGCGTTCTCAGCCTTGGAAATTTCGGTCCGGTGTTGGCGGGAAATCACATCGTATGCATTCATGACGCCAATGCCTTTATCGAACCGGAAAGCTTTTCGCGCGCCTTCGGCCTGGCTTATCGGACGTTGCTTCCGTTGATAGGCAAGCGAGCCAGCAGGGTCGCGACCGTATCCCAGTTCTCCGCGGATATGCTGGTTAAGTTCGGCGTCTGCCGACGTGAAAAGATCTTCATCGCGCCCAACGGCCATGAACACGCGTTGCGGTGGGACGCGAGCCGAGCCGCAATCCCACGCCTCAAGGTCTTGAAACGTCCTTACGTACTTTTGCTGGGCAGCAGTTCGAAGACAAGAACGTCCATGTCGTCTTGGAGCAAGCACAGGGACTTGACGCGGCGGGCATCGACATCGTCGTTGTCGGCGCGGCATCGAGCATTTTTTCTGCGAATGCGCCCAGCTATCAGCGATCCAACATTCATCACGCCGGCTATGTTGGCGATGACGACCTGGCCGCGCCCTATGAGAGGGCGCTATGTCTGGCATTTCCATCGAAGACCGAGGGGTTCGGAATTCCGCCGCTGGAGGCAATGGCCAGGGGTTGTCCCGTCATCTCTTCGAACGCAGCAAGTCTAATCGAGGTAGGAGGCGATGCGATCGCTTATGTGGATCCAGATCACGGCGATGGCTGGCGCGACGCGATCATTGGCTTGGCAGGAAACCAGGATCTTCGTGCGACGATGGCAGCACAGGGGCGAAAGAGAGCAGTGCTATTTTCCTGGAAGCGCAGCGCACAGTTCTACCTTGGCGAAATCCTGCGTCTAGGTGATAAATGTGGGAAAAGCGGATGACGAAAAATGGAAAACGTTGGCGAGCGGGATCTTCAGAACTTGTGCTCGCGAAAATAAAAGGTGTCACGGGGATCCACGAGTTCTTGGTCCGGCTCAAGCCGCGGTATGATCGAGCGCAGATGTTCCATCCTTGCCAGAAAGCGATTGATGTCGCGCTCAAGAGAGCCTGCGTCAGGCCTACGCCCGAGGCCGTGGATGCGATAGCATTCGATCTCTTTGGAGATAGAGACAACATCGCCCAAAAATGGCGCGGCGAACACGACAACTCCATCGACAAACTTGTCGTAATTGGCTCCCCGAAGGAATTCACACCAATCCCGGCGGAACACGTTCCCCGAGGTTGGCGACGATTTTTAGACGCCGCGTTTGAGCACATGACGAGCGAGATCGTCGCGACTGCGGAAGGCCTCGAGTGCCGGAAGCGCGTCACTAGCTTAGCTAATCACATTGCCGTCTGCATCGATCCGCGTGAGAGGAAATTGAACCTTTGCGACGCCTGGGTCCAGCCGGTCGATAGTCGCGCCCAGGGCGCCGGGCTTTAGAGTTCATCGTCGGCGTCAAGGAACAGGACGAACGGCGCCCGGGTCTGGTCGAGGCCGTATAGGCAGGCGAGCCGTGCGCCGCTGTTATTGATCCTCAATGCTGTCACGCCGGAGCGGTTAATCACGTCCCATGAGCCGTCTGTCGATCCGTCGACGACCTCGCAGTCATGGCGGTCCTGATTGAGGACACTTTGAATGGCGCGCTCGACGAAGGACTCGTAGTTAAGTTATAACAGGAGATGACCACGGCCAGCTTCGGACTGTCGGTCATTCAAATCTCCGACCGAGGTCTCGGCGAAGGGCTTTGACAATCGGGCGTGGTCATCTCCGGGAGGATTTAATCCTGACTGCTCATGGAAATCGGAAAGTAATGTCGCTTATCATCATTGGCAAGTCGCGCGTTGAAATAGCGGGAATTAAACCTATCGGGAGGCTATCGTTATGTTGAGGCACAAGCCGTGAGGCGAATTCGAGCGCGAGTTCCCATCCACGATCGGCCGCTTTCGCGGCGGACGCTCGCAGCATTCGCGCACCGTCCAGATTGTGAGCCGAAGCAAGGTTCGTGGCGCCTTGGTCACTATCGTCGAACGTTTGCAACGCGCGTTCGATCTTTCCTCATAACCGTCAGGTAACAAAGCTAGGCACGGACGAAGATTCTCGGCTGAGTATCGCGGCCGATATGACGCGAAACGTCTAGCAACTCTTTAGCTATCGCTGTTCCCAAAGGTGGTCCTTTCAGTCGGGACAAAAACAAAACACCGAGCGCCCGTAATGCGCCGATCCTGGCAAACATCGTCGGCCGACCAAGTCGCGCAACCAGTAATAGCGCCGCTCTCGCGTCCGGCCATCGGGCCCGGGCGTTAGGCGGCGCTAGCTCGACGCTGTTGGGATTGCGTCGGGGCGCTGGGCATCCGACAAAGGGGCGAGCCCGGATTCAAGCGCGGGAGTTGTTGCCGCAGAGCCCAGACCTGACCGGCTGGACGAGCTGCGGCTGACCGCATGTGACAAGCGGATAGAGGGCACGTCGAACAGCCGATAAATCACGGTGGCCGCCCCACCGGAAATCAGCACCGACAGGAGGACAAAATAACCATCGGAAATGTGCCCCCCGGTCACCCGGAGAACGCCAAGAGCCAACGGAAAGTGAATGAGGTACAGCGAGTAAGATATGCGCCCCAGGAATGCGACCGGGGGTAGCGTTAGTATCCACTGCAGCACATTGGACTGTAAGATGGCCAAAATGGCGCAGCCCGCGAACAGGCCCAAGGTGATGTCGCTATGCAGCTTGGTGCCGGCCGCCAGAAACGGCAGCGCCGCCATGCCTGTGATACGTGGGGCGGTCAGTAGGCCGAGCCAACGCGACGGTTCGTCCACTCGCTTATGGTAAAGGCGCGACAGGAGGCAGCCTATATAGAAAGCGCACAGATAATGTAGCGTCACAAGCACGGAGCCGATCACTGACAGCCCAGTAAACGGCGGATTGGGTACGTGGAGCCACGCTAGCCCGACCGAGGACGTGGCAATCAAGCCAACGAGCGCAGCGACCGAATAGGGGAAGGAGTAGCGCCTGAGCCCCCAACAAAGCAACGGGATGAAGAGCCCGGCGCGCAGCTCGTAGATCAGGCTCCAGACTGGACCATCGAGGTCGATGTCCGCGGGCGTTAGCCCCAACAACAGCAGCTGACGCGCAAAGCTCGATAGGGTGAGTGGACTAAGCCAGACCACAGAAAACGCCGTTGCGTCCTCCCGGCCGGGAAAGTCCTTCGTGCTTAACATCACCGCAACGGCCACAATTATCGCAACCAGAAAGCAGGGATACAGCCGCACAAGGCGGCCAAGCTGAAACCGCCAATATGGCACGGGCTCTCTGCCAAACAACCGGATGGACAGCACGAATCCGCTGAGAACAAAAAAGAAAATTACGCTCGTATGGCCGAGAGTTAAAGTAGATTTCAGGAGTATTTCCGCCCATGAACCCTCGGGCGCATGTAATCGAGCCGCCGAATGCAAAAGCAAAACTGTTAGTGCAGCAATACCACGGGCACCATCCAGTGCAGAATACCGTCCTGCCCTGATTTCTTGTGATTGCATGTTTAGTGACCGCGAAGCGTCCATACTGGGGTCAGCCCAAACGCGCCGGAACGGGAGCAGGATGAAGCGCCTGTCGACCATGATCGCTCTGCTATCAACTCTTCCCAAAAAAAAGCCATGCGTAAATGCCCCTAAACGCGTAAACAAATGCTCCCGGGCTTGACTTCAAGCAATTAGTCGCAAGCTTCTTTCGCTCTAGGCAAATGATTCCAACCGTGTGGATATAGGTCTTCATCGCGGTAATAACCGACAAGACAAATCGCACCCTTGGGCAAACGCTCAGTTCCTAGGGCTGTTGGTATAAGAGCTGACAACTGATCAATCCGCCGGGGCATCTTAAGGGTAATCGCACGACCCGTAGGTTATCACAGCGCAGCGTTGGAGCTTGCTGTGGACAGGATCCGAATGGTGGTTATGGAGAATTCGCGCGGGGCAGCAACGATGCGTACACTTTGGCGTAGTCTTTAGCAACCCGGGCCGCCCGATAATACTCCGAACCACTTTTCGAGCCGGCTCTAAACGCCTGAAGCCGACATCAGCTTGCCGAGTGCTGCTGCGATCTCTTTCGGGGGATTCGGGTTTAACGAGCACACTGGCTTTGCCAAAATCGAGCAATTCTGGAGTACCTCCGACCGACGTGCCCACTATAGCGCAGCCGGCTTCTCGCGCATCAGCGGTCGCTAACCCGAACGGCTCTGCATGGGATGCCATTACAAAAATGTCGGCCTTGGTTAATATCTCACCTGGGTTCTTGACGTAACTGAGGAATATGACTCGGTCGGCAATATTAAGTCTTTTAGAGAGTTTGATCAGCGCTTGCCTGTCGGGACCATCACCCACCACGTAGAGTTGCCAGGCTGGCTGTGCGGAAGCAATTTCTGCGAACGCTGCAATGAGATCCTGGACGCCCTTTCTGCGATGGAGCCCACAAACTGTCGTGATGAATAGCGGCCGAATTCCATCAAGTACCTTGGCATCGATTTTTTCGAAACGACCTCGCGCGGCGAACCATTGGGACCGTTCAAAACAACCTCGACTTTTTTCGGGTTGTAGCCTCGCCCACGCGAGACGTCGCGGTGAGTTTTTTTAAAATCGACGATTGTTAGCAGCCTGAGGCCTAGCGTTGCGCTTTGCGCAAACGCACACCCGCGCCCCCCCCGTTTTCTGCGATGAACTCTATTCCGGCCTTTTCGAGCGCGGTTTTGATCTTCGTCAAAGTATCGAGCCTAATTTTCAATTCGCCTTCCATCGACTCTATGCGCTTAACGGTCTCCAGGGAGACGTCAGCAGCTTCGGCTAGTTCTGCCTGCCCAAGCCGCAAGATTGCACGAGCCCCGCGAATTTGACTGGAGCAAAGCATTTTACACCCTAGGTGTAGAAATTTGCTCCTGAGGTGTTGACACCTCAGGTACTACGTATTACACTTTTTGTGTAACAAGTTTTCTATGGGAGAGCAACCACCCATGGCTGGAGCACCTTTTTGGTGACCGGCGGAGCTATGCCAAAGTTCCCATGCGCAAGCGACACCTCAAATCCCGTCCATTCGAAAGAAAGGGAGCGATACGAGCGTCGTGCATATTCGAGGCGCAAGCGCGCCCTGCGCGCTATGTGACGAAGGCCCGCGCTTTCAAATGCCGAGGATGCCAATCCGTGAGTTTTCTCCGGCAGCTATCGATGATCGTCGCTCTCGTGGCGCCCTTCAAGGTTGCGCGTGCGATAGCGGTCATGATCGTCGAGAACTACCGGGTCTTGGGAACTGTGGTTGCCCTCGTGATTATCTACCGGGTCGCAGTGTTCATGGAGAACTGGTGAGCGAGTGTGCTGCAATTTGGAGAGTGTCTCCGGGCTTTGGACATGCAAGCGCGCGCTGCGCGCATTGGGTCCCGTGCGAGTTAAGTTTGGCCACTTTACGTTCCGTTTGGTGCAAGGATAGAAAATAGAAGCTCGACCTCGCCTTGGATCGTCGAACGCGCCGATTTGATTGAGCAATCTTAAGTTGTAGATGTATTCTAGTTGAGAGGTTGTTGATCGCTGGCTGGTTTGGCAGAACGAAGCCAAGAATTGCAGCAATTTCAAAGGGCCGATATCAACTGGTGGTATCGCGCGCTGTGCCATGCGCTCGGTTCCGATGGGCTGGCTTCATAATTGGTGGCCAGGATTTCACAAAAGCTTGGTGTCACCGAAGCACGAACATGATCGCTCGATGGCGTTGTATAAAAGCCGGCAATGCGACATCCGGTGCCATTTGGCAGAACGAACCCACCCGGAGATTTGGCAGAACGAACCCAAACTGTATAACTCTGCCTTGCGATCTAGCGCGCGAGGCTGATGGCCACCGCCGACGGGCGCAACTGGATTTGCAAGGGCTTCCATGCTGTTCGCGGCATAAACCTGAAAGCCTAACCCTATGATATGAAGCCGCCTCCACGGGCCGCGGGAAGGAAGAATGACGGGCATCGACATAACGGCACAACCAACTGGGCCAGAATACCAGGATATCGTCAAAGTCCTGAAAACCCTGATCACAGAGCATTCGCTGCCGTTATGGTCCGGCGAAGGCTGGGATTCGGCCGCCGGCGGCTTTGTCGAAAGGCTCGATATCGAGGGCAGGGCGGATCGTGCGGCGCCACGGCGTGTGCGTGTTCAGGCACGGCAGATCTATTGTTTCGCCAAAGCCGCTCAGATGGGCTGGTATCCGGAAGGCCGCGAAATCGCGATGAAGGGCCTGGATTATCTTTTGGCGAAAGCCAAAAGCCCCGATGGCCGGCCGGGCTTCGTTCACCTGCTCGATTCGGACGGGTCTACCATGAACGCGACGCGCGATAGCTATGACCACGCATTCGTGCTGCTCGCGCTGTCCACCGTATTTCAGATAAGCAAGGATGCTCAGGTCCGGAACGAGATCGAATCGTTGCTCGGGTTTATCGACCGGGACCTGCGATCGCCCAATGGCGGCTTCATCGAGGGAATTCCCGCGACGATGCCGCGCCGACAAAATCCGCAGATGCATCTGTTCGAGGCGATGATCGCAACATTCGACGCCACGAGCGATCCCGTATTTCAGAATCGCGCCGGCGAATTGTACAGTCTCTTCGTCGCGAATTTGTACGACCCGCGACGTCAGGTTCTCGGCGAATATTTTGAGGAGGATTGGTCGAGAATAGAGCCTGTCAGTGTTGAGCCTGGGCATCTGGCGGAATGGGTTTGGCTGCTCAAGGGCTTTGAGCGGATCACGGGCTGTCCGACCGCCCGGCATCGCTCCCAGTTGCTCGCTTCGGGGCTGCGATATCGCGACGACGTGACGGGCTGTCTGTTCGACGAGGGCGACGCCGACGGGAACATCAGAAAGTTCACACGGCGCTGCTGGCCGCAGACGGAGATCGCCAAGGCCTGGATCGCGCAGGCGGAGGCGGGAGAGCCGGGTTCGGCCGACCAGG
>WNFD01023440.1_pt1 | contig 10098 bp, 7 predicted proteins | sample 5400491 | NCBI WGS metagenome assembly WNFD01 (sample SAMN13153343, study PRJNA577476) | soil metagenome | isolation source: 120 cm saprolite under Douglas fir tree site 2 hole 2 replicate 2 | place: USA:California | collected 2015-04-18
CTCGAGGAGTGACTCGTACCAAGCCACACGACCAGTTTTAACACTTGCGAACTTGCCAAGATTTTTCTGCCCTGCGCCGTATCTGGGAATTTTTCTGACCGGCATTAGCGATTACCTCAGTTGTATTAAAGTTTCAGATTTCGTAATTGCCTGCCGCCGGATTTTCGAGTTAAAGGTTCCTGGCGCAGGTCGTGATTTACTCCCGACGCCATAAGAAACAGCACGAGTGGTTCTTAATTTTCACCAACTCGGCAAAATGAGGTTTTGAAAAGCAACATATTTGGTCTCATTTTTTTCTGGGATCTAATCCTGTTTGACAATCTAAGTTTTACAAGCAGAAGACCTCTGTCACGCTCTTCAAACAACGATTGAACTGGAGACAGTTTCCCATGCCCAGAAGAAAACGAACGCAGCTCGACCACCATTTCATCTATGGCAGATGGAAGGTTTTCGGAGAATGGCTCACGATGCAGAGAAACAACCGAGGCCTAACACAACGTGAAGCGGCGAGAGCTGTGAAGGTTTCAAGGCAGCAGTGGATGCGGTATGAATCTGGATCAAAGGTCCTGAAAAAGAGGATGCCGGCTATGGCTGCGGCATTAGGTGTTCCACTCGAAAGAATGCTGGACAGAGCGGGCTACAGAGCCTCTCCTAAGCGTAATGCTGCAAAGGATCGTCTGGGCCGGATCTACGACTTACTCTGCGCTGGATGTGTAGACTTGGCCATACTCGAATTGCTTAGGCTCAACGATAAACTTAGAGGTGGTAGAATCGCTGTCGGGCCTAGGGTCGGCGGTGTCACGGCTACTAACTTTGCCAGAGCGGTCATATTACTTGACGGATTACCTGATTGGCTTTTGGATAAAACTCTGAATGTCCTGCAGGAGCGAACTAAAGGCGAGCGACTTGAGGCAACTCAACCCCGCGTGACGAATCTGATTTGGAAGAAATGCGGCGAAGCGCTACGCGCATCGCTTCAGAGCAAGATCGTTTCCGCGAGTTGATGCCAATGTGTTGCTCGCGGTCACCCTCCGTGGATTACAACTAGGACAGAGCAAAGGCGGTCTGAGCTTCGCGGGAGAGCCGCCGAGTGATCAAGTCAAGCGAGAACCAGAAAAGTTGGGGATATGAAAATCGACGTCCGCAACCTTGCTCGATGGTTGGAACGAGGCGACTTTTCATCCGATGGCAATCATTCTCTCGACAGCTCTCGCCGCTCTTGAACGTATTTCTTCGGGAATCTCGATCAAATACTGATCCTTTTGCAGCGAAGCGAGCGTCTCTTCAAGTGTGATCTGATTCATGTGCGGACAGCGAACGCTGCACAGGCGCAGCATATCCTTTTCGGGATTAGCGGCGGCGATATTTTCGCCCATCGAACACTCCGTTAACAGGAGATAACGCGGCGCTTTCGTCTGTTCGACGAATTTGATCATAGAGTTGGTGCTGCCTGAATAATCGGAGGCGGCGACGACTTCGGGACTGCACTCCTGATGCGCGAGAATGGCGACATCAGGAAACTGTCTTCGAATGTTTGCAATGTCGTCGAGAGTGAATTTCTCATGCACTTCACACCGACCGCGCCAGCCGATCATTTGGTAATCCAGTTCCGAGTCTGATGCTGATTGCGGATCTTTTGTCGGAAAGATGATGTGCCGTCCGGTTTCTTTGGCGACGTTCCGGGCGAGATACTCATCGGGAAGAAAAATCACCGTCTCAGCGTTCAGCGATTCGACGACGGCCGCCGCGTTTGAAGAAGTGCAGCAGATGTCTGACTCGGCTTTTACATCCGCGTAGGTGTTGACATAGGTCACCACCGGCACACCCAGAAACCTTTGCTTCAATTCGCGCACGTCGGCGGCTGTGATGCTGGCCGCGAGCGAGCAGCCCGCTTTCTTCGAAGGCAATAGCACAGTCTTTTTTGGATTGAGAATCTTTGCAGTCTCGGCCATGAAGCGCACGCCGCAGAAAACGATAATATCTTTATCGGTAGTTGCCGCCCGCCGCGCGAGGTCGAGTGAATCACCTACGTAATCCGGTATCGAGTGGAAGAGCGCGGGCTCCATGTAGTTGTGGCCCAGTATGACGGCGTTGCGCTCTACTTTGAGCTGATTGATTTCGGCCGCCAGATCAGCTTTCAACCTTAGTTCGAAATCCGGCACCACGTCGGCCAGCATCGCCTGTAAGCCGGTGTAAAGCTGATTCGCCGAGGTTTCATTGCCTAATAATGAGATCATTGTTCTTCCCCTTGAATCGAAAATTCCTACTTCACCCAACGAAGACTGACATCAAAGGCTGGGGCCGAATGGGTTAGCGCGCCGACCGAAATAAGATCGACTCCAGTTTCGGCAATCTCGCGCACATTCTCGAGCGTTACGTTGCCGGATGCCTCCAATTTCGCCCGGCCGTCATTAATCGCCACCGCTTCACCCATCTGGGTCAGCGGTCCAAGTCCACGGTCCAAGGCCTCTTGCACCTCTTTGATGGTTTTTGCTTCAACTTCGATTTCCAAGTGACTCTCGGAAGCGCGCGCCCGCCGGACTGCGTCGCTGATTGAACCCGCGCTGTCGATGTGGTTGTCTTTGATCAAAACCATATCGTACAAACCGAACCGATGATTACCACCACCGCCATTTCGCACGGCGAGTTTGTCGATCGTGCGCAAGCCTGGCGCGGTCTTACGGGTGTCCAAAATCACTGCTTTCGTTCCGCCGACTGCCTCGACAAATTTGTGCGTTAAGGTGGCTATGCCCGACATCCGTCCGAGAAAGTTCAGCGCCGTGCGCTCTCCCGTCAGAATTGCGCGCGCCGAACCCTTCAGTTCCATCAGTACTTGCCCGCACCTGACTTCGTCTCCATCTGAGATGTTTGAGCTGAACCGCACGCCACCGTCAATCATCAGAAAGACGGCTTGAGCAATGATGAGGCCTGACGCAATGCCATTCTGTTTGCCGATGATTTGGGCTGCCGCGGTCGCTCCTGCTTCGACGATTGAATTCGTTGTGATATCACCGGAGCCTGTATCTTCGTCAAGCGCGCGCCGAATTATCGCCAGGATCTCATCATCGAGAGCCAGACGCTGTACGGCTTCGTTGATATGTTGACTGGATTTGAAGTCTGGAGTGGAAATGCTCAAAACATCAGGATAAGAATTGATACGACTGAAAGCAAGCGAGGACGCTCTCTTAGTCGCTATTCCGGCTTGGAGCTTGCTGACGAAGATCTTGAGTCGGTTCATCTATTCGGCAACCTTACTAGATGAGGAATCGAACTTCTCAACAAGATGCCTGCGAACTCTCTCGAAAGCTCGAACAGATCAGAAGCACCATCCTCCTAAACCACCGAACTCCGAACTCTTGACGGCGGTCTTTGCGTTCGCCAACTGAGGCGTCACCGCGGCGGCAATAGCGGCCGATTGTTCAGTCTCCTCAAGAACACGTTGCAGCTCGTCGGACAGTGCGGGATCGGAACGTTTCGAAAACAGAAGCTTGCCGCTTGCATCCACATCCACATAGACCGAATCACCGAACTCCACCTGCCCGGTCGCCATAAGATTTGACAATAGCTGGACCAGGAATCTCTCGATTGAGCGCTTCAGGTGGCGCGCCCCGTACCGATGGTCGATCCCTTCGCGCAGCAACATCTCCCTGGCAGCGTCAGAGCAGTGGAAGAGAAACTTCGTGCCCGCCGAGCGCATGATTCGATCCTGTAGGGCCTGGAGCTCCAGGTCGAGAATCTGCCGCAAATCGTGCTCCTGCAAGCTCCGGAAGACGACTACGTGGTTGATCCGGTTCATGAACTCGGGCGAAAACTTACGTCGGGCGGCTTCAACCGCCGTGCGGGAAATCTTTTGATCAACTTCCGAGGCAGAAGGATTTGTCGTGACCTTGACTGGAGCAAAACCGATACCGCCAGAAATCAATTCCGACATCTCGCGGGCTCCCAGGTTCGACGTCATAATCACTATCGTGCGCGAGAAATCAACGCGGCGGTTATCGCCCAGGGTCAAGGTTGCCTTATCCAAAATACCGAGCAGCAGTTGCCACAAACTATCAGAAGCCTTTTCGATCTCATCGAAGAGAACGAGGCTGAGCCTCGTGTCTTTGGTGTGCATGCGATCGAGATACTCCTGCGTCAGCATCGGGCTGGTTTCACGATGTCCCAAATAACCCGGAGGCGAACCGATCAGCTTGGCTATCTCGTGCGAGTGCTGAAACTCGGCGCAGTCAATCTTGACAACTGCATTAGGGTCGCCGAAGAGAACCTCGGCAGCGGCTTCAACGACGCGCGTTTTGCCGGATCCTGTCGGCCCCAGGAAGAGCATCGTACCGACCGGTTGGTTGGGAGGATTCATGCCCGCCAGGAAGACTTGATAAAGGTCGCTCGTCTGTCGTACGGCGCGCTCCTGACCGACAATGCGGTGTCTATCGTCTCGTCAACATTTTCTATTTCGAGTTGCGCAATCATGACCAGCCCTTTCCGCACGAGCAATACAATCGAGAAACTTTAGGTCGCTTAGAGCGTCGCTTTAGTCCTCGCGCTTTGAGCATTACGACCGCGGTGATTCAGGGGCAACTGAAGTGCCTGACCTAACTTATTGGATCCATTACCCCGGTCTGGTCTGATTTCACTGCCGAAGTTCGGCATTTGCTGATTTTGGGCAGGTTGAATGCCAGGGGAGGAGGCAGCCGCATCGGCCGACCGTTTTTTGGCGAGCCGTCGTTTGCCTGAGCGGAAACCGGAACGGTCTCGACTCTATACAACGAGGCTCAGGCGTCCACGGCCGAACGGAAAGCAAATAGGGTGTGAACGGTAGGATCGTCACATAGTTTTCGTTGAGCGGACTCACCTAGCTAAGCTGACCTCGGAATCTCCAGATGCTCAACGTAAGAAGCCCCAGTGTCAGAGCGGCGAGGCCAAAGAAGTTGGTCCAGAGATCGCCGAAACCGCTGCCCTTAATCAGGCACCCGCGCGTAATGGTCGCAAGGTGATGGATCGGGTTCAGGACGGTCAACAGCTGCATCCATTTCGGCATGCCCTCGATAGGATTCAATGATCCGGACAATGAGAACAGGAGCGGATTTACGAAAAATCCGAGTAGCATCGACTGCTTTGCCGATTTGCTGAAGGACGCGATCGTCGTGCCCACCCCGATGCCGCACAAGAGACAGAGCGCGGTACCGCAGGTGAACAGCGCAAAGCTGCCATGAAATGGCACTCCGAAGGCGAACTTGATGAGAAGCATGCATATAACGACCATGACCCACAACATCGCGAAGACGGGCGCGATCTTGGCGATCACGATCTCCGCCGTGCTGGCCGGCAGCATTAGCAGTTGTTCGATGGTTCCGCGTTCGCGTTCACGAGTCATGGTCGTTTCGGCGACGAGAGATGCATTGAGGAGCAGGGTCAGCCCGAATACTCCGGTTACCAAAAACCAGGAGCCCTTCAGGCCGGGGTTGTAAAGAAAGGCCGGCTGCAATGAGACAAATCCACGCCGACTCCCTGCGTCCCCCGACCTGAGCGCGGCGCTAAGCCGGCTGCTGCGCAGATCTGCATTGTAGGACTCAATGACGGACTCGGCGTAGCCCTGGCTGATGGCAGCCGTGTTCGTGTTTACGCCGTTCAGGAGAACCTGCACGGTGCTCTCGGCGCCGCGCCTAAGATTGCGGCTGTAGTCGTAAGGCACGACCATTCCGGCGCTGAGATCACCTCTGCTCAACGCTTTCTCGAGCTCGTTCACTGAGCTGTACGTCGCAGTCAACCGAAAACTCTTGCTCTCGCCGAGCGCATTGACCAGCGCGCGGCTCTCGATCGATTGGTCATCGTCGACGACGCCGAGCTTCAGGTTCGTTACTGTGGCGCTAAGAGCAAAACCTAGCAATAGCAATTGAACAGCGGGCTGGATAGTCATGGTGACCATCAGGCGACTGTTGCGCCGAATTTGTGTGAACTCCTTGCCAACGAGGGCGAGAAGGCGATGATTGAAGATCAAGCGGATCAGATTGGTCACTTATGCCTCCAGTTGCATGCGCCGCAGTTTTTGCCAAGCCAGCAGAGAGAACAACGCTCCGATCGAGCCTATGCTCGCTACCCGCGACCACATGGCGGGCCAGCCGCCGCCCTGCAGCAGCGCGTCGCGGACGATTTCGATGTAGTAGCGGCCCCAGACTATGTTCGAGATCCAGCGGACGCCTACAGGAATGTTCTCGACGGGAAAGACCAGACCTGCAAGTAAAAAAACCAGCAGAAACCCGAACAGGGCGACAGCCTGCATGGCGGATGCCTGGTCTGGAATAGCCGCGCCCACCATGGTCCCGAACGCGGCGACACAGAACATGTACAAGACGGTCGCAATCAGGAACGGCGTTGGATCGCCGGCGAAGCCGAGGCCGAAATACCCGAAGAGAACAATCATTAGCAGGAACCATTGGGCGAGGCCTATCACCATTGAGGCCAGGATTTTCCCGAGCAGGAATTCATGCGCCGAGATGCTCGACACATAGACCTGCAGAATGGTTTTCTCTTCTCCTTCTTTGGCCATCGCCAGCGAGGCGAGCAAAGGCGCAAACAGCGAGAGATTCAGCACGAAGATGCCGGGTGCATAGAACTTGTTGGAAGAACGCCCGGGGTTATACCAGAGTCGAACCGCGGCGTGGACTGGGCCTTCTTGCGTGGTGCCGGTAGTGCCTTTGTTGTAGGCACTGGCGACCTGCTTCGCGTAGCCCGAGACAAGCTGTGCCGTATTCGAGTCGGAGCCGTCAATCAGCATCTGCACCGGCGACCCATAGCCACGCGCCATGTCTCTGCCAAAGTGTGTGGGTATGATCAGCGCCGCCCGTGCGGTGTTCGCCTTGAATGCCGCCTCGGGCGGTTCATCGACAGGCCACCTAATGACGCGGAATGTGATTGAGGCCCGGAACGCATCGATGAATAGGCGGGAAGCGGTCGAGTCGTCGAGATCCTGAACTACGATGGGGAGATCATCCACGGTCAGCGAGATCGACTGAGGCATGACGACAAGCAACATCGCAGGAAGGCCGAGGGCCATGAGTATCGCCCGCTTGTCCCGAATGACCTGAATCAGCTCCTTGCGCGTCTGCTCAAGTATCCGTCTCATATCACTCCTTCTGTGTCGATTGCGATCATTCTTCCGCTCCGATCTTGCCTTCCAGCCGAGCCTTCTCAACAATGCCGATGAACACGTCTTCCAGCGAAGACCTGGTCTCACGGACCTGAAACACGCGAATTCCGAACGCATTCAGTTTCGCGGTCGTCGCCTGCTCCGCGCCGAGTGCATCTTCATCGGTAACCACGTGGAGCCGGTCACCGAAGAGCGCAACGCGCCATCTCTCGCCCTCGATTCTCAGGAAATCCGCAGCGCGTTGCGGCTGATCGACCACGTACTCCAGAACATGTCCCTTCTGGGCGGCCTTGATTTGGGCCGGACTCCCTTCCGCTACTAGTTCGCCCGCCACCATGAGACCCAGGCGGTTACACTGCTCTGCCTCTTCGAGGTAGTGCGTCGTCACCAGGACGGCGGCGCCTCGGTCGGCGAGTTGGTTAATCATCGACCAGAAAGCTCGTCGCGCCAGCGGGTCGACGCCAGAGGTCGGCTCGTCCAGGAACAGCACGCTCGGTTCGTGCATGATCGCCGACCCAAAGGCAACGCGCTGCTTCCAGCCGCCGGGCAAACTGCCGGTCATTTGGCCCTGCCTGCCGTCCAGACCCGAAAACGAGAGTATCCAGCGCATCTTTTCCGGCCGGTCCTGGTGCGGTACGCCGTAGACAGACGAGAAGAAATCCAGGTTCTCGGCGATGGTGAGGTCGTCGTAGAGAGAGAATTTCTGCGACATGTACCCGATGCGCTGCCTTACTTCGCGCGAGCGAAACCCTCCCGCCTGCCCCGCCAGCGCCATTTCGCCACGTGACGGCTCAAGCAGGCCGCAAAGCATCTTGATGGTCGTGGTCTTTCCGGCTCCGTTCGCGCCTAGAAGCCCATAGATCTCTCCATACCGGATCTGCACGTCAACATGCCGGACGGCCGAAAAACCGCCGAATTCCTTGGTGAGACCGCGCGCGCCGATGGCGACTTGTCCGTGAAGGCGATGATGATCGCGCCGGTGTGGAAATGGCACGGCGTGGATTTCCTCGCCGAGTTTTCGTGATGTGACAACGAAGACGTTTTCGAGCGTTGGCATATCGGTGCGGACTTCCGCGCTGTCGAGTCCGGCCGCCGCCATGCGTTCCGCGACGATCAATTTAGCCTCTTCCGGTCGTTTCACCAGGAGATCGAGGCGATCGCCGAAGCGCTGAACGTCCGCAATTGAACCGTCGCCCGCATGTTCCGAAAGCATGAGCTCGGTCTCGGCGAGTTGAGGCGTAAAGAGCTCCAGGCGGACGAGTCCGAGACTGTTCCGCAGTTGCTCCGGCGTCGCAATCTGTCGAATAGTTCCCGCGTGCATCAGCGCGACGCGATGGCAGCGTTCGGCTTCGTCGAAATACGGTGTGGCGACGACAATTGTCAGCCCCTCTGCTGCGAGGTGCGCCAGCGCGTCCCAAAACTCGCGCCTCGAGACCGGATCGACTCCAGTCGTCGGCTCATCGAGCAATAGCACTCCCGGCTCGGGAACCAGTGCGCAAACGAGCGCAAGCTTTTGCTTCATGCCGCCACTCAGACGGCCCGCCAGCCTGTCCCTGAAGCGCAGCATGTCAAATTTTTCAAGATAGGACTGGCCTCTCCGGTCAATTTCGCGTGGGTCGATGCCCCGCAACGCGCCGACGTAACGAATGTTCTCGGCGACGCTGAGGTCGGGGTAGAGTGTAAATCCCTGTGTAAGATAACCGCTCTGCGACCGCATTTGACGGGCAGGCCGGCCCAGAACATCAGCGGCGCCTGAGCTTGCTTTCATGACGCCAGCAAGGATTTGGAAAGTCGAGGTTTTGCCCGCGCCGTCCGGCCCAATGAGGCCGAAGATCTCACCTTTGTTGACATCGAAGCTGATACCCCGAACCGCTTCGGTGTCGCCGTACTTCTTCCAGAGATTCTTCACTTGGATGGCCGCCCCGGAATAAGGCGGCAATCCCTCGCCGTAAGATCCCTTATTGTCTACGGCGATCATTTTGCGGACCTCTTCGCCGGCCAGGAATCGCCCTCGACAAGGACTTCGCCATCCGCGGGCATTCCCGGCTTGGCGAATCCGATTGCGTCCTTAAGCTGCAGCTTTACGCCCACAACCTGTTTCACACGGTCATCCTGAAAATAGGTGTTTTCAGGAGTGAAAGTCGCTCGCGGATCGATCCGAAGGACATAGGCGACGATGGGCCGGTCCGGTTGCGAGTCGAGATAAATCCGAGCGGCCTGCCCTATCTTGACGCGTCCGATACTCCCTTCGGGAATGAACCCACGAAGATACACCTTCGTTAAATCGAGCAGTGTGACGATTGGTGTTCCGGCCTGTATGACTTCGCCGGGTTCGGCGGTTCGCGTCAGAACGGTTCCGGTGAATGGCGCGGTGACCGTCAAATCCTGAAGGTTCGCCCGGGCTTCGACGAGCTCCGCGCGCGCCTGTGTCGCGTTCGCTGTGGCGCTGGCAATCTCCGCCTGCTGCTGAGCGATCTGCTTTCGGATCGCCGCGGTCTGCGCTCTCCGGATCGCCGCATTGGCGACATTCGCCTTTGCAGTTGTCAACGCTCCCTTCGCAGCCTCGATCCGTCGCTTGGCGGCGGCCACGGAGGCAGTCTGCTGATCTGCATTGGACACTGCCTCTTTCCCCTGACGTTGGGAGACAGCTCCCGACTGCGCCAGGCGCGTATAGGAATCCTTGTCGAACAAGGCGAGCTGCAACGAGGCTTCCTGGCGGGCGAGGTCCGACTCCGCAGCCGCGAGGTCCGCTTCTGCCTGACTGACGCGCCCTTCCGCATCGACTGTGGCCTGCTCAGTCTGCAGTTGGCTCTCCCGCACTTGCTCTTCGAGAACTTCAATCTGAGCTTTGGCCACCCTGGTTCTGGCTACCGCGCCTTCAACAGCTCCCCGCGCCTGTTCTTCGCGCGCGCGAACCTGTTGATCGTCGAGGACTGCAAGGATCTGTCCGGCGT
>WNFD01014120.1_pt1 | contig 10097 bp, 6 predicted proteins | sample 5400491 | NCBI WGS metagenome assembly WNFD01 (sample SAMN13153343, study PRJNA577476) | soil metagenome | isolation source: 120 cm saprolite under Douglas fir tree site 2 hole 2 replicate 2 | place: USA:California | collected 2015-04-18
TATCGTCCGAGGCGGCATCGCCTTCGACGTAGAGGAGGTCGGTCGCGCCCAGCCGCTCGAGCGACTCGGGATTGCTCTCGACGACGACGAACGGCGTCTCCAGCTGCTTGAATTCCTGGGCGACGCGCGTGCCCATCCGCCCGTAGCCGCAAACGATGAAGTGATCGTTGAGGCCGGCGATCCGCCGCTCCATGCCGCGCATCCTAGCGTACTGGCCGAGGTGCCCCTCGATCAGCGTCTCGGCCAGAATACCGAGGGTGTAGAGCATGGTGCCGACCCCCAGGACGATGACCGTCATCGTGAACACCCGGCCCCCCGGGCCGAGCGGGTGGACCTCCTCGTAGCCGACCGTGGTGACGGTGGTCAGCACCATGAAGAGCGAGTCGATGAAGTTCCAGCGCAGCAGCAGCATGTAGCCGGCCAGCCCATAGCAGAAGACAAGGGTGAGGACGAGGAGGGGAAGCCGGAAGCGTTTGAGCGGGTTGACTGGCTGGGGCTGGATCGTTAGTTTCGGTTCAGGCCAGGGTGGCTAAGAATGCGGTCAACGGTACCATAGGGCGCCCTCACCGACAACCGTTAGCCGCTCGACGCAGCTTTGCTGCCGGTGTCGTACTGGTTTGAAGTTGACCGCGCGGTGACTAAACGGCGACGATGAGGTGTTATTCCATACGACCCCCAAGGAGGCATGGCGCTGAGACCCCTCGCGATCGTCAGTTTGCACGCCTCGCCTGTCGCCGCCCTCGGGGCGGGCGAGAACGGCGGGATGAACGTCTACATCCGCGCGGTCTGCGAAGAGCTCAGCCGCCGCGGCATCCCGACCGAAGTCTTCACCCGCCGGACGAGCGGGGACGGTCTGGACCGAGTCAGGCTGGCCGAGAAGAGCTGGGTGACGCGTCTGGCCGTTGGACCGGCCGACGACATTGACAAGGCACAGCTCTTTGATCTGCTTCCGGATTTCACCGAAGCACTCCTGCGCGAGCAGCGCCGGCGCCGCGCCGACTACGGCCTGATCCACAGCCATTACTGGCTGTCGGGGTGGGTCGCCACCCGCCTGCGTGACGAGTGGAACCTGCCGTGGTTCCACACTTTCCACACCCTGGCCCGCGTCAAAAACGAGCAGGCGGCCGAGGGCGCCGTCGTCGAGCCGGAGCATCGGATCGCGGTCGAGCAGGCGATCGTACGGAATTGCGATCGGTTGATCGCGTCGAGCACGCAGGAGGCCGACGACCTGGTTCGGCTCTACGGCGCCGCGCGGACCCGGCTCAGCGTGGTCGCGCCCGGCGTGGACCTGGAGGTCTTCAGCGAACGGCCCACCACGACGCTTCGGAAGAGCCTTGGCCTGGGTGACGCCAGGGTGGTGGTCTTTGCGGGGCGCCTCGAACGGCTCAAGGGCGCCGAAACTGTCATCCGGGCGATGGCGATCCTGGCTCGCGATGGAGCACACGCCGAACTCCCGGTGCTGCTGGTGATCGGCGACGACAGCCACAACGGCGCCAGCGAGAGTCGGTTGAGCGGCGGCGAGCGCGCGCGGCTGGAAGCGTTGGCCGCGTCCCTGGGGATCGCGGGCCAGGTTCGCTTCATTGGACCCGTCGACCAGCCGACGCTGGCCGGCTACTTCAGCCTGGCGGCCGTCTGTGTCGTCCCCTCGTACAGCGAATCCTTCGGCCTGGTGGCGCTCGAAGCCGCCGCCACCGGGACCCCGGTGGTTGCGGCGCGTGTCGGCGGCCTCCCCACCATCGTCAAGGATGGCCTGACTGGTTTCACCCTCGTCTCGCACGATCCCGCGCAGTACGCGGAACGGATCGGCCGCCTGCTCGCCGACGAGGAGCTACGCCGTTGCTTCAGCCGCCGGAGCCGGCTGGTCGCCACCCAGTTCACCTGGAAGGAAACCGTCGACCGGCTGGTGGCCGAGTACCGCGCCCTCCGGCTGCCAGAGCTCCGACCCGCGGTCGCTGGCTGCACTGACCGCGGCATCGCCGGTTGACATCCGGCGCATTCTTTGATTGAATGACCAAACAATCTGGTATCCGATCAAATTTTGGCCCTGGGGAGTTAGCTGAATGCCGGATCAAACGAAGGATCGAATCGTCGAGGCTGCCTACCGCACGCTGGTAAAGCGGGGCTACCACGAGACCGCTATGAAAGACATCGCGGCCGAGGCCGGTGTCGCCCCCGGGCTGGCGCACTACTACTTCGATACCAAGGAAGACCTGCTGGTGGCGGCGATCGAGCACGGGTGCGAACCGCTCATGCGCGCCTGGGAATCCGCCGGCGTCAGCCTCAGCGGACCGATGCCGGAGGACGCCGACCCGATGATGTTCGCCCGCATGGGGTTCGAACTGGCTAAGGAGGAGCTGAAGAGCTACGGCGGCCTGTTCCTTTTGACCTTCGACATGTTCGGGGTCGGCCTGCACAACCCAAAGATTGCGACCGCCGTCCGGACCTTCATCGACGAACGGCGGGCGTTCGTCGCGCGCATCACGAAGGCGGTCATGGCCGGCATGGCCGAGCCGCCGCTCGCCTCCGCTGACGCGATCGCCGCCGCCATCTGGGGCAGCCTCCACGGCATTTACCTGCAGAAGGTGATGAACCCGGAGTTCGATGCGGAAGCCGCGATCGATGCGCTGAGCGAGATGACGATCGCCTTTGCCACGCAAGGGCGAACCGCAACTCCGGAGGAGGGCTAGGGATGTTTGCCTGGTGGGGTCATTTCGTCTACCGGTTTCGCTGGCCGGTGCTCGGCGTTTCGGTTCTGCTGCTGGCCGCGTCGGTCCTGGCGCTCGTGAACGGCGGCACCTTGAAGAACAGCGGTGGCCAGAACACCGAGTCCGGTCGCGCGATCGCCCTGATGCACGATCAACTGCCCCAGAGCGGCCCCGGCGCCGGGTCGACCTTCGTCCTGGTCTTCGGCAGTCAGACGATGAGCGTGCAGGATCCCGCCTTCAAGCAGGCGGTGCTCGCCGCCCTGCAGCCGCTCAAGGATGACTCCAGGGTGAAGAGCATCGACACCCCGTTCGACGTGTCGGCCGAGCAAGCCAAGGCGATGACGTCGACCGACGGCCACCACGTCTTTGCGCAGGTGAGTCTGAGGGACGACTACGCGACGGCGCGCCAGTTCTACAAGCAGATGCGAACCGAGGTGCACTCGGACCAGCTCCAGGTGCTGGGTACCGGCGCCGTCGCAATCGGCGCCGATTTCGACAAGTACCTGCAGTCCGACCTGCAGCGTGCCGAGCTGGTCTCGCTGATCGTCATCCTGCCTCTGCTGTTGATCGTCTTCGCGACCGTGGTCAGCGCGGTCCTGCCGCTCGGTGTGGGTGGCTTCGCGGTCCTCGGCGGTCTCGCCGGGGTCGGCCTGCTGGCGCGCGTCACCGATGTCTCGACCTACGCCACCAACATCGTCACGCTCATCGGGCTCGGCGTCGCGATCGACTACTCGCTCTTCATCGTCAATCGTTTCCGCGAGGAGCTGGCGGGGGGCGCAACCACCGAGCAAGCCCTGATTGCCAGCATGCGGACCTCCGGTCGCGCGGTGACGTTTTCCGGGATCACGGTCGCGATTGGGCTGAGCGCCATGCTCTTCTTCCAACAGACGTTCCTGGCCTCGATGGGATTTGCCGGGGCCATCGTGGTCGCGATCGCGGTGCTCTATGCGCTGACCTTTCTCGCCTCCCTGCTGGCGATCCTCGGTCCTCGCGTCAACAAGTTAGGGCTGCCATTCCCGCGGCGGCCGGCCGGACGTGGTCTGTGGCACGCGATCGCGATTCGCGTGATGCGCCGCCCGCTGCTGGTGCTGGTGCCGATCGTGCTGCTGCTGGTCTTGATCGCCTCGCCGATCTTCCAGATCCGGATCGCGAATGGCGACGTCGGGATGCTACCGCCGAACGCGGAGACCCGTCAGGGCTACGACCAGTTGCAAAAGTTTCCCGGACAGGGCTCGACCTTCTTCAACGTCGTGGTCCGCTATCCAACTGGCGGGCCGCTGACCTCCACCCGGGTCGGAGATCTGTATGACCTGTCCCGGCAGATGAAACAGATCGCGGGCGTCGAGAGCGTCGAGAGCATGGTGAGCTTCGATCCCTCGCTCAGCCGCGCCGACTACCAGGCGCTCCTCACGCAGCCGGCATCGGCACAGTCCGCCCGAGTCCAGTCGATCGTCCACGGGACGACCGGCTCCCAGATCGCGGTGCTCTCGGTCGTCACCAAGTTCGGACCGGAGAGTGATGCCTCGCGCGCCATCGTCCATTCGCTACGAACCATGGCCGTCCCGCCGGACAGCAGCGTGCTGGTCGATGCCTTCTCCCTCGACTTCACCGACTTCATCCTGCAACGGATTCCGCTGGCGGTCGCCTACGTCATGATCGTCACCTATGTCGTCCTATTCCTCCTGACCGGATCCGTGGTGCTTCCGCTCAAGGCGGTCGTCATGAACATCCTCTCGATCGGGGCGTCCTTTGGCGCCCTGGTGTGGGTCTTCCAGCAAGGGCACCTCAGCTCCCTGCTCAATTTCACCGCCGCCCCGCTGGACCCGTCCGTCCCGGTGCTGCTCTTCTGCCTGGTCTTCGGGCTATCCATGGACTACGAGGTGCTGCTGATCAGCCGCATCCAGGAGGAATACCGAAAGACGGGCGATACCACCCAGGCCGTCGCGCAGGGCCTGGAGAAGAGTGGTCGCCTGATCACCGGCGCCGCCGCCATTATGGTGGCGGTCTTCCTGGCCTTCGGCCTGGCGGACGTGGTCCTGATCAAGTCGATCGGGCTCGGGCTCGCGCTGGCGGTGGCGATCGATGCCACCCTGGTCCGGGCGCTGATCGTGCCGGCGGTGATGCGGCTGCTCGGGCGCGTCAACTGGTGGGCGCCCCGCGGCCTGAAGCGGCTCCATCGGAAGATCAGTCTCGGCGAAGAGCTAGCGGCGTAACGCCCCCGTCGTTTCGAAACCGGGCTTCACCGGTTCGTCGCCACCGACCCCGATGGGTCGAGCCGGGGCGGCGCGATATACGGGTGTGCTGTCCGGCCGTGCCCATCCCTTCCGGTCATCGGCGCTGGGCGGCCACCAACCCGAGACGCGCGTGCGGATCGACCGGGGCGGCTGGCTGCTCTTTTGCGCCCACGGGCTGTCCGGACTCGGCGCCGGGCCCTTCACCGCGTTTGGCGTCATCTACCAGCGGCAACTGGGCGCGAGCGCCTTTGAGATCGGCGCACTGGCCGCCCTCGGCATGCTGGTGGCGACCCTCGTCATGCTGCCCGGGACCCGGCTGGCCGAGCGCCGCTCTCTGCGAAAGACCGTGATCGCGGGCTGGGCGCTGGCCGTGCCGGCGCCGCTCTGCTATGCCCTGGCGCCCCACTGGGGCTGGACCGCCGTCGGGATCCTGTTCCTCCAGCTCTCCGTCTTCAACACCCCGGCGATCAGCGTTTACCTTTCGCTGGGCATCCCCCGCGACCGCATCGCCGCCGTGATGACGACGGTCTTCTCCGCCTACTCGCTCGGACTGATCGCCTCCAGCGTCCTCTCCGGCTGGCTGGCTCAGGTTGTCCCACTGAGCGCGCTCTTCTGGGTGTCCTTCGCCTTCTTCTTTATGGCCGCGGTCTGCATCGCCTTCCTCCCGGCCAAGCAGCACCCCACCTTCACGGTCCCGTCCATCCGTTACCGAGACCTGATGCAGTTCCCTGCTTACCGGGTCATGCTCGCGCTCTTCGCGGTCGTGACCGGCATTATCTTTATCCCCTGGACTTTCACCGCGCTCTATGCCCACGAGGCAGCCCACATCGACAACTTCTGGATCGGGGTCTTGATGAGCGTCCTCTACCTGGGGTCGGTCTTCATGGGCCTGAGCCTCGGGCGGCTTCGCCGGACGCTCGGCAGCGTGACCATCGTCTTGTGCTTCGAGGCGGCCTACGTCGTCTCCGCGATCCTGCTCCTTTCCTCGATGGCGCTACCGATCCTTGGGTTCGCCTTCTTTCTGCGCGGTGCGTTCTGGTCCTTTCGTCAGGTCATGACCGCCGTCATCGGCGAAGTGCTGCCGGACTACGCCATGGCGAAGGGGTATGGACTCTTCGCGCTGGTCACGGGGGCGGTGGTCATTGTCGCCTACCCGATCGCCGGTTTGATGTACGGCCTCGAGGTGCGCATGCCCTTCTGGACCTCGGCCATCCTGATGGCGCTCGCCATGCTCATCACCATCGGCGTGCGGGCCTACTTCCATGCCAACTACCTGAAGCCGCCGCAGGTCGAAGTCAAGCCCGACGACGCGCTCCCCCGGGCGGCTTAGCCGGTCGGCGTCCAGTTGGGGGCCTGGCCGGTATAGGGATAGTCCGCCTCCCACCCGGTCAGCTGCTGTGGCCGAGAGCCATCGCCGTTCATCACGTAGATCTGGGGCAGGCCGTCCACCAGCCCGACGAACCCGACGCGGCGATCGTAGGCCGGTGCGTTGGGCGCCGATCCGTTCGGCGCGTCCTTGCCACCCGTGACCTTCACCACACCGCCGGCCTCGCTGGCGGAAAAGATATTCACGCGGTAAAGGGCCGCGGAACTGCCGGCGCCGGTCGCGACATAGAGCGTGCTGTTGTCGTTCAGCCAGGCGGACCCGGTGATGTCGAGCGCGCCACCGCGCCGGTAGGCGTTGCTGCCGCTGGCGGAGAGGTCGTAGACCCAGAGTTCGGCCCCGGCGGCCGTCAGCCGTCGAAAGGCCAGCTTGGTCCCGTTCGGCGACCAGGAGGGCTGGTCGGCCGGATCGTCGAGGCCGATCGGCCCGTAGCGCGCGTGCAGGTCCAGGTTCAGGATCCACAGGTGGGGGCTGCCCTGTGCATCCAGGGTGCTGTAGGCGATCGATTTGGCGTCCGGGCTGAGCGCGACCGGGCCGATGACCCGGCCGTCGGCGGCATCGGTCAGCGCGGTATCCTCCAGGGTCGTCGGAACAAAGCGTCGCAGGCTGCCATCGCTGAGGTAGATGACGGTTCCGTCCGCCGACCAGTAGACCGCCGAGCCGCTGATGCCCGGTCGGATCACCGTGCCGCTGCTGAGATCGACGATCTGGATCGGACCCCGGTCCGCGTCGCGAGGCGCCTCGACCACCACCAGCCGCTGCCCGTCGGGTGACCAGTCGAAGGAGAGGAGGCCATCCTGGAGCTGGCTCTGTGCGCTCAGCTGGTAGATCGTCTTGGGCGTCGATTGGCCCAGGAACGGGTCGGCGTGCGGATCGACGATGCCAACGGCGAAGGCGGGTTGACCCCGCTGGCCCACGAGATAGCCGATCTTGCGGGAGAGCGACAGCGGCCCGGTTCGAAAGCGAACCTGTATCCGTCCACTGATCGGGTTTTCGTGCACGTCGACCGGCCGGTCGACCGACACTGTGTAGCTCTGGTTCGGTTGGAGAATGGCGGTCGGAATGATTTCAAACTGCGAGCCGTCGCCCGCGGGCTTGGACCGCAGCAAGAAGGAGACGTCAGGGTTCAGCTGAATGGCCCCTTGCATGGAGTCGGCCCGCATCGGCCGGCTGAAGGTGAGGACGATGTTGCGGTCAGGAGCGATACCGGACGCATTGTCGGACGGGTCGACCGAGGTCAGCACCGGCGGTCCTTCCGTTTTGAAACGCCACGAATGGTCGAGCGTGTTTTGCTGGCCGCTGGCGTCTGCGTATCCCGCGCTCATTGACACGGTGTACTGGGTGGAGAGGGCGAAGTTGACGTTAGTGTGGATGAACATCAGGTTGTTGCCGCGAAAGATCGAAACGTCGTTCCACGGAGTCGTGGTTCATGGGCCGATCGAAGCCGATGCTGACCGTTTGGTTGGTCGGCACGTCGGTGACCTCGCGGCCGGGGGAGATGCTGACGATGCGTGGCGGGTTCAGGGCGCACGAAACCAGCGCCGGTGCCAGAACGGCCATCAGGAGGAGTCGCGCAACGAAGGTGGACGCGGCTAGCGCTGTTCTTCGACCAGCTGGCGCATCTCGTTCGCCAGGTTGGTCAGACGGGCCGGATCGACGAACATGATCGAGGTTTGCGAGATCCGGTCGATGGTCCGGTCGAGCCCGTCGACCGTGTGCTCGGTCGACGCGAGCATCTCCTTGACCTTCTTGGAGCGGTTCTGGAGCGCGGCGTCCGCCATCTGGTTCAGCTGGCCCATCATTGCGTTCCAGTCGATATCAGGCTCATTGCTCGACGCTGGAGCCGGTGCGGGCGCCGGCGCCTGCTGGTAGCTCTGCGAACGCGAGGGGGTGGGCGCCGACGGTGCTGATGCGGCGGCGGGCTGCGCCGGAGCCGGCCGGTAGGAGGTTGCCGGCACGGAGGGCGTCATGGCCAGCATCTCTTCGAGGCTCACCGACTCCGGCTCCTCGAGGTCGGCCACCGCCTTGACCTCGATCCGGGTCTTGGAATCGGCACAGAGTCGCGTCACAATCTCGGGGTCCTGCATCAGCTGCGGCTGTCCGCGGGTGAACGCTCCAAGCATGGCACCGTCACGAAGCAGGACGATGCCCATCTCGTCGGGTGCCCGAACGAGCAGGCTCCCATGGATTTTCTCCTCCTGCAGGTACTGGAGCAGCGCCCGCACGTCGACGAAACGCGCCAGCAGTCCCTGGAGGATGGTCGGTGCCGTCAGCAGCTGGTAGATGGCGGTCACGACCTCCGCCGACAGCTCGATCACGTCCATGCTGCCTTCGCCTCGGTCGACGTCGTTCTTGAAGAGTGAGAAGGCGGTCCGGCCGGTGGACACGACCGCGCCACCATCGTAGAAACTCTCGATCAGGCTGCCCTGGTAGAACAGGATCATGCCGCGCGACGCCAGGCCGGTAAGCCGAAGATAGCCGGTCAAGTGGTCGGAGCTCAGCGAGCGCAGCAGTTTGGGGAAATCGACGAACGCGGTCTTCAATGACTCGTAGATGAGCTTGCCGACGGGCAGCGGGTAGAGCTCGGTGGCCGGTGGTCCGTCGTCGGGCGCGGGCTGCGCTGGCGCGGGCGCCGATTGCTGCTGGCTCACGACGGGTCGCTCGTTGACCTGGGGAGCCGGTGGTGCGGCCGGGGCTGGGACCGGCGCCGGCCGGACAGTGGCGACGCTCCCGTTGTCCGACGCCCCGGGGACGCCCCGGCGCTTTGCCTCGGCGAGGATGTCGGCCGTTGGCGCGGTAATCGTTTCTTCTGTGGGCAGCTTGGACTTCGGGTCAAAGGTGTAATCACCTTGCCGCCATGCCAGCGGTTCAAAGACCGCCTCCTCGCCCTGGCTTCCGTTCCCGTAGGCATGAAAGAGGTGACCAAAGAGAAAAAACAGCGAGAATGCCTCGCCGCCGTTCCGAACCTGAAGCGTACCTGTGGCGCGCTGGGCTTGCATCGACTGCAGGAGGGACAGCAGGGGGGTCGAGTCCAACGATCCCTTGTAGTCAACAAGTCTCGGCGCCTGCTCGATGGAACTCACGAAAAGCCTCCCACCGCTCCGAGATTTGGCTCCAATGCTAGCACAGGCCAAATACGATACCTCAACGGTCAGCAACGCGGGGTGGCGGGCCCCCCTCGGGGAGCCGGCCGGTAAGCTGTGGGGGCATGCCCGAATTGAGGATCTGCGAGGACGCGTCCACCTGGGACGGGTTCGTCTCGCAGGCACTTGACGCCTCCGTGCTGCAGGCATGGGCGTGGGGCAGCCTCAAATCGCGCTACGGCTGGCGGGTGGCGCGCTACTTCTGGGTCGACGGTGGCAGGCTGCTAGCGGCAGCCGCCGTGCTGCGGCGCAGCCTCCCGGGTGGACTGGCCCTGAACTACGCGCCGCGCGGGCCCATCCTCGACGGCCACCTCGACCAGTGGCCTGCCTTCTGGCAGGCCCTGCGCGAGCGCCTCGCCCAGGAGGGCGGCACCGTGCTCAAAGTCGATCCGGAATGGACGACCGACGCGCAACGGTCGGTGCTCACGCAGACCGGTGCGCTGCCCAGCCGGCATCCCATTCAGCACCAGGCCACCTGGCTGGTCGACATCAGCGGCGGCGATGAGGCGATGGCGCGGCTCAAGGAGTCGACCCGGCGGAACATCCGCACGGGCATCAAGCAGGGCATAACGGTCGAGGCCTCGGACGCATCGGCTGCGGTGGACAGCTTCTACGAGCTGCTCCAGGAGAC
>WNFD01017505.1_pt1 | contig 10096 bp, 6 predicted proteins | sample 5400491 | NCBI WGS metagenome assembly WNFD01 (sample SAMN13153343, study PRJNA577476) | soil metagenome | isolation source: 120 cm saprolite under Douglas fir tree site 2 hole 2 replicate 2 | place: USA:California | collected 2015-04-18
CGCGGGCGATACGCAGCCGCTCCTCCGCGGCCGCCCGGGCCTCGGCGGACACCCGTTCCCGCTCCAGCGCCCCGGCACGATCGCGCAGCGCGGTCAGCTGCGCCCGCCGCGACCGGACCACGGTTCCCGTCAGGGCGGCTATCGCCGTGACCGCGATCAGCAACACCAGCTCGCCGGCTGTCTTCGGATATATCAGGGTGCAGGCCGCGAACACGGCGACCAGCGCGGCCGCGCCGGCCGCCGCCGCATACCACGCCCGGGCCGCCTGACGGCCATAGGCGCCCGCGGCATACAGCGCCAGCCATCCCGCGTACGGCGGAACGCCCGGAACCACCACCGCGTTGACGGCGTACGCCGGCACGCACACCGCCAGCACACCGACCGGCCGGGACCGGCGCCACCACAGCGCCACGCCGCCGATCAGCGCGGCCGCCACCCCCACAGTCTCGCCGGCCACCCCCGCCAGCACCCCCGGCACCGGGCTGCCGGCGCGCAGGGCTGCCAGCTGCAGCGCCGTGACCAGCACGACCAGCAGCACGTTCCCGGCCCGCGCCCAACGGCGGCGCGGCGCCGGCTGGCTCACCGCGGCCCCAGTCTCACACCCTCAGCGTACGAGTCACCAAGCCTTCCATGCCTGCCGTGGTCCCGCCTGCAGCGGCACCCCTGATTACCCGATCCCGAGTACGGCGGCGGACTGGGGCGCGCTGCGGCCCCGGCGCTGCAATCAGGCCCGCCAGAGCCAATCCGGCCGGAATAGCGAACAAAGATCGTAGCCAGTCAGGAGAGCTGACTCGGGCGCCACACGAGATCGCTGCGGAACTGGCGCTCGGCGAGACTACGGTCCGAACTCACGTGACCCGGATCCTGGCCAAGCTGAGGGGGCCGGGACTTGGCGCCAGGCTGGGCAGACCGCCGGTGAAGGGAGGCTGCAATGGCCGGCGGAGTCTATGCGCGAGTTGTTGCGGTCGCTGTCGCGGCGGGCGCCGCGGTACTGGGCTTACCGGCCCTGTCGGGCGCGGCCACGGCCATCGTGCGGCCGGCCAGTCGATCCAGGCGGCCGTCGATGCGGCATCCCGGGGGACACCGTATTCGTCGAGCCAGGCAGCTACGCCGAGCCAGGAATGGCCTGCCCGGCCAATCCGGCGCTGACGTGCGGGGTCGCGATCGCCAAGGACGGCATCAGCCTGATCGGCCTGATGCACGGACGGCGCCAGGTCGGATGCCGCCCGGTGGGCGCAGGTCCTTTGAAGTGCGCCGTCTGCGGGACGGTCGTGTCGTGGCCAAACGGGACGGCCGCCGCGTCACAGACCTGCCCGGTACGCTGGCCGATTTCGCGGCCGCTGGACGCCAGAACCGGTCGTTCTGTACCGCTCATGACGAACCCGGCATGGACAGGCAGCGCGTATTCGGGGTACAGCCAAGATAAGCCCGAAACCCGCAGTTGGAGATGTTCTCCCTGCTCAGCAGGGGTGCAAGTGATCGAGCCGTCGGACCGCCCAAGGTCGAGACACGCGCTTCAGAGAAGACTCGTTCTCTGAAGCCAACCCCCCGCTCTGACTTCAGGCCGGCTTACTGCACCTTTCGGGCTTATCTTGGCCGTACCCCCACCCCGGCCGAGCGGCGCACCAGGCGTACCGAGGAAGCGGTTTACACCACACGATCACGCCGTCAAATCTCCCGCAATGGGACAAATCTCTCGGAAGTTAAGGGCAGTGGCCCAGGCCCTCGCCGCATAACAACCCGCGCCCGAAATGTCCCACCTTCAATAGAGCCGCACCCGGCCGGGCTTCGCGCTCCTTCGTCGCCGGGCTCGATCGTCATACACGCTCAGCCGTGTTGCGTGGTCTCGGAGACCTTTATCGGTCATCCCGGCCGTTGACATATCCTCACGGAAGGCGGACAGTTTACCTGTACTTGGGTCGGCCAGGGGCCATCAAGATCATGGTGGCTTTGGGGAGGCGGTCGCATTGTCAGGGGAAGGGCATCCGTCGCGCTGGTCGCGGCGATGGTCGCTTGGTCGGGAGTCATGGCCGGCAGCGCATCGGCCAGCCTAGCGAAGATCGCATGGAGCAAGTGCTATTCGACGCTCGCACTGAAGGGGGAATTGATTGGTGTGGAAAAGCGCTACTTTGTCACGATCATTGCCCGGGATCGTGAATCGTTCCTAGGCTTGCACGACTATGACCTGGACCTGGTCTATGGCTCGGCCCGGGCTCGCGACCGCAAGCAGCCTACCATCGAAGCTCTCCTGACGATGGAGGAGGTGGCGCGGCTCGTCGAGGACGGGTACCGGGTAATGGTCGAGGAGGAGTCGTCAAAGCGCGCCCGGGTCAGACAGATCGTCGGCTTTGACCGATGGCTTGAGGAGATGCGGGAGTAAGCCATGCCGCCATCCGGATACCTCAGCGCTTCAAGCATCGAATCCTGCCTCCAATACCTGTCGAGCACCTACCCGGCCATCTGTCAGCTCATCGTGATGCCGGAGCAGTCCAGGGAGGGTCGGACGATCCGCGCCGTGAAGATCGCCTCCGATGGGGGCGGCGATCGCCGCGCGGTGCTGTTCATCGGGGGAGTCCACGCTCGGGAGCTGGTCAACCCGGATGCCTTGGTTGGCCTGGGGCTCCGCTTGTGCCAGGCCTACACAGGGAGCAGCGGGCTCACGTTCGGTGGCCAGACCTATCCGGCCACTACGATCAAGCTGATCGTCGACGCCATGGACGTCTTCATCCTGCCGCTGGTCAATCCCGACGGCCGGGTCTACGTCCAATCCCCCACTGGCGACCCGTGGTGGCGCAAGAACCGTAGCCCTAACCCCGGCCTCCCCTGTTACGGCGTGGACCTCAACCGCAACTACGACTTCCTGTGGAGCGCCACCATCGGCTCCACCAGCTCAGACTCGTGCAGCGAGACGTTTCACGGGCCCGCTGCCTTCTCCGAACCCGAAACCCGGAACGTGCGATGGATGCTCGACAACTTCCCCAGCATCCGGGCCATGATGGACGTCCACTCCTACATGGAACTGGTCTTGCATCCGTGGGGCGATGACGAGCTGCAGACCACCGATCCTGGTATGAACTTCATGAACGCCGCCTACGATGGCCTCCGGGGGAATGTGGGCGACTCTGTTTACCGGGAGTACATGCCGACCGCCGACCGGGACTGGTTTGTGAACACTGGGAACAAGGTGCGAGACGCCATCGCAGCGGTGAACGGCAACAGTTACACGGTCGAGCAGGCAATCTACCTGTACCCGACATCGGGGACCTCGAAGGACTATGCCTACAGCCGCCACTTCGTCGACGCCACCAAGCGCCCGGTCTACGCATACACGCTGGAGACGGGGACAGAGTTCCAGCCAGCGTTCCCGGGAGCCGCGGACCTCATGAACGAGATCATGTCCGGGCTGGTCCAGTTCTGCCTCCAGAGCATGTGTGTGGCCGAGGAGGTGGCCGAGGGGACCGAACTCGCCGACAGCCTCGCCGACCTGCGGGCCTTCAGGGATCAGGAGCTGCTGGCATCGGTGGCTGGCCGACGCTGGGTGTCGCTGCTCGAGGAGCACACCGGGGAGCTATTGCAGGCCGCAGCGGCGGACCCGGACCTGCGCCGGCACGCGGTGGAGGTGCTCGGCCGGGTTGCGGCGATTGTGAGCTCACGCGACGAGCCGGCCCCCAGGGCGTTCGACGACGACGTGATCCGGGGGGTTGAGCAACTGGCCCAGCGGATCGAGCGCCATGCCGGGCCAGGATTGAAGGACACACTGAACGAGGTAAGAGCCGAACTCGGCCGGCTCCGCGGCAAGACGGTCCGCGAAGCCGTCGGGCTGGAGGGCTACCCCGTCCTCTCATCCCCGCAGGAGAGGTGAGAGGACGGGTCGAGCGAGGGGGTGGAGATGGAGAGGCCTAGCGGTTGCGGACGGAGTGCGAGGCGGTCCGGGTCGCGCCGTCGATCGGAAGACGGATCGCGGGAGCCGGGCGTTCGTCTCCTTGACGACACCAGGACCGAGCGGGAGGGGTTCGACGTCGGTGAGTCCGTGTTCATGGCCGCCGACGGTCTCCGGCCAGTGACCGTACACGAGGTGGTCCTTCGCGACGGGGAGAAGCGGTTGCCGGTCCTGGCTGCCCTGATAACCGACCGGCACAGCAGCATCCCGCCGACAGTCCTGCTGCCCTATCTCGGTCTCACCTCCGAGGGTGAGGGGGACGCGTACCGTGGGCGAAGCCACGTTGAGGGCGAGAAGGCCCTCGGCGGGCGGAGCTTCGTGGTGTCCGTGCGCCTGACCGACGGCAGCGGCAACATCCGAGCCATCCGAACCGGCGCCTTCTCGTCGATCCCGTACCCGTACGAGCGGGGCGTCACCCAGCTTATCAAGTCCGCGATGAAGACCGTCCGGATCCCCCTGGCCTCCTATACCGTCGCCAACGCCGGGGCCCAGATCGTCGACCTGACGAACGTCCAGTCCATCGCGTTCGGCTTCCTGAGCCGGCCGACCGGAGAGGTCGAGGTGGACGACACCGAACTCGTTCCGTGACCGGCCGTGAGGAGCGTGACCGTGAGTCCTGCCCAGAGGCTTCCACTCACCGACTACGACGCTGTCGGGGTGCTGGTGCCCGGCGACCGCGGCGGAGCGGCCCAGGGGATCAAGATCACCGTGTTCGGCGACTGGTTCCCGGTCCGTGCGCTGGAGCCCGAGATCCTGGTCGGCGACCAGGTCGCTACTAGAGTCCAGATCGCACCAGACCAGCGCAGCATCCGTGGCTTCCTGGCAAGCACGCCACCGGAGGGCGCCGCCATCCGGGTCCGCTACGGATCCAGCCAGGAGGGCGAACTCGGGGAGCGGTTTAGTCCGGGACGCATCCGGCCGCTGCCGGAGGACTGCCTACCCGTGCAGGGCCCCGCCGAATGAACGTGAGGACGCCTACGTTCGGCCACGCCATCGGCAGCCAGGCTCCCCGCGACGCCGTCACATGGGCAGGCGCCCGGGTGCAGACGCAAGATTAAGAAGGAGGAGCGCCATGGCACAGGCTCGTGAGCGACTGGTCCGCGTCGTCGTCTACGACTTCACCGACAAGCTGCTCGAGGAGGCCCGGATTACGTTGGGGTCCCGGGACCCGGCCGAGAAAGGCGCATACGAGCTACGGTTCGACCCCCACCAGGGCGGGCACGTCGGGCGCGGGATCCGGCCGGGCGGGTACAGGCTCCGGGCCGAGGCGGAGGGCTACGCGCCCGAGGAGCGCGACGTCCAGGTGGATCCCGCGGGCCTCGACACCATCGTGATCCTCGGGAGCCCGGGGTTGCCGTTCCTATACCGCGGGGAGGTGAAGGTTCCGTTCCGGTCGTATCGCGACTTGGTAGCGGTGTCGCTCAAGCCGGGAGCAGCGCCGGCCGGGACGGAGCAGGTGATCGCGGTCGCTCGGCGGATGAAGCTTGAGCTCGTCGAGGTCGGCGAGCAGGTCCGCCGACAGAACGTCCTGGCCTTTAGGCTGCAGGGCGAGGCCGCCGAAGGCGAGGTGGCCCGCGTCGTCGAGGAACTCCAGCGCGTGGAGGGCGTGGCCGCAGCCGGGTCGGTCGTACGGATGGACCGGGAGAGTCTGTCGTTTCTGACCGACGAGCTGGTAGTGAAGTTCAAGAGCCACGTCGACCTCGACGCCGTCCCAGAGATCGCCAGGCGCTTCGAGCTGTCGACTCTTCGCGGCCTGCCGCAGGCGGGAAACGCGTTCCTGTTCCGGTCCTCCGGGCCGGCCACCTACGCGCTTCTTGAGGTGGCGGCCCGCCTAGTCGAGAGCGGGACCGTCGAGTACGCCGAGCCCAACCTGGTCAGCACCGTCGTCGACGACGCCATAAACCCGACCGACTTCCTCTCCCCGATGCAGTGGCACCTGCCGCTGATCAACTGCCCGGACGCTTGGCAGGTGATCAGCGACAACTTCGGGGCCGGCTTCACCTTCGGCAGCCCTAACCTCAACATCGCCGTCGTCGACTCCGGCGTTGACGTCGGCAACCTCGACTTCAGCGGCGCCGTGTCGAACGGAAGCCCGAAGGTCTACCAGATCTTCGACTTCCAGAACATGGTCGGTAACAACAACAGCCGCCAGGGCGGACACGGCACTTGCTGCGCGGGCATCGCCACCGCCCTCCCCAACAACCCCTCCGGCGTTGCGGGCCAGAATGAAGGCGCCGTCGGCTCGGGCGGCAACTGCCGCCTCATGGCGATCGAGCGGCCGTTCCCGGGCTCGGAGGTCGCGTACTCCGACATGTACGTGTGGGTCGGGGGGTTCAACCCAAACAGCGGCACCGCGGGGTTCCCCGCCCAAATCAGCCCGGGCGCCGACGTCATCACCAACAGCTTCGGCTACAGCGTAGGCATGCCGATCTCGGGCCTGATGAAGGACACGTTCGACCTGCTGACCACCTACGGGCGTGGCGGCCGGGGTGTCCTTCTCTTCTTCTCGGCCGGCAACAACAGTGTGGATTTCACGCTCCAGCGGCCGTGGGCCGCCTACACCCGGACCTTCGCGATCGCCGCCTCCTCCCTCGACACCGACGGCGTCACCGAGATACGGGCCCCGTACAGCAACTTCGGCGGCTCCGGCATCATCGACGTCTGCGCGCCCAGCGACTCCGCACTCGGCGCCATCTACGACCCGCCCCGCAGCTACGGGACCGTAACGCCGACCGATCGCACATCCTCCGATTTCCCGCCCGACGCGCCGGGCCACTGGACGGTGCAGACGACCATGTCGGCCGCGGCCACCGGCGTCACCTCGCTCACCGTAGCCAGCAGCGCCGGGTTCGCGGGCAACCAATTTATCATCATCGGGCCGCCGGGGACCGCCGGGGCCGAGTTCGGGATGGTCACCGGGGTCCCCGACGCCACCCACCTGAGCGTCCAAGCCCTCAAGAACGCTCACGGTGCGGGCACGGCAGTGTTCGGGGGGCCAGCCAACATCCTCACCAACTTCGGGGGGACCTCGTCTGCGACGCCGCTCGCCGCGGGCGTCGGCGCGCTCCTGCTCACGGTACGGCCCAGCCTCACCTGGGTGCAGGTTCGCGACCTCCTGCGCGGCACCGCGGTCCATATCGACGCCGCCAACACCAACCTGGTTGGGATCTGGCGCGACCAGAACGGGGTCGCGTCCAACCAGCCCGGCTACCTCGGCGCCGTCTACAGCCGCTGGTACGGCTTCGGGCGAATCGACGCCGTGGCCGCGGTAAACGGGGCGCTGGGCCTTGGGGCGACCGCCGACGTCATCGTCCGGGAGAACCTGGGGGACAGCGGGCTCGTCCCGTCCGTCGGTACCTTCTGGAACAGTCCCGACATCTGGGTCCGCAACCTGAGCCCCGCCGCAGAGGGAGCTGCAGCCCTCCCGCCGAACTACACGACGGCCGGCCCCACGCAGGACGCCCAAGCGTCCCATGACAACTATGTATACGTCCGGGTCAAGAACATCGGGCCGGTGCCGACGTCGACGTTCTACGTTCGCGTCTACCTCTCGCACTGGGCGGGGACCGAGTTCGTCTACCCCACCGACTTCATTCCGACGACCCGGCCCAGCGACCCGCTCCCGTCACCCCTGGTGCCAGGGACGTACCTGCTCGGCGAGGTCCAGCACGGTCCGCTGGGTCCAAATGGTGTCGACAGCGTGAACGTGACGTGGGTGCAGGCCGCGATCCCCCCCGAGACGGTCATAGTGAACGGCACCACCGTCCACTGGCACCCATGCCTGCTGGTCGAAATCTCTCCGCAGGACGGGCCGACGCCCGCCGGGGTGCACGTCTGGGATAACAACAACCTAGGGCAGAAGAACGTAACGATCGACTACGCCCGCGACGACGCCACGTTCGGAGCGGCGCTCGTCGTCGGCAACCTCCTCAACCGATCGGGCAGCCTCGAACTGTACGTCGACCGCTCCCAGGTCCCGGCCGGTATCCACCTTTACATTGACGTGCTCGATCCGCGGGTCAAAAAGGAGCTGAAGCGGCTGATCCAGGAGGATGGCGGGCCTGAAGGATCGCTTCCGCCGGAGGTTGTCCTGCTCGACGAGACCCGGGTGTTGGTCGAGCGCTCCGGGAGCGAGAGGTGTCAGGAGGGCCTGGTGGTTACGCTTCCCCGGCATGCCCGCCTCAAGCTGTGCGACCCACAGGAGCACCCAGGGCGCCCGTCTCGCATCAGCGTCGGGTACGTTCGAGGGCGGGCCGGGTGGGCTGATCCCCATGATCGTCGGTGGCGTGGTAACCGAGCGGGTGGAAGACGGAGGCTACCCGGTCGGCATCACCCAGCGGGACGCCAACGGAACCACGTCAGGGGCTGCCGCGGTCGAGGTGCGGGTGGGGAAGGACCGGGAAGGCTAACCAACACCGCGGACCGCCCGCCGAGTAACAACGGCGCCAGGAGGCGCCATTAAGCGTCCAGTTTGCTGAACACCCCTGCGGGGAGCAGGGTGTCAGCGTGACGATCACGGACCGGATGGCCGCCTGGCGGCGGGTGCTGCTGCGGGTGTCGCGGGCGGCGTGGCGCCTGGAGCAGGCCGGGCGGGAACGCAGCTGGGCACTGGCCTCGGCCCGCGCGGAGGGAGTCTCGGTCCGCAAGCTGGCGGCCGCGGCGGGGCTCTCCCCGGCGCGGGTGCACCAGATCGCCGCCGCCGTGGACCTGGACGGCCTGGATGCCGCGCTGGGAGAGCTGCGGGCCGCGGGCTGGCCCACACCAGACCAGCCCAGGCGGTTCTCGTCGCCGTGGCGGCGACGGACCTCGGCCAGGTCGGGCCCGCTCAGCGTGAAGAACCGGTCCAAGGACTCGGGTTCGAGTTCCGCGGGGAACCCCGACAGCTGCTCCCGCTGGGCGTCGGACAGGAACCGGACCGGCATCCCGCCGACTCTACGACAGCCGCTACGGCGCTGCTCGTCCGACGGTCGCGTTGGTTTCTAGTCCGCTAATGCTGCTACCCGACCAAGGAGCCGGCGGCGTTGTTCGCGCTGGTGCTGGATCTGAAATGTTTCCAGAAGATGGCGCGGTTCTGCTCGCGGGAGGAGATCCCCGACGTGGTGGTCGACCACGTGCGGCGTTGCCTGGAGCTGGAGGCGGACGTCGACCCGGATCATGGCGCGCCGCGTACGGCCAAGCTGCACCGCAAGCAGGTGCGGGCACGCCAGGGCGTGAAGTACGACATGCGACGGGCACGGGCCATCGCGGCGGCCGAGATCCGCAAGGCGGCGCAAGCCAGGAATCACCCGCCGGACCTGATCAACGTGGCATTGGAGAAGCTGCTGGAGGCGTCGCTGGAGCTGCCGGCATTCTCCACGCTGGATGAGATGGCCACGCGCATCCGCGCCGAGGTCAACACCGCAATCTTCACAACGATCCACGAGCGCATGGGCGAGGACGGGCGCCAGCGGATGCAGGCGCTACTGACCGCGCCGGGCCCGGATGGCCGGTCGATGTTCAACCGGCTGAAGAAGCCGGCACAGCGCGCCACCTGGTTGCGGTTCAAGGCCCAGTCCGAGTACCTGGACCAGGTCGACCAGCTGGGTGACACCGCCGCGTGGCTGGAGGGGATTGCCCCCGGCAAGATCGCTGATTTCGCCGGGGAGGCGGCCGCCCAGGACGCGGCGGCGATGGGGGACTACTCCCCGGTCAAGCGGGTGGCGCTGGTGGCGTGCCTGGTGCATTCCGCGCGGATGCGGGCCCGCGACGATCTGGCCGAGATGCTGTGCAAGCGGGTGGCGGCCAACCTCAAGAAGGCCAAAGCGCAGCTGGAGGAGATCCGCCAGCGGCAGCGCGCAACGTCGGAGCGGCTGATCGGCACCTACCGCACGGTGCTGGAACACCTGGACCCCGAACGCCAGGTCGCGGCCGGGCAGGCGCCGGGTGAGGGGGCGGCGCGTGCGGTCGCGGCCGTGGAGGAGGCGGGTGGGTTCGCCGCGCAACTGGCCGACATCGAGGAGGTGTCGGCCTTCCACGGCGACAACTACGAGGTTCTGGTGCACCGCCACTTCATCAAGGACCGTGCGGTGATGTTCGAGCTGGCCGGCAAGCTGGATCTGGTGGCCACCTCCACCGACGACTCGGTGCTGGCCGCCCTGGAACACGCCCAGACCTACC
>WNFD01009734.1_pt1 | contig 10095 bp, 11 predicted proteins | sample 5400491 | NCBI WGS metagenome assembly WNFD01 (sample SAMN13153343, study PRJNA577476) | soil metagenome | isolation source: 120 cm saprolite under Douglas fir tree site 2 hole 2 replicate 2 | place: USA:California | collected 2015-04-18
CAGCGCATGGCGTGCGAAGGCTTGAGCCACACGTCCTGCGCCGATGATGCCGATGTCCATGGTGATGTCCTTTCTCCTGTGCACGTGTGCATACCATGATCCCGGTCTTCCCTGGTCGCGCAACGTGCTCGATGGCTTTGTGGACGTCCTGCCTATGGGTGTCGCAGCACCCTTGTGCCACTGAGCATTGTGGGCCACTCCACCTATCTACCGCCACAAAGGCGCACGCCTCTCCGACATCACGAAGACATGCCCGTCACCTGAGACCATCACCCCTCACAACCCGTGGCATGCTCAAGAGTGCCAGGCAGTGTGCGCCATTGTTGTCCTTCCATGGTGGTCTCCTGTTGTGCATCTCGCACTGCTCACGCCCCACCACCCCTCCACGGGACGGCCACCACACGTGTGCAGCCGCCGCGCCTCGCCGTCTTGGCGCTAGGCGTCCACGCGGACGATCACCTTGCCGAAGTTGCGTCCCTCCAGCAGGCCGAGAAAGGCTGCGGGCGCCTGCTCCAGGCCGTCGACGATATCCTCGCGGTAGCGGATACGGCCAGTGGCGATCCCGGCACCGACCTCACGCAGGAATGCCGGATAGTGTGCTTCAGCACATTCATGGTAGAGGAAGCCGCGCAGCGTCAGGCGCTTCGACAGAATCGCACGCATGGTGGCGGGCAGCCCGTCGGTGCCGTCGCCCTGGCCCACGCCGTTATACTGCGCGATCAGGCCACAGACCGGGACGCGCGCGCCCTGGTTGAGCAAGGGCAGCACCGCCTGCCAGATCGCGCCGCCGACATTCTCGAAGTACACGTCGATCCCGTTGGGACACGCCGCCGCCAGGTGGGCTGGAAGGCGGCACGGTGATTGACCGCGGCGTCGAAGCGCAGGTCGTCCTGCACGAACGCGCATTTCTCCGCGCTGCCGGCAATGCCGACGGCCCGCGCGCCCGCGAGCTGCGCGAGTTGGCCGACCAGCGACCCGACGGGTCCGCTCGCCGCGGCGACCACCACGGTGTCACGGGGCCGCGGGGTGCCGATCAGCCGCACCCCGGCATACGCCGTGAACCCGGGCATGCCGAGCACACCGAGCGCGGTCGTGACCGGCGCCACGGCCGGATCAAGCTGGCGCAGGCCGGTGCCATCGGAGAGCGCGTGCGTGCGCCAGCCGGTGGGGGCGAGGACGAGGTCACCTGCCGCATACGCGGGATGGTGGGAGGTGAGCACCTGCGCCACCGCGTCACCAGGCATGACCGCGCCGAGCGGGAGCGGCGTCGCGTCGGACGGCCGGTCCTCCATCAGGAGGCGCATGTAGGGGTCGAGCGACAGGTACTGCACCCCAAGGAGCAGCTGCCCGGCAGCCGGGGTCGGGAGCGCGGTGTCTTCCAGGCGAAAGTCGGTCACGTGCGGTGTGCCCTGCGGGCGCGAGGCGAGGACGATGTGGCGGGCCACAGCGAGCGTCATGTCGATACCTCCACACAGATATTGCGAGCGGGATGTCCCCGTCGGTTTCCCAAGAGCCATCACGCAAAAAGAGCGCTCAGGCGTCCAGTGTGCTGGACACATTGATATACCCATGGACAACATGCGGCATGCTCACCTGGGCCGCGCTAGCGCATCATGCGCCTCTGCGCTGCTCCCATGCTCCCGTGCCCCCGCATATGCCCCATGCAACGTGGCTCTCGTCCGTGGCGCATGCCGTGCCGCTCCATGGGTGCTGGATCGCCCGTCCTGGCCGTGCACGCGTGGCCCACAGCCCTGGACGGGAGAACGCCATGGCTTGCTCCGATACTACCGGAAAGCCGGCTTCGTCGTTGTTGCTGGTGCCTTCGCCGGCATGGCTCCCTCAGGAGCCCCACATGTGAACAGGATCTTGCCGCTGCGCTGCGATTGCAACGACTGCGTGAACGCTTCCTTGAATGCGTCGAGTGGGTAGACCTGCTCCACGGCGGCCCGGAGCGCTCCCTCAGCGACGAGGTCGCCCAGCTTCTGGTACATCTCCCGGATTTCTGCGCGCGGTGCAGTGCGTATCCAATTGATCAACCAGAAGCCGTGGAGGCTGAGACCACGGTAGATGAACTCGCTAGGCGGCATGGCCGGGAACTGCCCACTGAGGAGGGCGTAGACGACAATCGCGCCGCCCGTTTTGAGCGACTTGGCCAACGCGCCCACGGGCGTGCCGCCCACCATATCGAGGACGAGACGCAGTTGCTGCCCGTCGAGCGCCTCTGCAATCTCCTGGTGGAGAGTGTCGCCTTGGAGGACAACGCGGTCCCCTCCCCACTGCCGCACCTGGTCGACCGCGTCGTGCCGGCGGACGACATTCAGCGTCTTGACCCCTGCGCGCTTCGCGAGCGCGATGAGGTACTGCCCCATGGCCGCGTTGGCGGCGGTTTGGCCGATCCAGTCGCCGGGCCTCAGCGCCACGTAGCGGTTGAGCAAGAGAGAGGCCGTCGCAGGGTTGATCCCGAGCATGGCGAGTTGCAGGGGGTCGGCGTCGTCACGCATCGGCACGATGTTGCGCACCGGGACGACCACCTGGTCGGCCCATGTCCCCTGCTCGTAGGTCGGAAGCATCAGGACGCGCTTCCCCTGCAGAGCCCCATCGACCTTCGAGCCCATCTTGGCGACGCGGCCCACACCCTCCGCGCCTACTGAGGAGGGGAACGCCGGCCGGAGGCCGTAGAGGCCACGGACGAGCAGAAAGTCCGACGGATTGAGCGGGGCCGCTTCCATCGTGATGAGCACCTCCTCCTGGCCCAGCGCCGGCTCGGAGACCGTGTGGAGTTCGATGACCTCTGACGGGTCGCCGTGCGCGATGAGTTGCAATCGCCGCATAAGACACTCCCTTTCGTCCAGCACATTGTTTCCGGTACATTCCAGACTGATGGCACACGGCCGTGCAGAGCGGGGGAACCATGAGTGAGGCCGTGCCCCGCTGCGCTGCACGGCCTACACTTGTGCCATGCCGCCATCCACAAACACTTCCGTGCCCGTGATGTCGCTGCTGTCGTCGGAGGCGAGAAACACCACGGCCTTGGCGATCTCCGTGGGGGTCCCGAGCCTGCCGAGCGGCACACGGGTGGCCAGCATCTGCCAGCGTTGCTCGCTCGCTCCTGCGGAAGCCACCAGGTCATGCAGGCCGGGCGTGTCGATGGTGCCTGGGCTCACGGCGTTGACGCGAATGCGGCGCGCCTGTAAGTCGGTGGTCCAGGTCCGCGCGAACGCACGCACGGCGGCTTTGGTGGCGCTATACACACTATTCGTCGGCAACCCTTTCCTGGCAACGATGGACGCGTTCAGGATGATCGAGGCCCCCTCCGGCCTCAGGGGAAGTGCCTTTTGCCCCGTGAACAGGAGGCCTTTCACATTGATGGTGAAGAGCGTGTCATAGTGCTCCTCCGTGATCGCACCGAAGGGGGCACACTGCGCCACACCGGCATTCGCGAACACACTATCGAGCCTGCCCTGCTCTCGCGTGATGTGCGCGAAGAGGCGATCAAGATCGCTCAGGTTCGACACGTCGCCGTGGACGCCGGTGACATGGCTGCCGATCTCCTTGACCGCTGCAGCTCACTCTGGACCACGGCGCCCCGTGATGAAGACATACGCGCCTTCGTGCACAAATTGTTGCGCCGTCGCCAGGCCAATACCGCTCGTGCCACCCGTGATGAGGGTAATTTTTCCTTCCAGCTTCCCCATATTTTTCTCCTTCGACGCTGCGCTCTTCACAGACATTGCATGAAGCGCTCACGCACGAAACGTATCGCCGAACATGGGAAGGCCGCTCTTGGAAGTCTCGCGCGAGGCTTCGTTCTGAATCACATCCCAGTGCTCGGCCAGAAGCCCGTTCTCGATACGCAGTATGTCTGCCACAATCCAGTTCACAGGGAGGCCAAAGCCGCTGAAACGCCCGTGCAGGATCACGTAGTCGCCATCAGCAACTACGAGTCCTGGTTCATACTTCAGGGTCGCGGGACTGTTCGTACGTCCGAGAACTCTCCCGTTCTCGTGATCTCGATCGCTTGGTAGGTGTGGGTCATATCGCCTCCGATTTCGTTTGACTCCGACGCCGCTCTAGGCCGCGAATTGTTTCGGGTGATAATCGATGCCCCAACGAGGAGTCTTGGTAAGCCCTGACGCGACGATGTTGACGCGAAGCGGCGCGAGTTCGACCGCACGGGACCTCGTCAGCCCCTCCAGCGCCGTGATGACGCTCGCCGGGAGCACCCACTGCGGCTGCGGACGGTGGCCCATGATGCCTCCCGTCAACGTCATCGAGCCGCCCAGGCCGTCGCGACCAGGCGCGATACGGGCGCTGCGCTGGATGGCGTTGGGCGACCAATAGCGCTCAGCTGCTACGTCGTCGCGCGTATTGAACAGGGTGTCGAACGCTTCAAGGACACACGCTGTGTGCTTCTCTTCCATGGTCTGATTCCTGTCACCACCCCCAATGCACGGTTATGGTGGGAAGCGCCGCGACGTTCACGTTTCGCTGCTCCGCTCTTTGTCAATCCAGTCGTTGATGTACAGCGCACCATGGACGAGACGGATACCTGCTGCCTGACACTTGCCAAGAAAGCGCACCACTTCGATGTCCACCAGACGCACTTCCTCCAAATCCAGCACAATCCGTGATCCGCCGTTCTTGATCTGCGCCTGCAATGCGTCCAAATGCTCCGATCGCATGCGGCCAATCAGCCGGATCGTTGTGCTGTGCCCATCCGAAGCGCTTTCGATTCTGAGGGTCATTCCCGAAGCTCTTTCGATGCTGAGAGTCATTCCTGTCCTGTCCCGCGTCCACATGTGCACGGAATGCAAGGGCTGTGCCGTTTGTAAGCCCATGAATTACTGGCGGTTACGTTGTGAAGGCGGGACGATTTTTCGCCGTTCGCTGAAATCTCGGCGTGGAACCGTTGGCGTCTGGGTCGCATGGGACGCCGGCAACCCGCCTGCGGCAGGAGAAGCGGTTGCGGTCCGCATCGAGAGCCACAGACGGTGCGCAAACAGCCAGGGGCGGAGGGAACTTCCGCCCTCGAAGCGGGGAGATCAGGAGGTCTTGAAACGGTGTCGGTTGATCCGCAGTTTCCTGATCTTTGATGCGAGCGTCTGCCTAGGAATGCCCAGCTTGGCAGCGGCCCCAGTGGGCCCCCCGATGACGCCCTCGGCTTCCCGCAATGCAGTTTCGATCATTGCTCTTTCCCGCTCGACCAGGTTCGCGACCAGCGGCACACTCGTCGTACGCGATCGGGGCGCCACGCGCGTCAGCCAGGGTTCATCGACACAAAAGGTGTCCCCATCGCACAGAATCACGGCCCGCTCGATGACGTTTTGCAGCTCGCGAATGTTCCCTGGCCAGTCGTAAGCCTGGAACAGGTCCAAGGTGCTCTTGGTGATGTGTCGAAACTTTTTCCCAGCTCTTTGGGCGTAACGATCGATGAGATATCCCACCAACAACGGCATATCGTCAACGCGTTCGCGTAGTGCTGGTAGGCGAATCGGGAACACATTGAGGCGGTAGAACAAATCCTGGCGGAAGGTGCCGGCCGCCATGGCGGCACTCAAGTCCTTATTGGTCGCCGCGAGGACGCGGACGTCCACCGACACTGTGTGACTTGCTCCCACGCGTTCGAATTCCCGCTCCTGGAGCACGCGCAGCAGGGCAACCTGCGTCTCTAGCGGAAGGTCACCGACTTCATCGAGGAAGATTGTGCCACCGTCGGCCGCTTCAAAGCGTCCCAGACGCCGCTGCAGTGCGCCCGTGAACGCGCCTCTTTCATGGCCGAACAGTTCGGAGGCAATGAGCGAAGGCACAATAGCCGCGCAGTTCACGCGAATAAAGGCGCGGCCTGCGCGCTTTGACCGATTATGAATGGCGCGAGCAATCAGCTCTTTGCCCGTGCCGGTCTCCCCTAAGATCAGGACTGTCGAATCCGTCGGCGCCACTTTCGAGACCTGCTCCAGCACGCGACGGAGTGCTGCGGAGGACCCCACGATTTCCTCGAACATCGACGCACGTACGATCTCTTCGCGCAACGCAACATTTTCGTTGCGCGTCCGGTCTTCGGCCTGCTTGCGCTCGTCGATGTCCGTGCCCGTCGCATACCAGCGCAGGAGGCGTCCCTGGTCATCCCGCAGCGGGTTGTACTGGGTGAGAAACCAGCGATACTGCCCGTCGTGCCGCCGGCCGCGTCGTTCCAAGGCAAACGGGAGGCCGCATGCCAGCCCCTGCTGGCGTTCGTCGTGCAGCCGCGCCACATCGTCCGGATGATACCACCGGGCATACCGAAAGTCCGCGGCCATCACCTCGTCCAGCGTGAGACCCGCGTACGCGAGCGTGGCCTGATTCGCATACAGCGTGCGCCCATCCGGTCCCAGGACGACGATGGCCTGCGGGATGGCATCGACGATCCGGCGCAGCTCCTGTTCCTCGTGCCGGAGCCGCTCGTGCGCGCGCTGATGCTGGACAGCCACCGCGGCTACCGCCGCGATCTGTTCCAGGACCTCCAGGTCCTGCGGACGCGGGCTGCGGGGCTCGCGATAGTACAGCGCGAAGGTGCCCAACACCTGGCCGGCGGAGGACAGGATCGGCGCGGACCAGCAGGCGCGCAGGCCGTGCGCCAAGGGCAGATGCCGATACGCGGCCCACAACGGGTCCACGGCGATATCCGCCACGATCACCGGCGCGGCGCGATAGGCGGCGGTGATGCACGACCCTCCTGTCGGGCCAATGGCGACGCCGTCGATGGCGTCGATGTACCTGTGCGGCAGGCGCGGTGCGGCAGCGTGCCGCAGGTGGGTGCCGTGCGCATCCAGCACCAGGCATGAGGACAGGATGTCGCTGGCCTGCGCCTCGACTACCCGGCATAAGGCCTCCAGGATGCAGGAGAGCGCCTGGCCTGTGGCGATCATCTCGAGTACGCGTTTCTCCCCGGCCAGCAAGGCCTTGCTCCACTGTAAGGCTGCCTCGGCTTGCTTGCGGTCCTCGATGTCGGTCGCCGTGCCCGACCAGTGCACGAGGTGTCCCCACTCGTCGCGCACCGGCACCGCACGCACGAGGCACCAGCGATACACGCCATCGCCCCGTCGGAGGCGTACTTCCGCCTCCCCTGGCGCTCCCGCGGCGCGGAGGCGTGCCCAGGTCTCCCGCAGCGGCCCGCGGTCGTCGGGATGGACCGGTCCGTGCCACCCCTCAGCGAGGGCCTGTGCCAGGGAGAGGCCTGTATAGTCAAGCCAGCATTGGTTGAGCAAGGCAGTGGTACCATCCGGCCGACACGCCCACGCCGGGGTAGGCAGGTGGTCGAGCAGCATCCGGAAGGGATGGTCCGCGTTCGTCGCCCGTCCAAGGGTGTGACGCTGTTCCATTGTGCCCTCCTTTCGGCCCAGGTGTGCTGTGTGATCTCCCGCGTGTCGAGGCGCGCGGGACCTTCCCACGCGCGGACCGATGGCTGTGCCTGAGGCTCTCGCCGTGCGAGATGCCATTAGAGAGCCGTCAGGCACCTACATGGCTGTATTGGCTCGTGATGCGCGTGGGTCAGGGCGCACGAGCCCTACGCGTATGGTATCCTCCGCTCCCCCACCCGTCCAGCGTCAGGGACGGCGTCCTGCGGTGGCAGGTCACGCCCGCGTGTGCGGGCCCTCCACGGATTCATCGGGGGGCTGTCCTGGGCGCAGCCAGGCCCTCCGGCATGCTCATGGGCGGCGTCTGGCGGGAGGCCGCCGTCGACCTGGGCCGCTGCCCCTGCCGGATGGTGAGGACGAGGCCGGCCGCGCCCAGGGCCAACAGCCCAGCGGTGGTAAACGCCACGTGGTAGGTGCCCAACCAGACGCGGAGCAGGCCCCCTCCATATGCCGCGAGGGCCGCCCCAACTTGGTGGCCGAAGAACACCCAGCCAAAGAGGATCGGGCCGGAGCGGCTCCCGAAGAGGTCGGTCGCCAGACCGGCCGTGGGGGGCACTGTCGCGATCCAGTCGAGGCCGTAGACCACGCCAAAGAGGGCGAGCGTGGTCAGATCGTCCGCATACGGCAGGTACAGCAGCGACAACCCCCGCAGCCCATAGTAGGCCGCCAACAGGACGCGTTTGTCATAGCGATCGCTGAGCCAGCCGGAGCCGAGCGTGCCCGCAATATCGAGGACCCCCATCATCGCCAGGGTCGTGGCCGCGGCTACCGCCGACAGCCCCTGGTCCATCGCATGAGGAATGAGGTGCGTGCCGATCAGGCCATTGGTCGTCGCCCCGCAGATGGCGAAGGTGAGCCAGAGCCGCCAGAAATCGCCCTGGCGCAGGGCGACCCCGAGGGGCACCAGCGGGACTTCCGAGGCGGGTGCCGTGGCAGGGCTCCCGGACGCCGCCGCGGGCCCCGTGCCATAGGGGGCCAAGCCCAGGGTCGCGGGCGCATCCCGCATGAGCACGGCGACGAGCGGCACGGCGAGCAGGAGCAGACACCCGGCCACGACCCAGCCGACCGCCTGCCAGCCCAGGGCCGCGACGACCATGGCGAGCAGGGGGAGAAAGACGAGCCGCCCCGTCGAGCTCGCCGCCCCCAGCAGCCCCATGGCCAGCCCTCGCTGCGTGGTAAACCAGCGATTCACCACGGTGGCGCTGAGCACCAGGGCGGTACTCCCGGTCCCCACGCCGACCACCACCCCCCAGAGGAGATAGAGGTGGAGCACGGTCCGGATCTGCGTCGCGGCGGCTACACCAGCGGCAATCAGGAGCAGACTGGTCAGCATCACGCGCCGGGGGCCAACGCGCAGCATCAGCCGCCCGGCGAAAGGCCCGGCGAGGCCATAGAGGAAGACATTGATGGAAACGGCGAGCGCAATCGCCGCGCGATCCCAGCCGAAGGCGACTTCGAGCGGGTGGATGAGCACGGCGGGCACGGCGGTGACCCCGGCCGTGAGCACGACGGTGAGACAGGTCACAGCGAGGATGACCCAGGCATAGTGCAGCCGGGCCGGGCGGTGATAGTCCATCCTCTGGACTCCTTTCTGGCTCCCGGAGGGTGTGTCATGATAGTAGACCGGTCAATTAATTCGGTCGTAAAAAAAGCACTCACGCCCCTGCTGGGCGGCCCTGCAGGACGCCATCAAACATGCACGTCAGGAAGAGGCGGAGTGGCGCGGGACTCTTACTGACCTTGGCGTGTAAGAGCGCCCCCTCAAAACTGTCGAGATAAAAGTCGGCGAGCGCCTGTGGATCGCGGTCCGCCCGCAATTCGCCCACGGCTTGGGCTTCACGAAACAGCTGCGCATACCGCTCCCGCCAGCTGGTCAACACCGCGTCCAGCTGGGCCTGCACGCGGGGGTTGTGATCCGCCAGTTCCTGACTGAGATTGCCGATCAGGCACCCCCCCCGACACCCGCGGCGCTCGAACCGGGCGAGCAGGTCTTCTTGATGGCGGCGCAGGCGGGTAAGCGGACTGGCGGTGGTGTCCCCCAGGTGCTGCTCGAGGCGCGCCAGATACGCCGCCGCAAACTGCGCAATTACCGCCAGCCCAAACGCCTCTTTGCTCGGGAAATAGTAATAGAAGGAGCCCTTGGGCACCCCGGCCGCCTGCAACACGTCCTGGATGCCCGTCTGGTGGTAGCCTTGCTCCAGGATGAGCCGGGTCCCCGCGTCCACCAGGACCGCCTTCGTCGTCGCCTTGGTGCTCGAGCTCGTGTCTGCTGTGCCCTGCTCTGCCATACGCGTCCTCCCCCATGAGGAAATAATAGACCAGTCGATTACACCTGTCAAGCCCCGCGTAGATTATCGGGTCGGAGTGCACAAAGGTACGTCAAGTTTCACAGGGGCTGTTGAGTGTTCGTAAAGCATTGAATTTGCAGGAGAATTATGTTCATCGCCTACACAATCGACCGTTATCCTCGATCATATCCTGCGAGGAAAAGGCTGAGGAATTTCGTGCATATCACGTCAAAAAAACCTGATTGAGCGTTTTTATCGCAGATGCCATGAGCCTATGAAACTTTACGTTCGTTTGTTCGGTTCGAGAATGGCATTCAGTTAAGCGTAACATCTTCTCTATTAACCCCTTGCGGTGAATCATTCCGCATGCGTTTCGAGGAAAACCTCTAAGGCTCGCCGGGCAATCATCCCTC
>WNFD01027531.1_pt1 | contig 10095 bp, 10 predicted proteins | sample 5400491 | NCBI WGS metagenome assembly WNFD01 (sample SAMN13153343, study PRJNA577476) | soil metagenome | isolation source: 120 cm saprolite under Douglas fir tree site 2 hole 2 replicate 2 | place: USA:California | collected 2015-04-18
CCACGGGGATGCTCGCCGGAATATAAGCGCCCATACCGCCCTGGCTGATGGTATTGCTGCGGCCATAGACCGTGACTTTGGCTCCATCCTCCTGAGCGGCTGTCACCTTCAGTCGGACATCGATCTTGTGGCGGTTCCATCGCCGTACATCCGCGGAACTGTCGGACTCAATCATCTACACCTTGGACTGCGGGGGAAATACAAAAACTCTCCCTATTAAATTAATCTAATGATCGGGCTGTGGAGCACAGCTTTTAAGTCACGAAAGGACATCCCCTTTTGAACCCCAGGGATGCTATATCAAAGTCGAAGGCCGCCCGCGTTTGAATCTTTTGCCTTTCCTTTGCGCCCGTTGCGTCCTTTGCGGTGAAAAAGTGCCTTCGCTTTAAGGCGTAATCGCAATGACCCGCAGTGGGCTCCCTGAACCATTCACAATCTTGAGCGGCGCGGCAATGACAATCGCCCCGACCGCCGGCAGCTGGTCGAGGTTGCACAGCCCTGACAGACCGAATTTGCCGGTTCCATGCATCACATAATGATTCGGAAACGGCGGTTCGAAGGTCGCCGCGCGCCCGGCATCGGTTCCGACGGTCTCAACGCCCACGCCCAAAACATCCCGGTCTTTCGACAGAAGTTCCGAGCATTCTTTTTTGAACCCCGGAGTGTGCGGGCCATCGTCGCGCAGGTTGATGTACTGCTTCGGATCGGCGCGCTTCGACCATCCGGTGCGCAGCAGCACCCAGGCGCCCGCCGGAATTCTGCCGTGCTGTGTCTCCCACTGCTGTACCCGCTCCGGGGTCAGAAGAAAATCCGGATCTTTGGCAACATCGGCGGTCACGTCAATCACGCACGCCGGACCGATAAACTTCTTTGGCGGAATGCGGTCCACGCTGTTGTCGGGAAGGTCTTTGCCGCTCACCCAGTGGATCGGCGCATCGAAATGCGTGCCGGTGTGCTCGCCGGTCTCAAATCCGTTCCAGTACCAGGCAGGCCCGCGGTCGTCGTAATGGGAAAGCTCCCAAATCTTGAACGGCGGAGTATTGTTCCACTGCGAAGGCAGAGGCAGCAGCGGGGTCTCCTGATTCAGCGTCTGCGTAAGATCGACCACCCGCAGGCAGCCGCTGTTCAACTGGTCAATGAGTTCGAGCAGGACGTTGTTTGACATGAGAGCTCCTTAGCTGCTGGCTGCTAGCTGCTGGCTTCTGGCAACTAGCTGCTGGCTGCTGGCTGCTGGCTGCGAACGATTCGGTGTTTTTGGTTCCTGAACGTGCGAAAAGCTGTCGGCAATATGGCTTTAGCCACTGCAGGTAACAGGGCACGACTTTCAGTCGTGCCGTTAAAGCCTGCGATGATTTGGGCTTTTAGCCCCTGCGGGGCACTTTAGTGCCCCGTTTGGAATACACAAACAATTGCGATCCTGAAAAACCAAACACGGGGCTCTAAAGTGCCCGCAGGGGCCAAAGCCCGATCCATATTCGCATTCAATGGCACGACTAAAGTCGTGCCCTGTTACCCGCAGTGGCTAAAGCCCGCTCACTCAAAAATCCCGCCTCAATCTCCCAACGCGCGAGCCTTAGCCAGCAGCCAGCAGCTACTAGCCAGCAGCCCTCCGTCGCACTTCCCTCGCAAACTCAAACCTGTTCTCCAGCAACGTCAGGTCCGTAACGTACCCGTTTGGCCCGATCGCTTCGACCTTGGCGATAATCGACGTCAATTCATGGCTCCGGACTGCTTCATCGTATGCGGATATAAATTCCCCGATCGTACGCACGGTCACGGCCCGCGGAATCCCCGATCCCACGGCTATTTTTTCCAGATCGCTGCCTGTAGACGTTGCTGTCGGGAATCCTCCGACGGAAAGCAGGCTTTCATTATCGAACACCACATGCACCAGGTTTTTTGGACGATAGCGCGCCATGGTGGTGTAGCCTCCCAGATTCATCAGGATCGAACCGTCGCCGTCGAACACCACGACCTTCTGTTTCGGCAGGCACAGGGCCAGACCGAGTCCGGTGGAAGAGGCCAGCCCCATGGCATGCTGCAGATAGAAAAAATTCGGCCGGTGCCCGATCGTCTGTAACTCGGCGGCCACCGCTCCCATGATGGTCACCACCAGGCAGTCTTCGAGGCGATCGTAAATCGCCCGCATGCATTCAATCCTCTGCATGGTCCTTATTCCTCCACATCAGGTCGCGGGTCAGCAGCAGCGCCACCGGATGAAGACTGCCGGTTCGGTGACCGCTCCCACCTGGGTCTGCCAAGGGGCGCGCTCGCCGAAATGTCCGCGATAACTGATGAGCATCAGCAGGGGAATGCGGTAGAGCTGGGCGAATGAAACGATGCCGTTAATGGCCGCCAGAAATCCGTGGTTCTGCATCAGCATGGCCGACTTCACGCCCGCGAAATGCGCTCCGGCGGAAATTCCCACCGCTTCCTCCTCCTTGGCCAGCCGCACCAGAATCATCTCCGGATCTTCCTCGGCCATGCGAATCATGTGGACCAGCCACGTCTCCGGAAGGGCCGACACCAGCCCGATGCCGGCCTTCTTCAGGGCGTCATAGATGATCTGCGAGTTTTTCAGCGAAACCGGCACCTGTGCTCCTGAAAATTGATAAGAAGATAAGAAGATGAATCTTACAGGGAATTCCCTGGTCTGCAAACCCCTCGCGACCCCGCTTACTCGCGGCTGAAAGGTTTTGCCTTTACACTAGAAACACAGATGACCATTCTTCTTTTCACTCTGCTGGTAGGCATCGGCTCGGCCATCGCCGGTTTTCTCGGCTCACTGACCGGCCTGGGCGGAGGAGTGGTCCTGGTCCCCCTGCTGACTCTGGTCTTCGGCGTGGATATTCATTACGCCATGGGCGCATCTCTGGTCTCGGTCATCGCCACCTCCTCCGGCGCAGCCTCCGCCTTCGTGCGTGAAGGTTATTCCAATATTCGGGTCGGCATGTTTCTCGAAGTCGCGACCACGCTGGGCGCGTTGCTGGGCGCGTTCCTGACGGCCCGCATCTCCGGCGGCAGCCTCGGTACGGTCTTTGGCCTGGTGCTGATTTATTCCGCCTGGCTTTCGATTCGCCGCCTGCCCGAAGACCCCGGCCCCGTGCCGCCCGACACGTTGAGCGAAAGACTGCGGCTCAACGGCAGCTATCCCGGCCCCGAAGGCCCGCGCCCTTACCACGTGGGCCATGTTCCCGGGGGCTTTGCCCTCATGTTCGGCGCGGGCACGCTTTCCGGATTGCTGGGCATCGGCTCCGGCGCCATGAAAGTCGTGGCCATGGACCAGGTTATGAAGATTCCCTTTAAGGTATCGACCACCACCAGCAACTTCATGATCGGCGTCACCGCCGCGGCCAGCGCGGGCATCTACCTCAAACGCGGCTATATCGAGCCCGGCCTGGCCATGCCGGTCATGCTCGGCGTGCTCGCGGGCTCCATGCTCGGCGCCAAAGTCCTGTTCCGCAGCAAAACTCAGGTCCTGCGCTGGGTCTTCGGCGCGCTCATCGTCTTTCTCGGTCTTCAGATGATCATTCACTCTCTCACGGGGAAGCTCTGATATGAAAAGCGCCGCCATGCAAAAACCGGAACCAGTGACCCGGAAGACCCTTGAGCGGGAGCACGGCCTGGAGCGGATGATCGGCAACCTGCTGCGGGCCGGCGTCATCATCTCGGCCATCGTGGTCCTGACCGGGGCGGTGATCTGGCTGTTGCCGCGGAACGCGACTGGCTCTACCTGGCCATCACCATCTCGGTCCTTGCGGTGCTGCTGTTCAGCCTGTTGCACATGAATTGATTCCATTGCAATCACCGAAGCCGGCATTCCTGGAGATCGAACCGCCATGAACATCGTTTTTCTCTTCGACGTCGACAACACTCTGCTCGACAACGACCGGGTCACCGCCGACCTGAAGCGCCATCTTCAGCAGCAGGTGGGTGAAGACCGCCAACAGCAGTATTGGGACATCTTTGAGCAGCTGCGCACCGAACTCGGCTACGCCGACTACCTGGGGGCGCTGCAGCGTTACCGCGTCGCCCATCCCCGCGAGCCCGGACTGCTGACGGTCTCCCGCTTCCTGGTGAATTATCCTTTTGCCACGCGCCTCTACCCCGATTCGCTCGACGCCGTGGAACACGTCAAACAATGGGGAAAGGCCGTGGTGCTCTCCGACGGCGACGTGGTATTTCAACCGCGCAAGATCGAGCGCGCCTGCATCGCTGAAACCGTGGACAACAACGTCCTGATCTACATCCACAAGGAAAAAGAACTGGACGACGTGGAGAAACGCTTCCCCGCCGATCACTACGTGCTGGTGGATGACAAACTGAGAATTCTGACCGAGGTTAAGAAAATCTGGGGCCCCAAAGTGACCACGGTCTTTGTCCGCCAGGGGCACTACGCACTCGACGCAAAACTCGTGGCCGGCCTGCCCCCCGCCGACCTGAGCATCGCCCGCATCGGCGACCTGGTGAATCTGAAGCTGGAGCAGTTTGTGGGCGCCGGAGGCAAGTAGGCAGAGGGTGCTGGAAAAGGGAATTTGGAAGTTGGTACTTGGTATTTGGTATTTGATTGTTCTCAGTGATCTCCTCGGCCCGATGGAGACATAAGGTCGAAATATCGAAACCCTGTTTTTTAGACCGAACGAAACATCAGAGGTCCGAAAACAATTCCCCATCTTTTGCTTTTCTCCGCGTCTCCGTGGCTCCGTGGTGCAAAGGTTTTGCTTTTTGCCCAACTACTCTTGATTCCGCCGCAAAGCCCGCCCCGAGTTAATCCCGGTGAGCTTGCCATCCTCAAACTCCACCTGGCCGTTGACCACGACAAACTTCACACCCTGCGAGAGCTGCGCCGGTTCGGCATAGGTGCGGCATCATCTTCAGGTCGCGGACGTAATGCCCCAGAAAGCGCGGCATGCTGCCAAAAGCGCGCGGATGGGTATGCGGCTCGAACAGCGGCCCATCGAGAGGCAGTTCGCCGGCGTCGAGACCGATGCTGGTCCACGGCTGTTTCAGGCCGGTCTGCAGGTCGTCTTCGTTGGCGATGAAGTAGAGGGCCGAGGATTGTCCTTTGTCGGCGAGAATGAAATCGAAGAGCGTCTCCAGCGGGTCTTTCTTCTGCGCCCCTGCGATTTCCGCGATGGTCTTGCCGGTGTATTGCTTCAGTTCAGGGTTGATCACCGACGACACCATCACGCCCGGCGCTCCGCCCGCGTCCAGATAAAGGTTCTCCCAGTCGGTGTGGGTTGCGCCCATCTCCTGATGAATGCGCTTGCGTACTTCGGGATCGCGTAACCGGCCCAGCAGTTTCTCCAGGCCTCCGTCGGCCATCCACGGAGGAAGGCTGGAGGCGAGGGCCGTCGCGCCCGCCACCCAGGGATACATGTCGGCGCTCACGTCCTGTCCGGAATCGCGGGCCGCCTGAATCATGGCCACCACCTTCGGCATCTCTCCCCATCGCTTCTGTCCGCTAACTTTAAGATGGAATATCTCCACCGGAAGACGGGCTTCGCGCCCGATGAGCAGCGCCTCTTCAATCGCCGCGATCTCGCTTCTGCCCTCGCTGCGCATGTGGCTGTCATAGATTCCGCCGTACTGTGAAGCCACCTTCGCCAGTTCGACCAGTTCGTCGGTTTTGGCATAATGCCCCGGCGGATAAATCAATGCCGTCGAAATTCCGAAAGCGCCCTGTTGCATGGCTTCGGCCACCAGAGCCTTCATCCTCGCAAGCTCTTCGGCGGTGGGTGCGCGGTTGACGTCCCCGAGAACCGCTTCCCGCACCTGGGCCGCGCCCACATAGGTGCCGAGATTCAGGGGAGTGCCTGTCTTTTCCAGGCGCGCGAAGTAGCCATTCAAATCGGTCCAGTCGATTTTGAAATGGAAGGGATCGAGCGAGGGCTGGATCGCCGCGATGGTGAGAGCGGTCTGCGGGGCCGCCGATCCGCCTTCGCCGGTGATTTCCGTGGTGATGCCCTGCGAGAGCTTGCTCAGAGCCCGATTGTCCACCAGCAGAGAAAACTCCGACTGGCCGAGCATATCGATGAACCCGGGAGCCACGACCAGCCCGCCGGCGTCGATTACCCGCCGCGCCCGCGCTTCGCGCAGGTCGCCGATGAAGACAATGCGATCGCCACGAACGCCGATATCGGCGCTGAACCAGGGGTTACCCGAGCCGTCGATCACCCGGCCGTTCCTGATAATCAGGTCCCAGGAGTCATTCTCTTTCGCGGGATTCTCTTTCGCGGAAAAGCCCTGGGCCTCCGCGGTCGCCAGGCAATACAGCGTGACAACCAGGGCAATCAGAGCGCGCACACCTGTGTTCATGGAATTCTCCAAAAAATGCCGCGAGTTCACGAGACGCACCCGCGCGTAAACATCGCGACCGGGAATTTTAGACTGCCCGGACACTTTTTGGGACGATTGATTTCCCGTTATTGAGCGGGCGTGCTCTCGGGGCGGAAGTAGCCGGGATGGCTTCTTCTGTGGCCTCGGGTCGAAGCCATCAGTAACTTCCGCAGGGTGTTATCGGCCGTTCTGAGATCGGAGCTGAGAACCTTGGCCACGGCGAAGTAGGCTCCCGGCCTGCGTCTCAAAAACTGATTGAATTCTTCCCGCGGAATCAGCTTCACGGCGCATTGTCCCCGGCAAACGACCTCCACGCCGGGCATTTCACCGCACACCACGGCCCGCAGATCGAAAACGCTGCCCGGCCCGGCGAGGCCCAGGGGCACGAAGCCGCCGTCGGTTTGCAGGGAAATCTCGGCTGCGCCGGACTTGAGAATTACAACATCGGTGGGAGCGATGTTGGGAGCAATCAGCCGGGTTCCAGCGGGAACAACTGCATCGCGCTCCAGAGCGGCAAGCTCCTGCCGGATGTCCTCGGCCAGCCATGCGTGCAGTTCGCTGCTGGTCATAGCGGATGAATCTCGGCCCGGTGAATCGATGCCTGATGGATTTGTGTTACTCATACGACTATTCTGAAGCAACATTTCCGGTGCGTATGTGACAGTGATCAACGGTCCCTGTGACCAGTTCTCAGGTCGTGACCAGTTTTTCCATTTCCGCCTTGTTCAGGACGAACCAGGTTGCGCCTTTGATCCTCAGCCAGCCCTTTCTCTTGAAATCGCTCAACACCCGCGAAACCGTTTCCCGCGAAGTCCCCGCAAGCTGCGCAATCTCTTCCTGCGTCAGCGTAACGCGAATCGGAATCTCGCCGTTCTTCCTGTTTTTACCGCCGTCGAGGGGATGGTCGGCCCATCGCAGCAGCAGTTTGGCGATTTTTTCCGGCACGGAATTGGAAAGCCCCAGAGATCGAATTTCATCGTACGCGCACTTGCAGTTGTGTGTGAGCTGCTGCGCAACTTTCATCCCCACGTCGGTATGCATCTCCAGAAATTTTACGAAGTCGGCATGCGAAATAAAATTCGCCTGGGTCGGCTCCAGCGTTTCCACCGTTGCCTCATAGGGCGTATTGGCCACCACCGCCGTCAGTCCGACCACTTCGCCTGGCTCGGCGATGCGAAGAATGACGGTCTTGCCTTCCGCGGAAGTTGTGGAAAGTTTTGCGCGGCCCGAGCACAGAATGAAAACACCCCGGGGCGACTGCCCTTCCAGGCACAGCAAAGTGCCTTTTGGATAAACCGATGTTGCTTTCATCTCCTGCAGAGACTTCAACGCATTGGGAGAAAGATCGCAAAACAACCTGTCTTCCCGCATGGGGCACTTGAGACAGTTCTCGATGATCTGAAAATTATAGGCAGAGGACATAACCGAGCCTCCTTCCCGCTGGACATGTTTGCATCGCGAAAGACATCACAAATATGACGCTTTAGGTTAGCTCTGCCGTCACATTCGTGATGTGATTGCCGTCACAGGAGAGGGTGACGAATTGGGATATAAATTTCATTTCCGGGCCTGGGATTGGAAGGCAAATCAAAGGTTTCCGGCCGGCTCTGAGGCCCGCAAGAGTTAAGATATGCGGTCTTTCAGGCCCGCAAGACTCCATTCGAAGGCCTAAGTTAGAATTTCACTGAACATTCAGGGCTCAACTGGATAACAGGCGTGCCGGACCTCGTAACCGACGCCTGGGGGGAGAATCGAGTGAAGACTGCATTTGTCGTGGGCGCAGGCCCGGCGGGTATGTTCGCGGCCCAAAAGATTGCCCAGGCCGGCCACGAAGTGATTATCCTGAACCGGGACATCAAGCCCGGCGGTCTGGCCGAATACGGCATCTATCCCACCAAGGACAAGATGAAGATCGGGCTGCGCAGGCAGTTCGCCAAAGTGCTGTCGCTGCCCAACGTCCATTACGCGGGTCATGTCACGGTCGGTGAAGGCTCCGCCCTGACGATTGCCGATCTGCGCGCGTTCGCGCCTGCCGCCATTGTCTTCGCCGTCGGCGCTCAGGGCGCCAAACAGCTTGGACTGCCCGGCAGCGAAGCGCGGGGCGTATATTCGGCCAAGGATTTTGTGTATTACTACAATCAGCTGCCTCCCTATCCCTCGCAGGATTTTTCGACCGGAAAACGCGTGGCGGTTGTCGGCATGGGAAACGTCGCCATGGATGTGGCGCACTGGCTGCTCATCGACGATCCGGGACATACGGCCGAAGAGGTCATCATCGTCGCCCGCCGCGGACCCTACGAAGCGAAGTTCGACAAAAAAGAGTTTGCTTATATCGAAGCCAATCTCGACCGCGCGGCGTTTCAGAATGAATTGAGCCGAATCGAGCCTTTAATGAAAGCCGTGGGACAGGACCCGGCAGGTCTGGCCGAAGCCACCTTCCCCGCGCTGGCCAAACCCGATCCCGGCCCGGTCACGCCCCGCCTGACCTTCCGCTTTCTGTGCTCCCCCAAAGCGATCCATGCGGACGCCAACGGACGCATCAGCCGGATTACCGTCACCGAAAATATCCTGGTTGATCGCGATGGCGACGTGGCCGCCAAAGCCACCGACAAAACCGCCGAGGTGGAAGTCGACACCATGGTCTTCGCCATCGGTGACGTCGCCGATCCCGCCCTGGGCCTGCCTTACCACAAAGACGCCTACGTCACCAATCCGAACTCCGCCGATCCCAAACATGCTTCCTACGAAGTCTTCGACCCCCAGGCGGCCGGGGTCATGGAGGGCATTTACGTCGTGGGCTGGGCGCGCAAAGCCAGCGAAGGCCTGGTCGGCATCGCGCGGCATGACGGCGAAGTCGGCGCGGCCGAAGTGCTCAAATATCTTGAAGCCGCGCCCGACGGCGGCCCCGCGATGTTCGACCGCGTTCTTCACAGGCTGGAAAGTAAAGGCCTGCGTCCGGTCACTAAGCCGGATGTCGAACTTCTGCAACGCGCCGAAGAACAGGAAGCGAAACAGCGCGGCCTGCCATGGTTCAAGTATTCGGACGACGAAACCATGCTGGCGGCGATTGAAGAGTTGAAGGTGAAGAGCTAAGGGGCTGCTAGCTGTTCGCGGCTGGCTGTTCGCGGCCGGCTGTTCGTTGTGCTGGCTGTACCCTCGCTTCCCTGTCATCATGAGGTGAGCGCAGCGAGCCGAAGGATCTGTGCAACTGCTCTTTTCAGGGAAGCGAGGATTTTCGCCGCTCCCTTAAATCAGTTTGCCGATGCCCGGCCGTTCGACTGAAAACAATCCCATTTTCTGTCTCCGTATCTCAGGCCTCCCCGCTTACTTCTGTACGCGAAGGTTGAATTCCCCCAGGCCCCTCGCATGTGAAATACTCTGATGCCCGCACAAAAGGAGAAAATTGTTAACCCACCGATTCACGAGTGCTCTCTTCACAGTTAAAATATCCATCAAAAGCAAACTGAATACTCCTGCCGAAAGCAGGCCGCAACCCGCATACGCGCTTGTCATGCTCATGCTGCTATTGGGCCTGCTCACGGCCGCCGGCGGCCAGGGATCCGGCGACGCAGTCTCTTATCTGCCTCCGATCGGCGGAAGCGGAGGCGGACAATTCAAGGCCCCCTGCGGCGCAACGCAAAATCTGACGGGCTTCGAACTGCGCGTCGGGGATGATGTCGATGCCATCCGTCCGGTCTGCGTGGTCACGTACGGGCCGGCGAAGATCGGCACGCCCCCGCTGACCAATGGTTCGGG
>WNFD01009428.1_pt1 | contig 10094 bp, 10 predicted proteins | sample 5400491 | NCBI WGS metagenome assembly WNFD01 (sample SAMN13153343, study PRJNA577476) | soil metagenome | isolation source: 120 cm saprolite under Douglas fir tree site 2 hole 2 replicate 2 | place: USA:California | collected 2015-04-18
CGGAGGCGCGCTGCCCGAACCGCGGCGGTCGTAGACGAGCACCCGCCGCTCGCCGGAGGCGATTTCCCTGAGCTCGAAGCCGCGCGCCCGGAAGAGCGCGTGCCCGGCGGCGAACAGCACGGAAAGCCGCAAGATCATCGCGAACAGATCCCATACTGTCCGCGCTGGGAAAAGCGCAGCGCCGCCGATTACGGCGGCGACTGAGGCTTGACGAAGCGCAGCGCGAACCGGTCGCTCTGCCCGCGCCGCCCCGCCGAGGCGGCGGCCGCGGGGGACGAGTCCCAGTCGCGCGCGTCCTGCGGGTTGCGCAGGAAGTCGCCATCCGCCTGCAGCTTGAACCCGACGCGCTCCACCTCGGCGCGCACCGCCTGTTCCTCGATGCGGTGCAGCGTCCTGCCGTCGGCCGTGCCGGTGCCCGGCTTCGCGCTGGAGTCGATGACCACGTAGACGCCGCCGGGCTTGAGCGCGTCGAACACGGCCTTGTTCATCTTGTCGCGGTCGACGTCCATGTACGTGGTGTCGTGGTAGATGACGTTGATCAGCACCAGGTCGAGCGCCTTCGCCTCGGCCGGCAGCGGATCGTTGAACTCGCGGTCCACCCGGACCACGTTCTTCATCGCGGGGCGCGACAGCCGGTCGGGCCACCGCGTCTTGAGGAAGCGCTGGATGAAGAGGTCGGGGTTCTGCGCGTAGACGACCCCGTCCGGCGCCACCGAGCGCGCCATGAGCTCGGTGGTGTAGCCCGCGCCCGCTCCCAGCTCGGCCACCTTCATCCCCGGCTGCAGGCGCAGGAACTCGAGCGTCTCGGCCGGTTTGCGGCCCCCGTCCAGCGCGCGGTCCTCGGGCGTGCGATCGGGCGCGGCGACCACGGCCTGTGCGCGCGAGCGCGCGTCGTCCCCCGCCGCGGGCTTCTGCGCTCCCGAGCAAGCGAACAGGAGCAGCGCTCCAAGGGTCGAGACGATCCGCATGTGTTCCTCCGGGAAGAGAACGCCTCCTCTACACCGTCTTGCGCCGCGCCGCGAGCGACCTTGAACGCGGGTTTCGACCCGGACCCGGACCTCGACCTACAATGCGCTCCGTGCGCCTCGCCGTCGCCATCCTGCTCGCCGTCCTCGGGTACGAGCTGATCCGCTGGGCCCTCTTGCGGACGCTGCGCGAGCGGCTGCACCGGAGCGCGCGGCGATTCGCGCAGCGGCACGGGGTCCGCGTCGACCTGTTCAAGTTCGGCGGGAAGCTCCTCGTGCGCGAGGAGCTGCTGAACGACCTGGTGGTCCAGCGCGCGATGCTCGCCGCCGCGCAGTCCGGCGAGCCGGCCGAGGAGGTGCGCCGCCGCGTCGAGGCGTACATCGACGAGATCGTCCCTGCCTTCTCGCTCGCCGCGTACTACGAGGTCGGGATGAAGCTGGCGCGGGCCGCCATCGGAGCGGCCTACCGGCCGGTGGTGACGCGCCCCCTGCGGGACCTGCCGCGCGACGCGACCGCCGTCTTCCTCATCAACCACCGCTCCAACTTCGACTACGTGGTGGTCGGGTGGGCGCTGGCCCGGCAGGTGGCGATCAGCTACGCCGTCGGCGAGTGGGCGCGCGTGTTCCCGCTCGACGCGCTCTTCAAGGCGTTCGGCGGCTTCTTCGTGCGCCGGGGCTTCCCGGACGCGCTCTACCACACCGTCCTACGGCGCTACCTCCAGCTGATCACCCGGCAGGGAGTCACGCAGGGAATCTTCCCGGAAGGCGGTCTCACCCGGGACGGAGCGCTGCGGAGCCCGAAGGTGGGGCTGCTCGACGCCCTGCTGCAGCTTTCGGCCGAGCCTGGCTTCGACCGCGACCTGCTCTTCGTGCCCGTCGGCATCAACTACGACCGCGTACTGGAGGACGAGGCGCTGCTCGCGGAGAAGCGCGGCCGCGAGCACCCGCCCGGCGCCGCCGAGAAGCTGCGCGGCGCGCTGCGGCTCCTCTGGATCGTGCCCTCGCGCATCGCCGTGAACCTGCTGCGCGCCGCCTTCGGACGCCTGCACCGCAACGGCTACGTGGCGCTCGCGTTCGGAGAGCCGGTCTCGTTCCGCCGCATGGCCGCCGCGCGCGGGTGGGACCTGTCGCGCTGCTCCGAAGAGGAACGCCGCGCGATCGCCAAGGAGGTGGCGCGAGATCTAATGGCGCGCATCGCGCGCTCGATCCCGGCCACGCCCGTCCCGCTGGTCGCCCGCGCCTTGCTCGAGCTGCGCGAGGCATCGCGCTCGCGGCTGGCCGAGCGCGTGCGCGACCTGCGCAACGAGCTGGAGGCGCTCGGCGTGCCCATCGCGCTGGGCCAGGAGTTCGAATCGCAGCGGCAGGGCCGCGCGCAGCTCCTCGAGAACGAGGACCGCAACCGCGACCTCGCCCGCCTGGAAGCCGACGTCCTGTCGCTGGAGGAAGCGGAGGAGATCGTGCGGATCGGGGTCGAGCGCCTCTCGCGCCGGCGAGCCGTGGCCGCTTCGGGCGCCGCGGTCCGGATCGGCGCGCACCCGCACGCCCTCGAGCTGCTCGAGTACTATGCGCGGTCGCTGGCCGTCCTCGACGAGGCCCCCGCGGCGCAGCCCCTGCCGGCAGTCTCGGCGCGCTGAGAGAGTTGCGCTACGCGCGCGCTTCCGCGAGAACGCAAGGACATGCCCCCCTCGCCCCAGGTGCTGATCGTCGACGACGAGCGCGACCTCGTGCGCCTGCTGGAATTCAACCTCCAGCAGGCCGGATTCGAGACCGCCGCCGCGTACGCAGGCGTGGAGGCGCTGGAGAAGGTGCGGCAGCGCGTCCCCGACCTGGTGGTGCTCGACCTGATGCTCCCCGACATCCCCGGGAACGAGGTCTGCCGCCAGCTCAAGGCGTCTCCGCGCACGCGGCACGTGCCCGTGCTGATGCTGACGGCGCGGACCGACGAGGTGGACCGGGTGGTCGGGTTCGAGGTGGGCGCCGACGACTTCGTCACCAAGCCCTTCAGCGTCCGCGAGCTGGTGCTGCGCATCCGCGCCATCCTCCGCCGAGGCGGCGGCGCCGAGGCGGACCAGGCGCGCGAGCAGGTGGGGCCCATCCGGGTGGACCCGGCCGCGCACCGCGCGTACGTCGACGGGGAGGAGATCGCGCTCACCGCGCTCGAGTTCAAGCTGCTCACCACCTTCATGTCGCGCCTGGGCCGCGTGCAGACGCGCGAGGCGCTGCTGCAGGACGTGTGGGGGGTCTCCAGCGACCTGCAGACGCGCACCGTCGACACGCACGTGAAGCGCCTGCGCGAGAAGCTGGGCGCGGGGCGCGATCTGATCGAGACGGTGCGCGGGATCGGCTACCGCATGGTCGAGCCGGAGCGCTGACCTGGGAGGCAGGCATGCTGGAGGGAAAGATCGCGCTGGTGACCGGGGCGTCGTCGGGCATCGGGCTGGCCGTCGCGCGCGCCGTGGTGGCGGGCGGAGGCAAGGTGGCGCTGGTGGCTCGCACCGAGGCCAACCTGCGCGAGGCGGCGCGCGAGCTGGGACCCGAGCGCGCCGCCATCTACCCCCTCGACGTGACCGACCTGGCGCGGCTCGAGGAGCTCCCCGCGCGCGTGCTGGAGCGGTTCGGCGCCCTCGACCTCCTGGTGAACAACGCGGGCCTCAACCACCGCGGACCGGCACTGCAGTTCGCTCCCCGCCAGCTGGGCGACGTCATCACCACCAACCTGACCGCGCCGGTGGTGCTCGCGCGCGCAGCGGCGCCGCACCTCCGCCAGGGCGGCGCGATCGTGAACGTCGCCAGCCTGGCGGGCATGGTCCCGGTCCCGCACGAGGCGGCGTACAGCGCCTCCAAGGCTGGGTTGCGCGCCTTCTCCCGCGTCCTCCACGGCGAGCTGCGCGCGCGGGGCATCCACGTGGGAATCGTCTCGCCCGGCCCCGTGGACACGAACTTCTTCGGCGACCTCGCCAAGGCGCCCGCGCTCAACTTCTCCCAGCCGATGAGCACCGCCGGGCAAGTGGCGGACGCGGTGCTCCGCTGCTGGCGGGAGCGCCGGGTGGAGATCGCGCTGCCGTGGTTCTCGGGAAAGCTCTGTACGCTCGGCTACGTCTCGCCGCGGCTGATGCGCGTGCTGCGGCCGGCCCTGGAACGGCGCGGCGAGCGCAACAAGCGCGCCTTGATGGAACGGAGGGCGGCGCAGAAGCCGTAGCCCGCGGCTGAGGGCGAGGCGGGCGGAGCGGGCGTGCGGCTGGCGGTCCCCTGGCTCTCCAGGATGGAATTCGACCGGGCCCGTGCGCACTCTCCGGTACTGGGGCCACGCTACGGGAACCGACTGGGCCATCTTCGGCGTGGTGCTCTCCACGCTGGTCGTCCCGCTCCCGGAGGAGCTGGCGCTCCTGGGCGCCGGCTATCTGGCGCACCAAGGGGCGGTATCGCTGCTCGAGGCGTACTTCGCCGCGCTGGCCGGGGTCCTGGTCGGCGACACCGTGACCTTCCTGCTCGGCCGGGGGCTCCTGCCGAAGTTCCTCGAGTCCCGCTGGGGCCGGAAGATCGTGAACCCCGCCTTGCGCAGGTGGGCGGAGGAGCTGGTGCGGGAGCACCCGCTCCGCGCCATCCTGCTGGCGCGATTCCTCATCGGGCTGCGCGGGCCGATCTACCTGGCCATCGGGGCGGCGAAGCCGCCCGCCTGGAAGTTCATCGCGGTGAACGGCGCCGTCGCCATGATCGAGGTCGGCATCATGGTGGGCATCGGCTACGAGTTCGGCGCCTCGCACGAGCTGGTGAAGCACGTCCGCTGGCTGGAGATCGCCATCGGCATCACCCTCGCCTTGATCCTGGTGGTCTTGCCCGCCTTCATGAAGCGGAACCTCGAACGGCGCCAGCCGGCCTGAAATACGCAGCGCCGCGCCGCATACGGCGGCGGCCGGCCTCGACCTGGAGGGCCCTCTTTGGGCACAATGGCCCCATGGACCGGTTCGACCCCGTCCAGGCGCGCCGCGTGGTGCAGATGATGGTGCTTTCCGCCTGGGCGGACGGGCACGTCGAGGGGAGCGAAGCGCTGGCCATCCAGCGGCAGGTGGCGGGGAACCCGATGCTGGAACGCGTGGGCGTGGTGAGCGAGATCGGGCGCGAGACGCGCAAGTGGATGCTCGCCGACGGCCTGGATGCGTGCCTGGCGGCCGCCGCGGGCGACCTGAAGGACGCCGATTACCGCGAGCTGGCCTTCAAGTGCTGCGCGCGGGTGATGGGCGCCGACCGCGTCTTCCCGCTGCAGGAGGAGACGGTGCTCGGCCGCGTGCAGCAGCTGCTCGGCCTGTCGGACGCGGACGCGGGACGGCTGCTGGTGCTCGCGACGCGTTGAGGTGGAACGGGGGGGCGGCGCGCCGTGATCGAGCTGGTCCATTCCGTGCTGTCGCGCCGCGCTGCGCTCCAGGAGGGAGTCGCGCGCGGATACGCCGCGGCGCTGTCGCGCAATCCTTTGCGCCGCGGTCCCGAGATCGGCGCGGCCCTGCCCGCGGGGATGCTCGAGGCGCTCACCATCGCCGGCCTCCTCCGCGGGAACGACCTCGATCGCCACTACCTGGACACCATGCCCGCCCAGCTCGCAGTCCAGCTCCGCGCGGCGGGCGGCGCGGAGGAACGCCTCTTCTCCGCGCGCCTCGACCTGCGCCGCCTGCCCCGGCTCCGCGAGGCGCTCGACCGGCTCTTCGCGCTGGTGGCCGGCGCCGGCATGGGTTGCGCCCGCGTCATCGGCGCCGCGACGCCGCAGGCCCTGGTGTCTGCGCGGCCGACGTTGGCCGAGCTGTACGCGCGCTGCCACTTCGGCCGCAGCATGCCGATGCTGTACGCGTATCCCGGCGACCTCGCCGAGGAGGCCTGGCGGGGACGCGGCCCGGTCGAGCTGATCGATGCGCGCTACGTGGGGCCCCTGCTGCACGAGCTGTCCCACCTGCACCCGCTCGATCCGGACCTGGTGCCGGCGCCGGCCAACCTGCACGAGGCGCTCGCCGCCTGGATCGGCTCCGAGGCGTGGCCCGAGCAGGTCTTCCCGGCCCCGGGCGGCGAGGACGCCATCCCGGGAGCGCCGTGGTTCGCCGCCGTGGGCGGGTTCGTGGCGCTTCGCATCGGGACGCGGGAGGCAGTGCGCGCGCAAGCCGGCGGGCTGGATCTGCGCGGCCCGCTCGGCGCCCCGTGCGTCGAGGCGATGCGCTGCTACGGCTGGCTCGGGTTCCTCGAGTCCGGCGCGCCCCACCTCCTCTCGGACGCTTTCCACCCGGAGCGTTGGTGGAAGCTGATCGATCTGCACCGCGACCTACGGTTGGCCCGGGCCTTCCACGCCGCGCACCTCGAGCCTCTGCTCCGCTCCGTCCCGGCGCCGGGGACCCCTCTGCGCGCGCGGTGGGACGCGGCCCTCGACGCGCTCTCCTGGCCGGAGCTGCCCTGCTGGCGCGACGCTCCGACCGCCGGCGACGACGCGCTGGCGCTGCGCGCCGTGCGCGCGCTCCACGTCCGCACCGAGCGCGCGGGGCGCACCTTCCGCGCGGCGCGGGCACACCCTCCCGGACCGATCGCGCTCGACGTCGGCGAATGCCTGCTGCGCGCTCCCTGGCCCGGCTGCGACGCGGTGGGCGCGCCTCCGCGGCATCCCTATCCCCCGGCGTTGTGCGCGGCACGCAACGGCAAGACGCCCGCCCTGCCCTCGCTGCGGGACTGAGGACCCATGGCCCGCGTCTTCCTCGTCAACCCGCGAACCGACGAGACGGTGCGCACGCCGCTGCTCTCGTTCCTGTATCTCGCGGCGGCCTTGCGCCGGAGCGGCCACGAGGTCGCGCTGCTCGACGCCAGCGCGCCCCACGCGCCGCGCGACCAGGGCGAGATCGTCTCGCGCGCCTTGGACTTCGGCGCGGACCTCGCCGGGATCCATTGCAAGACGCTCTATGCTCAGGAGGCCTACGCGCTGGCGCGCGCATTCCGCGAGCGGACGGCGATCCCGCTGGTCTGCGGCGGCCCGCATCCGACCGTGGCGCCGCTCGAGCCGGCCGCGCACGGGTTCGACCTGGTCGTCCGCGGCGAAGGCGAGGAGACGCTCGCCGAGCTGTGCGATGCGCTGGACGGGAAGCGCGCATTCGGCGAGGTGCGCTCCCTGGTCTGGCGCGGCGGGGCCGCGGTGAATGCTCCGCGCGGGTTCCTGCTCGACCTCGACGCTCTCGCCTCCCCGGTGGAGGCCCTCGATCTGTTCGACCCGGCCTGGTACGGCGCCCGCGAGCCCGTGGGGCCGGCCGGGCTGCTCGCCAGCCGCGGCTGTCCCGCGGCGTGCACCTTCTGCTCCAACAACGTGACCGGCCGCCGCTTCCGGTACCGGAGCGCCCGGGGCATCGCCGGGGAGATCGGGGCGTTCCGCGGGCGCGTCCGCTTCGACGCGTTCAGCTTCTTCGACGATTCCTTCGCGGTGGGCCGGCGGCGGATGCTGGAGCTGTGCTCCGAGCTGGCGCGCATCGAGCCGCCGGTGCACTGGACCTGCACGGCGCATCCCGCGCACCTCGACCCGGACATCCTGGAGGCTATGCAGCGCGCCGGCTGCCGCGGCGTGGACATCGGCATGGAAAGCGGCGACCCGGAGATGCTCCTGCGGATCGGCAAGGGCGTCACGGTGGATCGGGTGCTCTCGGTGCTGCGCTGGGCGCGCGATCTGGGCCTGCACTGCATGCTGAACCTCATGTTCGGCTGGCCCGGCGAGACGCTGGACGAGCTCCGGGCGACGCTCGACTTCATCGACTTCGCCGCGCCCGTCGCCGCCGCGTTCAACGCCCGCGGAGTCCTGGTCCCCTACCCCGGCACGCGCATCTACGACGAGCACCACGCCCGCTGTGGATTCACGGAGTGGTGGATCCGCGAGCCGCCGCTGCGCTACCGGCCGTTCCCCGCGTCCTGGTCGCTGGACGAGGTGAAGCGCGCGTACGCGGACGACGCGGCCCTCGCGCGCAATTTCTTCCGCCTGCCCGATGCGGCGCTGGATCTGATCCAGCTCGGGCTCCGCAAGAAGGCGGACCACACCTACGGCAAGCTCTTCCCGGCGCAGCACGCGTCGGGCTGGGAACCGAAGCCCGCTCGCGAGATCGCCATCCCGGCGGCGGGCGCGCGCTGACCCCGCCTTGACGCCGGCGCGTTCTGCCCGGATGATCGATCGACCGCGACGAAGCGCAAGCCGAGACCCATGGCCAGCCTCGAAGACATCGAGCGCAAGCAGAAATCGATGCAGCCGCTCCTGGAGCAGATCGCCCGGGAGACGAATGCCGATCGCGTGCAGGAGCTGGGCAAGCAGATCGCGCAGATGGCCGAGGAGCTCGGGCAGATGGCGGCGGGGCTGGAGAGGACCTACGCGCAGACCAAAGGCAACGGCGAGACGCGCGTCGCCCTCACCAAGGAACAGCGTGAACGCGTCGCCGAGGCGACCGGCGTCGCGCTCGATACGCTGGTGCTTCAAGGCGCGGAGATCTGGGATCCGCAGATGCCGACCATGAGCCCCGCCACCGTCGAGCGGCTGGCGATGGCTTCCGTCGCCGATCGCAAGCTGAAGGAAGAGAAGCGCGAGGCGGTGAAGTCCATCCTGAAGCAGCTGGAGGCCGCCGTGGGCGACAGCCCGGCCCCGGAGACCAAGGCGGCCATCGACCAGTTCAAGCGCGACCACCTCGACGAGTAGCCAGCCCGCACCCGCTGCCGCATCCAGCGCTGGGTGGAAGCGCTCGCCTGCCCGTGGTAAACTAAGGAGGGGGTGCGATGCCGGGGCTCACGTTCATCAAGATCCTCGGGAACCTGAAGTTCTTCACGCACGGCCTGAAGCTGGGCACGGAGTGGAAGAGCTCGTTCTCGATCAAGGACGAGGCGCAGTTCCATTCCGGGGACCGCAAGGCGATCCCGCAGCTCATTCCGCCCTGGTTCATGGCGGCGGAGATGCCCAACAAGTACCACCAGGAGACCTGCGACAAGATCGGAAAGGAGTACAAGGACTTCCACGACACGATGCTCGACGCCATCGGCTTCGCGCACAACATGTGGAAGCTGCAGGCCAAGTTCAAGGACCTGAAGGTCAACGCGCTCACCGCGCTGGGCACGCCGGGCTGCCTCGACGGCCCGGAGCTCGAGAGCCTCATCAAGCAAGCGCCTCAGGTGGCCGCCTGGACCGGCAACAAGGCCAAGCACCGCGACGCGGTCGCGAAAGGCGTCTCGCAGTGCTTCAAGAAGTGGCAGGACAAGGTCATGGTGCCGGGGCTGCCCTGGTACCCGGCATTCGTCGTCTTCCCCGGCCCGATGGCGCCGCCGATGCCGAACATCCCGATGCCGCTCATCTGCTGCCCCTCGCCGATGATGACCGAGATCTGCATGCCGAATTCGATGGCCAAGGCGATGGACGACGCGCTCGACGGCGGCCTCAAGAACAAGGACAAGACGAAGCAATACGAAGCGCTCCACGACGCCATCGCCACCGTGCTCGCTCTCGCCTTCCTGATGTGGCTTCCGATGCAACAGGTGATGCTGGTGATGGGCAAGGGCCAGATCCCCACCTTCGCGCCCCCCTTCGTGCCGGTGGGCCCGCTGCCCTCGTGGCTTGCGAGAGCGCGGTTCGGCGAGCCGACCTCCATTCGGCTTTGGTCGGTTCTGCAATTGCCGACCTTCGGAGCGGGAACATCCCGGCCAGCACGCGACCGAAGCTCGAGAGGCTGGCTGAGGAATTGGACGAGCAGTACCTCAGGCTCGACGCAAAGGGCGACGTCGCGAGCAAGGCGGCTGCCCTCCCCCTCTTCGCGAAGGCTCGAGCAGCTTCCGCGCTGGCATTTGCGGTTTCCGAAGATACCGCCGAACTCCATGAGGCCATCTACGAGGCGCTCATTGCCGTCGATGGTTCCACCGACTTGAGCCAGTTGATGAACGACGTGCTGAAACCATGATTGGACACTCGGGCCGTGCAACTCGCCCCAGGGGCTCACGATTGGTCAGTTCTCGGCGTCGTCCGGCGAGTCGAGTCGCCCGTCTGACGCGCCGCGTCCCGCCCCGGGGCGGATCCACTTCGTGGACGCGGCGTCCGGTCCAATCGGACAACTTACGTATGCGAGTCGTTTGCGATTGACAGGTTTGGAGCCT
>WNFD01010679.1_pt1 | contig 10094 bp, 9 predicted proteins | sample 5400491 | NCBI WGS metagenome assembly WNFD01 (sample SAMN13153343, study PRJNA577476) | soil metagenome | isolation source: 120 cm saprolite under Douglas fir tree site 2 hole 2 replicate 2 | place: USA:California | collected 2015-04-18
CTGGGATATTAGTGGCTAGCTACCTCTGCCATCAGAAGAACATTTAGCAATGGTCGTCTTCGAAAATGATTGGGATGATGAAGCTAACATTCAGATAGATCTAAGCGTTTGGACTTAAAGTCCTGATGGGGAATCAGACTCAACGAGCCAGCGAAGCTGGCGGCAGAATGTAGCCACGGGTTGAGCGAAGCGGAACCCGTAGATCAAAGCACATTTGATTCTCAAGCCCGCTTTAGCGGGCGACAGAAATCTGCCGGCCGCTAAAGCGGGCTTAATCATTTAAGGGGTCGGAACCCAGGGTTCCGCTCGCTGCGCTCGCTTCACCCTGGGCTAAACTCTGCCGCCGGCTACGCCGGCTCGTTGAGTTTGCAAACTCAGAAGTTTGGAATCAAAAGAATTTCGTGTCTGGGAAGATAAGGATTGTCTAACTACTAAACATCAACGCGGTCGGCAGCAATCGCCAAGCAGGCCTTAATGTCTTCGGCTGTGAGGTCAGGGAAGTCTGCCAGAATCTCCGTTTCACTCATGCCACCGGCGAGATATTCGAGCACGTCCGTTACCGTCATGCGCGTGCCGCGAATAGTAGGTTTGCCGCTGCGCTTGCCCGGCTCAATGGTGATGATCTTGCTATAATCCATGCGGGAATGATAACAAAACGGATGTATCTTGCAAGATCATGGCGCGCCCCCGCTGCGCATGACGGGAATCGTACGAAATGAAGTTCAGCGAACTAGTCCGGCTCCTCGAAAAGAACGGCTTCCATTTGCTGAAAGAGAAGGGTTCAATTCGCTACTATGTAAAGCCTGGACACGAAAGACTGATCCGCGTCGATTTTCATGGCGCAAGGAGATCCCAACAGGTACTTGTCATGCTATCCTTAAGGCAGCCGGCATCAAGGAAAGGAGCTAATCGAAATGATTGACCTTAAGTATTCATTGGTTATCGAGGCCACGGCAGATCCAAACTTTTTCGGATTCTACTCGCCTGATCTCGAAGGATTCACCGGGGTCGGTCATTCAATCGAGGACTGTCTTTACAAGGCGAAGTGGGGAATGGAAGAACACGTTGCGCTACTTGCTGACCAGAACTTGTCGGTTCCCAAGAATAATTCCAATCCCACTGTCATTGTGCGGAACGAAGCAGCGTTGGCTCCAGCCGCCTAACCTCGTATGGTTCCTCCCGATGAAGAAGAACTTGACTGTCTTCAACTCTTATCTCAGAATCTCAGCGGTTTCGGATTCAGATCAATGATTATCTCAGAATCTCAGCGGTTTCGGATTCAGATCAATGACTGAGCAATTCCAACTTCAAACGTTACCGCGAAAGCCATTCCGCGTTTACAAGCGCGAGCAGGCCGCAATTTCGCGCCATACGCTCTATCCGGTGACCGCGATGTACACGTTGTACTCGGTTACTATGATCGTCGTTGGATTTCGCTCCGGGCGGCCGCTGACGGCGTTCGCATTTTTCCTGGGCGGAGTGCCGGTCTGGACTTTGTTCGAGTACTTGTCGCACCGTTACATTCTGCACGGACACTTCAAACGGTCGAAGCATAAATACAAGGTTTATAAGACGCTGGCCAACAAATACTTTGACCCATTGCACTGGGAGCATCACGAGCGGCCCTTCGACGGCAAGCATATCAACGGCGAATGGAAAGATATGCTGCCGGTTTTTGCGATCTCGATCCTGTTGAGTTTTCTACTTCCGGCTTACAGCGCTCCGATGCTGATGGCCGGAGTCGTGCAATCCTACGTACTCGAAGAATGGGTTCACCATTGCGTACACTACTACAACTTCCGGAATCCTTATTTCAGATACATCAGAAAGCACCACATTTATCATCACACCTCCAGCGGCATGGAGAGAGGGTTTGGTTTCACGAGCGGGATTTGGGATATCGTTTTTAATACTCGCTTTCCCGAACACGTTCGACATCGCTTGTACGGACGCGCAAAGGCACCAGAGCGCCCGCAGGCTAAACGGATCGTTCCCCAGCCCTAATCTTAATTCGCCAATCACATGACGCAGCCAAGTTATGCCCTGGTCACCGGCGCATCGCGTGGCCTGGGTAAGTACTTTGCGCGCGCCCTCGCCGCCCGCCAGCAGAACCTCGTGCTGGCCGCGCGAGACAAGGACCGGCTGACGGCGATTGCTGTTGAGCTGGAAAAGACCCACGGGATTCGCGCCGAGACGCTCGTCCTGGATCTAGCGAGCCCGGGAGCCGGCGGGCGTTTGGCTGAGCAGTTGAAAGATCGCGGGCTGAAGATCGATCTCCTTGTGAACAACGCGGGCTTTGGCGATTCGGGCGAGTTCCTGAAGCTTTCGCTCGCGCGCCAGTTGGAGATGATCAACTTGCAGAACGCCACGGTCGTCGAACTAACTTACGAGCTGCTCCCGGCGATGATCGAACAGCGGCGCGGTGGCATCGTCAACGTCTCTTCGATGGCCGGCTTCCAGCCGGTTCCTTACGCGACGATTTATTCCGCGACGAAATCCTTTCTGACTACCTTCTCCCTGGCTCTGGAGGCGGAGATGCGCCGGTACAAGGTGGCCGTGGTCACGGTTTGCCCCGGACGTTTGCGCGCCGATCCTGAAGAGCCCGAGGAGGGCGAGCGAAAACAGGTCCCGGGCGGCGAGCAAGCGCACGAAGAAGTCGTCCAATCTGCTTTGCAAAAACTCGATCGGGGCGGTGGTCTTGTAATTCCCGGCGCGATGAATAAATTCGCGGCTTTCGCCGTAGCGTTTGTTCCGCGCAGCAGGCTCGCCCGGCTGATCGGCAAGCTGACGAAGAAGCAATACCTGCAAACGTAAACCGTGCGGTTGATTCGTGAGCACCGTTAGTCTCTGAGTTTGAACCAAAGCAAAAAGACACTAGCTGAGTGTCGCCACGTTCGCGCGCCTCTTCAGCCACTGATATACTCACGCCTGCGCGCAGAACACAGGGATGGTTTCCACAAGTTCAGCACTGCTCACTAACGCCCTCGCCGCCGAAGAAGAAAAACTTCTGGCCTGCGTTCACTGTGGGCTTTGCCTCGAAGCGTGCCCGACTTACGTGGCTACCGGCGACGAGAACGACGGCCCGCGCGGCCGCCTCTACCTGATGCGCGCGGTCAAGGAACGGCGTTTGGCGGTTGAGTCGCCGACGTTTGAAACGCATATCGATCGCTGTCTTGGTTGTCGCGCGTGCGAGGCGGCGTGTCCCGCCGGCGTGGACTACGGGCAGTTGCTGGAAGCGGCGCGGGCAGACATCATGCGGGCGCGGCCGCACCGCGGCCCTACTTATTCGATGCTCAGATTTGCCTTGCGCCATGTTTGGCTGAAGCCGAGGCGTCTGCGCGCCGCGTTCGCCTTTGCGCGCTTTCTCCGCGACTTCAAGGTGGCACGAGTTTTATTGAAGACGAAATTCGCGCGCGAGATGTCGCCGCAGTTTGAGTTTGCGCTGGAGCTGCTTGATAGCTCGGCAGGTTACAGAGACGGGAGCGGTAGCGACCGGGTGCATGCGGTACCGGCGAACCACCGGCAAGACGGCACCCCAGCCGGGATCCCCGGCCGGGGACTCCGCGCTGCGGGCACTCCGACGGTGCTTCTCTTCAAGGCCTGTGTCACCGAAGGATTGTTTCAGCGAGTGAATGAGGCCACTAAGCGAGTGCTGGCAGTTAATGGCTGCGCAATGCAGGCGCCCGCGAATCAGGTTTGCTGCGGCGCGCTGCACGCGCACGCCGGCGATCTCGATGGCGCGCGGACTCTGGCCCGAAAAAACATTGACGCGTTCACCAACAACGAGGAGAATCGCAACGCGCCGATCGTTTCCAACGCGGGTGGCTGCGGCGCGATGCTGGTTTCTTACGCGCATCTGCTCGCCGGTGACGCGAAGTACGCCGGACCGGCGCGGGTATTCAGCGCCCGCGTGCGCGACGTCGGGCAGCAACTCGAAGCCATTGGCTTTCGCAATGGCGCGGCCATCGGATCGACCCGCACGACTTACGACGCTTCTTGTCATCTGCTGCATGGCCAGCACGGCGCCGACGCCTCTCTGAAAATGCTTTGGGCGATTCCGGATTTGAACTTCGCGCTGTTGCCGGGCAGCGACGTATGTTGCGGTGGCGCGGGCGTGTACAACTTGATGGAGCCTGAGTTGTCCGGAGAAGTGCTTGGAGAGAAGCTCAAGAACATAGAACAGTGCGGCGCGAAGGTTCTGGCGACCGGGAACGCGGGCTGTCACATGCAAATCGCTGCCGGCGCACGTGTTGGGGGAATGGAGTTGCAAGTCTGTCATCCGGTCGAGCTGCTTGACGAATCGTATCGGCGCGCCGGGTTGTATGAAGAAAGTGGGAATCAATAAGAAGAGCGTTAACTTCGTAACCCTGGCGATCTTCGCCCCGGTGCTAATTCTTGCGGGCGTTGCCGGATTTCTGGTCCCGCCACGACTCAGTCTCACCAGCGGCGCCGCGCCTTACAATGTCTTCCATATCTTCTTTGGCACTATCGGCCTGATTATTCTCTGGACGCGGAAAGATTCGCTTGTGAGTTTCTTTAATTTTGGCTTTGGGTGGATTGATCTTTACCAGGCGCTCGCAAGTTATGCGAATCTTCCGCCCAAACAATATTTTCTTTGGACGCGGACGGATGATGTTTTGCACATCCTGATTGGGTCGGCGCTCGTATTTATTGGTGGTTACGGATTATTGAAGCGTGAGAGGAGATGACAGATGAGTGCCACAGCACGCGCGCGGGAAGAAAGACCGGCTTTGGATCTTACGGCTCTGCGACGAATGAGCTTCAAGGAACTCGACGCGCTCTATCGCGCAGGGAAGCGACCCTCAGCGCTGTCTGATCTGGATGGGGATGCCAGAGGCGCGATGTTGGCGTGGCGCTCTCCGGCCAGTGGTCCGCTGGCGTGGATGCTGCGCAGCTTTGGCGCTTCGACGGCTTTCCCGTGGGAAGGTAAAACGTTTAAGAGCCAGACCAGTGATCTAGGCGAAGGCATCAACCGCGTCAAGCTTTTGGGCAAGCGGCGCTGGTTTCCGTTCAAGACACGCTTCGAGGCGTCGTTCCTGGATGGCCAACCCACGTTCCGTCTGGACTACTCAGGTCCCGCCAACCCGCCCTTCATCCGATCGATCGTCGACGAAGTCCGTGAAGTAGCGCCGCGGCTATACATGGGACCGGCGGCACTGTTGGTGAAAGGGAAGCCACGCCCCATTTTGTTCTTTGCAGTCTCACTTCAATGACAGCACTCGTCCGCCAACAATAGTAAGCCTGACGTTCCCGTCTTGATCCAGAGCGACCAGATCGGCGTGCTTGCCTTCTTCAATCGAGCCACAGTCCTGATCAAGTCCGAGCACGCGCGCCGGGTTGGTTGAAGCCATGCGCGCAACCTCAACTTCTGAGGCGCCGAGCGAAAGCATCATTCGGACCGCATCGAGCATCGTGATGACGGAACCGGCTATGCTCCCGCGCGCGTTCTGCGTCCGGCCATTGTTGACAGAGATTTTCTCGCCCCAGACGTCGTAATCACCATCGCCGAGTCCAGCGGCTGCGATTGAGTCGCTGATCAATGAAAGTCGCTCTGCGGTTTTGGTTCGCAGAATCAGTTTAAGCATCAACGGATCGATATGCACTCCATCGGCAATCACGTCACAGGTCACGTTGTCGTGAAGCAGGCCCCAGCCGACGGGTCCCGGCGCGCGCTGGTGCAGCGGCGGCATCGCGTTCATGAAATGCGTCAGATGGTTCGCGCCCGCTTGCAGCGCCTGATCAAGCACCTCGACAGGCGCGCGCGTATGACCCAGGGAGACTATCCATCCGCGGGCCCGAAGTAGTTTGATTAGTTCGGCGCCGCCTTCGATCTCCGGCGCCAGCGTCATCATGTGGACGGCGATTTCGCTGGCGATCGTCGGGAGCGAGTCAATGTCTGAGTTGCCGGAGAATGTTCGAAAGTGTTCGCGATGAAGTGCGCCGCATTGTTCGCTGCTGACGAAGGGCCCTTCGTAGTGAACGCCCAGAATGCGCGCGTGACAGGTGTCTAGAGTACCGACTTCAGTTGGGGCTTTTTCAGAATCAGCAAAGCCCGACTGAAGTCGGTACTCTGAACGCCGTTCGGGATCGCAGATCGAAGCCTGTGCCATCGCATCTTCAATGGCACCGATGGCTCGTTCGTATTGCTCTTGGGGTGAAGGCACGAGCGTCGGCAGCCATGCAGTGACGCCGTTCCGCGCCAGAAACTCCGCGGCGCGCCGCAAGTCATCCGCGCTGGCGGTCATCGTATCGACGCCTACCGCGCCATGAATGTGAACGTCGATGAACCCGGGGAACAGGGTGAGACCGTCGAGATCGATTATGGAGTCTGCGGCGAGCGGTTGGCTTGGCGCCGCGTCAAAGACTCGGGCGATGCGGCCTGCTTCGATGAGCACCGCGCCCTGTTGGACCAAGCGATCCGGTGCGATGATTCGCGCGCCGCGCAGCAAGAGCGAATTGAGTGAAACGCTGGCCATCCGTCTGAGCTATTAAAACATGAATGAGGGACAAACGCGCGAATGCCCGCAACGCTTTCGCGCGGCGGGCACTCGGTGAACGAACCCAGATGAGAAACTAGAAGTACAGCTTCGCGCCAAACTGCAGGACGCGCGGGTCGCGGAACGAAACTACCGAACCAAACAGCGTTTCATTCGAGATCGCTCGGCTGGTGCTGAGACCTCTAAAGTTTGTATGGTTGAGAATGTTGAAGGCCTCTGCCCGCAGTTGAAGTGAAACGCCTTCATGTAACCGCAGACTCTTTGCCATCGTAAAATCGACTCGCTTGGTTGGTGGTCCATCAACGGCGCCCCTCGGGGCGTTCCCCACAGCGTTCGAGACGCCGGTCGTGCCGGCCGCCGTCTGCCTGGCGAAACAGTCTTTATTGAACCACTGGTCGACGGTGTGGGGCGCGCTTGCGTTCGGGTCGCACAGGAGCACTGGTCGGCCTCCCGCTATGATGGCCGGAATAAATCCGAGCCCGGCAGGATCGTAGCTGGAACTGGCCACGTTGAAGGGAAGGCCCGTGTTGTAAGTGATAATACCGGAGGCCTGCCAGCCTCCGAGGATCTTGCCGATCGTACCTTTCTGATCGCGGTAGAACGGCAACTCATAGATGTAGTTCGCACTGAACACGTGGCGCCGATCAAGAACCGCCCGGCCGTATTCAGCCCTGATGTTGTTGACATCCTGCGGCGCAGCACTGACCGACGACGTTTGATTATCAGTCAGATTCTTTGACCAGGTGTAGGCGACGTTCAATTGAGACGCGCCCGAAAAACGACGCTGGCCAAAAATCTGCAGACTGTTGTAGTTCGAGTTATACCGCGTCTCGAGCACATTGATCGAGCGGAAGCCGCGATATGATCGAATCTGATCGAGAATAGTAGGAGTCGCCGTAAAGGCGGTGCCGGACACCATGCAAGCAGTTGTTACCACTCCGGGATCCTGTAGGGCGGCGGTACCGGTCGCGCATTGCGTATTCAAGGCTCTTCCGATCGGCAGGTCGTTGTATTCAGTGTTGCCGTTCAGGTGAGTACCCTTTGAACCGTAGTAGCCAACCGTCACCACCGTCTTGCTGCCAAACTGATGCTGCGCATCAAGCGACCAACTCTGCAAGTAAGGAGTCAGAAAGTTCGGCTGAATGGCGCGGATCGACGCCGGTGTCGCCGAGGCAACCACGGGAATTGCCGAGCCTACCGGGATCGGCTGATCCAAACGCGTAAGTGTCTGGGTAGCGGTCTGCAGATAAGGCGGATTCAGGGAGAGAAGTTCCGCGGCGCTCAACGAAACCTGGTCGTGATAAATACCATACCCGGCGCGAATGGAGGTTGTGCCCTTCTTAAAAGGATCCCAGGCGATCCCAAAGCGCGGCGCAAAATTCTTCTTCTCGGCCTGGTAGACATACTTACCAAAAGGCGAGGCAGTTGGCGTGCAATTGAACGCTGGCGGTCCAGTCTGGAAGTTCTGGGCGTTGACGATTATGCCGTTGCAGTTATTGCCCGTGCCCGCGCGACGGAGTCCAGCTCCCGTTACGATTGGAGCGTTTGCCGAATTCCAGAGACTGGGAAGAAAGTTGACCAGCAAACCATTCCGATCCCAAGGCGGGCCAAAGTAGGAATAACGAACGCCGTAATTCAAGGTCAGGTTCTTTTTGATGCGCCATTCGTCCTGACCAAACGCCTCAATCGATCGCTGGCGGAAATCAACCGTCAGATCGAGATTAGCCTGGCTGAAGGTGATGTTCTTTCCCATCATAAAACATGCCCAATTCTGGTAGAGCGTAACGATTGAAGTAGAGGGCTGAGAGGAATCTCGAACACAGGCGGGGGTCCCACTAAATGAAGTTATGGTGTTACTGAAAGCACTGAACGATCCCTGGTTTGTACCCGACAGGGCGTTTTCCGTTTTCGTGTTGCGCGAATACATTAGGCCGAATTTCATAGTGTGGCCGCCATGTACCCAGGTCGTGTCTCCGCTGAAATTCATCTTAGAGGAGGGATCGATATAGTTGCTGAAGCCGGTGATCGAGTTGAAGCCGGAAACGCCCAGAACCGGTACCACATCCCGAGTACTGGGGTAAGGAAGATTGACATTGATCGGCGACACTGCCTTCGCCGCCAAGCCAATCGTGTCGATGTAAATCGCTCCATAGCCGTACGTGAACCGGCCCTCGAAAACCTTGCTCGGGCTGGGGGCGTAGGTGAACTGGAGAGAGTGTGTCGTTCCTGGCGAATTCGATGACGTCCGATTGACAAATGGAAGATTAGAGCGGCCCCCGATAGTTCCATCGGCGTCAGTCGTGGGGATCTTGTCGTGCTCGAACCGATAGAAGAAATTCAACCGGTCGTTAAATGTATGATCGATTCGGGCTATTTCCTGTTGGAACTTTGCGATGTTCAAAGCCGGAAACTCGAGTTGAAGGGTCGCCAGGTCCGTCGGGTTCGGCACATTGTTCCAGATCAAGTTGATGTATTGCTGGGCCACACTGCTAACCGGCGCCACGCTGCTTAACGGCGTTCCAGCAGGCAGGGTTGAGGTGCAGGTAGTCGGGGAGTTCGTGTTTGCGCTTAGACAAATAGGGATTGGGAAAATCCCCTGTTTCATTTGCGCACTGGGAACGGCGCCACCGATAACTTTAGTCGAGAGAAGTGGGTAGCGAATGTCGCTGCGCCGTTCTTCCGAGAAGAAGAAGAACGTTCTCGCGAGTTTCTTGGCCATCGCGCCGCCTTCTCCAAACCTGAACATATAGATTGGGCCACCGACGGTAAAGCCATAGTTGTTATAACGGAAAGGCTTGCGCTTGACCTTTCCATTTGAGTCGCGGCCAAACTGCAGCGCCAGGGCAGGTGTCCGGTTAGAGGCAAAATCGTTTGCATTGAAACGCTCGTTGCGCACGAATTCGAAGCCGCTGCCGTGAAATTGGTTTCCTCCCGAACGCGTAACTATGTTTATCTGGCCACCCCCGCTGCGGCCGGATTCAGCCGACCAAAGACTTCGCTGCAGCTTGAACTCGCCGATCGAATCGACGCTGGGATAGGCTTGAATCGTTAGATTCGAGCCGCGGTCTGTTACGTCGGCGCCATCAATAGTGAACGTGTTGGTTGTGCTTCTACCACCGTTAACTGAGATGAGCGTCCGGTTCACTACTTGAGTATCTGGATTATTCGTTCCAGTGAATACCACGTCGTCCAGGTCGTTGGTAACGCCGGGAGCAAGCGTGACGAGCGAGACAAAATTACGATTATTAATTGAAAGCTGACGCACCTGGTCGCCGTTGATTACGTTCGCCACAGCCGGCGTAGTCAGTTCAACCGTTAGAGGCGCAGCTACAACGGTTACCGTTTCTGCGATGTTTCCGGCCTGAAGAGTTACATCGACGCTCCGTCTTTGGCCGACGTCAAGTTTGACCTTGCTCTCAATATGTTTCTTGAAACCCGTCGCCTCAACGGCCACGTCGTAGGTGGCAACAGTCAGGTCGGGAACTGAGAACTGACCGTCTCCATCGGTCGTCGCAGTTCGGACCACCACTTTCTTCTCGGCATCGGTGATCGTAACCGTGGCACCCTTAACTGCCG
>WNFD01023173.1_pt1 | contig 10094 bp, 8 predicted proteins | sample 5400491 | NCBI WGS metagenome assembly WNFD01 (sample SAMN13153343, study PRJNA577476) | soil metagenome | isolation source: 120 cm saprolite under Douglas fir tree site 2 hole 2 replicate 2 | place: USA:California | collected 2015-04-18
GACCCGCGCGAGATGGCGAAGTCGGATCTCGTGGTGATCTGGGGCACCAACGCCGCCAACACCCAGGTCAACGTGATGACGCATGCGATCCGCGCGCGCAAGGAACGCGGCGCGAAGATCGTCGCCGTCGACGTCTACATGAATGCGACCATGGAGCAGGCGGACCTCGCGATGCTGGTGCGCCCCGGCACCGACGGCGCGCTCGCCTGCGCGGTGATGCATTGCCTGTTTCGCGACGGCAAGGCGGACCAGGCCTATCTCGCGCGTTACGCCGACGCGACGGACGAGCTCGAGGCGCATGTGCGCACGCGCGGGCCGGAATGGGCCGCGCGCATCACCGGATGCGACGCGGCGACGATCGAAGAATTCGCCCGGCTCGTCGGCGCGACCAGGCGCGCCTACTTCCGCCTCGGCTACGGCTTCTCCCGTTCGCGCAACGGCGCCGTCAACATGCACGCGGCTTCGTGCATCCCGACGGTCACCGGTGCGTGGCAGTACGAAGGCGGCGGCGCGTTCCACAACAACGCCGACATCTATCACTGGAACAAGTCGATGATCGAAGGGCACGACGCGCGCGACCCTGCGGTGCGCATGCTCGACCAGTCGCGCATCGGCCCGATCCTCTGCGGCGATGCCGATGCGCTCGCCGGCGGGCCGCCGGTCACCGCCCTGTTCATCCAGAACACCAATCCGGTATCGGTCGCGCCGGAGCAGACGCGCGTGAAACAGGGCTTCGCGCGCGACGACCTGTTCGTGTGCGTGCACGAGCAGGTCATGACCGAGACCGCAAAAATGGCCGACGTGGTGCTGCCAGCCACCACGTTCCTGGAGCACGACGACATGTATCAGGGCGGCGGCCACCAGCACATCCTGCTGGGGCCGAAGCTGGTCGAGCCGCCCGGCGAATGCCGCTCGAACCACGAGGTGATCTGCGCGCTCGCCAAGCGCGTCGGCGCGCGCCATCCCGGGTTCGACATGAGCGCGCGCGAGCTCATCGACTGGACATTGGGCCACTCGGGGTGGGGGACGCTCGCCGACCTCGAGGCAAAGCGCTGGATCGACTGCCAGCCCGACTTCGAGACCTCGCACTATCTGCGCGGCTTCAACTGGCCGGACGGAAAATTCCGCTTCAAGCCGGATTGGCCAAACGTCCCGTTCCGCAGCCCGTGGCGTGCCGGTCCGTTCGATCGCATGCCGGCGTTGCCCGACCATTGGGAGGTGATCGAGGAGGCGGATGAGGCGCATCCGTTCCGGCTCGCCACCTCGCCGGCGCGCAATTTTCTCAACTCGACCTTCAACGAAACGCCGACGTCGCTCACCAAGGAAGGGCGGCCTGAAGTGATGATGCATCCGGCCGACGCCGCCGCGACCGGCATCGCGGACGGCGACGAGGTCGTGCTCGGCAATGCCCGCGGCGAGGTTCGGCTGCATGCGCGGCTGTTCGACGGCGTCCGGCGCGGCGTGCTGATCGCGGAATCGATCTGGCCGAACCATGCCTACCCGGACGGACGCGGCATCAACACGCTGACCGGCGCCGACGCGATCGCGCCCTACGGCGGCGCGGCGTTTCACGACAACAAGGTCTGGATCCGACGCCGCGCGTCGTGACTACCACCGCAGCTCGAGCCCGACGGTGCCGCCATGCGACTGGAAGCCGTGGCGGAAGCGGCCGTCATAGAGCGCGTAGAGACGCGCGAGAGGGCTCAAGCGCACCGAGGCCGCGGCACCGGTGTCGAAGCCGTACTTGCTTTCGCTCACACCGATCACGGTGATCGGCGTCGCGGGCCCGGCCGCCGCATTGATGGTCAGGCTCGGCACCTGCTGATGGATGATGTCGACGCCGCGTCCATACCAGGAGAGGTCGAGCACCGTCTTGTCGATGACCCAGGTGCGGCCGATCTCTCCGCCGGCAAAGACGCGCGCGCGCTCGGCCACTGCCGCCGGCACGACGACCGCATCGATGCCGCCCGCTTCGGTGTAGGCATCGGCGCGCACGCGCGTCCAATCGGCGCCGAACTTCGGCACGATCCGAGCCGCGCCGAGCGGGATGTAGTAGCTCGCTTCGCCGATGGCGCCGTAGAGGTTGGCGCCATAGCCGGCGGTCGCCGGGCCGGACGGCGTATCGCGATTCGAATCGACATGGGCGAAACCTGCAACGCCGGCAGCCGAGAACGTCCACGCGCCCGTCTCGTAGGCGGCATTGACGCCGACCTGGGTGAGGTCGAGCGTGGCGTGTTGCGGCAGACTGACGATGTTGATGCGCGTGCGGCTCTGGTCGACGGACATTCCGAGCATCAGCCCGGGCGCGACATTCGCCGCGAGCCCTGCAACACCACCAACGCTGCTGCGCGTGTCGCCGGGAAAGTTCACCTGCGGTCCGGTGCGCGATGAAAGGCCGTAGACTTCGGCCCAGGCGCGGTACCTGGGCGTCGCCGCAGCCGCAGGCGCGCCGCCGCCGCCCGGATTGGGCCCGCTCCCGAACAGGTTTGCGAGCCAGCCAGGGCCACCGAGCCCGCCAAGGTATTGCAGGTAGCGCCCGTTGAGATCGAGCGCCGCGAAGGCCGATGAGACCGCCGTATTGGCCGAGGTGTTGGAGACCTGCGGCGTCGGCTGCGGCGTCGGCGGCGGCGCCTGTGCGTGGCTCGCACCCAAAAAACTCGCGATCAACATCGCGGCTGCGGCAAGCGTGCAGGCCGCGCGGCGCGTGAGCCGTACGGCGTTGCGGTTGCGTCCGGCGCTTTCGCCGGTCACGGTCAAGAACCCATCAATCATCGCAGCAGCAACGAAGCCCCCAGGCTCGGTCGCACCGATTCTCGGCCCGAGCGCACACGCCTATGATTCTTCCGCTTTTCCGATCAGGTCAACGCAGGCCGGGGACGCAACGCGTCGCATTTCGGCGCCTGTGATACCGTTGCAACAGATCGATCGGCAGGCTTCGGGAACCCGTAGGGCCTTGGTTCGGCCGTATTTTTCGGATTTCTTGCGCGCGCAATCGGATTTTGGCCTTCCCGCTGTGCTCCATGTCAATTCGAAGTCATTTTTCGAAGCTTGGCGCCCTCGATACGGACTTCCTCCAAAAGCCGGGTTGTCGCGCGGATCGCAGCGATTGCGTTCGTGCGTTCACAAGACGTTCTGACTGACTAGGAGACAGGCGATGCAAAAGGGCACCGTCAAATGGTTCAATCCCACTAAGGGCTACGGTTTCATTCAGCCATCGACCGGCGATAAGGACGTGTTCGTCCACATCTCGGCTGTCGAACGGGCCGGGCTCAGCACCTTGAACGAGGGTCAGGTGGTCGAGTACGAGCTCGTCACCAACCGCGGCAAGACCTCCGCGGAGAACCTCAAGGTCGCGTAAGCGACCAACGCCGGCAGAAATGCCGGTTCACGGGTGTGTCCCGTAGCCCCCGGTTCGCCGGGGGTTTTTTATTTCCGCCAGTGTCAGGCCGCGGCCTTGCAGCCGGCCATCTCCTGATAGTCCGGATAGTAACGGGCGGTCATGCATCCGACATAGCGGCGCAGATTCTCGTGCCGCCCCGCCGCTTCGCGCACCGCGGAACGAAAGTGCGGACAGAGCGTGCCGGCGGCGAATGCGAACATGGTCGCATCGACCCCGGTGGGCGCCGCCCCCATGAAGAACGGCTTGTCGCCCAGGTAGTCCGCGATCGCGTCGACCGAGCGGCAGCCGAGCGCATCGATCTCTTCGCGCGAATGGCGGCCGACGCCTTGCGCGATCAGGTAGCCGCGTACTTTCCGCCGCACCATCGCGCGCACGAAGGGCCGCACGGGTGCGGGCACGGCATCGAAGAACCTGCGCGGTCCTCGGTTGAAGTTGTCATCGTCCATCCAACGCGCGTCCACGATCACCCAATAGAGATTGTCTTCCGTCATTTTTTCGAATGCCCAGGCCACCGCCTTCTGCTCGGGCGAGAGCCCGCGATCGAAATCGATCCCATGCCTGCTCTCGAGATGGCGCCGGATGAACGTCGAGTCGGCGACGATCTCGCCCTCGTCGTCGATGTAGGGCAGCTTGCCTTTGGGCGCCTTGCCGAATCCGGTGGAATCGGTGCGGTAGGGCAGGCCGGACATCTTCAACAGCATTTCGGCCTTCATGACGAAGGGGCTGGAATCGGGAAGGCCGAGGTGGGGACCGAAGGTAAAGAGCGTGATCATGGGGACCTCCTGGCGAACCAAGTGGCGGACCAAACTTCGCGTGACGCGATCAGTCGGCCGAGGGCGCGATGAGGGATCGATCGGGGAAGGCGGCACCGTCGATCAGGCAGCGGCCGTCGACGATACGCACGCGTCCTTCCGCGACAAGCCTCAACGCCAGCGGATAGATCTTGTGCTCGACCGCTAGCGCGCGGGCGGCGAGCATGTCGGCGGTATCATCGTCGTGCACGCTCACGGCGCCCTGGGCGACGATGGGGCCGGAGTCCATCTCCGGGATGACGAAGTGGACCGTCGCGCCGTGGATTTTCACCCCGGCGGCGAGCGCGCGTTCGTGCGTGTCGAGTCCCTTGAATGCCGGCAAGAGCGCCGGGTGGATGTTGAGCATGCGCTCCTGCCAGCGCCCCACGAACGATGGCGTGAGCAGGCGCATGAATCCGGCAAGGCAGACGATGTCGATGCGATGCGTCTCGAGCGTGCTTTGCAGCGCGCGTTCGAAGGCCTCTCGATCGGCGAATTGCCGATGCTCGACGAGCGCGGTGGCGAGCCCGGCCGCGCGCGCCGTCGCCAGCCCTTTGGCGTCGGCTTGATTGGACACGATGAGCGAGATCTCGGCCGGGTAGGCGGGGCCCTGCGCGGCCGCCAGCAGCGCCGCCATGTTGGAGCCGCGCCCGGAGATGAGGATGGCCACCCGTTTGCGGACCATGCCGCTCATCGAAGGCCGAGCTCGCCCGCGTAGGAGACCGTCGCATCGCCCGTCACTTCGCCGAGGCGCACCACGGCCTCGCCGTTGCGCGTAAGCGCCGCGGCGACTGCGTCCGCCTTCGCGGGTTCGACCACCGCGACCATGCCGATGCCGCAATTGAACGTGCGCAGCATCTCGTTCTGTGCGATCGCGCCCACTGCGGCGAGCCATTTGAAGACGGGCAGGACCGGAACGCGCGCGAGATCGAGCCGCGCCCCAAGACCTTTCGGCAGCACGCGCGGGATATTGTCGGGAAATCCGCCGCCCGTGATGTGGGCGAGCGCCTTCACGGCGCCGGTCTCGCGGATCGCGCCGAGGAACGATCGCACATAGATGCGCGTCGGCGTGAGCAGCGCCTCGCCGAGCTTGCGCCCCCGATCAAATGGCGCCGGCGCACTCCAGGGCAGCCCGCTTTTTTCCACGACCTTGCGGACGAGCGAGTAGCCGTTCGAATGGACGCCCGAGGACGCGATGCCGAGCAGCGTGTCGCCGGCCGCGATGTCGGCGCGCGGCAGCAGCGCGCCGCGCTCCGCGGCGCCGACCGCAAAGCCGGCGAGATCGTAGTCGCCCGCATGGTAGAGGCCCGGCATCTCCGCTGTCTCGCCGCCGATGAGCGCGCAATTCGCCTGCCGGCAGCCATCCGCGACGCCCGCGACGATCTTCGCGCCGATCTCCGCATCGAGCTTGCCGCACGCGAAATAGTCGAGAAAGAACAGCGGCTCCGCGCCCTGCACCACGAGGTCGTTGACCGACATGGCGACCAGATCGATGCCGATGGTGCCGTGCTGGCCGGTCTCGATCGCGATCTTGACCTTGGTGCCGACCCCGTCGGTCGCGGCGACCAGGACCGGATCCTTGAAGCCGGCGCGCTTGAGGTCAAAGAGCCCGCCAAAGCCGCCGATCTCGGCGTCCGCGCCCGCCCGCGCGGTCGCGCGCACCAGCGGCTTGATCAGATCGACCATGCGGTTGCCGGCATCGATATCGACGCCCGCCTGCGCATAAGCCGCGTGCAATGCCTCGCCCGTGCTAAGAGCGGTCGCATCTTGGCAACCGCGCGGGGCGCGATAAAGTGTAAGCGGTGGCGCAGCACGCATCCCGATTTGGTCGCATTTTCAATGGCAAAGCCAGGGTATCTCCGGATCGGGTCCGGGAGGGGTTGATGCCAGGCAATGCTTCCGATCCTGCGCGGCCGAGCCGGGGCGAACACTTGAACCTGCCGAACCTCATTACGCTTGCCCGCATCTGCATGGTGCCCGTGGTGGTCTGGGCGATCACCGTGGGCGAGATGCAGATCGCGTTCCTGATCTTTCTCGCCGCCGGCGTGAGCGACGCGATCGATGGATTCCTCGCCAAGCGCCTCAACATGGCGAGCGAGCTCGGCGCGCATCTCGACCCGCTCGCCGACAAGACCCTGATCGTCTCGATCTATGTGGCCCTCGGCATCACGGATGCGATTCCGCGCTGGATCGTCATCCTGGTCGTGTCGCGCGATTTCCTGATCGTCGGCGGCGTGATGCTCGCCTGGTTCCTCGGCCAGCCGATCAGGGTCAAGCCCCTGCTGGTCTCCAAGCTCAACACCGTGGCGCAGATCGTGTTCGCCTCCCTGGTGCTGGCCTCGCTCGCGTTCGGCTTCGATGCGGGCATGTGGCAGATTTTGACGATGTGGATCGTTGCGGCATTGACGCTGATCTCGGTCGGTTTCTACATGCGCGAATGGGTGCGCCACATGAACGGGGGAGAGATCGGCATCTGAGCGGCCGGTCTGCGGGCGGATGCTGGTAAAGCGGCAGGTCGCGTTCTGGGCGGCGGCGCTCGCAGGCTTCATTGCGGCGCTCTGGCTGCTGCGCGATATCCTGCTGCCGTTCGTCGCCGGCCTCGTGCTCGCCTATCTGCTCGCTCCGGTGACCGACCGGCTCGAGCGGCTCGGCCTCAAACGGGTTCTTGCGGCCCTTCTCATCATCGGCACCTTCATCGTGGTGCTCGTCGTCCTTGTCATCCTGCTGGCTCCCATCCTGATCGGCCAGTTGGGCGGGCTGGCGGAGAACCTGCCGGGCTATGTCTCGCGCCTGCAATCGCTGATCACCGATCCCAACCGGCCGTGGCTGCGCAAGCTGCTGGGCGCGACATTCGACGATGCGATGATCGGCGACCTCGTCAAACAGGCGACCGGCGGCCTTGCGGCCTTCGTGCGCTCGCTGTGGTCGGGCGGACAGGCACTGCTGTCGGTGTTCTCGCTGCTGGTGATCACGCCGGTGGTCGCATTTTACCTGATGTGCGACTGGCCACGCATGATCGATCGCATCGATGGCTGGCTGCCGCGCGCGCAGGCGCCGACCATTCGCGCGCTCGCAGCCGAGATCGACGCGGCGATCGCGGGCTATATCCGCGGGCAGAGCGGCATCTGCCTCATTCTCGGATCGCTTTATGCGGTCGCGTTGTCGATCCTCGGGCTGCGCTTCGGGTTGCTGATCGGCGTGCTGACCGGGATCGTGAGCTTCGTGCCCTATGTGGGCTCGTTCACCGGCTTCGTGGTCGCAGTCGGCATAGCGATCGCGCAGTTCTGGCCCGATTGGGTTCCGATCGCTGCCGTAATCGGCATCTTCGTCGTAGGGCAGTTTCTCGAAGGCTATGTGCTGTCGCCCTATCTGGTCGGGCGTGTGGTCGGCCTGCATCCGGTCTGGCTCATGTTCGCGCTGGTCGCGTTCGGCTATCTGTTCGGTTTCGTCGGGCTGCTGCTCGCCGTTCCGCTGGCCGCCGCGACCGGCGTGCTCGCGCGCTTCGCGCTGCGGCAATACCTGGCGAGCCCGCTCTATACCGGCGAGCAGCCGGGGTGAGCGCGATCCGCCCAGGTCCGCGCCAGCTCGCGCTCGCGCTCGACTTCGTCGACAGTTTTGCGCGCGAGGATTTTCTCTCGGGCCCGCCGAACGCAGCGGCGCTCGCGCTGATCGAACGCTGGCCCGACTGGCCGGCCCCGACCGTCGCCCTCGTTGGTCCCGAGGGCTCGGGCAAGAGCCATCTTGCCGCCATCTGGGCGCGCGCGGCCGGAGCGCGCACGATCGCGGCGCATGCCATCGAGCCCGCGGGCGTGCCGACGGCATTGGCGACGGGCGCGCTGGTGGTCGAGGATCTGCATGACGGCGCCTGCGAGGAGCGCGCGCTTTTCCACCTCCTCAACCTCGCGCGCGAGGAGGGGGCCTTTGTGCTGGTCACTGCCCGGAGCGCGCCGGGCGGCTGGACCGTGGGCTTGCGCGACCTCGCCTCGCGGCTGCGGGCGGTGCCGACGGTGGCGCTCGCGCCGCCGGACGACGCCCTTCTGCGCGCCGTCCTCGTCAAGCAGTTCGCCGACCGCCAGGTCGGCGTCGACGAGGGCCTCATTGGATACCTCGCGTCCCGCATCGAGCGCTCGTTCGCGGCCGCGCGTGCGGCGGTCGCGACGCTCGATCGCGAGGCGCTGCGCCAGAAGCGGCCGGTCAGCCGTGCGCTCGCCGCGGAACTGTTTCGCGAACGGGACGCTTAGGGTCCGAACCCCGCCGGGGTGAAACCGCAACTCGGGGGATGGCCGGAAACCCGGCGTTGTCCTATTTGTGTCATAGGACATTCATGAAGGGTCGCAAGAATACCTGCGACGCCGGATAGATTCATGGTCGACCGCGCCCAAGCCATTGTAGTTCCAATTGAATCTCGAACGGATAAACGGCCCGACGCCTCCGCGGAGAAGGGTCCGGCCGGCCTTTCCGGCACCCCGATCCCCGAGATCGCCGACCGCTTCATCAACCGGGAGCTGTCGTGGCTGCACTTCAACCGGCGCGTACTGGAGGAGGCCGAGAACCCCTCCCATCCGTTGCTCGAGAAGGTGCGCTTCCTCTCGATCTCGGCCAACAGCGCGCATCACCGAGGCGGTGTCGAGCCTCGCGAGCGATCAGCAGGCGCGCTGGCGCGAGCTGCGCCAGGAGCTCGCCGCGCAGACAATCGTGCTGGTCGACGGCGACACGCTCAAGAAGCCGGATCGGGCCTGGCTCGAGGACTACTTCCTTCGTCACATCTTCCCGGTGCTGACGCCGCTCGCGATCGATCCCGCCCACCCGTTCCCGTTCATTCCGAACTTCGCTTTTTCCATCGCGCTGCACCTCGCGCGGCAGAGCGACGGAAAGATCATGAACGCGCTCATCCGCGTGCCGCAGAAGATCGAGCGCTTCATCCGCCTGCCCTCGACCGGCGAGGACGGCGTGGTGCGGCTGATCACGCTCGAGCAGGCGACCGGCCTGTTCATCTCGCGGCTGTTTCCGCGCTACACCGTGAAAGGGCAGGGCGCGTTCCGGCTGCTGCGCGACTCCGAGGTTGAAATCGAGGAAGAGGCCGAGGATCTCGTCCGCCAGTTCGAGCGCGTGCTCAAGCGCCGCCGCCGCGGATCGGTGATCCGCCTCGAAATGGACGCGGCGATGCCCGCCGAACTGCGGCGCTTCGTGCAGCGCGCGCTTGCGGTGAGCGACGACGAAGTGTTCCTGATCGACGGCATGCTGGCAATGAGCGAGCTCAACCAGCTCATGGCGATCGACCGGCCGGATCTCGAATTCGTGCCCTACAACCCGCGTTTCCCCGAGCGCATCCGCGACCATGCCGGCGATTGCTTCGCAGCGATCCGGCAGAAGGACCTCATCGTCCATCATCCGTACGAATCCTTCGACGCGGTGGTGCAGTTCCTGCAACAGGCCGCGCGCGATCCGGACGTCATCGCGATCAAGCAGACGCTCTACCGCACATCGAGCGACAGCCCGATCGTGCGCACGCTGGTGGAAGCCGCCGAAGCCGGCAAATCGGTCACCGCGGTGGTCGAGCTCAAGGCGCGCTTCGACGAGGAGGCCAATATCCGCTGGGCGCGCGACCTCGAACGCGCCGGCGCGCAGGTGGTTTACGGCTTCATCGAACTCAAGACGCACGCCAAGCTGTCGCTGGTGGTGCGCCGCGAGGGCGGCTCGCCGCTCTCCTACGTCCATGTCGGCACCGGCAATTACCACCCGGTCACCGCGCGCATCTACACCGATCTGTCGTTCTTTACCGCCGATCCGGCGGTAGCGCGCGACGTCGCCCGCATCTTCAATTACATCACCGGGTACGCGGAGCCGGCCGAACTCGACCGCATGGCGGTCTCGCCGCTCAATCTCAAGACGCGCATCCTCGA
>WNFD01029128.1_pt1 | contig 10094 bp, 10 predicted proteins | sample 5400491 | NCBI WGS metagenome assembly WNFD01 (sample SAMN13153343, study PRJNA577476) | soil metagenome | isolation source: 120 cm saprolite under Douglas fir tree site 2 hole 2 replicate 2 | place: USA:California | collected 2015-04-18
AGGGTTTTGACCTGGCGGGTGATGTTGACTCGTGCCATAGCGTCCACCTCTGGCGAACTGGACGCTATAATGGACGCTAAGCGGGTGGAAGTCAAGTTAAGACTAACAAAACAAAAGAATTATGGCGGACGGGCCTGTAAGCCGGATTCTGTGCGGCGTGAACGTCTGCATGCCGCGGCGATCATTCCTCTAGGTCGCGCCTCGCGGCGCGACTCCAGCAGCCTACCCGAGGGTTGTCCTCTGCGACAGCTTTCGCTATCGCCGAGGGAGCGCGCCCGCTTTCGCGAACGCTCTCATCGAGCCGGGCCGGCTCTCCCCTCCTATTTGGCCTTGCACCACGCGGGGTTTTCCATGCTCCCGATATTGCTACCGGGACGGTGGGCTCTTACCCCACCTTTTCACCCTTGCCAAACGAACCAGCTTTGCCCGGGCGGTAAGCCCGGAACTTTTCGAAGACGTCTCGCAGGTTTCCCTGCGCGATGCCACCGTGCTGCTCCGCCGGCGGTATATTCTCTGTGGCACTTTCCGTAACTGAGCCGCACCGCGTCGAGCTAAGCTCGACGCCACCCGCCGAAGCGTGTAACTCCGCTTTGCAGCGGAGCCTGCGTGGCCGTCCCCTGGCGTTACCAGGCGCGTTGCCCTTGTTCGTCACCGGCTCTTGCGAGCCTACGACGACGGTGTCCGGACTTTCCTCCCGTCCCGATTGCTCGGGACCAGCGATCACCCGGCCCGTCCGCCAATTTCATTATAGCTCGAATCCTCCTGGGGATAAGTGGCGAGTGACGAGTTGCGAGTGGCGAGCATGAGCCAGGAGGGAAGAGTGACCCTTCGAAGTCCCACGGTTGAGTCGCTAGTTAACAATAACACCCCCCCTCCCTATGTTTCTCACAAGTGTTGATTCTAAAGGAAGTTAAAGTTGTTTGTTTTGATACACTTTTGCAAGTGTTGATTCTAAAGGTAGTTATGGGGGCGGTCGCAGCTGGCGAGAGAGACGAGGAGAGTGCTGAGTGGCGAGAGAAAATCGAGGGAAAGGATAACGCCGAGACGCAGAGAACACAGAGTTGGCGCAGAGACCGAGAGGAACGGAGTATGCCACCCCGGCATTTTGCGAAAAGAGGCTGCAAGCTGTTGAAAACAAAGGATAGCGATCCGAAAAAGAGGGGCAAGAGAGTTCAAGAGGCGGTAAGTTATTGAAAGATAGAGGATTAGAGGAGAAGTGAACGAACGGGTCAGCGAGGTTTGTTCGAGATAACACACGCAAACATATTACAGATCTGGACGTTTGTCAATAGTAAACTTAAGTGCATAGTAAACTTAAGTGCAATGTTTTGAATGGCGTGGAACGAAAGCCACATGTAAGCTGTTACTCGGGGGACCCGGGCGGGTGGTGAAAAAAAATCGCCGGAGATGATAACGCCGAGACGCAGAGAGCCCGGAGTTGACGCAGAGCGGGAGACGCGGAAGGAATATTCAACGGAAGCATTAGAAGAAAGGTCGGAAGCGAAGACGGGGTAACAAGTTGCGCCGGGAATATGCGACAAAGCACGAAGGAATGCGGCCCCCAAAGTCCTGTTTTGCCACCCGCCTTGCCGATCGCTAACTCGTTCCAAGGACGGGGGATAACTCTTGATATATAACATTGGTGGTGGTAGGCTTCTTGGCGCAGACGTTGTTGGTATTACTTCAAGCACTCCCTGAGAAGCTGTCTCTCGGTAGTTTTGAGGGAGGGCACATGCCCGGTCTCCCGATGAAGAGGGACCCTTCCGCTCTTTGCTACGAGCATCACGTTGCGATGAGGTTTGGTCAGGTTGTCCTGCAAACCACCGGCAAGCGGACACAGATACTTGCCTATACCTGTACGGAGCCCGATTGCTTGGTCCACTACGATGCTTCGCGCGGATACTTCATCGCCGACCAGAACGGAAATGGAAATAAGCTAGAGATGACACCCAACGTCCGTTGTCCATATGATGGGGCGTCCATGTATCTAGCTGAGGTTTTGCCGGAACATAAGAGTTTCCGTCTCTGGAAATGTCCGCAGTGCAACATCAACCATAGTAACAGTGGCAATCTGTAGTTTCGCGGGGGCCATTTGCCCTTCCTCACTATTTCAACGCACAATGACCAACGGAATTGGGCTGACCTTAACACGGTGGCTGGTAGCTGGATCGATATTTCAGATGGGCCGCCAAACCTAACATCCGCCCGCGTTTACCACAGCATCTGCCAGCGCTGCACCTGCCACGCTAGCTCGAGCCCGAGGGCGAACTTGCCACTTTCCACGCGCTCGCAGTAAACGATCCTTCCTTGAGACCGAATGCCATTCTGGGGAAAAGTAAGCAGCACGCGAGTTCCAGGTTGCCAGTGCTGCACTGTGGTGACGCGTACGCCTCGAGGACTCACGTTCTCAGTGAACGTCATTTCCTTTGGCACAGATTCGTCTGCGCGCGAAAGCTCTGCGGCCAATCTCTTCGGGATACGCCTTTCGGATCGACCATCGGATCGACGGGTTGGAACGGGCGTGCCCATGAACCCTGGAGACCTCCCGGAACAGTTAGGATGCCCCAAGTGCCGGCGTGAAGCACTTGTTCGGGTTCCGTGATTGGCCTCCTGTAAGTAAGGCGATGTTCCTAGACAAACGAGTGAAATCTAAGAAGGATCTTTCCCAGGTTTTGAAGGAACTGAACATCAGTCGGCAGGAGGCGGCTCGTTATCTTGTCCCATACCGCCTCACCAAAGCTGCCAAACGAACCTTCAAGAAAGTTAACGCCGAGGACTTTTGGTCTCTGGCTGAATCGTTTGGCCGAAAAAACATAAAGGCCTACATCGAATTGGATGTCGATCGAAAGACAATGGTGGTGAAGTGGTTCGACCCAGTGAAGCTTCGCTACCTAGCGAAGTTTCTTTACGGCAAGAGACGACGTGTCACGGACACGAGGCAGCTTTCTTCGCTGGGCAGGGTGCTCGGCTCTCCCGAAGCAGCAAAAAAACTCGAGAACGGCGCCACCCTTGATGAAGCTTCCCTATTCATCGAATCGAAACAGCAGACTCTCGGGCAACTCTTAAGACAGCTCGAGAAACTGTTCGCGAAGATCAAAATGCTGTCGCCCCAGAAAGAAGATGCGAAGAAAATTGCCAACGTTGTAGACGAATTTGGCAGAAAGATAAGACCCTGATTGCTTATGGGAAGCAACCCAGCCTTCGATCTGTTTGAAGAAATTTGCGGGGAACTCAGCGGCCAGCAAGTTTCTGTGTTGATCGATGACGATTTTTCGCCGGTTACGCTAGAGAGTGTTAGACGTGCCTTCAAAGAGCCAGTTACGAATGTCGCTGTCGAAAAGGCTTTGGCCTATCTGCGAAAGCATTTCGGGGCGCGTGGTTCCGAACTCCCTTTTAACTATGACCTCAAAACGGGTCGCGTAACGGCCCTCAATTCTACTTACATAGATTTCGTTTCTGAAGCTCAAGCAAGACGAAGCGTCCCGAAAAAGGCGCGAGGCTTCGAAGAGGAGACGTCTAAGCAATTGGCCTCGAGGCTTACGGGTATCGTCCGCAGAGTGGGTTCTCCGAGGAAAAAATACAAGAAACGCCATCAGTTCGCTTCGTATCTCGAGAAGGAGTTTAGCTTCGAGAGTCGCGTTCTGGTAGGAAACGACAAGGATGGAGGCTTCGACATCCTTTGGTTTCCGCCGTTGGGCGCATTTCCTTTTCGTGCGATGGTCTCAATCCAGTGCAAGAACTCCCTCTACAATCGAGACGCGGGTTTCACGTCGGTTGGAAGAGCAAAGCAGAGTTTGAAGCGCCACTCCCACGCTAAGGCCGAAGAAGCTCATCTGCATTGTGTGCTCTACAATGACTACATCGATGAAAAAACGATGGAGCACGCGCGCGACGCCGGATTCATTCCGTTGGGTATTAGTGACGTTGCGCCACTTTTGCCGCCCGGTATGGATTTCGCCGTGATCTGAGCATTCGTTTGGTTCGGACCGAATTGATGGGGCTCCCGCCGTTCAAGAAACCTGCTAGAATCCGAAGCCGCAACATGCGAGCAATCCGGTCCGTAGGCAACAAGTCTACCGACGTGCTCATGGCCTCCCTGTTTAGGAGTGAGAAAATACGGGGATGGCGGCGTCATTTGCACGACATCCCCGGCAGGCCGGATTTCGTATTTTTGAAGCAACGGGTGGCGATTTTTGTCGAGGGTTGCTTCTTCCATGGACACGAAGGCTGCGGCCACGTTCCGAGAACGAACACGGCGTATTGGAGCGCCAAGATCGATAGTAACAAGAGGCGCGACCGGACAGTATCCCGGATGTTAAGAAAGTCTGGGTATAACGTAGTTCGCATCTGGGAGTGTCAGCTCCGAAAGAGCCCGAGTAGATGCATCAAGCGTGTTCTCGATCGGCTCTAAACGGTTGGACTCGAGCGGACAGACCGCCTCGAACTCGCAGCATGGCTAAAGCCAGTCGCCGGGCTGGCTTGTTCCGCAGCGCCTGAAGGTGTCGCTCCCCTGACTAAAAGTCAGGGGCTTCCGCCATTCGTCGAGCCCAGAACAAAAAGGCTTTCTTCAGGGGCTCTGCTGCGGCGAGTAAATATCTCCTTCGGCGAGCAAGGTGAAGCCCGTTTTGTTTTGCGCTGGTTCGTGGCGGCCCTTCGAGGCTCAGGATGAACTGAAGCCGCCACCTCCTAAAGAGAAGGCAAAGGCGCCCGCGACGGTCCGCGGCCGCTACGCTTGCTTGCGAGCGATGATGCATGCCGCGTAAGGGCACGGCGACGGATTTCGGCGATGAAGCGAAAAGCAGGTCCCTCGCGAAGCTCGGGATGACAATTTTGGGGGCGCGCCGTGGGCACGGAAGGCGGCGCGGTGCTGGTTGCCACTCGCCAATGGTTGTTCGCCGCTTATCGGTCCTCTGCCCAAAATTGTTCTAGAATCTGCCGGCCTAATGTTTTTTCGCCAGGCTGAAGGACATCCGCGGGGTCCGGCTGAAGGACATCCGCGGGGTCCACGGCGATATTAAGTTCGCGGAGAAAATCTGCATCGTCTGGCGTCAACATTTTATACCAAAGGGGTTCGCGTTGCGGAAGACCAGTCCACTCGGGACGATCTTTGGTGAGGTCCAAGTAGGTGGGGCTATGCTCTCCAAAGAACCACATAGCAACTGTGGAAACGGTCTTGAGAGCGTTCTTAGGCTTCATAAAGTTCCGGCGTCCGCACGAATCTTACTTCACACAATGAACGAAATCCGTTTTGGTTGCGACAATTTTTCTTCAGATGCACACATTTGATAACCGACGGGATATGACACGCGGACCTGGGTAGGATCCTCAGTGTGTCTGTGTCAGATCCCGAACACCATGGCTAAAGCCAGTCGCCGGGCTGGCTTGTTCCGCGGCGCCTGAAGGCGCCGCTCCCCTGACTGAAGTTCAGGGGCTTCCACCATTCGTCGAGCCCCAAAAACGAGGAGGGTTTCTTTCAGGGGCTAAAGCCCAATCTGGTTTGCGCGTGTGCGTGGCGGCTGAAGCAGCCACCTCCTAAGGAGTAAGGCAAAGGCGCCCGCGACGGTCCGCGGCCGCTACACTGACAAGGCGGGATGGCGAGATGAACTCGCCGCTACCGGGGGCGCGCTCGCGTTGCTCGCTAGCTGGGTCCTTCGAGGCTCAGGATAAACTGAAGCCCAGCCGCTACACTGAGCGTAGGAGCTTTTCGAATTCACCTTCGGTGAGGACCGGGATACTTAGCTCTTTGGCTTTGTCGTACTTGGAGCCGGGGTCGGTGCCCACTACTACGTAATCGGTCTTCTTGCTTACTGAGCTGGAGACTTTGGCGCCGTGTTGCATTACCAATTGGCCGGCTTCTTCTCGGGAGCGGTTGGCCAGGGCGCCGGTGAACACGAAGGACTTGCCGGCGAATTTCTGGCTTTTCACTACGCGCTTTTCCGCGGTGGGCCGCACGCCGGCTTTGTCCAGCTTCTTGATGATTTTCCGGTTTGCGGATTCGGAGAAAAATTCCGCGATGGCGGCCGCTACTTTGGGTCCGACTTCGGTCACCTCGAAGAGCTGCTCCTCCTTCGCTTGCGCCAACTCATCCAGGGAAGAAAAATGTTCCGCCAGAAGCTGCCCGGTGCGCTCGCCGACCATGCGGATGCCAAGCGCGTAGATGAGCCGCGCGAGCGTGTGCTTCTTGCTGGCCGCGATCTGCTCGAGCAAATTCTGCGCGGATTTTTCCCCCATGCGCTCGAGTTCCGCGACCGTGTCCAGCTTCAGCGTGTAAAGGTCCGCAACATCTTTCACCATGCCTTTGTCCACAAGCTGGTCGACGATCTTGTCGCCCAGGCCATTGATGTCCATGGCGTGCCGGCTCGCGAAGTGCAACAGCGATTCTTTGCGTTTCGCCGGGCAAGCCGCATTGACGCAGCGATAGGCGACTTCGCCTTCGGCGCGGTGAATCGCGCTGCCGCACTCCGGGCAATTCTTTGGCATGCGAAAGGGCTTGCGGTTCGCGCCTTCTTTCGTCACCTTCAGAACGTGGGGGATCACTTCGCCGGCGCGCTCGATCAGCACCGTATCGCCGATTTGCAAACCCAGCCGCTCGATCTCGTCCATGTTGTGCAGCGTGGAACGGCTGACAGTGACGCCTCCGACCTGCACCGGCTCGAGCACGGCCACCGGCGTCAGCGTGCCGGTGCGGCCCACCTGCACGCGAATGTCGTTCACCACCGTGGTCTCTTGCCGCGCCGGATACTTGTAGGCAATCGCCCAGCGCGGGGCCTTCGCGGTGAAGCCCAATTCGCGCTGAATACCCAGTGAATTTACCTTAATCACCACGCCATCGATCTCGTAAGGCAGCTTCTCCCGCTTCGGCTCCCACGCATCGCAATACTTGACAACCTCCTCGATACCATCGCAAAGCTTCCAATCCTCCGAAGCGCGGAAGCGCAATTGCTTCAGCGCTTCCAGGGACTCCGAGTGCTTCGCGAAAGGAACCTCGCCATCCACCAGCAGGTAATACGCAAAAAATTCCAGACGCCGCCGCGCGGTAATCGAAGGATCAAGCACGCGCACCGAGCCCGCCGCGGCATTTCGTGGATTCACGAAAATCTTCCCGCCGCTCTCCTCCTGCTGGCGGTTCATGGCGTCAAACGCCTTGCGCGTCATCAAGACTTCGCCGCGCACTTCGAACGAGGGCGGCAGCTTCAATTTCTTCAGCGCACTCGGCTCAACACGCAGCGGAATCGAGCGAATCGTCTTCACGTTCGGCGTGACGTCTTCGCCGGTCCGCCCGTCGCCTCGCGTGACGCCGCGCGCCAGACCGCCGTTGACGTACTGCAGCGAAATGCTCAGCCCATCGAACTTGTGCTCCGCAATGTATTCAATTTTTTCCCGGCCGCTGCCCTGCCGAACGCGCCGGTCGAAATCGAGCAGTTGATCGTAAGAAAACGCATTGTCCAGGCTCAGCATCGGCCGCGCATGCTGCACGGTCTGGAATCCCTCGCGCGGCGTTCCGCCCACGCGCACGCTGGGAGAATCCGGCGTGATCAGTTCTGGATGAGTCGCTTCCAATTCGTCGAGCCGCTTCATCAACCGGTCGTACGCGGCATCCGAAATCTCCGGCTGGTCCAAAACGTAGTACAAATATTCGTGATGGCGCAGCTTGTCGCGCAGCTCTTCGATCTCGTGTTTAGCGACTACGGCCTTGGCCATAGAACCCTCGGAAGAACGTTCATCGGAATGCGCATCATATTATATAGAATGGAGTTTTCACTTCGCGGCTAGAGATTGCCCCGGAAAGGGCCGATGCACGCAAACCTTCGGAACGCTTTGCTGATTCACAATCCCAACGCCGGCAATGGCGGCCGGCGTCGGCGGCGCATGCTCGACGAAGCGCGCCGCATTCTCTCACTCGGCGGCATTGAGGCCGATCTTCAGGAAACGCGCGCGCCCGGCGAAGCCACAGCGATGGCTCAACGAGCCGGCTCTGAGGGGCGCCAACTGGTGATCGCCTGCGGCGGCGATGGCACGCTAAACGAAATCGTCAACGGCCTTGCTGTTCCACAAAATGGGCATCGCGTGCCCCTGGCTTTGTTGCCGGGGGGCACCGCAAACGTACTCGCAAAAGAGATCGGCTTGCCCTGGGATATCCCAGCCGCCGCGCACAAATTAGTCCACGGCGAGGTAAAGGAAATCGCGCTGGGCCTCGCCACTCCGCTCCGAGAACCGTCGAAGGCCCTCTATTTCCTGAGCGTCGCCGGCGCCGGTCCCGACGGCATGATCGTCTACTCCATCGATCTAGATATGAAAGCGCGTCTTGGCATCCTCGCCTACTGGTGGCAAGGCGCCCGCGAAGTCTTCCGCTACACATTCCCGCACTTCCGCGTCGTCACCGGCAACGAAAAGCTGAACGTCTCGCTCGTGGTTGTTGGCAGGACCAAGCATTACGGCGGCCCATTCCGCATCACCGACGAAGCCGACCTCTTCGCCGACCAATTCGAATTCATGGGCCTGACCACGCAGAGCGGCTTCCGCTATTTGAGCTATTTGCCCACGCTGTGGGCCGGCAAGCTGCGCGGCACGGAAGGCGTGCACTATTGGAAAGCCAAGAGCATCGTGTGCGAGGCGCTCGACGCCAATCCCGTTTACGCCCAGGTTGATGGCGAGCCGCTCGGGCGCCTCCCGGTCGAATTCAAAATCGTTCCGCGCGCGCTGAAGCTTTTGGTCCCAACAGACTCTTCCGTCGCGAAACTCCCAGCACAATCCAAGAATTAAAATGGATGTCCTCACACACGGGTTGGCGTCTTACTCCGTCACCCGCGCCGCGTTCCCAAGAGCATCGCGTGCCACGCTGCTCGTCGCGGTCCTCGCCGGCGCCGGCGCCGACCTCGACCAGCTCAGCGTGTATGTGGGTCCATCCGCGTTCCTCGCGTGGCATCGCACCGCTACCCACTCCATTGTAGGAACGCTAGTGATCGTCGCCGCTTTCCTGGTTGTGGCGTCACTCACCACGCGGAATAAGCCAAAGGCAGACGCAATTCGCACTGTTTTTCTCGCCTTGCTCGCTGCTTGCTCGCTCCACGTCGCGATGGACCTGACGCAAAACGAAAGCGTCCAACTCCTCTGGCCTTTTCGCGCGCAGCGATATTCGGCGGACTTGGCCGCTCACTTCGATCTCTGGATTCTGCTGATTCTTCTAGCCGGCGCGCTTCTGCCGCAACTTCTTGCGCTCGTCACGGAAGAAATCGGCGCAAAATCCAAGGCGCCGCGCGAGCGAATCGGAGCAATCCTCGCTTTGCTGGCAGTTTTTATCTATATCGGTGCGCGATTCGTTTTGCACGGGAACGCCGTGGCGATGATGGAAGCCCGCACCTACCGGGGAGAGTTGCCGCGCCGCGTCGCAGCGTTCGCCGAATCCGACTCGCCTTTTCACTGGGGAGGCATCGTGGAAACAGAGCGCGCGTTCCACGACTTGGAACTAAACCTGGCGCCCGGTTCCTCGTTCAACCCCGATGCCGCGGTGGTTTACTACAAGCCGGAATCCTCGGCCCCGCTCGACGCCGCGCGCACCACCGAATCCGTCCGCCGCTTCCTCGAAGCCGCAAAATTCGCGAAAGCCACGGTAGAAAAAACCAATACGGGCTACCGCGTCCAAATTCGCGACCTCGCCCGGCAACAAGAAGCGCGCTCCGGCCCGCGCGTGATCGCCATCGTTGATACCGACCCAAACGCCAAAGTATTAAGCGACGAACTCGACTGGGCTCAGAAAATGTAGCGCCTGCCCGCGAGCCGCGAAGGCTGGAGACCCTCTCCCTATTTTGGTTGCTGCCCCGTCCGATCCCTCAGCACAACCCGCGAGACCAAATAACTAGCCCCGACAACTACAATCACCAGCAGCGTCACTTCCAATTTGTGCGCTTTCAAATACGGCAAAGCATCCGCGCCATACCGCACCGCCAAATACCCCACGCCAAAATATCGAATGACCCGTGCCAGACCAATCGCCGAAGCGAAGCTCGCCAGCGGCACTTCGAACACTCCTGCAGCCAAGACAAAAAACTTGAACGGCGTCGGCGGCGGCAGCATCGCCGCCAGCAGCATCCCGC
>WNFD01032413.1_pt1 | contig 10094 bp, 10 predicted proteins | sample 5400491 | NCBI WGS metagenome assembly WNFD01 (sample SAMN13153343, study PRJNA577476) | soil metagenome | isolation source: 120 cm saprolite under Douglas fir tree site 2 hole 2 replicate 2 | place: USA:California | collected 2015-04-18
TCGCCTTCGCCGTCAGCTCCAGCATCGACTCCCGGGTCATCCTGGACGAGACCGGCGCCGAGAAGTTGCTGGGCCGGGGCGACATGCTCTACCTGCCGGTGGAAGCCAGCAAGGCGACTCGCTTGCAAGGCGTGTTCGTCTCCGAGCGGGAGATCAAGGGCATCGTCGACTTCTGGCGAGCCCAGGGGAAGCCGCAGTACCAGGAGGAGATCTTCAACGTGGAAGCCACCGTGTCCTGGGCGAAGGAGGGGACCAAGCGCGATCCTCTGTTCGGCAAGGGCGCCCGGGTGGTGGCCACCGAAGGCCGCGCCTCGGTGTCGCTCCTCCAGCGCAAGCTCAACGTGGGGTACACGCGAGCCGCCCGGATCGTGGACCAGCTGGCCGAACAGCGGGTGGTCGGCCCCTACGAAGGCAGCAAGTCGCGCGAGGTCCTGATGAACCTGCTCGAGGTGGACGATCTCGTGCGCGATCTCGACGATTCGTGACACGCAGCTGTCATGGACGCGGGGTACCATGGTCGGCGTGTTAATCGACACCCCCACCCTCCCCCTGAGGGGGAGGGAGAAGTCATGACGCAGGAGTATTCGTTCGACGTGGTATCCCAGTACGACCGGCAGGAGCTGGTGAACGCCGTGAACCAGGCCCAGCGGGAGGTGACCACCCGCTACGACTTCAAGGACGCCGGCGCCTCCATCGCGCTGGGCGACAGCGAACTGGTGCTGGACGGGCCGTCGGAGATGAAGCTCAAGGCCATGGTCGATGTGCTGCAGAGCAAGCTCGTCCGGCGCAACCTGTCACTCAAGATCCTGAAGATGGGTCCGGTCGAGCCGGCGGCCAAGGGAACGGTCCGGCAGCGGATCGAGCTCCAGGCCGGCATCACGGATGAGCTGGCCCGCACCCTGGTCAAACAGATCAAATCGGTCAGTCCCAAGGTCCAGCCCCGGATCCAGGGTGACGCAATTCGCGTCTCCAGCCGGGAGAAGGACCTGCTGCAGAAGGTCATCCAGTCATTGCGCGAGACCGACGCCCCGGTGCCGCTGCAGTTCATCAACTACCGGTGAGTGGTGCCCGTAGACCCCGAGATCTTCGCCCGAGCCGAGCAGGTGGGGGAGAGGCTCCGGCAGCGGGGGTGGTCGGTGGCGGTGGCCGAATCCTGTACCGGCGGCCTGCTGGGGGCGGCGCTGACCGACGTGCCGGGCAGCTCGCGCTACTTCCTGGGCGGGGTGATCGCTTACGCCGATCGGGTGAAGGTGGAGCAGCTGGCGGTGCCGCCCAGCGTGCTGCGCACCCAGGGCGCCGTGAGTGCGGAGACGGCGGCCGCCATGGCCAGCGGCGTTCGCCAGCTCCTGCGGGCCGACGTCGGGGTGTCGATTACCGGAGTGGCCGGGCCTGGCGCGGAGGAGGGCAAACCGGCTGGCCTGACCTTCATCGGGGTGGCTGCCCCGCAATCCGCTACGCAGCGCTACGACTGGACCGGCGACCGGTGGGCCAACCGCCGGCAGTCGGTGATCGCCGCCCTGGATCTCCTGGCCAGGGCCCTCGAGGGAAAGCCTTGACACTAATACAAATTTGTGGAATAGTGACGGGAGCCAGGCCCCGCCGCTGGACCGAAGGGGAAGAGTATGTCGGATAAAGAACGCGCCCTCATCGCCGCCCTGACCCAGATCGAACGGTCCTACGGGAAGGGGTCCATCATGCGGCTGGGGGAGGCCGCCGCCCAACGCAATGTGGACATCATCCCGACCGGATCGCTGACCCTGGACATGGCGCTGGGGGTGGGCGGCATTCCGCGCGGGCGTGTGGTGGAGATCTACGGGCCGGAGTCGTCCGGCAAGACCACCCTGGCGCTGCATGTCATCGCGGAAGCGCAAAAGAAGGGCGGCGTGGCGGCGTTCATCGATGCCGAGCACGCCCTGGACCCGGTGTACGCGGGGCGTATCGGGGTCAAGACCGAAGATCTCCTGATCTCCCAACCGGACACCGGCGAGCAGGCGCTGGAAATTGTCGACGTGCTGGTCCGCTCGGGTGCCGTAGACGTCATCGTGGTGGATTCGGTGGCGGCGCTGGTGCCCAAGGCCGAGATTGAAGGGGAGATGGGGGACAGCCACGTCGCGCTGCAGGCCCGGCTGATGTCGCAAGCACTGCGCAAGCTGACGGCCGGCATCTCCAAATCCAACACCTCGGTGATCTTCATCAACCAGTTGCGGGAGAAGGTGGGCATCATGTTCGGCAACCCCGAGGTGACGACCGGGGGTCGGGCGCTGAAGTTCTATGCCTCCATCCGGCTGGACATCCGGCGCATCGACTCCATCAAGAGTGGCCTGGACGTGATCGGCAGCCGGGTCAAGGTCAAGGTGGTCAAGAACAAGGTCGCGCCGCCATTCAAGGCCGCCGAGTTCGACATTCTCTACAACGAGGGGATCTCCTACTGGGGCAGCGTGCTCGACGCGGCCGTCGACGGCGCCCTGGTCGAGAAGAGTGGCTCCTGGTTCTCCAGCAACGGCCAGCGACTGGGGCAGGGTCGCGAGCAGACGGTCGCCTTCCTCAAGGCCAATCCCGCGGTGGGGGAGGAGCTGATCCAGAAACTCCGGGAGCGGGCGGAGAAGGCGGCCCTGGCGCCGGCGTTGGCGTAAGCGCACCCGTAAACCGATCACCCCAATGAGGCAGCGCCGGGTGCGGCCGCCGGTCGACCCCACCGATGCGGGGGCGGCCTGGGAGGCTGCCCTGGCACGCCTGGGCCGCCAGCCGCTGCCCCGGGCTCTGCTCGGGCAGCGGTTGCAGCAACTGGGCTATGCCCCGGAAACCGTCGAGGGGGTGCTGAGCCGGGCGGCCCGGTTGGGGTACCTGGATGACCAGGCGTACGCCGAGGCCCTGGCCCGCCGTCGGAGCCGGACGCGCGGCCAGTCGCTGATCGCCCGGGAGCTGCGGTCGAAGGGGATCCCCGAGGCCGACCTCAGCCGGGCGATGGCCCAGCTCGATCCCGCCGATGAGGAGGAGCGAGCGCTGGCGCTGGCCCAGAGCAGCCTGCGCCAGCGGCCGCCGGCGACCAGCGATGACCTGCGGCGCCGGGTGGGAGCGGTGCTCGGCCGGCGAGGCTTTCGCACCTCGACCATTGTCCGGGTAGCCACCCGCCTGCGGGCCGAGTGGGAACTCGTCGATCGGGAGCGCGGAGCCGAAGATGAACCGGACGACTGAGCGATTGGACGCTCCGTCGTCGCCAACCCCCCCGGTTTGACACTCCCTGTTACGTCGACTAGACTGGTCAAGATTTGTCGCGTTTGAACGACTAGTCCCCGCCGCGTCTTCACGCGGCGTGTGAACTTTCACAAGTCCATAGAAAGAGGTGTACCCATGTCCTATTTATGGCTCCTGCCCGGAGCCGTGGTCGGGATCGTGGTGGGCGCCCTCGTGGCCTATGTGTGGGTCTCCAGCCGGCATCGGCGAGACGAGACGGCCTCCATGGCTCAGCGCGAGAAGCTGCTGGCCGACGCCGAGACCCTCCGGAAGGAAACCGTCCTCGAGGCCAAAGAGGAAGCCCATCGCATCCGGACCGCTCTGGAGCAAGAAGTCCGCGACGGCCGTGCCGAACTCCAGCGTTCGGAACGGCGCCTGCAGCAGAAGGAAGAATCCGTCGATCGCAAGCTGGAGGAGCTCGAGCGACGCGACCAGGGCCTGGTGGCCCGGGAGCAGGAACTCGAGAAAGTCGAGGAGAACCTGAACGCCGCCATCGCGGCCCAGTTGAAGGAGTTGGAGCGCGTGTCGGGTCTGACCCGGGACGAAGCCCGCGTGCAGATCCTGGACGGGGTCGAGAAGGAGCTCACCCAGGAGGTCGCTCGGAAGATCCGTGACAACGAACAGGTGATCAAGGAGGAGAGTGACCGGCGCGCCCGGGACATCCTGGTCACCGCGATGCAGCGGATCGCGGCCGAGCAAACGGCCGAGACGTCGGTCTCGGTGGTGCCCATCCCCAGCGACGAAATGAAGGGCCGCATCATCGGTCGAGAGGGCCGCAACATCCGCGCCCTGGAACACGCGACCGGGGTCGACCTGATCATCGACGACACCCCGGAAGCCGTCATCCTCAGCGGCTTTGATCCCGTGCGGCGGGAGATTGCGCGGGTGGCCCTCAACCACCTGCTCATGGACGGCCGGATCCATCCGGCCCGGATTGAGGAAATGGTGACCAAGGCCCGGACCGACGTCCAGGCTCGCATCCGCGAAGAGGGCGAGCAGGCGATGTTCGAGACGGGCGTCACGGGACTCCACCCCGAACTGGTCAAGCTGCTGGGCAGCCTGGCCTTTCGCACCAGCTACGGCCAGAACGTGCTCACCCACAGCAAGGAGGTCTCCTTCCTCTGCGGGATGGTGGCCGCCGAGATCGGCGCCGATGTGGCGCTCAGCAAGGAGGCGGGCCTGCTGCACGACATCGGCAAGGCCGTCGATCACGAAGTCGAGGGGTCCCACGCCATGATCGGTGGAGAGCTCCTCCTCCGGTTGGGGAAGCCGGAGAAACTGGTGCACGCGGTCAAGGCCCATCACTACGACATCGAGCCGAATTCCGTGAAACCCTGACCACCTACATCAAACGGCTGGAGAAGCTGGAGGCCATCGCCAACTCCTTCGAAGGAGTGGAGAAGTCATTCGCCATCCAGGCCGGCCGGGAGATCCGGATCATCGTCAAGCCCGAGCAGATCGACGACGCGACCTCCCAGATCATCGCCCGCGATATCGCCAAGCGCATCGAGGATGAACTCAGTTACCCAGGGCAGATCAAAGTCACGGTCATCCGTGAGCCCCGGGTCATCGAATACGCCAAATAGGAAATCCCAGACGAAAAGGCGGTCCCGCTGGACCGCCTTTTCTTGTTGCCGGCGCCTCTGGCCGTAATCCGCGCCCAGCCCTCCGGGCTAGTGGGACGGGGTGGTGGGGGACGCCGGCGGCCCCTGGCCGTTGGGCTGTTGGCGGGCGGAGGCGATCGCCATCACCAGGGCTACGATCCATCCCACCACGGTCCAGCCAGCCAGCAGGTCGATCAGCGCCACCCAGACCGTCATGGTGGAGCGGCGGAGTCCGGCGATGATGGTGGGCAGGAAGTAGAGGACGATCAGCCCCGTCACGTTGACGAAGCCGGGACGGTAGGGCGCGTGTACCACGCCCGCCCGGAGGAGGTCTAACGCCAGGACCATAGGGGCTGTGACGCGGACCGATCCAGCCTCTTGCATCTTGGCTGCTACGATGCCCGGGTGATCGTGACCGTCCTCGCCATCGGCGACATCATCGGCCGGCCAGGCCGGGATGCGGTGGCCCGGGTGCTGCCCCAGCTGCGCCGCGAATACGGCATCGACCTGGTGATCGCCAACGGCGAAAATGCCGCGGGCGGGTTCGGGTTGACGCCCAAGATCGCGGACGACCTGTTCACCCTGGGGATCAACGTGCTCACCAGCGGCAACCACATCTGGGACCAGCGCGAGATGGTCGACGGGTTCGACGGCGACCGGCCCATCCTGCGGCCCCAGAACTACCCCACTGGGGCCCCGGGGCGCGGCTGGCTGTGCCACGACCTGGGGGAGAAGGGGATGGTGCTGGTCGGCAACGTCCAGGGCCGGCTCTTCATGCCGCCCAACGATTCCCCGTTCACGGCCGTGGACGACATCGTCCGGGGCGGCGAGGCGGCCCGGGTGCGGATCGTGGATGTGCACGCCGAGGCGACCTCCGAGAAGGTGGCGCTGGGCTGGCACCTGGATGGCCGGGCCAGCTTCGTGTTCGGCACCCATACCCACGTCCCCACCGCCGACGCCCGCATCCTGCCCCAGGGTACCGCCTATGTGTCGGACCTGGGAATGGTCGGTCCCCGGGACTCCATTATCGGCATGGATCGGGGCATCAGCCTGCAGCGCTTCTTGACGGGCCTGCCAATCCGGTTTAAGGTGGCGGAGGGTCCCGTAACCTTCAATTCCGTCCTGGCTACAATAGATGGACACTCTGGACACGCCACAGCAATCGAACGGATCGACCGGGACGTCCCCGCCGCCCAGTAGCGCGCCTGCTGCGCCGCCCAGGCCGCCTCGCCCGGCGATTGAGATTCTGAAGGTGTCGGCCACCTCCAAACCGGTTGCGGTGGCGGGCGCCATTGCGAGCGTCGTCCGCACCCAGCACCGGGTCGAAGTCCAGGCCATCGGGGCTGGCGCCATCAACCAGGCGGTCAAGGCCATCGCCATCTCCCGCGGCTACGTGGCCGCCGGCGGGCTCGACCTGGTCTGCATCCCTTCTTTCATCGACATTTCGATCGATGGGGAAGAGCGGACCGGGATCCGCCTCCTGGTCGAGCACCGAGAGAACCGGTAAGCTACTCGGCCATGACGACCCCGGCCGCGCCCCCGCGTTTACGCGTGCCAGGCGTGCCCCTCCGCTTCGAGCCGCATGCCTTCAGCCGGCCCCGTCCAAATGGGCATAAGCGGCCCCCCTCCGGCCAGCGTTTCCACCTCTGGGTGAGCGGGTGCCAGATGAACGAGTCCGACGCCGACTACCTGGCCCAGGGCCTCGTGGCGGCCGGGTTCACCGCTTCCGCCACGCTGGACGAGGCCGATCTGGCCATCCTGGTGACCTGCTGCGTCCGGCAGAACGCGGAGCAGAAAGCCTATGGCAAGTTCCGTGAGCTGAAGGCCTGGAAGCGGGCCCGGCCGGGACGGGCCGTCGCCATGACCGGCTGCATGGCCAACAAGGAAGGGGATCGCCTGTACCAGCGCCTGCCGGACCTCGATTACCGGTTCGACATGCGCGAGTACGAGGCCTTCATCCAGGACCTGCAGGGGGAGTACGAGACCGATCCGGCGCAGACCGGCGGCGCGGTCTTTCAGCATGGCCTGACCGCCTTCATCCCAGTCATCTTCGGCTGCAACGAGGTCTGCAGCTTCTGCATCGTCCCCTTCGTGCGCGGCACCGAGCGCAGTCGCCCGCTGACCGACGTGGTGGAGGACGTCCGCCGCTTCGCCGACCAGGGCGTGCGCGAGGTGACCCTGCTGGGCCAGACGGTGAACTCCTATCGCGACCCGGAATCCGGGACCCGGCTGGCCGGGTTGCTGGCGGCCGTGGACCGGATCCCGGGTATCTGGCGGGTGCGCTTCCTCACCTCGCATCCCCGCCACGTGCACGCCGACCTACTGGGGGCGATTCGCGACCTGCCGCGCGTGTGCGAGCATCTCCACCTCCCGTTTCAGTCGGGCGACGACCTCATCCTCAAGCAGATGCGGCGGCGCTACACCCGCGACGAATACCGGTCGGTGGTGGCGCAGGCCCGGGCGGCGATCCCGGATCTATCCCTGTCCACGGACGTCATCGTGGGCTACCCCGGGGAGACCGAAGACCAGTTCCAGCGCACCCGGTCCTTGCTGGAGGAGGTCCAGTTCGACGTGGTCCACATCCAGGGCTTCTCGCCCCGGCCGCGGACCACGGCCGGCCGCCAGGCGGACGACGTGCTGCCCGAGGAAAAGAAGCGCCGGATCAATGTGCTGCTGGAAGCCCAGCGGCGGATTGCCGAGCGCGCCAACCAGCGGTGGCTCGACCGGGAGGTCGAAGTCCTGATCGAGAAAGCCAGTGTCGGCGAAGCCAGCGGGCGAAGCCGACAGAATAAGGTGGTCCTGGCAGCGGCCCCGCTGGGAGCCGACGTCGGCACCGTGCGTCGGGTTCGGATCACGGCCGCCACGGCCTGGCAGTTGCGCGGCCACCTGGTCGCCTAAACCCCTAGTATTTCCGGGTGCGCTCGGTCCCGGTCCTCGAGCAATACCAGCGCGTTAAGCAGGCGCACGCCGACGCCATTGTCCTCTTCCGGTTAGGCGACTTCTACGAGACCTTCGGCCCCGATGCCGAGCGAGCGGCGCCCATCCTCGGCATCACGCTGACCAGCCGCGAACTGGGAAAGGGCCAGCGATTTCCCATGGCGGGGGTGCCGTACCACGCCTACGAGTCCTACGTGGCGCGCCTGTTGCGCGCCGGGCTTTCGGTCGCCATCTGCGATCAAGTGGAGGAGGCCGATCCCGGCCGCCGGGGCCTGGTCCGGCGGGAGGTGGTACGGGTGCTGACCCCGGGCACCGTGGTCGAGGAGGCCTACCTGGAGCCCGGCCGGGGCAACTATGCCGTCGCCCTGGCGGCCCGTCCGCACCACAACGGGGTGGCCGTGCTCGATTGTTCCACCGGGGAGCTGGCGGTCATCCGCACCGACCCGGGGGACGATCCGCTTCGCGATGAGCTAGCGCGGTTGCGACCCGCCGAGGTGATCGCGCCGGAGACGGACCGCGAACGGCTAACGCCGCTCCTTGGGGGGGTGGCCACCACCTGGGTGGCGGCCACCGACTTCGACGCCCGGGGGGCCAGCCAACGCCTCAGGTCGCTGCTGGGCGTGGAGACCCTGGCCGCCTTCGGCATCGAGGAGTGGCCGGAAGCGTTGGGCGCGGCCGGCGCCCTCCTGCACCATGCCGAGCGGGTGCGCCTGCGCCTGGATCCAGCGCTGGTGCGCCTGCGCGCCGAGCATCCACGCGATTTCATGCACCTCGATCCCGCCACCCGGCGCACTCTGGGATTGACACCGGATGTGGCCGGGGAGGAAGACCTGGCCGCTCTCCTGGACCAAACCGCGACCTCCATGGGTGGCCGCACGCTGCGGCGCTGGCTGGACCGGCCTCAGCGGGCCCTGGCGCCGCTGGAGGCGCGCCTCGATCGGGTGGCGCTGCTGGTCGGGGATGCCTCCGGCCGGGTCCGATTGCGGCAGTCGCTGCGGCCGATCGCCGACCTGGAGCGGCTGGTCACCCGTGCCGGCCAGGGGGTCGCCAGCCCGCGCGACCTGCGAGCGATTGCCAGGACCATCGCGGCGCTGGGTCCGGTGGCGGCGGCCACCCGCGCGTGGCCGGTCCTGCGCTGGACCAGCCCGCCGGGTCTGGAGGCCATCCGGTCGGAGCTCGATCGGGCCCTGGTGCCGGACCCGCCGGCGACACTGCGCGAGGGCGGCGTGATCCGGGATGGTTACGACGCCGAGCGGGACAGCATCCAGGCCGGCTCCCGGGCCGCCCGCGAGTGGATCAGCAACCTGGAAACCGTGGAACGCGATCGTAGCGGCATCCGGTCGTTGAAGGTCGGATTCAACCAGGTGTTCGGCTACTACCTCGAGGTGACCCACGCCAACCGCCTGCCCGTGCCCGCCGAGTACGTGCGCAAGCAGACCCTGGTCAACGGCGAACGCTACATCACGCCCGAGCTCAAGGACAAAGAGTCGGTGGTCCTGAACGCCAAGAGCGCGCTGGTGGCGCGGGAGCACGCGGTGTTCCGCCAGCTCTGCCAGCAGGTGACCAGCGCCGCTCCCGGTCTGCTGCAGGCCGCCGAGGCCGTAGGTGAGCTCGACGCCTTGGCCTCCCTGGCGGACGTCGCGGACCGCCGTCGCGGACCGCGAGGGATGGGTGCGCCCGGCGCTGCGCCTGGAGCCGGGCATCGACATCGTCGGCGGCCGGCATCCGCTGGTCGAGCGGGCGCTGGGACCGGGCCGCTTTGTGCCCAACGACCTGCGCCTCGATCCGCGCGACGCCCAGATCGTCCTGCTCAGCGGCCCCAACATGGCGGGCAAGTCGACCTACCTGCGCCAAGCGGCCCTGATCGTGCTGCTGGCCCAGGTGGGCAGCTTCGTGCCGGCGGTGCGCGCCAGCATCGGGCTGTGCGACCGGATCTTCACCCGGGTGGGCGCCCACGATGAGCTGGCGCGCGGTCTCTCCACCTTCATGGTGGAGATGGTGGAAACGGCCCACATCCTGGCCCATGCCACCCCATCCAGCCTGCTGGTGTTCGACGAGGTGGGGCGAGGGACCAGCACCTACGACGGCGTCAGCATCGCGCAGGCCCTCCTCGAGTACCTGCACGAGGCGCCCCAGCTGGGCAGCCTGACGCTGTTTGCCACCCACTTCCACGAATTGACCGCGCTGGTGGCGCGGGAGCACGCGGTGTTCCGCCAGCTCTGCCAGCAGGTGACCAGCGCCGCTCCCGGTCTGCTGCAGGCCGCCGAGGCCGTAGGTGAGCTCGACGCCTTGGCCTCCCTGGCGGACGTCGCGGACCGC
>WNFD01008470.1_pt1 | contig 10093 bp, 12 predicted proteins | sample 5400491 | NCBI WGS metagenome assembly WNFD01 (sample SAMN13153343, study PRJNA577476) | soil metagenome | isolation source: 120 cm saprolite under Douglas fir tree site 2 hole 2 replicate 2 | place: USA:California | collected 2015-04-18
AGGATCAGCCATCGCCGCAGGTCTTCGTCGGGAAGGTTGGCGCGCCGCTGCCACTCCTCGACGTTCGTCTCGACGAGGTACAGCCCCTCACCGCCGATCGGCTCCGCCCCGAGCAGCTGAGGGTCGTACTGGCCGAGGACCCGGGTGCCGAGGAAGGCGAGCATGAAGCCGACGTAACGGTTGACGCCCGCCCGCCCGGCCTCAGCGATCAGGGAGTTGGGCATGCGCCCGGTTTCCAGCACGGGGTCGACGACCCGGCGCAGGATGCCAACGTTGAGGTCGAGCCAGCCCTCGCGGTCGAGGGCCTCGAACTTCGGCATCGGCACGCCTTTGGGCAGGGGGCCGACGAAGTCGAGCAGCGGCTGCACCAGCCTGTCCGCCAGCGATCGGTAGCGCCTCGCGGCCGCCGCCAGCTCTGCTGGTTCCATCGTCGGGTTCGTCAGCCGGGGGCGGGCGGAGCGGCGCACCTCGTCCCAATCCAGCAGCACAGCGGTCCCACCTCGTGGCCGGACCGCCTCCGCCACCGCCACGGTCGCCAGGCCGAGAAGGGCCCCGTAGATCGCCGTCCGCCCCGCTGATCGCCTCATGGCCCTTCAGCGTACGAGCCGGCAGCCGTCAAACTTTGGCCCGACACATGGTCACGGCTGAATACCAGCCCTTCCTCACGTCGAGCGTGGCCGCCAGCGCCGCGCTGATCGGTCTCCTGTTCGTGTCGATTTCGATCGCACCCGAGCGAGTCTTTGGGGAGAAGGCCGAATCCGCCCGGATGGCCCAGGCTCTCAGCTCCTTCACCGCCTTGACCAACGTGTTCTTCATCTCGTTCGCGAGCCTGATCCCGAAGCTGCCGATCGGACCCGTGGTGACCGTGGTCGCGATTCCCGCGATCCTGCAAACGTTGGGGGTGCTTCTTCTCTTTCCGCAGTGGCGGGCCGACCGCACCCTGCGACGCGGCCTGATCCTTTTCACGATCAGCCTTGCGATCTACGGCTACGAGATCGCGTACGGCATTCAGCTGTGGGTCGGCTCGGCCGGCCCTGGCGCCATGACCGGGTTGCTCGAGCTGCTCCTCGGCGCCTACGCGATCGGCCTCGGCCGGGCATGGGAGCTGCTGGGTGCGCGCCGCCTCGGATGGACCGGATGGATCGGTGAGATGCTCCAGCGCCTGCGCCAGAGCAGGCCCAGCCACGAGGAACCTCCGAGCGCGAAGAGCTAGTAGATGTAGGGCCAGTGACGGTTTCGCTTGAAAACGACCTTGCAGCCGTCGCAACGAAAAACGATCTGGACGTGCCGCCGCCCGATGGCCTGCGCATCGCGGCCGCAGACGGGGCAGGAAGCCGTCTCTTCCATGTACATCGCCGGTATGGGGTCCACCTTGATTTCTAGACGCCGTCTTTTCTTTGACATTTGCCTCTTTGTTGCCTTTCCCTCAAACCGGGTTGGTGGTTAAACGTCGAGCTGCGTCACGTCCAGGTTCTTCAGGTCTTCCGGGGGTTCTACTCCAGCGTTCTGCAGACGTTTGAGCAGAGCGAGGATGTAGCGAACGCCAGCGAGGTTGACGTGATGCTCTCGGGTCAGGGTCTGGATCGCCTGGAGCTTCATCACGTCTCGGCGCGAATAGCGCCTTCGATTCGTAACGGTGCGCTTGGGCTGAATCATGCTCAAGTGCTCGTACATCATCAGAGTGCGGGGATGCACCTCGAGGATCTCGGAAGCCACGCTGAGCGTGAAAATCGGCTTGTCGAGGTCGAGCGAGGAGTCGTGGTTGGCCACAACCGAGGCCGCGACTGGATCGCGTGGTTTGACCTTCATGTCTTTGTGGGGCGGGCGGGGTGTGTGATTTAAGCGATTGGGGGCCTAACTTTGGGTTACAGGGGCGGTTGTAGGTTCGGTGCAATTCTGAGGGGGCCAAATGGGACAGGCAAAGTATTTTTGTTAAGGTGTGTCGCCATATCGCCTAACACAGCCTTGCCAGGCAGCCTTTCGTAGCCTGGACGGCCCGGGCTTTACCTTAACGGCCGATGCACGCGCTCCTCAGCCTGCTCCTGGTCAGTATCTCGGTTGGGCTCAGCAACTTCGCCGGCGCGATCGGGATCGGCCTCAGCGGGATCAACGTTCGGACCCGCGTGAGGGTCGGCATCGCGTTCGGCTTCTTCGAGGCGCTCATGCCCGTTGTCGGGCTCGTGGTCGGCCACGAGGTGGCCGGATTTTTCGGCCAGTACGGCAAGTACGTCGGCGGGGCGATCCTGATCCTTACCGGGGCCTACACGATCGTGCAGGCCCGCTTCATCAACGTCGAGCAGAAGACGCGGATGCCGCGCAGCCTGCGCACGGAAAGCCTCCTTGTCACGGCCCTCGCCTTGAGCATCGACAACCTGGCCGTGGGCTTCGCCCTCGCCGTATATCCGGTCGACATCTGGCTTGCCGCGATCAGCTTCGGGGTGGTGAGCATCGTCATGTCGCTCGTCGGTCTCGAACTGGGCCATCGCCTTGGCAAGCGCGCGGAGGCGTGGAGCGAGGAGATTGGGGGCGCCGTGCTCATCCTGGTAGGCATCGCGATCGCAGCCGGCGTTCTAGGCTAGTCGCGTGGTTGCGATGCCGTCTCTCGAGCAGGTGCTGCTCTCCGCCGACAGCCACGTCGCCACAGTCACGCTGAACCGACCTGACCAGCGCAACCCGCTCTCGGCCACGATGCTGCGCGACCTGACCTCCGCGTTCCAGTGGTGCCGGCAGGAGCCCGACGTCAGGGTCGTTGTCCTGACCGGGGCCGGCCGCGTGTTCTGCGCGGGCGCTGACCTCACGAGCTTCGACGGCGAGACGTCCGGCCTCGAGAAGTTCCGCAGCCGCGATCTCTTCGTCGATCTTTTCCTGCTGATGGCCGAGCTGGGCAAGCCGATCGTCGGACGCATCAACGGCCACGCCCTCGCGGGAGGTCTTGGCCTGGCCTGCTCTTGCGACATCCTGGTCGCGGTCGACACCGCAACCTTCGGCACGCCCGAGATCAACGTCGGGATCTGGCCGATGATGATCCAGGCGATCCTGTCCCGAAACATCCCGCGCAAGGTCCTCCTCGAGATGGAGATGCTCGGCGAACGAGTGACGGCGTTGCAGCTGCAGTCGCTCGGGGTCGTCAACCGGGTCGTGTCTCGCGAGCTGCTCGACCCGACCGTCCAGGAGATTGCGACAGGCCTGGCGAAGAAGTCGCCGGTCGCGATGCGGCTCGGCCGGGATTCCTTCTACCGCCACCAGGACATGGACTTCCGCGCCGCCCTCCACTACCTGCACGGCCAGTTCCTGCTCGTCTCCCAGACGGAGGATTCGCGAGAGGGCATCAAAGCCTTCTTCGAGAAGCGCGAGCCGGACTTCAAGGGACAGTGACCGGTGTCGGCGGCGAGAGATTTGGGCATCCAGGTGGCCACAGCCGAAGGAAGCGACGAGCACCGGAGCGAGCGCATTAGAAATGCGTGAGCGAGGAGCGCAGGAGCTGACGCCCGGATGTGGCCGCATGGGGCCCAAAGATCCGCTGACGGCGCCGGTCGCTGTCCCCGAGGGTCAGTGACCTCGAGGCACGGCGAGCTGCGCGACAAGGCGCTCAAGGGCGGCACGCGCTACCTGGCCAAGCTGCGCGAGCAGCACAAGCTGACCGCGCGCGAACGGCTCGACCTGCTGCTCGACAGGGATTCATTCGTCGAAGATGGCCTCTTCGCCAACGTGCTGGCCGATGAGCTGCCCGCCGACGGTGTCGTGACCGGGCTGGGCACCGTCGATGGGCGGCAGGTCGCGGTGATGGCAAACGACCCGACGGTCAAGGCCGGCAGCTGGGGTGCACGCACCGTCGAGAAGATCGTCCGGATCCAGGAGACCGCGATGCGCACGCGAGTGCCGCTCTTCTACCTGATCGATTCGGCCGGCGCTCGAATCACCGACCAGATCGACATGTTCCCCGGCCGCCGCCACGCGGGCCGCATCTTCTTCAACGAGGTCGCGCTTTCGGGCGTCGTGCCGCAGATCTGCCTCCTGTTCGGTCCGTCCGCCGCGGGCGGCGCCTACATCCCGGCCTTTTGCGACGTCGTCGTGATGGTCGAGGGCAACGCCTCGATGTACCTCGGCTCGCCGCGCATGGTCGAGGTCGTGGTCGGCGAGAAGGTGACGCTCGAGGAGCTGGGTGGGGCGCGAATGCACAACACGGAGAGCGGGCTGGGCGATGCGCTGGTCGCCGATGACAAGGAGGCCATCGAATTCGCAAAGGCCTACTTCCGATTCATGCCGCAGCGGTCCGGCGAGAAGCCGGCGCCGTGCGAAGCCCGACCCGCCCGGGCCGGCAAGCCGATCGCCGAGCTGATTCCCGACGAGCCGAACCACGGCTACGACATGCGCAAGGTGATCGACGCCATCGTCGACGACGGAAGCTGGCTCGAGCTCAAGAAGCTCTTCGCCAAGGAGCTGCTGATCGGGTTCGCCTGTCTCGACGGCCACGCCGTCGGCGTCGTCGCCAACCAGCCGATGCAGAAGGGCGGCGTGTTGTTCAACGACTCGGCGGACAAGGCGGCGCGCTTCATCTGGCTGTGCGACGCGTTCGAGATCCCGCTCCTCTTCCTGGCCGACGTGCCTGGCTTCATGATCGGCACCGACGTCGAGCGCCGCGGCATCATCCGCCACGGAGCAAAGATGATCAGCGCGGTGTCGGAGGCGACGGTGCCGAAGATCTCCGTCATCGTGCGCAAGGCGTACGGCGCCGGCCTCTACGCGATGGCCGGCCCCGCATATGACTCCGACGCGGTGATCGCGCTGCCTTCGGCGCAGATCGCCGTGATGGGCCCTGAGCCCGCGATCAACGCGGTCTACTACAACAAGCTCGCCGAGCTGCCGGAGGAACAGCGTGCCGCCCGCCGCAAGGAGCTCGAGGACGAGTACCGCGAGGACGTCGACCTGTACAGGCTCGCCGCAAACCTGATCGTGGACGACGTCGTCGAGCCAGACCAGCTGCGCGAGACGCTGGCCCGGCGATTTCGCGCGTACGCGACTCGCGTTTCACCGCGGATCGACCGCAAGCACGGAGTGTTCCCGGTCTAGACCACCCGCGCGGCGACGAGACCCACCGCGAGCAGCACGACGCCCCATGAGAACGCGCGCAGCGCAAGCTCGAGAGGTCGGAGCAGCGCAGGCTCGTCGAGATGCGTCTCGGACCCGTCGGTCAGAGTCATCGTGCCCGAGACCGACCTCGTCTTGCGCCGGAGCGTGCGCGCCGGCGTGCTGAGGGCGCGCTGGCCGTAGGAGATGGCATACGCCGCGGCCGCTGCCGCCGCAGCGCCGATGGAAAGGCGACCGGTCTGGGCGAAGTAGGCGGTCAGGACCGGGAAGGCGCCCCAGGAAAGCGCGAACCAGAAGTCACCGTGCATCCGGCCACCCAGGAGCTCCAGGTTGTACGCGAAGACGAACAGCACGCCCGCCGCGATGAACGGCAGCAGCCCGACCCCGACGACAGCCACGCCGGCGACGCCCAGCCCGACTGCGAGAGCAAGCCCGGCGATCGCGGCTGCCCATAAGAGGCCGGCCGCAAGCTCGGTCTGAAGAGGTCGCCCGCGCAGCTCGTCCAGGGCATGAGCGGAGATTCCGACCGCGAAGAAAAAAGCGAGGAGCGTCGCGGCGAGGCGTTGCAGGTTCAACGCGGGGGCAAGGCTGGCGCCGATCAGCACGTAGGACAGATGCCAGGCCGTGTACGGCGGGTGCAGCACCGCCCACACGTCGCGCCGCCACCCGCGCGCGCGCGGCGCGTAATACGCCCGCGCCAGGACCTCAGGCATGGTGCTTGCGGCCCCACATGATTAGCCCGCCGCCCAGGCTCATGACGCGGTCTTCGACGTCGACCATGCCCGCCTCACGCCATGCTTCGAACATCCGGTCGATCGGCCATCGCCTGTAGAAGGCGTCGATGTTCGGACCAAGAAACCGCCCGGCCTTCCACCACGCGCGGCCCCCGAGCACGTATCCGGCGGGCGGCAGCAGGGCGCGGGTGTAGAGGCGCCAGCTCGCGCGCCAGACCGGGTTGGGCGGAACGAAGAAGTCGAGGCCGGCCATGCCACCCGACGGGCGGAGCATCCGCGCCATCTCTGCCAGGGTCGCGGCAGGGTCGGCGACGTACCGGAGCAGATAGGTGAACGAGACGGCGTCGAAGGATCCCGCCGGGAAGGGCAGCTGCTCGGCGCGAGCCTGCTGCAGCTTGATGCGCTGGTCCAGGCCCGCGTCGTAAATCCGCTTCCGTCCACGCTCGAGCATCTCCTCGCTCAGGTCGACGCCGACGATCTCCGCGTCCGTCGCGTGGGCGAGGGCGATTGCCACGCCTGCGGTGCCGGTGGCGACGTCGAGGATGCGACGCGGCTTGAAACGCGCGACGTGGCTTATCAGCACACGGCGCCACTGGCCGTTCTGACCAAAGGACAGGACTTCCGCCAGGCGGTCGTACCGCTTCGGAAGGCCCTCGAAGAGACCCGCGGCGAAGGCGTTCTCCGGGCTGGCCGCGGGTGGGCCGGGCTCCTCCATTGGCCGCTTCAGCGTATCGCTGCTCAACTTCATCCGGGCGCCCAAAAGCGATGGGTGTCGCGCCTTCGATCGCCCCCTAGACGAACAGGGGCTCGGTGTGCGATCGCTCGAGGAGGCCTTGCATCGCGCCATCGTCCGGCGCCGCCTTGAACCTGTTCGCCGCATCGAGGACGAGCGGCAGCAGGTCGACGTCGCCGGCGCTGTTCAAAAAGATGCCGTGCCTGCCCATCGCCCACCAGACCGCGAGGTCGATATCCTCCGGCGAATCGAAGGGCTGGTACCAGGTCGTTCGGGTGTGATCGCGGTCCATCCAGGGCCGGCGCGCGATCGACTTGATGGTCTGCACCGCGACGTTTCGCTCTTCGCACGTCTTGAGCAGGGCCTCGAAGTTGTCGCGGTAGTAGGCGTTCTGCATGGTGACGAAGTTGTAGGGCAGCAAGACGGAATCGAAATCGAAGCGGTCGAGGCTCCGCCGGTGGGTGGCCGCGATCTGCGCGCCGTGCCCAGTCACCCCGATCCACTTGATGAGGCCCTCCTCGCGCGCCCAAAGGGCCGCGTCGAGCGCGCCGCCTGGGCTGAGGGCCTGGTCCCACTCGATCGGGTCGGCGAGCGAGTGGATCTGCCAGAGATCGACATGGGCCACGTCGAGCCGGTCGAGGGAGCGCTGGATCTCCTCGCGGGCGCCTTTCTCGTCACGCACGTCGCCCTTGGTCGCGAGGAAGAAACGGCCGGGTTCCCGCTTCAGCCAGGGCGCGATACGCAGCTCGGAATCTCCGTAGCCGGACGCGGTGTCGATGTGATTGACGCCGTATCGAAGCAGGACCTCGAGCGTCTGGTCGGCGACCTTTTGCGTGACATGCCCGAGCGAAGCGGCGCCGAAGACGACCCTCGTGCTCTTGTGTCCGGTGCGCCCGAATTCCGCCTTGCGGATCACCACCTCAACCTAGCAGACCCGGAGCGGAGCGAACATCCGATCTATTGGTTGTGCTTGCTTCGGGGGTCTGAGGCTGTATTGTGGGTTGCCGTTCAGTTCAAATCACGAGGAGGCTGCCAGTGGAGTTTTTCAACCTCAAGACGAAGCAGAAGGTTCAGATCCCGGACAACGAGCTCAAGAAGCGACGCAGCGTCCGGACGACCAGCGGCGGCAAGCGCCAGGAGCGCTACGCGGCGATCGCGGTGGTGCACGAGGGCGGCAAGCCGCTCCAGCTGTTCAAGTTCATCAACAAGGAGACGTTCGACAGTCTCGACGTTCCCGAGACCAGCTAGGGGCGGCCGCCGCGCGGCGCGCCGGCCTCTGAGACGGCGCGGCGGAGTAGAAGCACGACCGTCGGACGGAGAGCGATCGACTTTTCCTGCCCGATCGGCGCCGTAATCAGCTTGGCGTGATTGTGATGATCACGTTGCCCTTCTTGTGACCCAGGTCGACGTAGCGGTGCGCCTCGACAATCTCATCCAGCGTGTAGCGGCGGTCGATCACAGAGCGAAATGCGCCCCTCTCGGCGAGTTCCTTCAGCACCAACAGGTCTGACCTCTTGGTCCTCGGGAACGCATCATCGACCGACATCGACACTCCGCCCGATGCGAGTGCCGAGCGCGCGTTGAGCATCGCCTTCGCGCTCTTCCGTTTGCCAACGGCGTCGAAGATGAGGTCGTAGCGCCCGCCGTTCTGTGTGAAGTCGTCCTTCGTGTAGTCGATCACCGTGGTCGCACCCAGCGACCGGACAAGCTCCAGGTTCGCGGTGCTGCAGACACCGGTCACCTCGGCGCCGAGATGCCTGGCCAGCTGCACCGCGGACGTGCCGATCGCCCCCGAGGCTCCATAGATCAGCACTTGCTGGCCCTTGTGAATCTTCAGACGGCGCACGAAGAACGAGGCGATCAGCCCGCCGTAGGGCAGGGCGGCGGATTCCTCGTACGTAAGGTTGGCAGGTCGAAGCGCGAGCGCCTTGCTCGGCCAGCACACCTTCTCGGCGTATGTACCGGCGCGGAAACCGTCCATTCCGAACACCTGGTCACCTGGCTTGAAGGAGGTTACCTCGCGGCCGACCGACTCGATCTCGCCGGCCGCGATCATGCCGATGATCCCCTTCCGCGGCGCCCTGATGCCGAACGCTGCTCGCAAGAAGAGCCGGTAGACGCCGCGCACCTTGAGGCCTCTCACGATGCAGTCGCTGGCTGTGACCGCGGTCGCGAAAAGCCGGATGCACACTTCCTTGTCCCGGGGACGCGGGTCGGGCACAGTCCTGATCTGGAGCACCTCGGGCGGCCCGTACGCCGTGCAAACGGCGGCTCTCATGCCCTCTCCGCAGTCCGCAGCCCGATGGCGGTCATGAATTCGGTGACCTCGATATGTGCGCCCTCACGTCGAGATCTCCATTTCCAGAAGGCGTTTCCTTCCGCCTGCTGGAAACCGAGGCGGGCGCCGCCCGCTGCTGATGCAGAGACAGCCGCGACGTCCTCGCGATGGTTGCTGCGATTCACCTGAGCTGCACCTCCCCACCAACAAGAGCCGTTGTTTCAAAACAATACGGCACCTCGCTCGACGTCATAGAAGCGAATCCCCGACCTTCGTTGGGGATCTTGGTCCCAGGTCGACCTCGCGCCAAAGGCGATCCGTACCGATCCGGCGGGAGGCGGGTCGATCCCGCTTGGGTTTACTCGGCGGCCTCTTACCGGCCCAGCTGCTGGCCAGCGGCCAGCCTGGGTGTGGCCGCGCTCCCGACTCTCTGGGCGACGGGCCGCCGTCTGTCATACCTTGACCGGGCTTCGCTTATCGCGCCCGCCGTATGTTGCGCCCAATCTCCCACAGCGTGCACGACGGAGCACATCGTTCCTCCTAAGGGCGTGAGGGCGTACTCGACGCGCACCGGCACCTCCGCATAGACCTGCCGCGTGACAAGACCGTCCCGTTCGAGGTCGCGCAGGATCCGAGTCAGCACCTGGGCGCTCACTCCCAGTTGGCTCTTGAGGTCGTTGAAGCGAGTGGGCCCGCCCTCGAGGACATATGTGATAAGCACGGTCCACCGATTGGCCAACCGTTCGAGGGCCTCTCGTGTCAAGGTGCCCTTACCGTAGCGCTCGGCTGCCCGCCGCGGTGTTCGAGCCATTGTGCTCGAGTCTACACCAAATGCGACTTAGTCACAATTAAGTTACTGGTATCAAAACTTGACTAGTGATGGCGAATCTGCGTATGCTGACCCTTCGGCAGGGATGACTGGCGCACCCAGTCGCAGTACGGGACCAGTCAGCATTAAAGGAAGGAGCAAGAGTTGAATATCAAGACCACTGAATCTACCGCAGATGTCCGACATCGCACATTCGAGTCTTGGGTCGGTGGCGACAAAATAAACATCGTCGACTTCACCGCGATGACGGGCGGAGCGTCGTCACCCTTTCGCTTTCGCCTGAAGTTCAACCGCTTCGAGCCCGCGCCGTCGGATGGTTACTTTGGCCCGGTTACCAAGGGCACGATGACTTTTTCGTATCCGCGCCAGAACAATCCCGAGCTACCTTACGTCAAAGCCGATCCTTACCCCGCGCCATACACGCACGGTCC
>WNFD01016896.1_pt1 | contig 10093 bp, 8 predicted proteins | sample 5400491 | NCBI WGS metagenome assembly WNFD01 (sample SAMN13153343, study PRJNA577476) | soil metagenome | isolation source: 120 cm saprolite under Douglas fir tree site 2 hole 2 replicate 2 | place: USA:California | collected 2015-04-18
AGCTTGCTGTGCCGAGACCTCGACGGTTGCGACCGGTTGCTCGCGGAGCGCGAGCGAACTTTCCACCACTGCGACCGGCGCGTCCAGCTCGGAGGTTTTACTGAGCCGAAGAAATGGGACGCCAACCTTTGTTTCGGATCTCAGAACTGCGAGATCGAGCGCGGGCGACGAAGCAAGCACGCCGGTGACGTTGCGGATCTTGCCGTCGGATGATTTGGCCACGGCGTGCGCGCCCCCGTCGGCCACATGCCAGTTGGTTATGAATCGGCCATCATTGGAGACAAAGAAGCCTGTTCCCGTATGCAGCAGTTGACCAGATGGATCAAAAACGCTGATTAAAATGATCGCGGGTCCAACCTTCTTCGCGGCTTTTCGCAGTTCAGAAGAGGGAGTTAGGCTAGGGCCTGGCGTCGGGGTAGGGGAAGGCGTTAATGTCGGAGAAGCGATTGGCGATGGAGTTAACGTTGGGGTGGCAACGATTGCCGCTCGTGGAGTTTGAATCGGAGCGGGAGACGGAGTTGCGAGTCCTGTGACCTGAGCCGGTTTTCGTCCGCGCCAGGACATCGCGAGGATGATGATCAAAATAAGTCCGGAAATGAGCGCCAGATGGGAATGTTTCATTTGCCACCGGACAAATTTCGTCGCGCGCGTCTCAAAACGTTCTTAGCGGCCGTGTGAAGAAAGTTGCCACATCCAAATGCTCAATAGCGCGGCGATGATCAGCCCCGCCCAGCTTGCCACCATCGGTATTTGATGACCTGCGACGAGCACTTTTGCGTGATTAAAAAGCCGCACCGCATGCCCGATTGCGAATAATGCGAAGATGATCGCCGCCACTCTCAATCCAGTTGCTTGTGAGTTCATGCCGATATTTTCCCTTTCCATCTTCGCTTTGTCACCAAAAATACATGCGGATTAGATCGAGATCTTGGTTTGTTAGGCCGCGGTCGCGCTTCTTCCCCGCATGGCTGTGGCTTGCACGACCAGGCCGATGGCCGCGAGGACGACGAACAAAGCGACGCTGCCCGAGGATGGAAGTGTGATTGCGCTTTGGATCAGGTAGGCGCCAACGACGGACGAAAGAACAATCAGCGCCCAGTCAAATAAAACCAGCAGCAGCAGCGCGCCGATGACACCGCCCACCAGAAAGGTGATGCCCAAGTGCGCCGCAAGCTGGACAAAGAAAGCCGCAGCTATCGCCAGAGCGAGTTTGCCGCCGGCGAGAAAACCCATAATTGCGATCGCGAGCTTTTGCAAAAACAACGCGAGCAGAGCGCCGATAAATCCAAGCATCAGCGCGACACTCAGCGCCAAAATTGCTGACGGTTGGTGCACGAGATGCGGGGCAACTTCCACGCCCGCGGCGAATCCAACAGCCGCGACGCACAGCCAAAATAATTTGCGTCCGAACAGCAAAATGATCGCGCCAATGATCGCGCTTAGGATTGGAATCGGAAGGTTCACACTTTTATTTCTGACGGATATTTGAATATCGTTCTGGTTTGAATCAAAGCGATTTCAACTCAAACCCAGCTAGTCCGATTGTCATTGGCGGAATCGGCGGCAGCGGCACGCGGCTTGTTGCGAAGATTTTCATGCAGGCCGGATTTTTTCTTGGTTCGGATTTGAACCTGGAGAACGACAATCTCTGGTTCACGCTTCTGTTCAGGCGGCCGCATTGGTATCGAAAAATTGCCGCGAGAAACGAAGGGCGCATTTTCAAGGGCTTGCGTGCTTTTACCAAAGCGATGCTCGGTACGGGGCCACTGACGGTGAGCGAGTTTGCGTTCGTAATTCAGGCTGCAGCGGCAATGAGCGTGAAAATTCACGCTGCCAACAAAACCACGCGCGGTCTTTGGCCATTCGAGCGCGCGCGAAACATAATGCGCGCTGCGCGGGCGCCGCTCGACAAAAATTATCGCGGCTGGGGTTGGAAGGAACCGAACTCGCACATTTATCTTCCACATCTATTTCAGCAATTCCCGTCGCTAAAATACATTCACGTGATCCGTCACGGACTGGATTTGGCGTTCAGCATCAATCAGGTGCAACTTTACAATTGGTCGTTCCTTTTCGGTTTGGAACCGCCGCGATCGAAAACGCAAGCGCCGGCCGCCTCGCTCAAGTATTGGGTGCGCGCAAATCAGCGCGCCGTCGATCTTGGGAGAAATCTCGGCCCGGACCATTTTTTGTGCGTGAACTTCGATCAGCTTTGTCTTTCGCCCGCGCGCGAAATCGGACGACTGTGCGAGTTTGCCGGAACGAATGTTTCCGCTGATGAATTCGGCCGTCTCTGCGAGTTGCCACAAAAGCAAACGTCGTCCGAGCGCTATTTGCAGCACGATTGCGGCGCATTCGATCCGATGGACATCGAAGCGGTCCGACGCTTTGGCTTCGAAGTGAAAATCTAGCCCGGCCTCCATCGCGATCCACCTTTGCTACTCCAGCCGCACGTATTTGTAAGGATGATGATCGAGAATCGTGGGATACCAGCCTTTGACGTTCGGTTGAATTAGAAAAGCATGCGTGTAGAAATAGACGGGCAGAATCGGCGCTTCATCGAGCAGGATGGCCTCGGCTTTTTGAAATGCCTCGAACCGCGCAGTTTGATCGCTGGTTCGACTGGCTTCGGCGATCAATCGGTCGTCTTCCAGCGTGTTGTACTGCTAGGTCACGTTCGCCAGCACGGTGTAGGCGTCATCACCTGTCTTTATTCCGGGCGCCGCTAGGAAGCTTTCCGGCAAGCCATCGAGTTCCGCTTTGGCAAAAACAATCGGCGCTTTGGCATTGACGATGTTCGTATGGAAATCGGTGCCTAACTTCGCCAGTTGCTTGCGCAGCTCTTCGACCCCCTTGCGTTTCTCGTTAGGCAAATCCAGACCCGCACGGCGATAATCGCGCATGGTTTCATCGAATAATTTCTTGTCTTCGCCGGAGAGTTTTGGATGCGTGCCGGCGAACGCCTTCATCGCCTTGTAAACATCTTCCCGATAGTCGATGCCGACGACCCAGTCCTGAAAAAGTTTGACTGCGTTTTCCGCCGCGGTGCGCATCGTCTCGCTGGTATTGGTTTCTTTAATGATCGTAGCCTTGTTTGCGGCGATGCTCGCTTCATAGGTAAGATCATCGAGAGCGACGATTGTGCTCTTGAGCGAGACCTTACTCAGATCCTGCACGCCGACTTGATCGAGAGCCGCGTTCGCTTTTGAAATTGCATCTTTCATCGCAGCATCGACTGCTTCGGGCGTTTGCTCCCAATCGGGAATGGTCAGAACAGCATTTGCCTTGGCTGCCGCTGAGCGAAAATCGTCAACTGTTTTCATCTCAGCGGCGCGAAGATCGACAAGGAGCGCGGGAGAAAGAGCAAGAATAAGAATAGGAATATGAATGTGGAACAAAGTCGACACGCAGTAGTTTTTCATCGAGAGAGCTTCGTGGCGGAACTTTGTAAGTTGCGCTGCTGAAATTCGCAAGGTAGGAAACTTGCGCCATAGCTCTTGTGATCGAGAAATTTTTTCGAGCCTTCATTCCAGTCTTTGTCGCGATCGATCCGATCGGTCTTATCGCACTTTTCATCGGACTCGGCACGAGCGCTTCGCCTGAAAACCGCAAGCATCAAGCTTTTCTCGGTATCTTCACTGGGCTGCTGGTGGCGATCGGTTTTATTTTTCTCGGAAAGACGATTTTTTTGGCGCTTGGAATCACGGTGGCTGATTTTCAAGTCGGCGGGGGGTTGATCTTGCTGGCCCTGGCGGTGCGCGAGCTGGTCGGCTTCGGTCCGCAGGATCGCGGCGGCAGCGACGAATTCGGAATTGTGCCGCTCGGCATGCCGCTCATTGCGGGGCCGGCGCTCCTGACCGCGCTGCTCATTCTTGTCGATTCAGTCGGCCTCGTGTTTACGCTGGTGTCGCTGTTCGTCAATCTTGCGCTGGTCGCTCTCGCTCTTTGCAACGCCGAGCGTTTCACGCGGTGGATTGGCAAGCAGGGTTTGCGTGGCATTTCGAAAATCATCGCGCTCCTGCTCGCCGCGATCGCCATCAGTTTGATCCGGCGCGGCTGGCGAGGGTCGTGACTCAAGCCATGCCGATCTTGCGAAAGATTCGCTTGGCATCGGCGGTCTTTCTGGTTTCCTAGCGCACCGCCGACGCCGGAAGCGCCTGTGCCCGCGCATCGATTGTTTCTGCAAAGCGATGAAAATTCTAAGTATGAATATTCCGTCGGCGAGATTGGATTTACCTCAAAGGGCGCATTCACGCTGATCGCATTTACGTGGCCTCTCGTCGTTTCGATCTTCGAAAAAAGATTGTTAGGGCGACGCAAGTCTCGGAAGCATTGAATTATTTCTGACAGGTCATCGTCTAACACGACAGCCCGAAGTTTTGGTGGCGTTTGGGAAGAATCTAGTTCTATTTCCGTATTCAGCCGGGCCATTGACACTTTGGCAGCCCTCGTTAGTATCCACGACTTTATGAGATTTCCGCTCGCACTAACGACGAAAATCGCAGCATACATAATCGGCCAGAAGCTTCGTGGCAGGAAGAAGTTTGCCACGGTGCTTCAACTAGAACCGTTGCATACGTGCAACCTGACCTGCACCGGTTGCGGACGCATCCGCGAGTATTCCACGTCTCTAAAGGACATTATGAGTCTGGAAGATTGCCTTGGCGCGGCAGAGGAGTGCAACGCGCCGATGATCTCGATTTGCGGCGGCGAGCCGCTTATTTATCCCCACATCGAAGCGCTGGTCACCGGATTGCTCGCGCAAGGCCGCATCGTTTACATCTGCACAAACGCCATGTTTATGCGCAAGAAAATGCGCGAATGGCTCACAGCGGAATTGCGGAAAGCGAAGACCGGAAAGCGGAAAGAATTAGAAGGCAAGATCGACATCTTGATCGCGAAGGGTCTAGTTTCCGAGAAAGACGCTGCGACAATCCGCGATCCGCAATCGGCAATCCGCGATTGTACCATTGGCCCGAGCAAGTGGATGTATTGGAACGTCCATCTGGATGGACTCGAGCGGACGCACGATCTCATTGTAGAGCGGGAAGGTGTTTTTAAGGAATGCATTCTTGCGATCAAGATGGCAAAGATTCTCGGCTATCAGGTCGCGACCAACACCACCGTTTACAAAGAGGCGGACATGGATGAGGTCGAGCAAATGTTCGATTATCTTTCCGATCTCGGCGTAGATGGGCACACCATCACGCCCGGCTACGAGTACGACGCCGCCAAAAAGGACATGATCAAGCGGCTCAATCTGCTGCCGGAAAACTTCTTTCTCACGCGCAAAATGACCGTGCAAAAGTTTGCGAAGATCGAAGAATGGATGAATCGCTACACATTCTTCGGCACCCCGATTTATTTCGAATTTCTAGCGGGCAAACGCGACCTGACTTGCTCGGCCTGGGCGATCCCGACCCGCAATATTCGCGGGTGGAAGGGGCCCTGTTATTTGATGACGGACGCGCATTACTCGAGCTACGCGGAGCTGCTCGAGAAAGTGCAGTGGGAGAAATACGGCGTAGTGAACGGCGTGGCGCGTGATCCACGCTGCGAAAACTGCATGGTGCACTGCGGCTACGAGCCGACAGCGACACTTGGCTTGCAAGCGCAATCCGGCGATACTTGGAAAACCATCAAATTCAACTTCGGAGCCAAGCCGAAACCGACCGGACGTGGCAGCGAAACGCTCGCCTTCAACGGCGTGAGCTGCGGAAACGGCCACAAAACCGGCAAGCACGCTGAAGTGGCGGCCGCCCAAGCATCCTAAGACCGACAATCGTTAGGCCGGCAGGCTAAGATCGACATTATGAGTTCGTCGAGGAAAGTGATTGCATTGCCAAGCGCGCTTCCGCAGCAGGCGGAGCCTGATTCAGCGATCGATGCGGAGATTTCGCAGGCTATCCCCCGCGCGCAGGAGAATTTGCTGCGGCAGCAGCGGCCGGATGGCCATTGGTGTGGCGAGCTGCTGGTGGATAGCACACTCTGCTCCGATTTCGTGCTTTTCATGCATTGGCTCGGCGATGTCGATGTCAACCTGCAGCGGCGTTGCGCGCGCCACATCTTGAGACGCCAACTGCCAGACGGCGGCTGGAATATTTATTACGCCGGCCCGAGCGAGATCAATGCCTCAGTCAAAGCCTACTTCGCGCTCAAGCTGGCCGGCTACTCCGTTGATTCGCCATTCATGCGGGAGGCGCGCGCAAATATTTTACGCCTCGGCGGCATTCCGCGGATGAACACTTTCAGCAAACTTTATCTCGCGCTGCTCGGCCAATTTCCCTGGAAATATCTGCCAACTATTCCAGTGGAAATGATTTTGCTCCCGAGGTGGGCGCCCTTTCACATCTACAAAATGTCGTCGTGGAGCCGGGCCATGCTCATTCCGCTCGCGATTATCAATCACTTCAAACCGACCCGCGCGTTGCCGGGCGAAAAACATTTGCATGAAGTTTATCCCCTCGGAACTGAGTACCAGGATTTGCGATTACCGCGCGACCAGCGCTTTTTTACCTGGCGCAATTTTTTCCTGCGCGTCGACATGGTTCTGAAATTTCTGCATCCATTGCAGCTTCACCCAATGAGGCAGCGCGCGCTGGAGGAAGCGGAGCGTTGGATGCTTGAGCGGATCGGTGAGGGAAGTGACGGACTGGCCACGGTTTTCCCCGCCATGCTCAATTGTTTGATTGCGCTGCGTGCGCTCGGTTACTCGAAAGAGCATCCGGTTTATAAGAAAGCGGCAAAAGATTTCGCGGGGCTCTTTGTCGATGATCCAGATGACTTTCGGATTCAACCATGTTTGCCGCCGATCTGGGACACGGCCATCAATATCATTTCGTTGGCCGAGTCCGGTCTTTCGCCGGAACATCCGGCGTTGCGGCGCGCGGCAGATTGGCTGATCAACAAGGAAGTGCGAATCCGCGGCGACTGGGCGGTGAATAATCCGCATCCGGAAGCGAGCGGCTGGGCCTTTGAATATAACAACATTTATTATCCGGACGTGGACGACACGATTCTCGATCCAACGTGCAGCGATCTGACCGCGCGCACGCTCGAATTGCTCGGCTACGTCGGGTTCAACGCAAAAGAACAATGCGTGCGGCGAGCGATTCAATATTTGATCGACACGCAAGAAGATGACGGGTCGTGGTACGGGCGGTGGGGCGTCAATTACATCTACGGGACATGGCAGGTGCTACGCGGGTTGCGTGCCATCGGCGAGGATATGACGCAAGACTGGATTTTGCGCGGGCGCGATTGGCTGGAGAGCTGTCAAAACGACGATGGCGGTTGGGGCGAAACCTGCGCGACCTACGAACGTCCTGCAATGGAGCACCGCATCGCAAACGGCTTGGGCAGTGATGGGAATTTGCGCTTGCGGCGATCTGGAACGGTCGAGCATCCAGCGCGGTTTACGGTTCTTGCTGAGCTCGCAAAAATCGGACGGTTCGTGGAACGAACCGCACATCACCGGCACGGGATTCCCGGGCGTCTTCTATTTGAAATACGATTTCTATCGGCAGAATTTCCCGCTGCTCGCTCTTGCTACTTATCTGAATTACCGCAACGGCCGTGGGCATCCGCCGGGTTTCTATCGCTGCGATACCTGATTTTCCCAACAGGCGAGGGACTAATGAGAGAAAGTTCGAGCGCACGATCCACACCCTCGCGGTCCGAAAAATAAAACCTGCCACCCGACGCGATTCGATCTAACTGTACACATTATGGCTTACGAATTACCGAAATTACCCTATCCGTACGATGCTTTGGAGCCGCACATCGATGCGCGCACGATGGAAATCCATTACACTAAGCATCACCAGGCTTACATCACCAACGTCAACAACGCGATCAAAGGCAAAGCCGACCTCGAAAAAAAATCGGTCGAAGATTTGATCAGCGATCTCAAGTCCGTGCCGGAAGACATTCGCACTGTCGTGCGCAACAACGGCGGCGGTCACGCCAACCACTCCTTCTTTTGGAAAATCATGGGCCCAAAAGCCGGCGGCGAACCGAAAGGCAAGCTGGCCGACGACATTAAGTCGACTTTCGGGAACTTCGATGCGTTTAAGGAAAAAGTTTCCGCGGCCGGTGTCGGTCGTTTCGGCAGCGGTTGGGCGTGGTTGATCAAAAACAAATCAGGCAAACTGGAAGTGATCTCGACGCCGAACCAGGACAATCCGCTCATGGATGGCAACACACCAATTCTCGGCATCGATGTTTGGGAGCACGCCTATTATCTCAAATACCAGAACCGCCGGCCCGATTACATCAAAGCCTGGTGGAACGTAGTAAACTGGGACGCTGTCACAAAAAATTACGGAGCGTAGCGCTGCCAAGATTCCGTTTGCTGCGCGGCTGCCGTTTCTGATCGTCGCGATTCTGCTCGGCGCGGCCACAGTCAGCGCGACAGTTGTTAGGCTGATGGAGCGAGTCGCGATCAATCCGTGGGAACCCGCCATCGCTATGGAAGCGATGCGGCTGAACGCGGGCTTGCCACTCTACGAGAGTGGTCACGCCACGCACATGTACGGGCCATTGCTCACCGTCGCGCTGGCCGGAGTCTTTCGCGTCGCCGGTTTAAACCTACTCGCGGCGCGAATGACGATGTCGATCTTGTCGTTCGCGCTGGCAGTTTTTCTGTCTGCGATTTTGTGCCGCGATAGATTGTGGCCTTGGCTCGGCTTTGCGGTACTCCTTTTACTCGGTATCAACTTTCGCACGAATCTGATTTTCCTCTCCGCTCTGCCCGATTGCGTTGCTGCGCTGTTCGGCGTCGTCGCTCTTTCCTTTTGGATCAAGCAACGTTTTCCGATCGCCATCGCGTCATTCATTGGCGCGATGCTCTTTAAGCAGACGGCGGCGGTCTTCGCGCTGATTCCGTTCGTTTACGTGTTGTTCTGGAAAAGACCGCTGGCACTCCGTGAACTCTTGCTGTCGCTCGTTCCGCCGATGTCGATCTTGCTCGCGCTCGCGGCGATCCGCTGGTTCTCGCCCGAAATGTTTCACGGCATGATCACCGTTCCGGCGTCAATCAAAGTTTACCCGGAACGCGTGCCGGGCATCGTGTTCTATCTGTTTGCGACCTTCCCTATTTTTATTGTCGCTTTGCTGGCGTTGTTCTCGAAGCGCCGCCCGATTGATGAACGTGAGCGCTGGATTTTATCTGCGCTTCTCGTGCTGGTTCCAGCATCTGTCTGGACAATCTGCAAGAGCGGCGGTTCCTACAATTCGCTGCTCTTTGCCTATCTCGCCATGGCTGCGCTCCTTGTGGCGCGGCTGGATGTTATCGGCGATTGGCTCAGCTCGCTGGCGATCCAAAGAGCAGCCGCGGCCGCGACGCTGATCGCGCTAACCGCTCTTCTCTCGTTTTTTCTCCAGTTCGACCGGGCGGCGGCGCTTCTCTTTGCGCGTCATGGCGACGGAAAATACGGCGCCGCCGTGGCGACCGCGCGCGAACTTGGCGCCATTTCGCCGCAGGATCCGACCATCGCTTACCTCGCAAACCACTATTTCGGCCGCTCTCTTTTCTTCGAGCTCGATGCGCACGCGGTAAATGGAAATTGGCCGGACGAACTGCCGACGTCGATCTTGCAGGAAATTGCGCGAGCTAAATACGTCATGACCGTGCGTAGCTATGTGCCGACGCCGGTTTTTGAGCACGGACTTTTGCGTAACAGCTTTCATCCGCTTGAAATCGACAAGCTTAACGGGTCGGCTTACACGGTCTGGACGAAAACGGATCGATAGACATCGCGTCACCGGCATCATTCCTGCCCGCGAGGCGACGGTGACACCTTCAACCGTTGATCAGGTCGCCCGCGTTTCAATTGGCAAATGGCTATCGGCTGCCAGTTGGTCGACGTTGGCGCAGGCGTGGCAGCGTCATTCTTACATAACCCCCAGTCTGCTGTTTTCGCTGGCGGTGTGTGTCTGGTTCGTCACGTAGGGCGATTGGAGGATTGACCGATTTTTAGCGCGCTAGCCGCCGGGCCGAACGAGGCAACGGAGTAATGGACTTTCCATTTCCCCGATACTCCATTACTCCAATACTCCATTGCCGATGGCGTATCTCAACGAGAACTACTTA
>WNFD01036384.1_pt1 | contig 10093 bp, 10 predicted proteins | sample 5400491 | NCBI WGS metagenome assembly WNFD01 (sample SAMN13153343, study PRJNA577476) | soil metagenome | isolation source: 120 cm saprolite under Douglas fir tree site 2 hole 2 replicate 2 | place: USA:California | collected 2015-04-18
GGAAAACAAAACGTACCCGTTGGTTGTGATTGCTTGGCCTTCTTCTGAGACGATTGGTCGACAGAGGAGGGCACTTGCGAGAAATACCTTTTGAGGCTCATTATTTCTCAATAACACGACGTTCAGTTTATGAAATTCGTGATGTCATTCACCGCGACTTGAGCGCTAACGCCCAACTTTCCGTAATCCCATACACAAGTTACATCTCCCAAAAACAATCAGCAGAAATGCGCCTTTTCGGCCAACAGATCGTCCGCGCGACCTGCCGTGCACGTTATACGAACCCCACTATCATCTCTGTTCGTCGCCTCGCTGGCACGCGTCCCACCCACGAGTCCTCGCAGGGAGGAAGTCCCAAAGCTTCGGACCATTCGGCTGAATCCTACTTCAAAGACGTGGACAGCTCCCCCCCACCCGACTCTTCTACCTATCAGGTAGACCACTCTTCAGACGCCGTACAGCGACCGCACAAGCCGCCATCCGGCGAATACAGCAAGGCGGGTGTTGGGTCAGAGGAATACAGGGTGGTGGACAAACAAACGCCTTATGATTCGCCCTCGCCCAGCGGGGCAGGCAAAAAGCTGCGGTACGGTGGGAAGAGTCAATGGGCTCCGGAGAAAGGCGGTGAAACCAGTCACCCCGGCGAGGGTCCAGAAGGCGTCAGCGCTGCAGGACGGAAGCCGGAGGGCAAGCAGTGATCGGAAGGATGGTTTGGTTCGTGGCACTTGCCCTGCGTGTGGCAGTGCGTTGTATAAAGTGAAATGTGTTGTCACCGATGAAGGTTGTATGTAATATTGTAAATCCGTGTTTGTAATTTGGGTCTTACTATCACCGTCAATCATCTGTCGGTCTTTCGTCGTCCTTTTCAGTAACAAGGAGGCATTCTGTATCTCCAAGTGCTAGGCGACAACGAGAAAGCGTCGGTTGGACGGACCGGCCAGGAATCACCCACACGTGCCATGCAGTGTCATCGATATCGATCATAGATTCGACTTAGTGAACGTCGTCTACCTGTACGACGTGTTCTTTTCGGATCATGGCAACCGCAGCCACGACAGAGGATGCCAGCCCAACCCAACCAGAGAAGCGGACAACGCCTCCTGTACAGATGTTCTATTGTGGCGGTTAGATCTTTACTTTCGCACCGGATCATACCCATTCGATTGACCATCATGTCGCTTAGTCTGCACGTTTCCTCCGGAATACTGCGAGTTTGGCAATAGCCTTTCGAAATGTAAGGAATGGCTGCAGGGCCAACGCCCGGATCTATACGAAAAGTATTATTCTAACGGTACGCAACTATTTTTTGAGAGTTGCGGTCTTCACCCTCATGCCACGACTCTGTCTCTTTTCAAGAGGCCCTCAAGGCCAAGCTTGGGACGATAAGTCAAGCTGCACAGAGCAAACTAGAGGAGGATACGGCCAAGAAGGAAGCAAAAGCTGAAGCCAAGGCTGATGCAGCGAGAAAAAAGAAATTGGTACGTCCTCGTAATCTCGTTGAGCCCCATTTAGATAACCATTCCGTCATTCCCAAGGCCTCTCAAGTGGGTCTCGTTCCCCCGTTGCTGTCCCCTGCTCGCATTTCTCATACTTCTTAGATTGTCATAAAACGGATAGAACGTAACAAGCGCAAATTCGTAACCTCAGTTCGCGGTCTAGAGGCTTTCGGCAAGGCCGCTCGTTTGCTGCACACTACATCCGATCTGACCACGAGATTCAGGCGTCGATTTAAAGAAGGCTGCCAAGCTTTTTGCCCAGCGATTCGCGACAGGCGGGTCAGTAACGAAGAATGCAGCTGGCATAGACGAAATCGTCGTGCAAGGTGACGTTTCTCAAGAAATCTACGATATGATTGTGGAGGCAAACGAAGGCGGCGCGGACGGTGGAAAAGGGGGAAAGAAGGGACTTGATGTGCTGAAGGGTGTACTGGTAGATAACATTGAGATGGTTGAAGAGAAGAGGAAAAAGGACCCGGAACAATGAACAACGCTGGCTCAGCTTCGGGTACGACAATTCAATCGGTAGTGATAGTTTATTACGTGATGCATGTTGGCTCGTTCTGTCGCGTCGCGTCGCGCATGCCAAAACCTTTACCTTTCGATAGCCGCCATGCAATATGACCCCCACCCGAACTGACACGACCTTGCGTCAAGGAAGACGAGCATTCAAGCACATCTCTCTGGACAATACTCGTCCCCGTTTGCACTCTCTTGATGCGACGCGGACAACGGTTGGCCCTGCGCCGCCTCAAACAGCCGCGCCGCATGTAAATAACGAACAGGAGTCATCCAACACCATGTGCGGAAATCACACTAGAGAACAAATTATCAATTGGGTTATGAGCAAGGATGCCGTCGCGTCTTGCTTTATCAAAGACGTTCTCTCGATGTCCGAAAGTGAACGTGGGGGTGGGACGCGCTTGCCAACTTGATTGCTTTCAGCTTATTCCAACTCTTGCGAGCGACAGGTCTTCCCTACTACCTTCTCGGGCGTGTACCATGCAGATCGGTCTCCTTTGTCGCCATCGTAGTTGGAGCAGTAGCGTACGAACGTCGCATCGTTTACACACGTGAGCCGCACTACCTGTACGCTGTACCGCACACCAATGCTCACTCCACAGTGGATGATGGAACCGGCACCATTGAGTGCGCATTTCGTCCCGACGAGGATAAGCCAGAGGGCCAAACGAGTGAGAACCGGGACGTCGCCCCCTTAGCGCAAGAAGTGGCCGCGGTTAAGCTTGCGGCCCCCCGACTACGCTCTCCCCCTCTCGTCCCAGTCGGCTCCGTGGTCAAGGTTCAGGGTAAAGTTCGCGTGAAGCCTCACTCGAGAGACATACACGGCGAGTCTATTGGTCTGTGCTCTGCTATGGCTTCATCTGAGAGACTCCGCTAACGAGGGTGTAGAACGGTGCAAGGGTGCGCGCGAGGAACTCGAACATTGGCGACAAGTTACATCTTTACACAAGAACTATTACTTCCTTCCAGAGAAATTCATCATTCCTTGTTCATCTGCCACCACTGCCATCGGCGTACAAGACATTCCACATACTCCCAAGTCCACAAGAGTGGTGATTTCGACGCCGAGCACCCGCACCATCGCATCCTCGTCCTCTACGTCGAGCCCCGCGAAGTCATCCGATGACCCCTCCGTGCGTTTTTTTCAATTCCATTCGCTACCCCCGAATGTTCTGACCTTTTTTTAAATTTATACCATGCCAGCTTCCACCGCGACTCCGCCATCCATCCCGCCTCCGCAGTCGTGATCTAACGGAAAATACGTTCCGGATATATGTAAAGCATTTTATGGACAATCTACGCTACCTTAATTTCGGTCCCCAGTCTTGCGAAGGCGACTTGGACTCTGATACGGATTCGATTGCCGCGGCCATAGACCAAACGCCCGCGACGCCCACCAAGCAAAGGCCAAATCCGAGCGATGACCGCACACCACGCTCGTCGCATTGTACTAGCGTCCTCACCACACCCCGTCCCCGTCCTCGTTCTGGTCGCGGTCCCCATCCCTCACCACTTCTCGATCGTAGCAGTCACGATGGCGAAAAGGATGCCGTGGTCGGGTGCACACTGTCATTTCTACTCCGCGTCCCTGAGCTCGCATCTCTAGCGAGTCCGCAAGCTTTATTTAGACGGCAGCATCATCCTGTGGGATGGCCCTGTCTTTTCTCTCCCGGAGCCTCATACGGCGCTAGACTCGAGCTTGCTATATCGTTCGAGTCAGCTGGATAATGACGATCGTTCGAGCTCGGTGTCATCGCGCAGGGTTTCGAGGCATGGCAGACAGCTGGCCGACTATATGGAGGATCTCTCGGATCCTCCATCGGACGAGGAGGCATACGCGTGTCTTTCTACCGCGTACCTTGCAACGCAGGTTGAACAGGCGATTCGCTCGCTCATAGCGCTGCAGACTCGCCGAATGAGAGAGACCGAGAACACATTTTTAGGGCCTGCTGTCTCGCGAAGAAGGTTCCTGCCTCTTCCTGGCCCCACGAAGGAGGATATAACGACACATTTAAAGCGCGGGGACGATAGATGGAAGCGGATTACTGGATGGGCCGTCCAGGAAGCACTGGAATGGCTGAGGGATAATGATCGCGTGAAGGTGGGAGTTATGTTCGTGATTAGGAATTACTTTTGTTCTTCGGGCTGTAAGTACTTTTGTGTTGTGGGCAACTTGTGGCTTCCAAACCGGCATCGTCGGACTGGCCCGGACACTCTGATGCGGTCACATGTCCAGCGCGTCTCAGACACGAGACGAGGTCGGTCGCGTCCGTCCGAGTCATCGTCCCTCCATAGCGTGTCAGACATTCCTATAACCCTGGCCCAATTGACTGGGACACCGACACCGACGATGCTGATTACACACCAGTATCAGATCTCGATTGCCTTTACTTCCACACCTCGTACCGCGCACCGCTGACAGCGGCTACACACCCGTTTAGTACCCGGTCCCTAGATGCTTTACTGTGCCTGTTTCAGGATGGGTTTGTCCTGTTTACCCTACCTTTGATCCGCTCCTCAAGGCCTTCCAACCCACCCACTGGCCATTTGGTTGCAATAATGTCTGCCATGCCCACCACCCCAGTCTTGTTCACACCTGGTACATCAAATGATCAATCAGATGATGTCTCCACCGGCTCAGTCGTTCACTCTCAACATGCATATTCTTACAACACTCGGTCCTCTTCCCCTCTCTCCGTCTCTATTGCTCTCGACCCCTCCCGGGCACCACTCCCCGAATCATACGAGGAATTGCGATCAGAAGTGTGCCGCCTCCGGATGACAATTGACCTTATGGAGAAAGAGATTCTTCGGGCAAAGAAAGCAGCGAAGGATGCCGCGCGTGAGGCACGGATCCAGGAGGAGATTCAGACAAGAATGTTCACTGGTGAGTCCTAATCGCATATTCACGACTCAACACCTCATGTCTTTCCAGAACCTTTGTCGTCGTACAAACGGAAGGATGACCTCATTGCGCTTTCCGGTGCACTTGGCCTCAAGATGACCGGCACCGTTCGACAGCTCACAGACCAAGTCAAATCACACATTATTGCTCACCCCGAAAACCAGCATGATGCCCGCTTTTCTGGGCTCTTTCTTACTAACCGGCGGCGTCGTAGAAAATGATTTTTGATGTAGTTACAGTACATACAATCAAACTTGAACCTCCCCTCATTCGAGTTATTCTTTAATCCTACACAATCGAAGATGAGCTATTGTCCCACAAATAAGCAGACATTCCCTCAAAGCATTTCTGTGCTGTTCTTGTTGAGCCGTTCAGTGTCGCGTTACTCCACAAAACGGTGAAACCGTGGGCCGCCTCAGGAATAATAGTTTATGATTTGGTCCCAGTACCTCATACAGAATCACTTACAAAACATCCCACGCACGTCTCGCGGGCAAGGCATGTCGGTGCCAGGGATGTCTGCTGTTTTATGATATCCCCAACGTGAGAGGCCAACTCAATTACAAACAAGACAATAGGAGAAATTACAAGTGTGCTCGTGATAATGGACAAATGGACCTACATTATGCCCGCCGTTCTATTGGATCTATGGTTTGAAAGCATTCCACGCATCATTCAGCGCACCAAAAACGCCATTAGCAATCATTCTCTGCTCCAATGTAGTGTTCTTAACATTGAGCTAGGAAAAACAAGCGACGTCAGCACACATTCGGCAAACAAAGTGCTGAGAAAACTGCGCACCTTGTCCGGGTGTAGTTTGGCGATGGCCTTGGTGTATCGGATTTTGACTTGGTTAGACGAGACGAGCTCAGCCATTCCAACCTTCTGCCACCCAAGCTCGGGCCAGAGCACGGTGTCGAGACTCGCCACCAGCGCACGCAGATTCGTCTCCTTCCCATTCTTCCATGCCGCGAGGCGCGAGTCCACACTGTCCTTGAGCTCGAGACGCGCCTGCTCCTCCGCTTCCGCCTCTTGGTTGGCTTGTTTCAGCCTGGCTAATGCCTCTGAAGGTGGTGTAGGTCCGCGCCGCGGCGGAGGGTGGGTCGAACGTCGTGTTGGTGCGTTGGGGCGCGGTACTGACGATGTGGCACCCTCCGAAGTATTATCAGCGTTGAGTATTCTCCTGCAGCGTCCAATGCCACTCGAGGCTTCGCTACGGTGCCTTCCAGCAAAGTCCGCGCCGGCGATGGACTCCCAGTCTTGTCGCGCTAGGTCCCACTTCTCCTTACCCTCGTATGCCCCTGCCCTGCGACGCCATGCCTTGATGAGCCCATCACCTAAATCAACACCAGCGCCATCTTCTTCCCTTGTTACCTTCGCTTCCCGTGCCGGGTGGTAGGACGGCCCAATTATGGTTATGACGGTGGTACAATCCTCAACGGCACCTGATATGTCGCCAGTCTTTATCCGCGACAATGCGCGATTGTTGAGCAAAGGGACGAGTAACAGATGCGAGTCCGGTAGTTGGGAGATGGCGGACGTATAAGCCACTTCAGCTTCCGCAAAGCGGCCAAGCTTAAACATCTCGGTACCGGACGCCTTATGCTGTGCAGATACAGAGATCGCAGATGGCGAGGCAGAGATCACCTGTCGTTCTGACAAGCGAACGGGAGATGGTGCGCGAAGCGGTCCTGTCTGTGCAGGTACTGAAGGAGGAGTGCCACGACGAAAGGGAGACACGTAGGCAGTGGGTGTGTCTTCGCTGAACAGATCTGTTATTTTGGTCTGATCAGGGGGAGAAAGTTTTGCTTGAGGGCGCATTTTTATACGCGTCGGTGGCTCGGGTTGTGTCGAAGAGGTCTCGATCTCATCATCTATAAAGCTAGTTCGAGGGCGTTCATTGGGCTGAGAGAGTTGGCTCTGATCGGGATCTTCCTGCATCCACCGAGGCCGCCCGCTTTGCCTTTCGCCATATCTGGAACCCGTGGGTCCGGTACGCGAACTCGTCGCACGTTCTTCGTACGCTTTCTGAACTTTCGATTTTCCTTCCTTCCAAAAGGCGTTCGCTCGTTGGAATAGATGGGACCCGATTTCGCTGGCCTGAGAGATAATTTTATCGGCCTGGTGTTGATAATTGGTCTCAGAAGACGAAGAGGGAGGTCGCTCTTGAGAAGGATGGGGTGAATGCCTGGGGCGTGGCCGTGATAAGCCCAGGTCATGTTGCTCATCTTCTTGTCCATCATGGTCCTGAAAGCGGTTACGCTCTCTCTGCGATCCTCCAGATGCCGTTTGTTCTGCGAGGTTTGGGGAGGATGTGGATGCGTCCGAAAGTAACGCTTCTAACGCAGCTTGAACATCAAGACCTGACTCCGTGGAAGCGAGAGCCGCCCGAGCCTGGTTAGGGGAGAATCCCATTTCGACGATCTGACCAACAAGATGGGGTGGAGGAGAGGGTGTTCTGTATGCGGGCGCGACATCCTGGAAAGGGGATTGTTAGGAGATCCGTGCATGTCCGCCTTGTCAGGGAGACGCCGCATACCGGTGGAAGGGGGCGTTCCGCTGGCCGCTCGTGGACAGGTCGAACCAGGTCCCCTAAAATGTTGTCGTCGCTTCCGGAGTCGTCATCAAGCAAGGCATCCTCACGATCGCCAAAATCGAAATCGCCAGGTGTATCGGAGCGGGAAGGCGGGAATCTTTGCGCCGATGAAGTGAGGCCCTGATCACGCTCAGATGACGACTCGAAATCATCCAGGTCCAATAAGGATGTCCCACGGGATGTGGGTACAGGGGGGACATTGCCAGAGGACTTTGGACGGGATATAAAGTCTTCAAGTCCCGAATCATCGGTCGAAGGCTTTGGGTTGGGCGGTTCTACCTGCGCGGAACTTGTGGAAGAATCGAAAAGCCAGTTATCATCAGTTCCGGGCAATTTGGAGTTGGAGGGTTGTGAATATGAGAAAGAGGAGGTCCCTGCAAGGGAATCCAGTCCCGCCCAGGCTTCTGTACTGCGCGGCGGTACCACGGGCTGCTGGATTACCTGTGCTTTAGCCTTTGCCGCTTTTTCTGCTATGGTTAGCTTGGAATTACTTGAGCCATTCCCAAATGATCCTGAAAGTAGATCACCGAACGCGTCTCCTGACGTGGTGGCCGTCGCGCCGCTCTTGGAACCCTGGGCTGGGGGCGTGGCCGTAGATGATGGAGTCTGGGAGCGAGGACTCGACGAATTTGAACTGGAAGCAGCCAGCATAGAAAAGGCGTCATATTTCGGGCGAATTGGGGCAGTTGACGATGGTGCAGGGCTCGCGCCGAGCTTACGAGGAGGTTGTGAGGGTTTCAGGGGAGCGGAGGAGTTCCAAAGGTCAGCAAAAGAATCGGCCATGGCAGTTAACTGGTAAAGGAAGTAGATTTTTCTGTGTGTACAAAGGAGATGGCGTTCCCGACGCGGCCGCTGGATGGCGAACTAGTTAGACTCGTCCGTGGGCGTGGGTGCATCGCGACAGGAACAGGCTGATTGGCTAGCCCTAACCCTAACCGTTAGTGGCCCCACATGGCCCCGCATAAACCTTTCCGTGGTGGTGCTCTGACACTGGCAGTGTACAGCATTAATGCTCTTGGGACCATGCGCCCGCCGTGCCGGCCATCGACTTTTACCATCAACTCCGAGAGGTAGCACTCGCCCGTACTCTTCTCCCTCAAATAATCGCGATAAGCCTTATTACTTGACAACGCCTATATTTTACCCAAATGCTGGTACGGTCACACCACGTCTGACTCTCTGCCTCGCTCTGACTTGACTCCAGTGCCTCATATCGGCCATCTCTATACACTGGTTACCACCGATATCTTTTCTCGACATGCAAGGCTTGCTCGGCCAGATAGTGTTATCGGCTTTCTTACTGGCACAGATGAACACGGTCTTAAAATTCAGAGAGCTGCCGAAGCAGAGAACCTAGAACCGCGGGAGTTCTGCGACCGTATAAGCGATCGCTTTCGTGTGTGTTCATATGCTCATCAGTGCACCCTTGCATACATACTGACTGTCATTGACCAGGACCTTGCAGATAAAGCGGGCACGTCATATACGAGATTCATCCGGACTTCAGAGAAAGACCACCACTATGCCGTGCAACATGTGTGGGTAGACAAAGGGTGGTACTCAATCTCCGACGAGTGTTTCTACACGGACAATCAAATCGACCGGCGTAAAAGTACTCGAAACGGGTCCGATAGGGAGATTGTCGTCTCTAAGGAGACAGGATCCGTGGTTGAATGGACGGAGGAAGAGAACTACAAATTCCGTCTGTCGCGCTTCCGTGATTTCTTGCTTGAGCGATACCAGTCGGACCCACAAGTGATTTATCCCCCACAACAGCATGCCAACGTTCTGGACCTGTTATCTGCACCACTTGAGGATCTATCAGTATCGCGTCCGCGCAATCGCTTACATTGGGGGATTTCTGTCCCAAATGATCCCGCGCATACGATATACGTATGGTTCGATGCCTTGATAAATTACCTGACTGGGGCAGGATACCCCTGGGACACGGAAGCGCAAAAATCACAATCATTATGGCCACCAGATCTTCAGGTCGTTGGCAAAGACATCATTCGGTGGGCAATATTTTGTTCTGTGTGCCCGGATGGTATCTCTAACTCCAGTAGCTTTCATACCGTATATTTTCCGGCCATGCTCCAAGCTTTAAACTTACCGCCTCCTAAAAGGCTGTTAGCTCACAGCCATTGGACAGTCAACCGTCGGAAGATGTCTAAGTCGATCGGTAATGTCGTGGACCCATTCCAGGTTATGGAGGATTTCGGCACAGATCTGGTCAGGTACTATCTTGCACGTGTTGGCGGTCGCTTTAAGGATGACGTTGGTATGTCATTGTGCCTCCGACATGTCCCCGAATTGATTGCTCGCAGACTGGTCAAATGAACAACTCGAGAACAACGCTGCGGAACTGCAGTCATTACTCGGGAACTTCTACCTGCGCATTACTTCTGCTGCCATTCGAAAGCGCTTACCTCAAGACCTCCACTCGCATTCACGGGAATCACTGGAGCAGTCACGAAACACTGAGAATCTGAGAGAAGTAGCGAATCCCCTACAACATCTGGCGTCTGTAGTCGACGAGCACCTAAAGGAGCTTCGCGTTGGTGAGGCCTTAGA
>WNFD01010125.1_pt1 | contig 10092 bp, 7 predicted proteins | sample 5400491 | NCBI WGS metagenome assembly WNFD01 (sample SAMN13153343, study PRJNA577476) | soil metagenome | isolation source: 120 cm saprolite under Douglas fir tree site 2 hole 2 replicate 2 | place: USA:California | collected 2015-04-18
GACCGGCAGGGCAACATCCTTCACGCTCGAAAAGTATTTCTTCAAGATCCGGTTCGCGGCTTCGATGGGCTTCGCAATGCCTGGCTCGAGCGATTTCCACGCATTGGTGAGCCAGCCAATCTTGAGTGGGCGCGGGTGCAATTCTATGGAAGGGGAATAGGTGAAAGCGCCTTTGTCGATGGGCACCGTTCCGCGATCTTTGGGGTCGTGACCGGCGATGGCGGCAAAGATGCGCGCGCAATCTTCGGCGCTCCGGGCCATCGGACCGATCTTGTCCATCGAAGGCGCCAGCGCCATCGCGCCGTAGCGGCTGACACGGCCGTACGTTGGTCGCAGGCCGCTCACTCCGCAGTAGGCCGACGGGCAGATGATGGAGCCCCACGTTTCCGTGCCGATCGCAAACGCAGCCAGACCCGCGGCGACGATGGCCCCTGAGCCAGAGGATGACCCGCACGTCCAGCAGGATGTGTCCCAGGGATTCTTGGCCTCGCCTTGAAGGGACGCGGAGGCGAATCGGTAGCCCATCCCGCCTGCGAGTTCGATCATGGATGCTTTGCCGAGCATCACAGCGCCCACCCGGTTCAGGTGATCGATTACGGTGGCGTTGTAATCGAATATCTGGTCCGCATAGGGCTTTGCGCCCCAAGTTGTTGGCACTCCTTTCACGGCCAACAGGTCTTTGGCCGCGTAGGGAATCCCGTGCAGCGGGCCACGGTAATGACCGCGCTGGATTTCCTTTTCAGCTGCCTTGGCTTGTGCAAGGGCAATTTCCGGTGTCAGGCGAGCGTAAGCGTTGAAGCGCGGCCCGAGCTTTTGGCTGCGGTCGAGATAGGCCTGCGTCAGATCGAAGGGTGAGAGCTTCTTCGATTCGATGCGTTTCGCGAGTTCACTTACAGAGAGATAGAAAAGCTCTTCGCCAGGCATTCAGAGGGCTCCTCAGGAATTCTTCCGCACGCTTGCCGGTTTTGGCGCTGCCGGCGCCGGCGAGGGCTTCCTTTCCCGCTCCACTAATGGCTTCAGGTAAAGCCCTGGCCCGTCTCCGTTATCTGCGGGAAACGCGCGCAGACGCTCCAGCAAGGGCTGCGCTTCGGTGGCGAGTCGTCGAATATCGGCTTTCTGGGCGTCAGAGAGCCGTTTTCCGTATTGTGCAAAGATCGAATGAATGCGTGCTTCGACCTCGGCCTGGCTTTCCGGGGATAATTTTGGCGCCTTCGCAGGCTGCTGTGCCTGCGGCGGTGTAGTTGGAGATTCCGTGTTGAGAAGATTTGACGGTGCCAGGGAAGCTGCGGCGGAGACAAAGGCGGCGCGCCGCGCAAATTCACGGCGAGAAATAGCCGAGTCGCTCTTGTGGCCCATCGTGAGTCCCCCTAAATTGGAACAAGAAGTGCAAAACTATGAATGCAGGCCTCCGAATCAGGCTACTGAATCAACGTTGGACCGTCAACTACCACGAGGCAATTTCTCTTACGGGTGGCAAATGACTTGCAGTCGAAAAAATATCTCTCTGGCAGTATGGCCCGTTCTGCTCTCATGGCCCCGCGGATGTAACTATTCCTTGGTGCCCGCCTTGGCATCAGCAATGGCTTTGCGTGCCGTCTCGTTACCCGGTTCATACTTCAGAACTCGTTCGAGTGTTTCGATTGCATCTTGACGGTCCTCCGTCACCGTATAGAGATAGGCCAGCCCTAAATAAGCTGGCGTGTAGTACGGGTCGGTTTCAATTGCTTCGTTATAGAGATGGATCGCCGATTCCGTCTTTCCTTCTCTGAGCCGCAATCTCGCGAGACGGGTTAGCACCTCGACAGACCTGGACCCAAAGTCGATCGCCTTTTGCAGCGCTCGGGATGCCTCGGACGGCGCTTGGGGACGAGCCAGTATGAGGACCAGTCCATAAGCAGCCTGAATATCAGCATCGTCCGGAAGCTCACGGGCTGCTTGTTCCAAGAGCACGAACCCTTTTTGCCGGAATGTTGGGTACAACTGGCTCACTTCATAGTAGGCGAGGGCCAGTGTCCGCAGATCTGGTGCGGCATCTGGCTCTCGGGAGGGTTTTGTGTGGTAGATCAAATCGTCCGGAGATTCGCGTGTCACATCGGCCACCTGCGGGCTCTGGGAGGGAATTCGCAGAATGCGATGGTCGGTCAGAGCGGAATGTCCTAAGTTAGACACAGCCCTCTTGGGCATATGGCATTGAATACAGTCGTCCGGCAGAGTAGTTGACTGTCTTCGCGTAGCGGGGAAGCTGCAGCTCTCCAAAGTATGACACGTCAGGCATTTCCTGCGGAAGTACGCTGCTGCCTCGGCGCCTCGCAGTTGAACATGAGGGTCGTGACACGTGATGCAGCCTAATCGGCCGTTGCTTTCGATTGAGCAGCGACTCATCTCTAGCTGTTCCGGATGGCTGAGCGCCTTGATGAGATCAACGTTTGCTGTCACTGGAGCGCTGAAGATGGAAACCACGTTATCGAGCGGCGTCCCCGGTCTGAAGTCCAGGTAAGTCTTGCTGCGCCGCAGGACCTGCGCATCTCCGAGAAGATGGCACTGCTTGCACACATCATCGCGAAGGTGCCGCGGCAGGCGAGCAGGATTGACAATGGAAAAATCAATCGTGCCTCCGAGTGGTGCATTTTCCCGGCGTTCGCGGACGTGGAGTTCTCCTGGTCCATGACACCGTTCGCAACCAACCGCAAGAAATCGAAAGGGCGGGACTAGATAACGGTTTCGCGTGCCAAGGATGGGACGAGACAGCCCGGCGTGACAGGAAGCACAGAGATTCCAGACGGGTCGCGTGAAGCTCAGGAACTGGCCGGCTTCATACCCCGGTGACAGGTCCCAACCGCGAATCGCGCTATAGTATGAGATTGGCGAAACAAAAAGTGCGTCGCCCTTGGCCACCAAGTAGCTTCGCCCCAAGTCTCCCGAACCTACTGTGAAAGCGACTTCGTATTTTTCAGAATACTCGGGCTTGCCGTCTGCGCCCATCCTTGACTCCGTGTGGTACATCTTGCCGCCGCTCACGGAGACGGTGTAACTACGACCTAGCTTCTTGCTGACGAGCGTGACGGGCTTCGTAAATTCAGACCAGTTGCGCGGACCCGGGATCGATAGGGATCTCCCCATCCCTGTTTTCTTGAAGTCGTTATATTGGGGTTTGTGGCACTCGCGGCAGGTTTCGTCGCCGACGTACGCAACTCCAACACGAGCATTCCTATATTCTGCGGTCGTTTGTTCCGGCACCACAGTTCTGCTGCCGACCATAGGCAGCCAGGCCAAGACGATGGTAAAGAGACATGCGCTGATCGTTTGGACCCACCTCATCGTTCTGACCGAGCCGAGCTTTTGTATCAGTTTCATTGAGAGAGTCTACATCACCTCCAACTCGCGAAGGAAAAACGACCCAAAAAAGGTTGAGCAACGCATGTAATTGTTGGTTGCGCTAACGCAAATCCGCGAGAAAATGCGATTGCGCTCACGGGGCGCCAAGAAAATGTACCCCGGCGTGACGGTACAAGCCGCGAGGAAGACCGCGAAGGCGCGGCTCAAGGGGCGGGGTAGAAACAAGGGATGCGTGTCTCTGGCGCGTCAACTTTCCGGGCGGTGTGGCCAGATGGTAAGGGGAAACAAACGGGCAGATTTTCGCGAGACTAGCTCACTTCCGTGAGTGTGCGAATCTGTGTTTCCAGAGCCTGATTGTACTGCCGTTCGATCTGCAGTTCCGTCTGGAGCTTTTTCACGAGCAGGTCCAAATGGGCAATCTCGACGCGAAGCTTCTGGACGTCGGCCGCTGTGGGAGCGGGGCGAACCGGGGCGGCACTCGATTGTTGGGGATCGTGGTGGTGCTGCAAGGGCTGCCGCGGGGTGAAGGCTTCGGCAAGCGCTCGTGGCCAGGCAGATTCAGGTGTAGCCGCGGCTGGCGGCGGAGGCGTAACCGGTCGATGAGTCGCGGGAGCTGGCGGCGGCGAAAAAAGATTGCTCAATGCGTTGGAGGGCGCTGAGCGCTCGGCAACTGGTGCTGGGGTTGCACTCTTCGGCTCCAGGAGGCTCTTCACGCGCCCAATCAATTCCTGGGGCTGAAATGGTTTGCGAATCAGTTCATCTGCTTTCACGGAAACCGCTTTGTCGGCGACGCTCTTGTTGACCACGCCGGACATCAGCACAACTGGTGTTTCGCTGAACTGTGGATTCTGCTTGATCTGGCTACAGACGGAGTAGCCGTCCTGATCGGGCATGATTACGTCGGTGATCACTACGTCCGGGCGGTTTTGCTCGAACTGCGCCAGCGCCGAAGCCGCGTCGGCACAAGTAATCACGTTGATGTTCTCACGGCGAAAAGCGATCTTGATGACTTCACGCATGGTGGCGCTGTCATCGATAAAGTAAACCGTAGGGGTCCGCTTGGCCGGAGCTTCTCCAAGCGGCGGAATGGTCATGGCTTCGCTCATAGCGCTTCCTTGTCCGCCATGTCACGCGTGCCTTCGTCGAATTCGCGCATGGCATCCAGCATAAGATCTGTGGCCGAACGCAGCACGGTGCGCTGCGTCGACGTGGTCCCATAGGTAAATTTGTAAACGCCTTCGTTGCTGTTACCGAGACTTTTCAAAATGTGAATGACGGCTTCATCGCCGAACAAATTTCCGCACTCCGCGTGGGTAATCGCTCCGGCATCGTAAAACAGTACGCCGTCGGTTTCGCCGGCATTGATGTGCAACGCGCCTGTTTGGTGCGCGTGCCCCAGCATCTGCATGACGCCCGTGAGGTCGTGGTGCGTCAGGTTGCCGCTAAGACTGGTGTCGGACTGGTCCAGCATCTGCGTGGGCTGAAACCCTTCCGCTTTGCTGACGAGAATCTGCTTGATGTGGGCAGCAATAACCGCGGGCTGCCGGTTGCGGTCGATGTAATCGTCGCAGCCAGCCTGAAATGCTTCCATCAACGCGCGCTGGCTCCCATTGCCAAGCGCGATAATAGGCAGATTGGTGTTTTTTGAGTCCGCACGAATGATTCTAGCAATCTCCAGAGCGCCCATCTCGCGCATGTTTGTCGCGCAAAGAATGGCGGACGGCGCGTCGTATTCGAGCGTGGTGAGCGCGAAAGCTGCTTGCGTGCTGGACACGACCTCGAAGCCCTCGCGTTTCAACGCATCCCCGAGGCGCTTCGCGAAGTATACGTTGCTGTCGATCAGCAGAACTTTTGCGGGACGTCCAGCAGGGATCACGGCAGCGCCTCCGCTGCGTGCGGCGTCGCGGCTTGCGCACGGAGTTGCTCCGGTCCGGGCGTGAGCGTATCCAGATTCAAGACTTCGATTACGTCACCGTCATGCGACAACCAACCGCCGACGTGCGGCGCGTCGGATTCTACCGCCGTCGTCATTTCCGCATTGATCAGCTCACACTCGCCCGTAACGGGAATTGCTATCCACTCTCGCTGTGTTCCGTAGTTGCGCACCGCGATCAAGTAAAAGCGTCGCGAGGTCAGACGCTTTCCGACCAGCATTTCCGAAACGTCGCACACCGGAACAATACGCCCACGCCGCAGAATCACGCCGTCTAGCTTTGGCGTTCGGTGGGGAAATCGAAAAACACGGCTCGGGGCAACCAGTTCAGCGATCTGATTCGCTGAAACGGCAAACCGTCTTTCGCCCAGCCGTAGCAGGACGAACGATTGCAGCTCGAGTTCGGCCGATACCGTCATTGCGCGGAGTCCGTCTCCTCGTGAGCTGCTGCCGCGGTATTGTCCGCTTGCAAAAGAGCCGCATCGAGCAAAGCGAGTTCTTCGAGAGACAAAAATCCTTCCGGTTTCACCACCGGAATGACCGTCTGGTCGAGGGCCGTCAGTCCCCGGTACCACTGCCGCTCTTCGTGACAGAACGAGAGTGGCAGCGCCTGTAGCCGTGTCATGGTGCTCATCTTGTCGATGCCGTCGATCAAGAGGGCCGTGCGCGTTTTGCGCAGCACGAATAGCAGCGCTCCCTCCGTCGCATGCAAACCGAAATGCATGGCGCCGTTAACAATAAATAGGGATCTATCCCCACGGCGAACGACGTGGCGCACTTTTCGAAGACCGGGGGCGCTGATTTCGATCTCAGAACCGGACATGCTGTCGGCGCTGCGCACCTCCTGCACGGAGGCGGAAGAGACAGCGAAAAGCTGTCCGCTGACACGGAACAGAATGATCTGTTCTGTTTTCGCTGGACTTGGCTTCACCGGGGCGGCCAGACGCATTTAGCGGACTCCTGCGGGTGTCGTACGGCAGATTCCCAGAACGCGCTTTTCGATGGCGGCGTACACATCGTCGATTCCGAGCACCTGATCGACGGCGCCGGCTCTGATGGCTTCTGCGGGCATACCAAAAATCACGCAGGTAGCTTCATCCTGGGCAAGCACCAGGCCGCCCGCGTCCTTGATGGCCTTGGCACCGTTAGCGCCATCGTTGCCCATTCCAGTAAGTACGCCCGCAATGCTTAGAGGTCCGGCGAAGGCTGCGACGGATTCCATGGTGACGTCAATGTTGGGCAGGTAGCCGTTGATTCGACCGCTGGTTCCGTCAAGCTGGATTCGGCCCGTAGGCGTAACGCGAAGATGTTGACCGCCCGGGCAGATGTAAAAAGTCCCTGGTTGTAAGGACTCGTTGGCCTCTGCCTCTTTCACACGAATCTCAGTGAATTCAGCAAGCTGCGCCGCGTATTGGGTCGTGAACGCCGCCGGCATGTGCTGCACAAGGATTACTGCGGCAGGGAAGTCTGCAGTGAAACCGGGAGCAATGCGCATGACGGTAGCAGGACCACCCGTAGACGCGGCCAGCACGACTACGGGGAAGCGCTGATCAAGTCCGGAAGTAGGCGCCGGGCGGGCGCTAACCGGCGCGCGCGAGGGGGTCTTGGAGCCGCTGGCATTCTGGATTGTTAATGCCAGGCGTGACGCGGTGCGCACTACGCGCACTTTGGCGGCCATGCGCACCTTGCGCAGGAGTTCCTCTTTCACGCTCTGCATGTCGAGGTCAATGGCGCCCGATGGCTTGGCGACAAACTCGATGGCGCCGAGTTCCAGCGCCCGGAGAGTGCTTGCGGCGCCTTCGCGTGATTCTGAGCTGACGATGACAATCGGCTTTGGATTCGTGGTCATGATCTCCGCGGTGGCCTGAAGCCCGTCCACGTGAGGCATATTAATGTCCATGGTGATCACATCAGGCTTGAGAGACTCCGCCATTGTTACCGCTTCGCGGCCGTCCTTGGCGCTACCAACAACCTGCAGTTGTTCGTCAGCGTTGAAAATCCCTTCCAGGACTTTCCGCATGAATGCGGAATCCTCCACGACGAGCACGCGAAACTTTTTGCTGGTGGTCGCCATATCTTATTTACGCTACCGGCGCTACGGACTTCGGCGCCTCCGTTCCTATGAGTTGTTCGACCGCGGCGATCAGTTGATCTTCCTGCACCGGCTTGGTCAAAAACGCCGTGGCGCCTTCCTTCATCGCGCGATCGCGGTGCTTTGCCCCCGCGCGCGAGGTCACCACCATCACGGGAATGCGCCTGGTTGAGGGGCTCTGGCGCAGTTGAACCATCAATTCGTAGCCGGTCATGCGTGGCATTTCGAGGTCGGTAATGACGAGATGGCACCCGTGCTGCGTTACGAGTTCGGCGGCTTCGAGCCCGTCTGCGGCCAGTTTTACACGGTAGCCGTTCTTCTCCAGCATCCGGCCGACGAATTTGCGTACGCTGATGGAGTCGTCCGCTACCACGATGACGCGCTCCTGCTCGACGCGGTCGATGGCTTCGGAAGGAATACTTCCGCTGGCAATCGCCGCCGAGCCCGGAGCAAAGATTCTGGCGGCGCTGGCGCTGGCCTGTATCTGCCGATGCTCGCTTGGTTCTGTCGCGACCATGCGGTTTAGGTCGATCAGCAGGATCAGGCTGCCGTCCGGCGCGATCGTGGTGCCGGGGAAGAGTTTCACCCTGCGAAGGTATTCGCCCAGGTTCTTGATAACAATTTCGTCTTTGCCGACAACTTCTTCAACGACGAGTCCAATCTTCCGGTTTCCCGCATTTGCAACCACCATGCGGAAGTACCCATTGATTGGTTCGAGAGGCGGCAATCCCAGATACGTGTCCAAACGCACGACCTCGGTAACTACGTCGCGCACCTTAGTCAGTAATTTTCCGCCCACGTCTTCGATTTCGTCGGCGCGCAGGCGGCGGATTTCCTCGACAACCGCCAATGGCAGCGCAAAGTTCGTCGTGCCGCAACGCACAAACAGAGCCGGAGAAATGATCAGCGTCAGGGGTACTTTGAGTGTAAATTTCGTGCCCTTGCCGCTCGTGCTCTGGATGTCGATTTCGCCATTGAGCGCGTTCAGGTTTGCCCGCACCACGTCGAGCCCGACTCCACGCCCCGCCAATTCTGTTTTCACCGGAGCAGTTGAGAAACCGGGATGAAAGAGGATCTCCCGAAGGTCGCGCTCCGTGAGCCTGTGCGCGGTTTCTTCGGAAACAAGCCCGCGCTCGATGGCGCTTTGCTTTACGCGCTCGTAATTGATTCCGCCGCCGTCGTCTTCGACTTCAATGTAAATGTGGTTGCCGCGATGATAGGCGCGCAGCATTATGTTTCCGGTCGACGATTTGCCGCCGGCCGTGCGGTCGGCGCTTTGTTCGATGCCGTGCGCCACCGAATTGCGGACCAGATGTACAAGCGGATCGGAAATCTGCTGAATGATATTGTTGTCGAGCTCCGTTTCGCTCCCGGAAAGATCCAGCTCAACGTGCTTGCCGGTAGAATTGGCCGCATCGCGGACGGCGCGCGACAATCTCGAATACAGCGTGCCGATGGGGACCATTCGCGCGGCAGTGATCTCATCTTGCAGGTGGTGCGCGAGCTTGGTGAATTCGTCAATATCGCCCTCCACGCGACCGATGAACCCTTCCAGCTGCGAAAGCACTTCGTTAACGTCCGCCGAAATCTCCGCCATCGACCGCGACAAAATATTGAAGTCGTCGTAGCGGTCCATCTCCAATTCGCTGAATTCGGACCAAAACGATGTGTCGCCCGCGGCCGCGCTCGTAAGCATCTGCGGGGTCGGCTCGGGGTTCCAGGGCGCCTGCGCGGTCCGGTTGTTACTGATGCGGTTAAATTCGTATTTTTCCTGAAACTCGGCAACTTTTCCCTGCAGCCGCTCTTTCGAGAAGCTCAGCGTATCGACGAGTTTTTCGAGTTCAGCGGTATTCATCATGCGGTCGAGGCGAGCCAGTGCAATTCGAACTGACTTGACTGTCGATGTCCCGCTTGCGGCCTGTTTCGCGGCTTTCTTCGCAGGGCCAGCGGCTTGCGATGCGGCTCCAATTTCCTTCGAGTGCCGAGGATCAGCAGCGGCCCCAGACTCCGCCGAACCCTCCGCCTCTTCCGGTTCGAGCGGCGCGAATTCCGCGATGCGGCCAAGCAAGGAATCAACGCTGGTCCGCATATCGGCTTCGTCAGTCCACTGCCGGTGAAGCGTCTTCTTCAAGATGTCCACGGACTCAAGGCACAAATCCACCACCGCAGGCGATGGTTCAATTTCTTTATCGCGCAAACGGCCGATCAAGTCCTCAACGCGGTGAGCAATCGCTCCCAATCTCTTCAGTCCAACTTGCGCCGCCGAACCCTTCACCGTATGAATAGCGCGAAAGAGTTTGTTGATTTCTTCCGGATTGTTGTTGCCTTCCAGGGAGAGAAGGCAATCGCTGACAACCTGGAGATGCTCCTCTGCTTCCGGCTGGAAGAACTCAAGGATCTCGCCGGGTACTTCTTCGTCGAGAGGCAGCGCATCGAAATAAGAGCCCGTCGCCGCCGCGACCGCGGGTTCATTGGACTCTTCCGCGGCAAACCGATCACGTGGTTCCGCGTTGGGAAGATTCAGTGGCGGTGTCTCGGGAGGAAACGCAAAGCGATAACGCTCCTTGAAAGCGGCGATATCGTCGCCATTTTCTTTACCTGTGTCGCTGATTTCCAGCAGATCTGTTTCCAGCAACGAAATTCCATCCGAAAGAAATTCCGTCAACGGCCCATGCAGATCGCTGCCAAGGGGTGCGTTCAGGGCATATTGAAAAACGTGCGCAAGCTTTCC
>WNFD01012263.1_pt1 | contig 10090 bp, 11 predicted proteins | sample 5400491 | NCBI WGS metagenome assembly WNFD01 (sample SAMN13153343, study PRJNA577476) | soil metagenome | isolation source: 120 cm saprolite under Douglas fir tree site 2 hole 2 replicate 2 | place: USA:California | collected 2015-04-18
GTCTCCGCCATGAAATGAACCCCACAGAACACAATCACGTCCGCAGGCGTTCTAGCCGCAGCTTGCGAGAGACCTAACGAGTCTCCTACAAAGTCTGCGATATCCTGGACCTCCGGAACCTGGTAGTTGTGCGCCAGAATGACCGCGTTTCTCTCCTCTTTCAGACGCAGAATCTCCGCTGCCAGCTCCCCCTGTCCGTTGAACTGGAGCGTCTGGGCCATAGGAGAACATACCATGTTCCGCAAATTCCCGTGTTAAACGTTGCTGTGTAGATGCAGAGGATTCCTACATCATTGGGGACTGGAGTCTTGCGATTGTGGATGAGACCTTGTCGACATATTCTTTCAGCCTGGAGAGCATGATTGCTGCTGTAATGATGCCGATTACTTTGTGGTCCTTCAAGACTAGAACTCTCCGGATCCCTTTGTGGGTCATCAGCTCCGCGACCTGATCTAGTCCGACGTTCGCGTCTACGGAGACGAGATCACTTGTCATAATGTCTCCGAGCGTCACGTGTGAGGGGTCCCTTCCCTCGGCCACAATCTTGGAGAGATAATCCCACTCGGTAACTATCCCTTCAGGACTGCCAGTAGAGGACGCGATGATCGCGTATCCATGTCTTTTCGCTTTCATCTGTCGAGCCCCTTCCAGCGCGGTTGTGTCTCGGGAAAGAGAGAGAAACTCCTTCTCCACAATGTCTTTCGCGACGAGAACCATGGTTAGATCCTCATTAGTCGCGAATAATTAATTGTTGACAAATCCCTAAGCCACCGGTTCCGCGGTTGCGCCTTTCGATTCAGGAACTCCCGCGAATTTCTGACCCCGCAATGCCGACGGGACAACTGCAACAAGGCTCATGATCCCCATGATTAGGAATATCGTGTGCATAGGACCAATGAAGAGAGGAATGTTGTTTGACGCGTTTGAGCCCGTAGGGGTCTCGCCTGCAAAGACTGTTTGTAGAAGGCTATATGGAATGCTTGTCGCTAACACGACGAACGCTATTGAAAGGCTGAGAAGAGCGCCTGTTGTTACAAGCGTAGCCGAGATCCCGGAAGCGACCCCCCTTCTGGTCACTGGTGTCGCGTTCATGATCGAACTGATGTTAGGGGCGACGAACATCCCACCGCCGATCCCACTGACGACCATGAGAAGCGCAAGAATCGGGTAAGATGCATCTCCTGGGACTATGGCGAACCCGAATAGAGCCGCGGCCGATATCAGCAGACCCCCCGTGGTGAAACCTCGGGCCCCATATTTGTCAGATAGATAACCGCTCAAAGGCCCTACAGTAACGAAGGCTACGGCGAATGGTATGAGATTAAGGCCGGCAGTCAACGCGTCCTCGATCAGGGCTCCTTGGAAGAAGATGGTCAGCACTAGCGAGATCCCACTCCTTGAGATAGAGGCGAGAAAGTTGCTTAGGATTCCGGCAGTGAATGGCCTGATCTTGAACAGCTTCAAGTCCATCAGTGGAGTCGTGGTCTTCAGCTCCACATAACCAAACCCAGCTAGTGAGATCAAGCCCACAATCATCAGTCCTACGTCAAGGAAAGTGTATCCCGACAGGGCTCCGAGGGTCAGCCCAATGAGAAAGACGGACAATCCGCCTGCGAACAGCAAGTTCCCCGGCAGATCGATTCTCTCATGCTTGACAGTTCCGAGTTCCCGGAGTTTCTTGTAAGCCCAGAACGTCGCGAATGCTCCTATTGGCAGGTTTATCCAGAATATGGACTGCCAGCCCAACGCCACAGTGAGGACTCCGCCTAGTATCAGGCCGATTACGGATCCGCTGATACCTGCTACAAGATTGACGCCGATCGCGCGTCCCCGCTCGTTAGGGGGGAACGCATCTGTCAAAATGGCTGTTGTGAAGATTAGGAATCCGAGGTTGTAGAGACGCACCTTTCCGTACATGTCGGCCAGTCGGCCGAACAAGAGTAGCAGAACAGCAGTCATGAGAATGTAGCCCATCAACACCCAGAGGGCTTCGAAGGCGGAAGCATGCAATGTTCGAGTAATCGTTGGCAGCGCGATGAGGACAATGTTCCCATCAAGCTGGGACATGAACGCGCCAATGGTTGTGTTCGTCAGAACAGTGTACTTGTATTCCATCTCAGAAGCCCGCTTTTTCCGGCTAGGTGAAACGATGCGCTGTTAGAAATCCCGTATAAGGTCTATTTCCACGGTTTCTCTGGAGATACAAGCGTAGAACGATGTGTCGCGGCGTTCTCGTGACTGAAACGATTTATCTCGGTGGCGTTGCGCCCCTCTCGTTATCCCATGGGCTTAAGGGAGCTTCTCATACCCCGAGAGAAAATCTTCTTTCAATTACTCGAAGAGGAGTCGAAGAATGTTTTGGCTGGGGCCATAGCTTTCAGTGAGTTGATTCAGAATTACGATCACTTAGCGGATAAGAGGAACAAGATAAAGGACATTGAGCATCATGGAGACGAAATCGTTCACTCGATCTATGATCGTCTCGTGAAGACTTTCATCACTCCCATCGACAGAGAGGACATTAGCAAGCTGGCTTCTCTCTACGACGATGTCTTGGATTACATCTACGCTGCCATCAACCGTCTCTTCCTCTATGAGGTCGGTTCACCAACAGAGCCGATGAGGCGATTTGCCGATTTGGTCTTGAAGTCAGTCCGGGAGATCGACTTCGCCTTCGCTAGCATTCAAAAGATCAAAGCCTCTGAGATCGAGGCTCGGTGCACTGAGGTAGACACCTTAGAGAACGAGGCTGATGTTGTTCTGAACGAGTCAGTCGCGGCCCTCTTCAAGACGAATGATGCGATCTCTATTATCAAGTTCAAGGAGGTCTACGAACTGATGGAGACAATTACTGACAAGTGTGAGGATGTTGTTCAGGTGATCCGGGACATCGTCCTAGAGTACTCGTAACAAGAAGGTCCTCCAAGTGTCCGCTACAGTTCCGTTTGAGATAGTTGTCTTAGTGATTATTGTTGCCCTAGGGTTTGACTTCATGAACGGGTTTCACGATGCAGCGAATTCCGTTGCCACCGTGGTTTCTACCAGGGTTCTTACTCCACGCGTCGCTGTGCTCTGGGCCGCGTTCTTCAATTTCGTCGCAGCATTCGTCTTCGGAGTCAATGTCGCATCTACCATCGGTAAGGGAACCATAGACCCGAAGATAGTCACCGCGTGGTTGCTTCTTGCCGTTCTCACCGGCGCCATCTCTTGGGACGTCATAACATGGTGGTTTGGACTTCCTACAAGTTCGTCTCACGCCTTGGTCGGTGGCCTCATTGGCGCAGGTGTCGTGAAGGGAGGTTGGGGGGTAGTCCAGGTCGCTGGCGTTAGCAAGATAGCATACTTCATAGTCCTATCTCCAGTGATTGGCTTCTTCCTTGCCATTAGCCTTGTCCTGCTCACTGTGAGAATTGCCATGCGCTATTCCCGTTCCACGTCCGATCATGCTTTTCGACGGCTACAACTTGTATCCGCGGCGCTTTACAGTCTGGGGCACGGGACGAATGATGCGCAAAAGACAATGGGGATCATTGCGGCTCTTCTTTTCGCGCAGGGACTGTTAGGTTCGACTTTCTATGTCCCATTCTATGTCATACTGATGGCGGGAACCGCGATGGGTTTTGGAACCTACTTCGGAGGATGGAGGATCGTTCGCACAATGGGTATGAAGATAACAAAGCTGCATCCTTTCGGAGGCTTCAGCGCTGAGACCGCAGCGGCCACAACACTTTTCGCCACCGCGTCCCTTGGAATCCCCGTCAGCACAACCCACACCATAGCCGGGGCGATTATGGGAGTAGGTTCGACACGTAGACTCTCAGCCGTAAGATGGGGAGTGGCTCGCAGAATAGTCTACGCCTGGGTCCTCACGATTCCTGCGGCGGCGGCCATAGCGGCTCTTTCATACTTTGTTCTGAGCCTAGCAGGCCTCAGCTAGGCAAGGTTGATGGTGTCTTCCGTGAAGCTTTCGTCCCAAGACCTTGCTCTGGCGACCCGCTCTTTCCGGACATAATCACCCTAGATTTGCCCTCTAAGAGAGTCTCGTATCGTTCCATCTTTCCATAGCTGCTCTACTTGCGTTGCTCTGCAAGCCTTGCAGACGATAGTGACCCATCCTCCTGCCGAGCCAGGGTGATTGCTGACTTCGTGCTCCATGACCTTGTTGCAAGTCCAACACCACATGACTTCCTTGACTATCACCAACCGCATGAGGAGGGAAATGAGTGGGAGCGATTAAGGAGGAGATGGGAGGAAATGTGAAAGCATTTGTCGAGTGAACTTGTAAGCTATGAGAGGGACGCGAAGAATAATCATAATAATTGAACCGACACCAGCTCCGTAATCCACGAGGTGAATTTTTGGAATGGGTATTGAAGAAAACCTGCGACTCATGCAAACATTAGACAATGCTTGGAATGCCAAGGATTGGGAGACGTTCATGAAGCGTCACTCCGAGAGCGTTGCAGTATACTGGCCGGGGCAGCCCGAGCCAACAAGGGGACGTCACGCGCATCATAACGAATCTGTTGAATTCTTCAAGGCATTTGACAATCATCTCGATAACAATCCGTACAAGATCCTCTTCGGCTACGGTGACTACACGTGCTCAGTGGCCAGATGGACAGGCAAGAACATAGGACCATTCATGGGCCCGGATGGGCGCGTGATCCCTGCCACCAACAGGAAATTCGAGCTTGAGTTCTGCACTGTTGCACACTGGAAGAACAACGAGATTGTCGAAGAGAAACTCTTCTACGACCTAGTAGGACTGTTCAAGCAGCTTGGCGTAACTCTGACCACAAGGACTCAAGCGGAGAAAGTGCCTGCGGTTTAGCACATCACGGCTCGGCTCGCCTGATGCTCTTAGAGCAGACCGCCACTGGAAGGTGGGTCCGGCCGTTCAATACTCGATTATCATGAATGGAAATTGTTAACTACTTACCACGTGCAGCCAAAACCGTGAATTTTACACATGCCCAATATTCCGATAGCTAGGAAAGTCATTAGGGAAAGCCTGCAGGTCAAAGAAGACGAACAGGTACTGATCCAGACCTGGGACCATACGCTCGACCTATCCGACTCGCTCTCTCAGGAGGTTTACGAGGCCGGAGCCATACCCTTTGTGAATCTCACCACACAGAACTCTTTCCTCAACTACTTCACCACCGTTCCCGAAAAATACTACGGGAAGACCCCACGAGCCATGCTCTCACTACTCGACCAGATTGACGCGCAGGTCGTGCTCTTCGGTCCCAAAGACCCGAAGGTTCTGACGATGGCTTCGGGAGAGCGCTTCGCCAAGTCTTTCGAGTCAGAGAAGCCGGTGATGGAGAAGCTGCGTGAGCGAAAAATCCGGACAGCGTTACTCCCCGTGGGCTACATCACTCACGAACGCGCCCTGAACTACGGTTTCGACCTGTCGAAGTGGCGCAGCAACCACGACCAAGCAATAGACGTTGACATGCAGAAGATGACAGCCCTCGGCAAGAACCTCTCCTCCAAGCTTCAAAATGCAAGCAAAGTCCACGTCAGTCATAACAACGGCACGGACTTGACGTTTGCCATCCGCGATCGTCCAGTCCATGTGCGGGACGGGATAATCGATCAGGACGATATTTCCAAGGGGAACCTTGCCGAGTCTCTACCCTCAGGAAGCGTTCTCGTGGCCCCCGTTGAATCCACGGCAGAGGGGAATGTCCTCTTTGATACTCCCCAGGCTCTGATGGGAAAAATGCTAAAGGGTTTCACAATGAGCTTCCGAAACGGAAAGCTAGCATCCTTCGATGCAAAGGAAAATCTCGACGCGTTCGCCGGCATGTACCGCGGCGGGACCGGCGACAAAGACCGTCTTGGCTGGTTTTCCATCGGGATCAACCCCAAGGCTCAAACTATGGGTTTGATCAGTGCCGACGAACTGGCTCTCGGGAACGTTACTATTGGGATCGGGTCCAACAAGGACTATGGAGGAGTTAACGATACGACCGTTGGGTTTGCCCAGACCCTCAGCAAAGCCACCGTGGAGGTTGATGGAAGACTGCTACTCCGTGAAGGAAAGATCGAAGTCTAGCGCCCAATACCTTTCCCAAAAAAAGGGTCCTTGGCCATGGGTCCGATAACCCCGGCACCGAGGGTTCAGTGCCAACGACGAGGGGCTTGGGCACTACTTAGTATGATTCAGGGCCTCGATTAGGGCCTTGGCGACTGCGTCTTCGTCGTGTCTGATCCCATTAACGTAGAATGTCGGTGTGCCGTTGACACCACTCCTCACTCCACCCATGAAGTCGTCTTTGATCCGTTTCTGATACACGTGCTGAGCTATCTCACGCTCAAATCTCTGAGTATTCAAGCCTAGCTCCTTTGCATAGCCGAGGGCGACAGTGGGATCGCCGAGAGTTGCCTGGTGTTCGTAGAGAAAGTCGTGCATGGGCCAGAATTTTCCTTGTGCAGAGGCTGCTTCTGCTGTCTCGGCGGCGTTCATGGCGTGCTCGTGCATGTTAGTCAGGGGAAAGTTGCGGAATACGAACCGTAGTTCAGGCCCGAGTTCCTTCTGGACTTTTTTCACTTCGGGGTATGCGGCGCCACAATACGGGCATTGATAGTCTCCATATTCGACGAGCGTTAGAGCGGCGTTCGCTGGCCCTTCTATGTGGTCGCGCTCTGGAGTGACGGGAATTTCCAGCTTGGGGGCCTGATATTTTTCGGTGGGTTCTTTGGTTGTTGGTTCTAGCAGGGTCTTGCCTGTGGTTCGCTTTCGTGCAACGGTTGTTGTTCCTGACATTTTCGAGTTCAGCTCTTCTCTGCCGTTTGGGCTTTGTTCAGATTCTCTAGGGCTGATAGGATGCCGTCGGCTCCGGGGTTGATTCCGTCAGGTGAGAGATGGCTCCATCGGATGATCCCCTTGTCGTCGATAACGAAGAGTGCTCTGGCGGACTCGCCAATCTTCTCCTTGTAGGCGCCATATTTTCTGGATATGGATCCCTTGGGCTCGAAGTCCGCTAGGACGGGGAAGTTGAGTTTGCGGTCCTTAGCGAAGGCAAGGTGGGACCAGATATTGTCGACTGAAATGGCGAGGAGTTCTGCGTTGAACTTTTTGAATTCTGGCATTACCATCGCGTACAATGATAACTGGTCGGTGCATACGGGGCTCCAGTCCGCAGGGTAGAAAGCAAGAACCACGGGTTGTCCTCGGAAATCGTTCAGGGACACCTTCTGGTCCGGTGTACTGTTGAGAGAAAAATTAGGGGCCGTCTTGCCGGGTGCCAGGACAGAATCTACTATCTTCACAATCTTCTTGGTCTTTGACGGCTGTTGCCAGCGATTTCTTGCTGCACCTTTGTTCTCCAGTTTCCTCATCCTACGCCTCTTGCCAGTTTGCACCAAACTGGTCTTCAGAGGAGACATCCTCCCTCCATGAAGAGAAATGACATTGCAAAGCATTCTTCTCTCGCGCTATTTATAGACTAACTGTATTCAGACCGGTTCTACATCAAAGATTCTGCCAAATTCATTCTGCTAGTGACGCTTGAGGTCCCAGGTGCAACTCACGTCACGGGTCGATGCTGGTATAGTGCCTTGGCTTCAGAAGGTCGCTCACCACCTTCTCCCTTAACAGGGCGATTTGGTCCTTTAGAGACTCGCCGAAAGCGAAGCCCGCCGCCCTCAGAGAATACTCTTTGTAGAGTTCTGTCACCGTCATATGAACAAGGACGCGAGTGCTGTTTCCGAAGACTCTCGTGAGGACTTCGATCACGTCGTCAAATTTGCTCGAAATTTCGGTTGGTTTGATTCCATTCCTCTCAAGCAACTGAGAGATTTCCTGCCTGACCGTTCGGCCAAGTATGTCTTCAACAACAGTGGTGAAACACTGGTTCATGGTAGACTGAAATGTTTCTGCTGTCGTGGTCGGCGTAGAATGGCCTCCTCGTCCTTTCAATCGATGCCATAGTGTTCAGTCATGTCCAACCGTCGAATTCGTTGTCTGGTTACACAATGCTTGTCGCAGGAGGAGAACCATCTCGGCGCGAGAATATGATGGCTGAAGACGTTTCTGGCGAGGAAGAAACGGCGCTAGAACCCCAGGTTGAAGCGGAACAGATAGGTGTCGAGAAGTCTGAGCTTGGCGACCTTCTGGACCTTATGTCAAGATTCCTAGAATCGCCGGGAAACGTCCTGCTCATTCAAGGTGCCCCGGGTACGGGGAAAACAACTCTTGCCCTTGAACTTCTTAATGAAGTGAAGGGAACCCGCATTGGTCCTCACACAGTTTCTCCGAACAAGGTATACGTGTCGAGTCGGGTCTCGTCTTCGAAGCTGCGGCGGCACTTCCCCGGGGTTCGTGAAGTGCTCGACTCGATGTCCGGAAAAGAGGCAACTGACGGTCGGACGCGGACGGGAGGAAGCAATCGAAACGGAGGAGCGGCGAATATTGTTGATAGGATTCTTGCGTTGAAACGGGCTAAACAGAAAGGCATCATAATTGTGGACAGTTGGGAAGGAGCGGTAACAAACGTGACGGAAGAAGAACGTCGAGCACTGGAAACAGCGATCTTTCAGGACTTGGATGAAAGCAAACTAAGCGCGGTAATTGTCAGCGAGAGCGAAAATTCTCCTAAACTCGACTATCTCGTAGATGGCATCGTCACACTGTCACTATCCCACTTGGAAGATAGGACTGTAAGGAGCGTCATTGTCAACAAGCTTCGCGGGTTCAGGCTCCATAGTCAAGGGGCTCTGTTTTCGCTCGATGGAGGCAAGTTCACGCTCTTACCCAGAGTCGAATACCACTTTGGCCAGAACGGGTCCTTGGATCCAAGACCATTGAGTCCTGTTCGTAATACAGAGGGCTCCTATTCTACCGGTAGTCCGGACCTTGACGCATTGTTGGACGGCGGAGTAAGGAAAGGCTCATCTCTTCTGTTAGATGTGAATAGCACCGTCTCACCACACTCGGTGAAGCTTCTCCTCGACATCATGGCAGCTAATTTCATCAATCAGGGAGGGACCGCCTTCATAATTCCCTACAGCATATTCAGCTCACAAAACGAGGCTGAGTCCCTAAAGGCGTATGTCGGAGACCAGGTGCTTAGGGAGAAGGTCCGCATCGCAGAGTTCAACCAGGCTCTTCCCGATGAAAAATGGCGAGTGAAGCTTTCAGGCAAGCTAACAGAAGATCTGGCCTCGTTCAATAATGCATGGAACGAACTCGGAGCCATCTCATCCGCGAGGATGATGAAATACGATTTCGATAAGACAGTACAGCTTTACGGTGAAGCCTTAGGGCTACCGGGCCTCGCCGAAATAGGGGCAGGCATACGTGATTCAGGGGCCCTCAGCATCGGTGTAATATCACGACCAACCAGCTTCAGGGAGGAACTTCTGAGAGCAGTTGACTACCACTTGAAGATGCAGACAGTTAACGGGTCACTGCTAATCTATGGGGTCAAACCGATTACAAACGTTCACGGCGTAAGATTCGGCTTTGAACGAGGCTACCCTAGACTGTCTTTGACCGAAATCGTCTAGTTGATGGCGGGAGGCGGAGGGAGGGGTTACCGCTTGTCTCGAATGCTGGAAACGCTAGGCGTATCCGGTCGTTCCCTCGCTTGTTTCATCACGTAGTCTGAGCTATCCATGCGTACTAACCTAATGCCTGGGTTTCAACTGGCCGTTGACTACTGGTTCGACCGTGTCCTGCAAGGAATGGGTGGACCGATCCGGGACTGGATCTATGATTTCCTGAGCAAGAAGGGCATTAGTCGAGAGGATATCCCTGGCAGATTCGAGGATGTTGTAAAGACACTCATGGAGAGGCTAGGGACGAGTGCTCGGGTCATCGCTTACAGGACAGTAGTTGAGCTGTACAAGGAGTTCGCCCTGCCCCCGAACTTTGACTATGATGATTCGCTACCAGATAGATTCGCCTATCTCAAGGAGAGAGTGGTCACGGATCGGCTGCATCCGACAACCCCCAGTCTAAGATTTCCAACCTAGCGGGCGTCATTCTTCATTTACGCTGCTCGGTTTGCCGCGACGTAGTATTGTTCTTTGGGGATTTCTTGTATTACGACTATTGTCTGGTCCCGTGGCGCTT
>WNFD01008481.1_pt1 | contig 10088 bp, 11 predicted proteins | sample 5400491 | NCBI WGS metagenome assembly WNFD01 (sample SAMN13153343, study PRJNA577476) | soil metagenome | isolation source: 120 cm saprolite under Douglas fir tree site 2 hole 2 replicate 2 | place: USA:California | collected 2015-04-18
GGGCGCCAGCGATCGGTGGTCAGCCAGGCGGCAACGTCCTTAGGCCACCGAGGGCTGGGAATGCTACGTCGCAGGTCGGCGCCGGTGCCCCGTTGCAGGAATCCCACCCGCGGTGGGCGGGCCGCCGCGCGTCGAAGCACGCCGTTGACGACTTCATGAGCGGTGCCATCTCCACCAACCGCGATCACCAGCCGATCACCGGCCGCTGCGGCAAAGTCGGCCGCGTCGCCCCGGCGCCGAGTCTCGACCACCTCGAAATTCAGATCGGTGCAGGCTGCCGCACACCGCCGCCAGAAGCCGCGGGCTCGACCGCTGCCCGCTGCCGGGTTGACGATGATCAGCGGGGCCAGATCCGCCGCTCGCCGGCCTCCGCGCGCATCTGGCCCGTCTCGAGCCCGCCCAGGCGCTTCTTTCGATAGGGCAGAAAGACTTTGAGGGCGATGCCGTCGCGATGCTCAACCTCGACCTGGATTGCGTCGGTTTCCTCGCCGCTGAGCCGGACGTCGGCCACGACCGCGGCACCCCGATTCTCCTCGGCCTTGGAACGAAGCCCCTCGTACAGGATGTCGAGCACCTCGGTGGATGGCGGCCTCTCAGTCCCGGTGAATCCGGCGACCAGCGTAATCTGGCCGTCCCGGCTCATGGCAACGCCGTAGGGGAAGAACTCGCCGTGCTTCGCCAATTGTTGCTTGGCAAACGGTAGGGCCGCGCTCAACAGGGCATCCATGTCCGATTGGCACTCAGCTGACGCCGAGTCTCGCCAGGAGCTCACGGCTCAATCATGCGCGATGCCGAGGATCCGCTTCGCATTTTCGACGTCGCGCGCCATCTGCTGCTGCAGCGCTGGGACCGTGGCAAACCGCTTCTCCGCGCGTAGGCGCTGTACGAACCAGACCGTGATCAGCCTGTCGTACAGATCAGCGTCGAAGTCGAGGACGAAGGCCTCGACCGTAAGGGTGTTCCCGCCGAAGGTCGGGCGGAACCCGATGCTGGTTGCGCCACCATAGGTTTGATCGTCGATGTCGACTCGGGAGGCGAAGATGGCATTTGGGGGAATGAGCTTGTTGGGGGCGATTCGCAGGTTCGCCGTGGGAAAACCGAGCTGCCGGCCCCGCTTGGCGCCGTGCTCCACCGTTGAGCGCACGAAGTAATCCCGACCGAGCAACTGGGCGGCGGCGCGAACCTGGCCCAGCAGCACCAGGCGGCGGATCCGCGAGCTGCTGATGGGCTCTCGACCGCGCCGCACGGTGGGGGCGACATCGACGGTAAAGCCGTGCCGTGCGCCGAGTCGGCGCAAGAAGGCGGAATCACCCCGCTGGCCATGCCCAAACCGATGGTTCTCGCCGACGACCATGTGGCGGACTTGCATTCCGCGCAAAAGCCGCTGTATGAACGTCGCCGCGCTGAGGGCGGCGACCTGCGGCGTGAAAGGGATCACCACGACGTGGTCGACGCCAAGCTGATCGAGCAACCAGGTTTTTTCGTCGAGGGTCGTGAGATTCGGTGGGCAATGATCCGGGTCGAGCACGCACCGCGGATGCGGCTCGAAGGTGATCAGCACGCTGGCGGCGCCGGCCGCCCGCGCACCAGCAATAAGCGGCTTCAACAGGGCCTGGTGGCCGCGGTGAATGCCGTCGAAGCTGCCGATGGTCGCGTGGCTCGGCCCAATCGTGCCGGGCGCGGGAAAGCCGAAGGTGACCGTCGTCATGCCGTAAAGACCGCGCGCGGTTGGATCCGCTGGGTGGCGTCCGCTTCGCCCCAGGCGACCAGCTCGCCGTCGGGGCCGAGCAGTCGATAGCGCCCGGCCGTTGTGTTGGGGGCGGGAACCCCCTGGCCGCGACGCACCGCCTCGGTGCCGGCGGCATCCAGCGGCACCGCGGGCCAGTTGCGAAGCGGCAGGTCCATGGGAAGGAGCCAGCGGGTCCATCCCTCCCCCGCTGCGGCCAGCGTCGCCATGGGCACCGCGTCGGCGAGCGTGAGGGGGCCGATCGCGGTTCGAGTCAGGCCAGATAGGTAGGCGCCGCACCTCAACGCAAGCCCCAGGTCCTCGGCCAGGCTGCGGACGTACATCCCGCGGCCGGAATTGACCTCGATACGGCCGATCCCCGCCGTCGGGTCGTAGTCCAGGAGGGATATGGAAAAAATCTCCACCGTCCGCGCGCGGCGCTCCACCGCCTCGCCTCGGCGGGCCTTCCGGTAAAGGGCTTCCCCGCCTTGCTTGAGCGCCGAAAACATCGGCGGCACCTGCTCGATCCGGCCGGTGAAGGCCGGCAGTGCGGCCTCGATCCGCTCGCGGGTGATCGTCTGTGGGTCGCCCGCGGGCGTGATGCGGCCTTCGCGATCGCCCGTGTCGGACGTGAAGCCGAAGGTCACAGTTGCCACGTACGTCTTCGGCCACTCGTGGACGAAGTCCGCCAGCCGGGTGGCGGCGTTGATCAGGATCGGCAGGACGCCGTCGGCCGCCGGGTCCAGCGTTCCCCCGTGCCCGGCCTTCAGGACGCCAGGCAGCCGGCGCAGCGCTCGGACGACGGCGAACGACGATGGTCCAGCCGGCTTGTTGACGTTGAGGATGCCGGATGTCACCCGCGTTCGTTAGGGTTGCGGGATTTCCCGCATGTCGTTCATACGCGCACGGACTTCGGCGAGCACCTTGGCCTCCGCTTCCTTGAGCGGCAACGCCAGCTCGATCCCCGCGGCACGCCGGTGGCCGCCGCCACCGAACCTGGCAGCGAGCTCCGCGGCGTCGACCTGGTCGCGGCTCCGGATGCTGACCTTCGTCAGGCGCGGGCCCGCCTCTTTGAAAAGAATCGCGAGCTCCTGGCCGCGGACGGTGTTGAGCTGGTCGATGGCGCTGTCCGCCTGGTCGGTCGTCGCGCCACTGTCCCGCAGGCCGGCCTGGCTGATCGATCCCCAGACGAGGCGGTCGCCGAACTCATAATGTAGGCCCTGTAGGATCCGGCCCTGCATCCGCAGCGAAGACGCCGGCCGGCTCTTGAAGAGGCCGCGGGCGATCATGACCGGGTCGGCGCCAAGCTGGACAAGCTCGGCGGCGGCACGCAGCGCGTGTGCCGAGGTGTTGTCGTGTCGGAAGCCGCCGGTGTCTGACAGGATCGTGGCGTACAGGCAGGACGCCGCCCCCGGCGGAATGTCGATCTTCCAGGCCTTGAGCAGGTCGTAGACGAGCTCGCCGGTGGAGGCGGCGTCGATGTTGACCAGGTTGATCGTGCCGAACCGTGTGTTCGACACGTGGTGATCGATGTTGACTACGACCGGCGCCTGCTTCACGACCGGCTCATAGGTGCCGGCTCGCGACGCATCGCTGGCATCGAAGATGAAGACCGGGGTACCAGCAGGCGGTGCCTGCCGATTCACTCGGTCGACGCCGGGCAGGAACCACCAGGCGCCCGGCACCGGTGGTGACGAGAGCACCGGCACGGACTTTCCGATTAGCTCCAGTGCGAAGGCGAGGGCCAGCGCCGAGCCGAGCGTGTCGCCATCGGCATCTTTGTGCGTGACCGCCGTCACGACCGGAGCGTCGTCGATCACCTGCCAGATCCGGGGCGCCAGCTCGGCCACCTCGGGGCGCGGTGGAGCGAGCTCAGCTGCCCGCGTTTGGTTCCCCTTGCTGAACTTCTCGCAGAAGCTGGCTCATCCGGACGCTGTAGGCCACGCCCTGATCGAGCTGAAAATGCAGGTCAGGGGCGAACCGTAGGTTCGAGAGACGGGAACCGAGCTCCCGCCGGATGAAGCCTTTCGCGTGATCTAGGCCATCGATCGCAGATTGGCGAGCGTCGTCCTCGCCGACGACGCTGACCTTGACGGTGGCATTGCGGAGATCAGGACTGAGCTTGACCTCGCTGATCGTTGCCATCCCGATCCGGGGATCCTTGAGGTCACGGATGATGATCTGGCTGATTTCCTCGCGCAGCTGTGCGGCGACGCGTTCAACTCTATGACTGCCCATGCCCTCATTGTATGGGCCGTATGCGCTCACCCAATCACAGGCTCAAGTCACCCTCCCCCGCTCGCGGGGGCGGCTAGGGCGGGGGCCCTGGCAAGGACAAGCGTGTGGCCTTCGCTTCCTTCGGGTATGAAGCGCGTCCAAAGGATCTCAAACCCTATCTGCTCGAGCCAGGCGACGTAATTGGCGCGGTCGGCGTGGCTCCAATACATTGGTGCTCCAAGCCAATCCTTTTCGGTGCCAGTCCACGCCCCTGATCCGACGGTCGCGAGGAGGTGACCGCCGGCTCGAAGCCAGCGGTGGATGTTCTTGAAGATCGCCGGCTGCTCCCCGACCGGGACATGGATGATCGCAAAGAATGAGACGACCGCGGAAAAACTGTCTGATGGGAAGTCGATGCTCGCCATGTCGGCGCACTCAAATTGCGCGGTTGGTACGAGCCGGCGCGCCCGGGCGATCTGGACGGGCGACAGATCCACGCCCGTGACCCGATAGCGCGCGGCAAGGATGGCGGTGACCGGGACGCCGCAGCCGCAGCCTAGGTCGAGCACCGGGTCACCGTCGTGGAGCAGGGGCATCAGCTCCGCGAGCCAGGCTTCGTAGTCCGGCCTTGCCGTTGAACCCCGTCCCGCATCGTCCCTGTATTCGTAAGAGATGCGGTCATAACCGTCGCGAACGATGTCCTTCGGGTTGGTCACGCCCTGTAGGTCTCGACGTCGACGAGGTCGGCTAGCAAACCAAATGCGGTCTGTTCGACATGGGGCTGATGCAGGGCGATCGCGAGCTTTCCGGCAACGTCGGTATCGAGCTCGATCGCCATTGAAAAACCATCGACGGCATAGAACGGGTCATCCGGGCCGACCTCAACCGGCGCCCAGCGGGTGCCGAACGGGCCGATCGCGGCCAGCGGACGGATCCGCATGCCGCGGCCGGCCGCCTCGCGGGCTCGGGCGGCCACCGCCTCGGTGATCGGCTCGCGCACGACATCGGCGACCTTGATGTCCAGTCCCATGACCACGTTGGCGATGATTGTGGCTTTCAAGGCGGCATCCCAGCCCTCGAGGTCGTTGCTGGGATCTCGCTCGGCGATCCCGATGCGCTGCGCCTCCGCGAGCGCCTCCTTCCACGAAACGCCCCGCGCCGCCTGGCTCAGCAAGTAGTTGGTCGTGCTGTTTAGGATGCCGCGTACGAGGCCGACCTTCGCCGTCGGGAGGCTATGGCGCATCAGGTTGAAGATCGGAAGGTTGTCCGCCACCGCTGATTCGAAGCGCACCTGCCGGTCACGGGCCTGCGCAAGCGCCTCGAGCTCCCGCAAGCCATATGCGATCGGACCCTTGTTTGCCGTGACGACGTCCATCCCTGCCTCGAGTGCCTGGCGCAGGTGGTCGAGCGCGGGCTGACCCGTCCGAGGATTCATCGTGCTGACTTCGACCAGCACATCCGCTGCCAGCGACCCGATCGGCGGTGGTGCACCGCGCTGTCGCAAGTCCGGCGACGAGAGCAGCGCGCTGAGCTGCAAGCCCTCGTCGTCACGCGCCCAGCCATGGCTACTGGTCAGAACCGTCGTCACGACCGGGTTCAGCCCGTAGCGCTCGCGCAACAGGTACTGCTTGAGCAGGAGGAGCCGAGCAAACGCGCGAGCAACGTGGCCAAAGCCGATCAGGGCCAGGCGGACATCGCGAATCGGCCGACCGCTCTTTTCTACGCTGGCTTGACCTGGTAAGACTCGATGACGTCGCCCTGCTGGAAGTCCTGGTAGCCGTCGACCCGGATACCGCACTCCAGTCCGGAGAGCACCTCGTGGACGTCGTCCTTGAAGCGCTTGAGGCCCTCGATCTTGCCCTCGTGGATCGTTTTGTTGTCGCGCAGGACTTTCGCGGTCGAACCGCTCGTGATCTTGCCATCGAGTACCCGTGAACCGGCGATGATGCCCAGCTTCGGGATCTTGATCGGCGTAAGCACCTCGGCGCGGCCCTCCCAGACCTGGACGAAGGTGGGCTCGTAAAGGCCCTTGATGGCCCGTTCGATGTCGTTGGTGACGTTGTAGATGACGTCGTAGCTGCGGATGTCCACCTTCTCTCGCTCGGCGGCCTTCTGAGCGAGCGCATCAGCCTTGACGTCAAAGGCGATGACGAGCGCGTTCGATACCGCGGCCAGCAAGATGTCCGACTCGGTCACGGTGCCGACGCCCTCGAAGACAATCTTGATCTGCACTTGGGGATCCTGGATCTTCAGCAGTGAGCCCTTGAGCGCCTCGACCGAGCCGTTGCTGTCGCCCTTGATCACGAGGTTCAGGTCCTTGACGGCGCCCTTCCCGACCTGCGCCGACAGGTCCGCCAGGGTAACCCGGCGCGTTTGCGCCAGGGTCGCCACGCGATACTGCTCCGCCCGCTGACCCGCAATCGTCCGGGCGACCTTCTCGCTGGAGACCACCTGGAAAATATCGCCCGCAGTCGGCACGTCGGGCAGCCCGGTAACCACGGCGGGCGTCGCCGGACCCGCTTCCTTCATCTTCTTGCCGCGGTCGTCGAGCAGCGCCCGCACCTTGCCGAAGATGTGCCCAACCACGAGGTTGTCGCCGATCCGCAGCGTACCGCTCTGGACCAGCACCGTCGCGACCGGGCCCCGACCCTTCTCTAGGTGTGCGTCGATCACTGTGCCGGCCGCCAGCTTGGCCGGGTTGGCCTTCAGGTCCTGAAGGTCGGCAACCAGCAGGATCATCTCGAGCAGCTCAGACAGTCCGATCTTCTGCTTGGCGGAGACGGGCACCATGACGGTGTTCCCACCCCATTCCTCGGGCACGAGGCCCTGCTCGGAGAGGCCTTGCTTCACCCGGTCCGGGTTGGCGCCCTCCTTATCGATCTTGTTGATGGCCACCACGATCGGGACCTGGGCGGCCTTGGCGTGCGAAATCGCCTCGACCGTCTGCGGCATGACGCCGTCGTCGGCGGCCACGACCAGCACGGCAACATCGGTCACCTGCGCGCCGCGGGCGCGCATGGCGGTGAACGCCTCGTGGCCCGGCGTGTCGAGGAAGACGATGCGTCGGCCTTTCTCCTCGACGACGTAGGCGCCGATGCTCTGGGTGATGCCACCGGCTTCACCGGCGGCCACCTTGGTCTGGCGGACGGCGTCGAGCAGCGAGGTCTTGCCATGGTCGACATGACCCATGACGGTGACCACGGGCGGTCGCACCTTCAGGTTCTCGGGCGCCTCGCCATCGACGCTGAAGAGCTCCGAGCGCGTCGTCAGCTTGACCTGGGTTGCCTCACCTTCGCCGACGACCTCTTCCGCGATCGCCGAATCCATCGCCATCGGGCTCGCCTGGACCCCAAAACTGTCGGCGACGATAGCGGCCGTGTCGAAATCGATCTGCTGGTTGATATTGGCCATCACGCCGTTCTTCATCAACTCTTTGATGATGTCGACCGTCTTGACGTCCAAGTACTCCGCCAGCTCTTTGACGGAGAGCGTCGGCGGCAACTGCACCTTGCCTTCAGCGACCGCCTTCTTGGCCTCGGTGGCCTGGCCGGCTGCGAACTGGGTGCGCACCGACGACTCCTGTTCCGGCGTCAGCACCGCCATGGCGTGCCGTGGCGCGTGACGCGTCGGGCGTAGGAAATCGAGGATATCCCGGGCCTCGACACCGAGGTCGCGAGCGAGCTGTTGAACCTTGATCCCGCGAGTTGTTGTAGCTATGAGTGACCTATCCTTTGCAATTCAACTGGCAATAATAGCCTTAGTTCGCCCACCGGGCGGTGGGCTCAGGTCATTATTCCCTGACGGAGCCGCTCCCAATCTTGCGACGTGACCGGGGAACCGAGTGCGCGGTCGAGTGCGCGGCGCTTCCGCGCCAGGTCCCAGCAGGCCCCCTCCCGGCAGAGGTAGGCGCTGCGACCGGTGACCCGGCGCGGATCGACCACCATCGCGCCGTCCACGACCGCGAACCGGTGGAGCGCCGACCGCAGCTTGACCTGGCGGCAGCCGACGCAGGTGCGAAGCGGCTCAGGACGCGGCGCTGCCGTCCGCATTTCCCTCCCCCGCTTGCCGGTGAGGGTCAGGGTGAGAGGTTACCCCCTCAACCGTCGGCTTGATGTCGATCCGCCACCCGGTCAGCTTGGCGGCCAGACGGGCGTTTTGCCCATCCTTGCCGATCGCCAGCGAGAGCTGGTTCTCGGGCACGTGGGCTGTGGCGGTCCGTGAGTCCCGGTCGATCTCAACACTCAGCACCTGGGCCGGACTGAGCGCGTTCGCCACCAGCTGCGCGGGGTCGTCCGCCCACGGGATGATATCGACGCGCTCCGAGCCCAGCTCGCCGACCACGCTGCGGATGCGCACGCCCCGCGGACCGACGCAGGCGCCGACCGGGTCGATGCCGTCCTGATTGGCCGAGACCGCGACCTTGGTTCGGACCCCGGGCTCGCGCGCCAGCGCCCGGATGACGACCGCACCCGACGTCAATTCCGGGATCTCGAACTCCAGCAGCCGGCGGACCAGCGCCTTATGGGCCCGCGACACCAGGACCTGCGCCCCGCGGCTTCGCTTGCGCTCCTCGAGTAAGAGGACTTTCAGATGCTGGCCGATCCGGATCGTCTCATCGGGAATCTGCTCCTCGGGTGGCAGCACGCCTTCGGCCTTTCCCAGCTCGATGTAAATCGTGCGCCCGTCGGGTCGCTCCACGATCCGCTCGACGATGCCGCTCACCATCTCGCCCTTGTGCTCGAGCACATCCTTGAGCACCTGGTCCTTCTCGGCATCCCGTAGACGCTGGAAGACGACCTGCTTGCTGATCTGGGCCGCCAGCCGAGCGAAATCCTCCGTCGGCAGCGGCACGTCGATCAGGTCGCCGAGGGACGCCGGCCCCAACTTGACCGCCTCCTCGAGGCTGATCTCCGTGGCCGCATCGGTCATCGTCTCGACCACCCGGCGCCTGCCGAAGATGGCGATCTGGGCAGTCTCCGGGTCGACATGGACGCGGATGTTCTCGGGCGGATTGAAGGCGCGGCGGTAGGCGGTGGCCAGCGCGGTCTCCATCAGACTCAGGAGTGATTGTTTGGAGATCCCCTTCTCCTCCTGAACCTGGTCGAGCGCCTTGAGGAAGTCTGACTTGAGCATCAGCGCCGTGACAGGTCGATCGCGAGCCGGGCGGAGACGATATCCACCAACGGGATCGCGACCGTTCTCAGATGCTTCCCATCCCCCAGTTGCAGCTCGATCATGTCGTCGGAGACCGCGGTGAGCCGTCCTTCGGCGACCTGCTCGCTGTCGCCCACCCGGTAGCGGACATTGGCGCGGCGGCCGATGAAGCGGCGGTACTCTTCGAGGGTGCGCAGCGGACGCTCGGCGCCGGGCGAGGAGACTTCCAGTTCGTAGCGCGTGGGGAACGGATCCGCCTGGTCGAGCAGCGCGCTCAGCGACTTACTCACCCGCTCGCAATCGGCGAGCGTCACCCCTTCGGGCCGGTCGATCCGGACGCGCAGCGTCGTGGAGGCGCCGCTGCCGGCGAGCGTCAGATCATACAGCTCGTAGCCGAGGAAGCTGAGGGTCGGCATGATCAATTCGCGGATCCGATCGAGCTGATTTGTGGTTGACGGACTCACCATGAAAAGAAAAAGGGCCGACGGCCCCGCTTTGCAAACTTCGTATTCACTTGGCCCTGAGTATAGGACTCCTTACCGTGGGTCGAGCCGCCTCCAGACCACGAGCAGGGGACTCGCGTTGAAGATCGACGAATAGGTGCCGCTGACGATGCCGATCAGCAGCGCCAGCGTGAAGCCCTTGATGTTCTGAGGCGAGATCAGGAACAGCGCGACGAGCACGAAGACAACCGTCATCGAGGTGTTCACCGATCGCGCGATCGACTGGATGATGCTCAGGTTCACGTTCTGCTCGAAGGTCAGTCGGCTCGCCTGCCGCAGGTTTTCGCGGATCCGGTCGAAGATGACGATCGTGTCATGGACCGAGAAGCCGATCACCGTCAGCACGGCAGTCACGAACAGCGTGTTGATTTCGCCGAGCGGCAGATTGAAGACCTTGCCGAGGATCGAGTAGATGCCGGTCAGGATAAAGACGTCATGCAACAGCGCCAGGATGGCGCAGATCGCGAACTTGTAGTTGAACCGGATGC
>WNFD01008484.1_pt1 | contig 10087 bp, 8 predicted proteins | sample 5400491 | NCBI WGS metagenome assembly WNFD01 (sample SAMN13153343, study PRJNA577476) | soil metagenome | isolation source: 120 cm saprolite under Douglas fir tree site 2 hole 2 replicate 2 | place: USA:California | collected 2015-04-18
GATGACAGCATCGGCGGCGCGGACGGCGTCGGTGGTCAGGACCTTCGGCTGATTCGCCGCGATGTCAATGCCGACCTCGGCCATGGCCGCCACGGCGACGGGATTGATCCGGCCGGCGGGCTCCGATCCGGCGGACCTGACCTCGATCAGCCCTGCGGCCAGATGCGTCAGCCAGCCTGCTGCCATCTGCGATCTGCCCGCGTTGTGCACGCAGACGAACAGCACCACAGGTGTCATCGCGCGCCGATCAGGACACCGAGGCTCGTCAGCGACGAGGTCCTAGCCCGGTAATAGACCCAGACTCCGCGCTTCTCGCGGTCGAGCAGGCCGGCCTCGCGCAGCACCTTCAGGTGGTGGCTGATCGTCGGCTGGGACAGCTCGAATGCGCCGGTCAGGTCGCAGACGCAGGCCTCGCCGCCCGCATGCGACGCAACCAGCGACATCAGCCTGAGCCGCACCGGGTCGGCCAGCGCCTTGAGCAGCGGCGCTACTTGCTCGGCCTGCTCGCGGGAGAGCGGCTCGCTGGACAGTGGCGAGCAGCAGGCGACCGTTTCAGCGGGGCTGAGCATGGCCAGTGACTTCGACATACATCTATATTGACAGAGGCCGATGGATGAAGCCAGCCTGAGCGGTCAGTTCAGCAGCTTGCGCCAGATGCCCCGGTGGCAGGCACGACACTGGCAGGCACGACACTGGCGGGCACGACACTGGCAGGCACGACACTGGCAGGCACGACACTGGCAGGCAGGACAATGGTGTCAGCCCCGGACGTCGCAAAGGAGCAGCTCGTGACGACGTACAACCCGCGCAACATCGACTACCTGGGTCACTTGGCCCGTGAGTCCGCCATGTTCGGGCATGCCCTGGACGGCGCGGCCTCCGACGCCAGGGTGCCGACGTGCCCGGACTGGGACGCCGACGACCTGCTCTGGCACCTCGGCGAGGTGCAGTGGTTCTGGGGCACAGTCGTCCGCGAGGGTGTCGACGCCGAAGGCGCTGGCGCGGTGGCTCAGCCGAGGCCAAAAACCCGCGCCGCGCTGATGGACTTCTACCTCACCGCAAGCACGGACCTCGGGAAGGCGCTGACCTCGGCTAGCCCGGAGAGTCATGCCTGGACCTGGTCTGACGACAAGACCGTGGGATTCATCATCCGCCGGCAAGCGCATGAGGCGCTGATCCACCGGGTCGACGCTGAGCTGACCGCGGGCCAGCGCCGGTCCCTGATGGATCCGCAACTCAGCGGCGACGGCGTCGACGAAGCACTGCGGATCATGTACGGCGGCGATCTTCCCCCGTGGGGCACGTTCGCGCCTGACGGGTCACGCACGGTGCGGGTGCGGGCCACGGACACGGGCGACTCCTGGTTCGTCACCCTCGGCCGGTTCAGCGGCACCGACCCTGACGACAACAAGTCCTACGATCAGCAAGCCGTCCAGGTCGCCCGCATTGATCCTGGCGGCCAGGCCGCCGCGACTGTGCGCGGAACAGCCGACGACCTGGATTGCTGGCTGTGGCACCGCCCGGGCGACGCCGCGCCCGAGCGGTCAGGTGACAGTGACGTGCTGGCCGCCTTTGACGCGCTGCTCGCCAGGGGCATCGACTAGAGCCTGGCGGCCGGCTCAGTCGTCCCTGCCCTGCCAGGTGGTGATGCACGCCTCGTTGCCCTCAGCGTCGGCCAGCACCCAGAAAGCCGGGGCGCTGGCGTCTGACATGAGCGCGCCGCCCGCCTTAAGCGCCGCATCAAGCCGCCCTGACGCCTCGTCATGGGGCACCGAGATGTCCACGTGGATCCGGTTGCGCTGCGGCCGCGGCTCGGTCATCTGCTGGAACCAGATCGCGGGCCCCTGCCCGGCTGGGTCCACGATCGCGTCCAGCGGACCCGCGTGTCCTGGCTCGTCCCCATATCCGAGTATCGCGCGCCAGAATGGCCTGACCGACGCGATGTCGAGCGCATCGATTGCGATCTCGAGCACCTGGACCGACCTGCCCGCCGACGACCGGACCCCGGTGGCTATCGTCAGCCCGAGGCCGAGCACGATAGCCGAAACCTGGCGGATCAGCTCCACCTCAGGCTTGGCCAGGACGCCGTGAAGGTTCTGCACCGTCAGGATCAGGTACCCGTCCCTTATGTCGATGAGCAGGCGCCCAGAAGCGGGTTCACCGCACTGCGCGGCGATCTCGGCGGCGGACCGCGCCGCCTCAGCCAGCGATCCCGCCTCGACCGTTGCCTGTGCGACGCCCAGGACATACCGCCAGCCAAGGCTGGTCACAGCGGCAGACGCCGCAGTCCTGCTCAGAAACTGACCCGGCGGTTCGAACTCTCTCATTTCCGCATCGTGTCATAGTGCCGTGACTGCACGCCCGGTCGTGAGGTCGCGAAGAGATGGGATGAAAAATGGCAATCTCGCTGGGCCGACACGAGGGCACCTTCGCCGTCGTGGAACATCGGCTCGGGCGATGGTGTTAGATGGTTCTGGTTGTAGTCGAAGGTTCGTGTACGTGTCACAGCGCCTGCGAAACTAGACAGCGGGCGTCCTGGACGACCGAAGCTCGTACTTCGGGTTAGGCAGGCGGTCGCGCAGCCCGGGGGCCATCACTGTGGACCCCGAAGACCGCAATATAGGAGTAGTTCATGCCTCAGGGCACCGTGAAGTGGTTTAACTCGAGCAAGGGTTACGGCTTCATCGCACCAGACGACGGCAGCGCCGACGTCTTCGTCCATCACACGGCGATCCTCTCTGACGGGTTCCGTAACCTCGAGGAGAACCAGCGCGTGGAGTTCACCGCCGGCCAGGGGGCCAAGGGCCCGCAGGCCGAGCAGGTACGCCCGCTCTAACCGAGTGGCTTGGGGCCGTGCGGCGTCCCGCCGCACGGCCGCTAAGACTTGCTCGCCCGGCGACTGGTCGGCTAGCGACCCAAGGAACGTGACTATCTCACGTGCCACCTCCTCGGGGGCACGTAGCGGCAGGTGATGACCTGCTCCGTCGATCGGGTGCAGCCGGGCGTACGGCAGCGCGCTGCTGAGCGCGACCGCGTTCCGCAACGGGACGAGCGAGTCGCGCGGGTCGGCCGCGATAAGTGCGGGAACCCTGACCGAGGCCGCCAGCCCCGCCAACGTGCCTGCCTCACGCACGAGCGCCTTCTGCTCGGCTAGGAAGGTGCGCCACAACGGGCCGTTTTCCCACGTTGTGAAGCCCCATACATGCCAGTTAACGTGTCGGCGCGCGGCTCGTTCCCACCCCTGCCGCGTCGCTAGCAGGCGCAGCGTGACGCGGGCGAACCACGGCGTCAGCTGCCACGCGAACAGTGCGCAGACGGCTCCGGCAACCGGCGCGGCCAGCAACCTGTCCGCTCCGTTGAGGCAGTCCGGGCCGACGGACGCGAGCAGGACAACGGCCTCGACGCGGTCGGGCGCGCGGGCCGCGACGCTCAGCGCGACACCGCCGCCATAGGAATGACCCACGAGCACGGCGCGATCGATGCCGCGGGCATCGAGTTCTTCGATTACCGCCGCGGCATTGACGTCCAGGCCGCCGCCGGCCTGCCGGCTCGAACCGTGACCCGGGCGGTCGAGCGCGACGGCGCTGATGTGTTCTGGCAGCATCGCGATCACGTGCTGCCAGTCGGCCCCCGTTCCCGGCTGGCCGTGCAGCAGCACGAGGTTATAGCGACGCATCCGGACAGGCTACTCAAAGGTAACGTCAGTCCTCATTCGCGATGGCGAGGCCGACGGCGTTAGCTACCGCCGGAGCGCGTCACACTCCGCGCTGGGCGAGAATCCGCCCGGAGGCCGCCGCCTCGCCGAGCGCCGCGTAGTCCCGCTCATTCTGATCGGCGTAAGCGGCGGCGAACTCGGCGATGGCCTTGTCGAAGCTGTCCGAGCTGCCCAGGTAGGCAGCGATCGCGATCCGGTCACCGGAGCGCGCGTGCGCTCGCGCGAGCGTCCAGGCGCAGACCTCGCCGTAGGCGGACAGACCGCTCGCCGTCATAACCTGCGTGTCCAGCGACAACTTCCAGTCCCGCAGCTGGCGAATGTAAAAATCCCTGGTTACGCCGTCGGGCGCGGGATTCATCCGGTGCCAGCCGAGGAACATATCGCTGGCCGCCTGCATCAAGCGCTGCCCCTCGACGACCCGCTGCCCTTGGTTCTCGAACCTGCTCCGCCCCGCGTATTCGGCGAGCACTGACGGCCCGGCCTCCTTCATCTGCAGGAACAGCGGGTCGGCGGTGTCCCGGCCGAGCATAAGCATGATCCAGCATCTGGTGCCGACACTGCCGACGCCGACAACCTTCCGCGCGATGTCGGCGAGCTCGTGCCGGTACTGATCAAGCAGGTACCTGCGATCTGCAAGCAGGGTTCGCTTGTAGCTGTCAACCGCGTCGATAAGCAACTTCTCGATTCCGCTTCGGTCAGCGTCAGCGGGGAGCAGGCTGGACAGCGGAACGACAAGCGGCGGGTCGGCGACGATCCGCGGCCTGCCGTCGGCGATCCTCGTGAGCTTTCCGAGCGCCTGCATGCTGTCCCTGGTGCGCGCCTTCGCTGCGCCCTTGGCCAGCGTGGCCCGCTGCCGCGACGTCAGCCGGTTCCGCAGCCGCCGCTGTATCTCATCGGCATCCGCGCTGGCGTAGAAGACCTCGAGGTTCGACTGGCCGCCGAACATGCGCATGGCGATCCGGTACCTGGCCGCAGCCGCCCGGACCATCGCCAGCCGATCGCGCTTGACGACGCCGTTCTCCCGGGCCGCTATCTCCAGGCTCGCGGCAAGGCGCTTGACGTCCCATTCCCACGGCCCGGGGAGCGTCTCGTCGAAGTCATTGATGTCGAATACGAGCCGACGCTCGGTCGAACCGAACAGGCCGAAATTGCCCAGGTGCGCGTCGCCGCATAGCTGGACGGCGAGCCCGGTCGCCGGCGTGCCCGACAAGTCGTAAGCCATCGGCAGGGCCGAGCCGCGAAAATAGGAGAACGGCGAGGACAGCATGCGGCCGTACCTGATCGGGATCAGGTCGGCCAGCCGGCTGGCGGACTGCGAAGCCAGCATGTCGACTGGATCAGGCCGGGCGGCCGAAGGTTCGAAGTCGGCATGGCTGCTCCGGGGTACCTCGGTCCGCAGCTGCCTGCCTTTCGCCGCCCGCTCCTCCGGGGTAGCGAGCCTCAGCGACGTGTCGAGTTCGTACCGGCGCGACGGCCTGGTCGCTGATTTCGGATCGGCTTGACTCGCCGCGTCGTCGCGCTGTGGCGGCACGCGTCGCGATCGTGTCTGCGTCATGGTGGTCATGCCTCACAATGTGCGCGGCGCTGGCCCGCGGGCGTCATCCGCGCCGGGTGATGTTGGCCCGGTAATGCCTTTCACTCGCCGAGGGTGATGCTGGCCCGGTGCGCCAGGCGGATTCTTGTCACATGTCAGCGCTAACTGTCTGGAAGTTCGAGTCTACCGATGGCGCCCAGGATGCGCTTGATCTGCTGGCCGACCTGCAGCGCCAGCAACTCATTCAGGTGCTCGACGCGGCCGTAGTCAGCTGGGAGGTGGGCAAGAAGAAACCGAGGACCCGCGAGCTCCGCGATACCAGGAAGGCCGGCGCGCTCGGCGGCGGATTCTGGGGCCTGCTCTTCGGTCTCATTTTCTTCATCCCGATACTGGGCCTGGCGATTGGGGCGGCGACCGGCGCCCTGATCGGATCGATGGCCGACGTCGGCATCAGCGACGACTTCATCCGCGATGTCAGGAAGAAGGTGACCCCGGGAACGTCGGCGCTGTTCCTGCTCAGCTCCGATGCCGTCATGGACCGGGTCACGGACCGTTTCAATGCCACCGATGCCGAGCTGATTAGCACCAACCTCTCCGCGGATCAGGAGGCGAAGCTACGCGAGGCTTTCAGCGAGGACGAGTAGCGGCGACCTGGGCCCTGATCAGCACAGCGCCACGACGAGCGTGATGCAAGGTTGATACGCGCATTTGGCGGGTACGGTCGTGTCGGGCTGTAGCTGCACGTTCGTCCTTCGGATCGGGGGCCTGAAGGATAGATCTGACGTGCTGCGGCGCCCGCCGGGGGATTGATGACGAGCACGATCAGCCAGCCGGCTGTCCGCTCAGGCGCACAACACAGCAAGCGGGATCCACATGCCGCGCAGTCCGGCATTGGGTTGCGCTCTGCGAAGCGGCGTCAGCTTAGGCTGCCTGCCAGCGACAAGGTACGGCCGCCGCGCTCCAGCGTTCCCTTGCTTGAGCGTCCGCGGGTCACTGGCCTGATCGGCGCTGCCACAGCGCAGTATCGGATGACCCTGGTCTGCGGGCCATCGGGTGCGGGCAAGACGGTGGCGTGCGCTGCGTGGGCGGCATCGGCCGAGACCGGCAGCGTCGGCTGGCTTAGCCTCGACTATGGCGACCGCTGGCCGCGCCAGCTGTGGGCACACGTCCGGCTGGCGCTCACGCAAACAGCGGCTGTGCCCGCCGAGGTCGCGCGCGACCTGCCCGATCCCGACGACGACGCATTCCCGCTGCGGCTCGCGCAGCTCGCCCAGCGGCTCACTGAGCCGGTGACACTGGTCGTCGATGACATCAGCGACCTTGCCGGAGCCGGCGTCCTCGCCGGAATGGACCAGCTGATCAGGCACGCCCCGCCAACGCTTCGGCTCGTCTTGTCCGGGCGGCATCCCGCCGGACTCCAGGTCGCCAGGCTCAGGGTCGGCGGTGAGCTTGCCGAGATCGGGGCAGCCGACCTGGCCTGCACGCCCGAGGAGGCTGACGCTTACTTCCGCATGGTCGGCCTCGAGCTGCAGGCCGCGCAGCGTGACGAGCTGCTCGCGCGAACTCAGGGCTGGATCACCGGGCTGCGGCTGGCGGCGATGCGAGCAGGCCCGGGCAAGCCCGCCACATCCATCTCACGGATCACAGGGGACGAGCCGGCGGTCGCCGATTATCTGTGGGACGAGGCGCTCGCGAGCCTGCCGCCCGACAGCAGGCTCTTCCTGCTGCGCACGAGTGTCACCGACGCGATCTGCGGCGATCTCGCCGACGCGCTGACCGGCGGAACCAGCGGTGGCGCCATCTTGGAGCAGCTCAGCCGCGAGAACATGATGATCGGGCCGGCCGATGCCGATTTCGGCAGAACCGAGCGCACCGAGTACCGCTACCACCCGATGCTGACCGACATGCTGCGGGCGCGGCTGCGCCGCGAGCTTCCCGGCGAGACTGTCAGGCTGACCAGGCGGGCCGCCCGGTGGCTGGCGGCCAGCGGCAAGCACGCCCAGGCAATCCGCACGGCCGCGCGGGCCGGCGACTGGGACTTTGCTGGCCGCGTGCTGGCGGACGCGGGACCTGACCTGCTTGTCCCCGGGCCAGCCGCGGACCTCGAGCCGGTGCTCGCCACGTTTCCCGCGAGCCGGTTCGCCGCGGATCCCGCAGTCGCAGGAGCGCTGGCCGCCGCCGGCCTGCGTACCGGGGACACCTGCGCCGCGGCCCTGCACCTGGACAACGCCCAGCAGGCACTCCGCCGCTGCGGCCAGGCTCAGCGCCAGCGGATCAAGACGTGGCTCCAGGCGCTGCGGCTGATGAGCGCGGGCACCAGCGGGACTGATGCGACCTCTGCTGACCTGGTCGAGCAGAGCCGAGGCATCGCCGTAAAGGCCGAGCGGACCGCGCTGGATGCCGCCGCGCACCAGGGCGTCGGCCTGCTGTGGAGCGCGCTTGGCGCCGCCGAGCTGGTCGCAATGGACCCAGCCAGGGCCCGGCACAGCCTGGCAGCAGCGCGCAGGCATCTGCGAGACGGTCGGCCGGAGTTCGCTGACCGCGCTCGCGGCTGGCAGGCGCTCGCCGAGGCGCTGTATGGCGACCTGATCACCGCCAGCGAGCTGGCCGCGCAGGATGGATCTGAACCACTTTCGGCGCGGCTGAGCCGCCTCGCCGGAGCCTATGTCCACCTGGCCAGGGATGAACCGGCGGCAGCCAGGGCGGCGCTGGACCAGTGCGAACCCGACGAACGCGTCGCCGGTGCACGCGGGGAGCAGCGTCCTGATCCGGTCGCCGGCCGGGTGATCGCCTGGCTCGCGTCGGCCGCGCGGGCACGGCTCGCCCTGGCCGACGGCGACGCAGGCGCTGCCAGGAGCGTCCTGTCGCGGCTGAGGTACCGGCGCATGAACGCCGACGGCGGCGCTGCGGGAACCGCGATGCTCGATGAGTTCCTCGCTCCGCTGGAGGCCGACATCGCCCTGCGGGATGGGGATGTTAGCCGGGCGCGGCTCGTGCTTGCCGAGGCCGCTCAGAACCGCGAGCCGGGGAGCGGGCTGCTGCTCGCACAGGCGCGGCTGCTGCTCGCACAGGCGCGGCTGCTGCTCGCGCAGGGGGATAGCCAGGGCGCCATGGCCGCTATTGCCCCGTGCCTGGAGTGTGGTCCCGACTCGGCTGCCGGAACCACGCTGCAGGACAAGGTCTGCGGCCAGGTCACGGCTGCCATCGCCGCCCGCAGGCTCGGCAATGCCGAGCAGGCTGGCGCGTGGCTCACCTTCGCTCTCGCGCTGGCCGAGCCGCACGGCATGTACCGGCCGTTCCTGGACAGCGGAGCCGCGGCCAGGTCGGCGCTGACGGTGCTGATCAGGCCCGCCAGCCAGGGAGCGGCGTTCGCCGCGAGGATCTTGCAGCGCTTCGAGGTCAGCCCAGGCCCGTCAGGCGGCCAGCCAGCGTCGCCGGCCGTCCCGCTGACTAGCAGCGAACTCGCCGTGCTCAGGTTCCTGCCGTCACACATGACCAACCAGGAGATCGCCGAGGCCTTGTTCCTCTCCATCAATACAGTGAAAACCCATCTGCGCTCGGTCTACCGCAAGCTGGGGGTCACCACGAGGCGCCAGGCGATAACCCGCGGCGGCAAGCTCGGCCTGCTGTAGGGGAGGCCGTGCCCCCCACTCGCAACAGCCACGCCGGGTCGGATACAGTGGATCGGTCATGCGGCTCTTCGCGGTAATTCTTATTAGCCGTAGCGGGACCTGATCAGGCAGGCCAGCAACCCGCTACGGGGATGAGGCGCTGGCCGTGTGCCCCGTTTTTAGCTCCCGATCGGGAGCAAGCCAGCGCGCCTTTCCCAGACATCGCGGCTCCTGGCTTGTGGCAACGGCTCCGCCTCCAGCTGGAACGCCTGGCTCTCTTAATGCCACCTAACCACCGAGCCAAGTAACCACCGGGCCAAGTAACCACAGGAGCGTGTGATGAGACCCGTTACGTATCCAGAAGTCCGGCCCGCCGACCCGGCGGTCACCAGCGCATCGGCGCTGCACGCAGTGCAGGTCGCGCTTGACCGCCGGGACAATGGCGGCGACGCGCAGTTTCACGATTAGGCAGACTGGCGAGATGGAGAACAGCGTGGGCGATGCGGCCGCAGCGAGCGGCAGGCTCTTCGACAAGGTGTGGCAACGCCACCTGGTCGCCAGTCCCGACGGTGAGCCACCCCTGATCTACATCGACCTGCACCTGGTCCACGAGGTCACCTCACCGCAGGCCTTCGAGGGCCTCGAGCTGGCGGGCCGGACGGTGCGCCGCCCCGATCTCACGGTCGCCACCATGGACCACGACGTCCCGACGATCAACCCGCTCGGGCCTATCACCGATCCGCTCGCTGCTGAGCAGATGGCCAGGCTGCGCAAGAACTGCGAGGCTCACGGCGTCACGCTCTACCCCCTCGGCAGCGCCGACCAGGGCGTGGTTCATGTCATCGGGCCGCAGCTTGGGCTGACGCAGCCGGGCATGACCGTGGTCTGCGGGGACAGCCATACCTCGACGCATGGGGCCTTCGGCGCGCTCGCGTTCGGCATCGGCACGACCGAGGTGGAACACGTGCTGGCCACCCAGACCCTGCGACAGGTCAAACCCCAGGCAATGGCTGTGATCGTGGACGGAGAACTGCCCGCTGACGTGACTGCCAAGGATCTGGTACTCGGTATCATCGCGGAGATCGGCACCGGCGGCGGCGCTGGCTCGGTGATCGAGTACCGCGGCGCGGCGGTCCGCTCGCTCGACATGGCCGGGCGGATGACGGTCTGCAACATGTCGATCGAGGCGGGCGCGCGAGCCGGGATGATCGCGCCCGATGATGTCAC
>WNFD01013293.1_pt1 | contig 10087 bp, 5 predicted proteins | sample 5400491 | NCBI WGS metagenome assembly WNFD01 (sample SAMN13153343, study PRJNA577476) | soil metagenome | isolation source: 120 cm saprolite under Douglas fir tree site 2 hole 2 replicate 2 | place: USA:California | collected 2015-04-18
GATCCGGGTCACGCAGGATAACACAATAGCCGTCCCTTTGGCTGGGGTCGTACCGGTCGGTGGTCTAACTGAAGAGGAGCTGCGGCAAGCGCTCTATCAACGCCTTGAGAAGCCTGTGAAGGATCCTCAAGTCGAGGTCTTCGTGGATCAGTACTACAGCCGCGAGGTGGCCGTTGTGGGAATGGTGCAAAAACCGGGACTCTACGCTATCACGAGCCGTTCGGACACGATCCTGAACATGATCGATCGGGCAGGCGGCATGACCAATGAGGCGAGCTCGCGGCTTCTCTTTATCTCCGCGCCCTCGTCGGGAGACTTACAGCGAATGGCGCTGACCAAGGCTTTGGCGGCGCCTGCCGAACAGACGACGGGCAAGGTTCAGCCGGTGAGCGCCGATGCGCGTCCTGAACGCGAAATGGCGGAGCAGCGTGACTCAGTGACGCCCAGGCCAATCGCGACTGACCCGGCCGGGGTGGCCGCGGCACGACCGACAGGGCTGGTGTCGCTGCTCGGAGCGGCGGATCCAATCGATGTTGATCTAACGAGCGCAGCGCGCGAGGGGCAGCTCGATATTCCGGTGCGGCCGGGCGATACGATTATCGTACCTGCGGCCGGTGAGGTTATGGTTGATGGCTGGGTCACCAATCCGGGGGCGTTTCGGATTGTGCCCGGAATGACGGCTTTGAGTGCAATCACGGCGGCGGGTGGGGCGCTGTTCAGCCAGACAGCGGAGGTCTTGCGTACCAATCGTGACGGCAGCCGCCGGGCGATCGCCGTCAGTCTGTCGAAGGTGAAGGCGGGTACGGAAGTGGACGTACCGGTGGAGGCGGGCGACGTCGTGTTCGTGCGCCGCTCTCCAGTCGGGGCCATTCCCTATGCGCTCTACGAGATCTTTACCAAGTTTGGAACGGGTATGTATCTGCCTGCTCCATAGGGGGAAACCTTGCAGGAAATCTCGCCCTATATGCGGTCGCGCGAGCCTCAGCCAGTCTCGGCGCCTGGCTATCACCGGCCCGGCACGGACGCGCCTGATCTGCGTGACTATTGGGTGATAATCCGCAAGCACGAGCGGTTGATCGGTGCCTGTCTTCTCGGCGCGATCGTGCTTACCGGGCTCATTGTGTTCAATCTCACACTGCTCTATACGGCTAGGGGAATGGTCCTGCTGGAGGCGCGGACGGCACCGCTTCTGGAAACGAAGACTCCGGACAGCGTTCCCGAGGTCTCGGGAGATCACGATTTCTATAAGACCCAGTACGACATCCTTCAGAGTCGCAGCCTTGCGGCCAAAGTGATTACGGAGCTTGATCTCTCCGACGATCCGCTTTTCGGCGGACGGCCGCGGAACCCGGGCCTGATCGCGGGGTGGTGGGCCGCGGCGCAGGACTGGATCGGGAAGAGGTTTGTGCGCTCGACAAAGCCCAGCGACGATCAGGGCACCCTGAACGTTGCGCCAGGCGCGATCGATACGTATCTCGCGCGGCTGCGCATCGAGCCGGAGTACGGCACGCAATTGGTGAAGGTGGCGTTCAGCACGCCCGACCCGGAGCTTTCCACGCGGATCGTCAATGCGCATATCGACGCCTTCATCAGCCGGGGGATGGAGCTCAAGGCGGACACCGCGCGGAACGCCGAGCAGTTTCTCCAAAGCAAGCTGGCCGAACTCAAGGAGCGGGTCGAGAAATCCGAATCGGCCTTGAACGCCTATCGGCGCGAACACGGAGTGATCGCTTTTTCGCTCGACGAAGGGGGCAAGGGTCAGATGCTCGAGGAGCGTCTGACCGACCTGAACAACTCTCTGGCGAAGATCGAGACCGACCGGATTGAACTGGAGGCGCAGCACGATCTGATTCGGCGGGGAGAAGCGGACTCGCTGCCGGCGGTGATGCAGAACACGCTGATCCAGAGTCTCAAACAACAGGTCGCGCAGCTCGCCGCCCAGTACGCGGCGATGAGCAACCAGTTCAACCCCGGCTTCTATAGGCCGCTCGACGATTTGAAGGCGAAGCTTGATCAGAGCCGAACTCAACTGGCGCAGGAGATCGATCGGGCGGCGAAGGCGGTTGAATCGGCGTACGGGGCCGCGAGCGCGCGTCAGCATATGCTCGAACAGGAGATCGCCAACGTCAAGTCGCAGGCGTTGGCGCTCAACGATGCCTCGCTGCAGGACGCGGTGCTGGTGCGGGAGGTGGACGCGAGCCGCGATCTGTACAAGAGCGTCCTGGAGCGGGTTCGGGAGCTCGACGTTTCGGCCGACGCGCCGTCGTCCAGCGTTTCTGTTGTCGACCGGGCCGAACTGCCGCGCTCACCTTCCAGTCCGAAAAAGCTGCGTAGCCTCGGGGTAAGCGTCTTGCTGGGCTTGACCGGCAGTATAGGCCTCGCATTCTTTTTGGAGTTTCTCGACGATCGCCTGAAGAGCTCGGAGCAAATTGAACGGGAGCTGCGCTTGCCGAGTCTCGCGCTGGTGCCCGATTTTTTCAAGCTAAAGTCCGGCGGGTACGGGTATGGCGGCCGGCGCCTGAGTAGCGGGGACCCGGAGAAGTTGCTTGAAGGAGAGGTCGCCGATTCGGCAAAGACTCCGCGTGCACGCAGGAACTTGAAGGATGTGATTGTGGTATCGACCGACGGCGGCTCGCCGGCGGGCGAACTGTACCATTCGATCTCTACGGCACTGCTGTTCTCGCAAGCCGGCCGTACGCCCAAGAGTGTAGTGATCACCAGCGCGGTTGAAGGAGAAGGCAAGACTGTCACGGCGCTGAACGTTGCAACCGCGTTTTCCCAGACCGGCGCCCGAGTGCTCCTAGTCGATGGCGATCTACGCAAACCTCGCTGTCATGAAGTGCTAGACATCCCGAATCATTCGGGCCTGACGGACGTGCTGACCGGCCAGAAGCAGCTCGAAGAGGTGATTCATCAACCGACGGCGGGACTTTTTTTTCTGAGCGCGGGCTCTGACTCTCCCAACCCCGCCGCGCTGCTCGGTTCCGGGACCATGCGGGATCTGCTGGCTCGCCTGTGCGAACAATACGATCGGGTCGTGGTTGACGCGCCGCCGGTGCTGCCCGTCAGCGACGCCGCCACACTCTCGACCATGGTGGACGGCGTCCTAATGGTCGTTGGGGCGCCAACCTCGAAGCGCATCGTTCGGCAGGCCTGCGCGAGACTCCACCATGTCGGAGCGAAGATCTTCGGTGTGGTGCTGAATCGGGTCGATATCGCGAGTCACGATTATTACTTCTATAACCCTTACACGAGTTACTATTCCCGCAAACCTTCGGCGCTTCCTTAAGGGCCAGCGTCCACCTGTCAGTCACGACAATCGAGTCTTCACTCGCAAAAGAATGGACGGCGGAAGCGGGCGACCTGTCAGATCGAGCGATCGTTCTGGGGGTCAGCGTGCTTCTGGTGGCCACACCTCTGGCAATGGGTGGAGTGGAACCTTGGGCGTACGTTCCAATGGAAACGCTGGTCTTCCTACTCTTGGCTCTATGGATGGCGCGTGGGCTGGCAAGTGGAGACGAGATTGCGAAGTGCGATAGGACCGCCACCCGGAGCCGGGGCTTTCTTGCGCTTCCGGCCACGTTGCTGGTTGGCCTGATTACCTTTCAGATGGTTCGACTGCCACCGGGATTCGAACGGGTGATTTCACCAGCGACCTTCGAGCTATATGAGCGAAGCCTGCCCGGCTGGCCCGACAATCCGCTTGCATATCAAACTCGGCTAGTAAAGCGGTGGATGCCTCATGCGATTGTTGCGCTGCCTACGTCGGATGAAGTGGCGGCAGGCGTTCCCATCCCGTTTAGGGATTCGGGACGGTTCGACCATCAACCAAATGAATCGAATGAATCCGGGCCAAGCCAATCGAGGCGCACGATTGGTGTCTGGCGTGCGCTTTCAATCTCGCCGTCACTAACCGCGCCGGCACTGCTGAAGCTGCTGGCGTACGCGGGTCTGTTTCTTTTGGTGGCAGCTTATCCATTGCGGGTAGATGCTCTGGCAGATTTTAGTCGGGGTCTGGCTCAAGTGGTGCTATTGGCGGGGCTAATTGCGGCGTCGATAGCGCTGATCGAGCGAGTCTATTCAAATGGCCGGGTGCTATGGCTGTTTTTGCCGTACGACTGGCCGAGCGGCAATCCGTGGGGCGATCGCGCCGTCGGCTCCTTCGCGAATCCTGACCACCTCGCCAACTATCTCGATCAGACTTTGCCGTTCGCGGTTGCGGGAGTTTTCTGCCCGGCGGTCCTCTCGCGACATCACCCGCGGGTAATGCGCATAGTTGCCGGGGCCGCCCTCATCCTCATCCCCACCACCATCCTCTTGAGCTCTTCTCGCGGTGGCTGGCTCGGCGCTCTGATGTGCCTAGTCGTTCTTGGAACGCTCTGGCCGCATGGAGACGGCGGCACCCACCGCCGTGCGGCACGAAAAATTGCAGCTGGAGTAAGCCTTGGCCTGTTTCTGATCCTTCTGCTGATGTTAGTCGGACCGAGCGGGCGGACTCAGGCCGATGCGCGCCTCAAAAAGGCGGTTGCTAACGAGGGCCTAGTGGGCCGCGAGGCGCCAGCTCTGGCAACCGTCGCGATGGTCTGGGACTTTCCGGTCTTCGGCGTAGGGCTCGGCTGCTGGCCCGAGGTCTTTCCACATTATGTGAAACCGCCATGGACACCGACATTCTGGAACGCGGCCCACAACGATTACGCTCAGTTCGCTGCCGAGACAGGGCTGATCGGCTTCGCCTTGTTGGCCTGGTTTCTGATTGGCGCTTACCAGCGGATTCATGAAGGTACAAAGGTAACGCGGTCGGTAACGCGCTTGCTAGTAGCGGCTACGCTGGCGGCGGCGAGCGCCACCGCGGTCCACGAGCTCTTTGACTTTCCGCTACAGGTTCCCGCCAATGCGTCACTGCTTACGGTGCTCTTGGGATTGGCCGTAAGGCTAACTGGCGTCAAAAACGCGGCGGTGTCTCCAAGTCGAAGGCTGTTAAACCCAGCATTTCTTTACGGAATCGGACTGCTAGGCGCAGTCGGCTTGTTGCTGGCGGCTTTAGCGCAGAAGCGAATGCCCTACCCGTATGACCTGAGACGCCCGGCGAATATCGCACAGGCCTACGCGCTGATCGACGCGCATCCCGCGAACGGGGAGGCACATTTAGCGCTTGCACGGATGCTGACGAGCACGGAGCGCTCAGCTGGCCGGATTAACGAATTGCGCGCCGCCGTATGGCTGGATCCGACAAATCCATATTTCCGTGATTTTTATGCGCAGGCCCTGATTGACCGAAACGAAACCACCTTAGCGCTCAATGAGATCGCCCGCGCGGTCTCCAATTCGCCGGAGCTCGCGACCCATTCCTATCTTACCCGGCGCATCGTTCCATGGCTGGCGGCGCCCGAGCGCAAGGCCATTAGTGCAGGTTTTAAGTTCGCAGTCGCCCATCGTTATCTGGGTGCGGTAGAGAACTTTGCGAGCTACGACGATGAGCTTGGCGATGCCAAGGCGGAGGCGTTGCTGTATGAGGCCGCGGCCGAATCGGCCGACAGCGATACGCAGCGGGCCGCGTACCTGGAGAGTGCCGGAATAACGTATCTCAATGCCGGCGAAGCGAAGCAGGCTGAGGAGGCTTTCCGCTCGGCGATCGCCGTATCCCCAGCGGATTCGAAGCAATACGCCAGGTTGATCGATGGCGTCTTCGGCCCCGCCAGGAACTGGCCAGGGGCCAAGGCTCTGATCGCGCGAGCGATCGGACAAGGGGCCGACCCCGTGGTGCTTTATCGGGCGCTTGGGCAGGCAGCGCAAACAGCGGGTGATTATCCGGCGGCCCGCGACGCGCTGCAGAGGGCCTTGGCGGAGCGGCCCGCGGATTTCGCCGCGATTATGCAAGTGGGTCTGCTCGAACTGGCCAACAATCATCCTGACCGGGCGGCAACGTGGTTCCGGCGCGCGGCTCAACTCAGGCCGGATTCGTCTGAGGCCTTTTTCGATCTGGGGAGGGCCGAAGAGGTCGCTTACGAATATTTCGCGGCAGACCAGGCCTATCGTCGTGCTGTCGCAATTGCACCCGGGAATGGCGGCTTACGGGAGCAGTACGCCGCTTTTCGCCAGCGAGTCGCGGACAATTCAAAAGTTCATCACTGAGCACGGCGCTCAATCTCGAGCAGCGTGGCGCGGCCGGACGCTCCGGCCTGCGATCTGAACTCGACTCTGCAAACTACGGTTAAGATTCGTGGTGGGGGACCCCGATGCATATTCTCACACTGGGCATAAATTACTGGCCGGAAGAGACTGGTATAGGTCCGTGCACGACTCGGCTGTGCGAATATCTGGCGGCCAGTGGACACCAAGTCACGATGGTGACCGGTCTGCCCTACTATCCGGAATGGCGGGTGCCCCGTTCCTACCGGCGTCGGTCGAGCAGCCGCGAAATTCGCAATGGCGTGACGATTTATCGATCATGGTTGTACGTTCCGCGGCGGGTGACGCCCGGGCGGCGCATTCTGCACGAAGCGTCGTTTATTGGCTCGGCGGCGGTCCGGCTGCTTAATCAGTTGTGGAAGAATCGCCCAGATCTACTTTTTGTGGTTTCGCCGCCGCTCGGATTGAACATGAGCGCCATCATGCTGAAACGCGTTTGGAAGATTCCATTCGTGATGCAAGTGGAGGACTTGCAGCCGGATGCGGCGATCGACCTAGGCATGCTGAGGAGCGGGCACCTGAGTCGCATACTGCGCAGAATCGAGCGTACAGCTTATGAGCAGGCCGCTCTGATTACGACCCTGACGTCGGCGATGCGCGCGCGAATCGTGTCGAAGGGAGTTCCAAGAAACAAAGTTGCAACGATTTCGCACGGCGTTGATCCAGTCTTTTTTTCGATTCCGCTGGCTAGCGACACAGCTGCGGTCCGCCAGAGATTCGGTTTGAACGGCAAATTTCTGGTCGTGCATTCCGGCAACATGGGGGTCAAGCAGGGTCTTGAAGTGATCCTGGAGGCCGCGGCACGGTCGCGCCGGCACGCCGACATAGTCTATCTGCTGGTCGGCGACGGTGCGGTGCGCGATCCGCTACAAAAGCGCGCGGCGCAGCTGGGCCTGAATAATGTGAGGTTTCTTCCCGTTCAACCGCGCGATGCTTTTCATGAGTTGCTGGCCACGACCAACCTCGCCCTGATCACACAGCAGCGGACGGTGGCCGATATCGTTTTTCCTTCGAAGGCGCAGACGCTTTTAGCCAGCGGTCGACCCGTGGTGGCTTCGGTGAATGCGGGTAGCGAAGTGGCAAAGGCGGTCATAAAGGCTAATGCCGGGCTAGTCATCGCTCCGGAAGATCCGGATGCGCTGCTCCAAGCGGTTATCCACCTTAGAGATGATCTCGCACGGCGCCTGACCATGGGTCGCAAGGGTCGGGAATACGCGCGACTGCACTGGGATCAGCAGAGGCTGTTCGAATTGATGGAGGATAAGCTCTGCGATCTCGTGGGTGCTCAGCGTCCGCCGGTGCCAAGAGATCTGGACGCGATGTCGGAGCCGGTCGAAGAGCGGCTGCAGGCCTAACTAGCGAATTGCGCGACCCAGTTCGCCGAAAAACCAAAAAGGGGGACGAGCAAATGGTTCCATTATCAGATCGGAGAATTCTAGTAACCGGGGGTTCGGGATTTCTCGGCAGCCACGTGATCGAGATGCTGCGCGCGCGTGGCGTCCGCAATGTCCTCGCGCCGCGCTCACAGCGCTACGACCTGCGCCGTCAGGACAACATCGCGCGGATGCTGGCCGACTTGCGGCCGGAGGTGGTGATTCATCTTGCGGCGGTCGTTGGCGGTATCGGTGCCAATCGCGAGAATCCGGGACGCTTTTTTTACGAAAATACAATGATGGGCGTCGAACTAATGGAGCAGGCGCGCAAACGGGGGGTCCAGAAATTCGTGGCCATCGGTACAGTCTGCGCCTATCCGAAATTCGCGCAGTTGCCATTTTCTGAGGACGATTTATGGTCGGGTATCGCCAGCAATACGGCCTCAACGCTATCTACCTGCTGCCAGTGAATCTGTATGGTCCGCGCGATTCGTTCGATCCGGCGAAGTCGCACGTGATTCCGGCGCTGATCAAGAAATGTATAGACGCGGTGGAAAGTGACGCCGAGGAAATCGAGGTCTGGGGCACCGGTGCAGCCAGCCGTGAATTCCTCTATGTCGAGGATTGCGCGCGCGGCATCGTGATGGCCACGGAGCGCTATGACGGCGCGGAACCGGTCAATCTGGGTGTCGGTCGCGAAATCACAATTCGAGATCTGGTCGAGCTGATCGCTGAACTGAGCGATTTCAAAGGACGGATCGCATGGGATTCGACGAAGCCCGACGGCCAACCCCGACGCTGTCTGGACGTCTCCCGAGCCGAGCGCGAATTCGGATTCAGGGCCTCGACCGGGTTCCGCGAGGGCCTTCTCCGGACGATCGAATGGTACCGAGGGCAACAACGGCAGGGGTTCCTGAACACTTCTGCGGCAAACGCTGTCCTGTTGCGACACCGCCACCTTGGCTGCGAGCTTCGCTGGTGCCTACGCGGTCGCCCATTCAATCTTCCAACGTCGCTTCGTCTTGTTTGGCGATTACGCGTGGCTGCTTCTTCTGATCGTTCCGATCTGGCTCGGGTGCCTTTGGATTTTCGGCTTTTACGCTTCGATCACTTATGCATCGCGCCAGAGCATTCTAAGCCGACTGCTAAAGACGCACGTTTTCGCCAGTCTGATCCTGCTGAGCGCGATGTATCTCACGCGTTCCGAAGCGGTAAGCCGGCTGCTGATCCAAACGTTTCTCGTCATCAGTTTCTTCCTCCTTGGCGTCCAGAAATTCGCAATCAAGGGATGTCTCGAACACAGTTGCCGTCGGCCGGCGGGCGGACGGCGTAAAGTCCTCCTGGCGTCGCCGCCCGCCATGGCCGAACGTTATCTGCGACTGGTGCGTACGCATGCGTCGTTGCAAGCCGATGTAGTTGGCCTGTTAACGCCCGAGCCTTGTTGCAACGGTTTGCAGGGCGGGACTGGCCTATTGGCACTCGGCATAATAGACGAGTTTCCCGCCATAATTGAGACTCAGGTGATCGATGAAGTAGTGGCCGCCTCCACGCTCGAACCGGCAGCGATCGATCAACTGAGTCGCTGCTGTTCGACGCGTGGGATTATGCTGCGGGTGCTGATTGAGGCGCCGCCCGCGTCGGCCGGCTTATGGGACGTCGAGCATGTTGGCGACGGTGCGTTCCTGCTGTCGTTGGCGTCGGTACCACAGAAGCCTCACCAGCTGCTCATCAAGCGCCTCATCGATCTGGCTGGCGGCGGCGTAGGCGTGATTCTCTGCGGCATGGCATATTTCTGGTATGGACCGATTCTGCGCCGCGAAACCGGGGCATCGGTATTGTTTTGTCAGGAGCGGATCGGGCGGAACGGACGGCGCTTTACACTGTATAAGTTCCGGACAATGTGCGCCGAGGCCGAGCAACTTAAGCTCACCCTCAACGGTCATAATGAAATGAACGGCCCGATCTTTAAGCTCAAAGACGACCCTCGGGTGACGCCCACCGGGCGCAAGCTTCGCCGCCGCCATCTGGACGAACTGCCGCAATTTTGGAACGTGCTAAAAGGCGAGATGAGTCTGGTCGGGACTCGGCCGCCCACGGAGAACGAAGTGGCTGAATACTCCGACCACCATCATCGCCGGCTCAGCATGAAGCCGGGACTGACTGGCCTTTGGCAACTCAATGGCAACGTGGCGGTCAGCGATTTCGAGGAAGTTGTGAAGCTCGACTGTCAGTACATTGACAACTGGTCTTTGTGGCTGGACGCAATGATTTTGGCGAAGACTGTCACCAAAGTGCTGCGTGGCGACGCCTCGTAAAAGTTTGTTGAGAGCTTCTACGTCGAGGCCGAACCGTAGCGCGGTGCCCCGGTAACGTCTGCGAAATTCATGGCTCTGATTATCGAGCAGACGCGGTTGGCTTTTTCCCTGCTGCGGCTACGGCCGTTCGACATGTCGACGCCCGAGGGTCGATCTAAGGAGCGTTATCGACGTGCGGGGCTCACGGCCCTTGGTTCCTTGGTTGGAAAG
>WNFD01022575.1_pt1 | contig 10086 bp, 8 predicted proteins | sample 5400491 | NCBI WGS metagenome assembly WNFD01 (sample SAMN13153343, study PRJNA577476) | soil metagenome | isolation source: 120 cm saprolite under Douglas fir tree site 2 hole 2 replicate 2 | place: USA:California | collected 2015-04-18
CGCAAATACACAGCCCGCCCCGAGGATCGAGCGTCACATGACCAAGGTGCCCGGCCGCTCCGCCCGCCCCACGAAGGATCGCGCCATCAACCAACGCCGCTCCGCCAACCCCGGTGCCCAGCGTCAACATAACTACGTTTCGTCGTCCGCGAGCGGAACCCCAGAGCACTTCGGCGATGAGTGCGGTGCGCGCGTCATTCTCGGCACAGACGAGCACATCACCGGCGGCGATTACCTCGCTCAATAGCTGCCCTTCCAGGAAATGCAGGTCGCCCGGCAAGCTCTTCACACGGGTTGAGGCTGCATCGATGATCCCTTTGCAGCCAATGCCGATTCCCTCCACAGGAATCTTGGCACACTTCAAAACCGAATGAACGAAGTCGCGCAAGGCAGAAGCGGTGCGCGGTGAGGGCTCGTGAAAGCTTTCGAACAGGTCTCCGCGTATTCCGACGATAGCCGCTTTGATTGCGGTTCCGCCAATGTCAACACCAATTGCCAGCGGGTCACCAGAATCGGCGCTACTGAGTTTTTCGCTCACGACGGTTTGTGCATTATACCCACTTTGTGCAATTCTACTGGGCAATATGGCGATGGCCGATGACGCGCGCGGGCAGGGTGACGTCCTGGCGCCTACATCCCGGGCGGCAAAGGAGCCAAAAACTACCCGTGCGTGATCCAGCCCCCAGCACTGTCGCCGCCCGCAAGCAGGCTGGCTCCGCGTTCTACGACCATGCCATGAAACTGCTTCAGGAGCTGAAGCACACACAAGCAGACGCAATTCAGAAGGCGGCGGAATTGTGCGCGGAGCGGATCGCCCGCGGCGGGCTCGTCTTTCTTTTCGGCAACGGCCATTCCAGAATGATGTGTGAGGAGATGACCCCACGCCAAGGCTGTTTCCCCGGCTTCGTAGCCCTCGTGGAGACCGCGCTTTCGAATCATGCGGCTATTGTCGGAGCTAATGGCTTGCGCGCCCCTCTTTACCTGGAGAATTACGAGGGCTACGCCGAGCAGATTCTGCGGAGTTTTCATTTTGGCCCCAATGATGCCTTTATCGTTATTTCGACTAGCGGTATTCGGCCCGTAATTGTCGAAATGGCGATGGGCGCTCAAGCGCTGGGGCTACCGGTGATCGCCATCGTTTCCAAGGCACACGCTGAAGAAGCGAAAGCGGCGCATTCTTCCGGGAAGAAACTTACTGATACCGCCGACCTCGTTATCGATAATCTTTGTCCGGCGGGTGATTGTGTCCTCGAGTTGGATGGGCTTGAGTGGAGAACGGGGCCAGTTTCCACGATCACGGGCGCAATGATCATTAATATGATCCGCTGTGCAACCGCGGAGGCGCTGCTACAGCATGGAATGAAGCCGGTCATTTTGCCGAGCCATCAGTTCGTCGGGAATACTAGCGCCTCGGTGCAATTGGAAGCGTTCTACGAGGCGTATCGGCAAAGCCTCAAACATTTATTTGAATAGGCCACAATGAAGGAAGTACTGCTAGTCACCGGCTCGTCGGGAATTGCGGCTGCTACAGCGCGCTTATGGGCAGCCGAGAATCCAGTGTTCGTAGTTGGGATAAACAGGGAGGAATGCCTTTCCCTGGCGACGGAGTTGGGCGAAGCGAGCTTCGCTGTCGCAGATGTAAGAGATGGGTCTGCGGTTCGGAATGCTGTTGCTGCGTGCCTGGACCGATTCGGGAGAATTGATGCGCTCTTCAACGGCGCCGGTATCAGCGCGCGATCGGCTGGTGATGGCCCACTTCACCAATGCGAGTCTGCGGCCTGGGATCTGGTGATGGATGTGAACGCCAAAGGCACATTCCTGATGTGCCGTGAGGTACTTGGCGTGTGGACGAAAAGTACGCAAGGGGGAGCTATTCTCAATTGCGGAAGTGTGCTGGCACGTCACCCGCAACGTGACCACTTTGCGACTGTGGGTTACGCCGCCAGTAAAGGGGCGATCGAGGCAATGAGCGTGGCCGCGGCCGCGTACTACGCTCCTGGCGGTATCCGCATCAACGTGATTGCACCTGGCTTGGTGCGCACTCCGATGAGTGCGCGGGCGCAAGCAAATCCGAAGATCACGGAATATATGACCCACAAGCAGCCTCTGACCAAGGGTTTGCTCAGCGCTGGGGACGTTGCCAAGGCGGCTTGCTTCCTACTGCGCAGTGACTCCGGCCCAATTACGGGCCAGATCGTCATTGTAGACGGCGGTTGGGCCGTGAGCGAATGAGTCCCGCAAGAAAGAAGGCGACGGTTGCGCCGGAAGCCAATTCCATAGGCCGAGATCGGGGAAAACAACGCCGTCCTCTACAAACCACGGTGATCGGAAGCTATCCGTTTCCGGGATGGCTCGAGTTTGCTTCAGCCCATCTGGAGCAATTCGGTGAGGCCGACATCGAAGAATTTCGCACTGACGCTGTGATCGCCGCGATCCACGATCAGATCTGCGCAGGATTAGACGTCATTACGGATGGCGAACAGACCCGTTACGATTTCAACCTGTCGTTCTATGGCCGGCTGGAGGGTCTCGATTCCACACCGGTTCTGCCGCGCCGTTTCGGCCCACCCGCCCACGATCAACGCGGAAAATACGAGATCAACGGACGATTGCGTTCCAAGCACGGTCTGGGAGCGGTCGCGGAGTTCAAGCTACTGCAGAAGATCGCGTCTCCAGGCCCGGTGTTGAAGGCCAGCGTACCGGGGCCCTATACATTAAGCGGCCGAATTAATCCGGGCGGCGCCTACAAAGACCGCTGGGACGTAACTGAGGCTTTGATTCCGATTGTGCGGGAAGAACTCGAGCAGTTGGTGCATTGCGGTTGCCGCGAAATCACACTGGACGAGCCCTCGATGAGTTGCTACGCGCACCGTGAAGACCCTCGCCGCTTCGTCAAGATCTTTGCCGAGACCGTCAAGCCGATCCTTGGACAGTGCCGCCTTTCAACGCACCTTTGCTTCGGCAATTACAAAGGTCGCGCGGTTGGTCTGCGGCAGTATGCGCCGCTCTTTCCTGCATTCTTCGAACTGCCCGTGGATGAGATGCACCTGGAGATGGCAAGCCGTGAATTCGCGGAAATTGAACTGATTCGCGAGATCGCAGAACGTGGTACTGACGTGGCTGTCGGAATCATCGACGTAAAGAGCTATTACATCGAAACCCCCGGCGATGTCGCCGAGCGGGTGCGCCTCTGCCTGAAGTATGCGCCGGCTGAGAAACTCTCGTTCGCGCCCGACTGCGGACTCAGTCAAACCGCCCGTTGGGCAGCAAGGCAGAAGTTGGCCAACATGGTGAGCGGTGTATCCATCGTGCGGAGAGAACTTGGGCTCTCGTGATCCGGCCCCTCCAATGCAACGGCGCGTTGCTGGCAGACATTCATGCCTCCGACCGGCGCGACAGCGGTTTTCGTTTGTGGTGGCTGGGACAGAGCGGCTTCCTGCTGCAATGGCAAGGCATCCACGTCCTGCTTGATCCTTATCTTTCAGAATCGCTGACCAAAAAATACAGCCAAACCGATAGACCCCATGTCCGGATGACGGAGCTGGTAATTGATCCCGCCTGTTTATCGATGGCCGATATCGCTACTTCCACCCATAACCACACGGACCATCTCGATGCAGAAACGCTCCGTCCAGTCCTTGCGGCAAACCCAAGCATGAAACTTGTGGTCGCGGAGGCCAATCGGGCATTCGTGGCAGATCGGCTGAAGATTGACTCTGCAATCCCGATTGGCCTAGACGATGGAACCTCGGTCGAAATCTCTGGGATCAGGTTTTCGGGCATCGCGTCGGCCCACGAAACAGTAGAACGAGATGAGCACGGCCGCGCGAAGTACTTGGGATATGTTCTCGAATTCGGCGGCTGGACGATTTACCACAGCGGGGATACCGTCCGATACGAAGGAATGGTAGAAAAGCTGCTTCGCTTCAGAACAGATGTCGCGCTCCTTCCCATTAACGGACGGGCGCCGGATCGGCGCGTTCCTGGCAATTTATTCGGGCGCGAAGCGGCCCTGTTGGCAAAAGACATGGAGGCGAAACTGGTGATACCGTGCCATTTCGAAATGTTCGAATTCAATAGCGCTTCGCCCGATGAATTCATCAACGAGTGCCGGAAACTTGGACAGCCCTTCAAAGTGCTACGCTGCGGCGAACAATGGCACAGCTAGCGATTGTCGAAGCTAATTCGCATTTGGTTTTGCCACCACGGATCCGGCCCTTTATGCGCGGTTGTGAACACCCTTGCTGAAATTCCCGAGCATGTGGTCGCATGTCCGCATGGCAAAAGCAATGATCGGCATCGTCGTGGTCTTATCTGTCGGACTTGGAAAAATGCTCGCGTCGCAGATGTAAAGGTTTGGAATGCCGTGAGTTTGTGCCCACTTGTTCGTGACCGCGGTCTTCGGATCAGATCCAAAACGACAGACTCCCGTTTCATGCAAGCTGGTTCCGGGGCGATTCGGCTCACCGTCAGCGCCCCACATCTCTCCACCCATCGCCTTGAAGAGATCCATCATCATTTGCTTGGAGTGTTCCCACATCAGAAGCTCGTTTTGACCCCACTGAAAATGGAAGCGGAGCTGAGGAATTCCGAATATGTCCTTCTTTTCAGGGTCAATGTCGACGTAGTTTGTGGGGCTGGGCAGAGAAGGTGCTTGAATGAGAGCGCCTACCGGAGTCGGATAGTAACGTTTGATGTTGCGTTTGTACTCTGTGCCGAAGCCTTCGATTTGGTTGTAATGGCCGGGGAACTCCCCACACCCGCCACCGACGTAGACTGAGTAGCCACGGATAAACTTTTCTTCGCGTGGATTTTTCAAATTCTGCCAGCGTGGCATCCAAGCAACCGTTGAATCGGCAATGTTGTCAGGAGTAGCGGGCTGGCCCAAGAGCTGCGGTAAATAACCGTAGCCAGGACTGCCGTACAGGTGATCGCACAGATTGCGGCCGAGCTGTCCACTGGAATTCGCGATACCCGTTGGCCAATGACGTGACGTCGAATTCAACATGATGTGCGCCGTCTCCACGCAAGAGGCCGCGAGCACAACCACCTTCGAATAGACTTCCACTTCCCTCCGGGTGGCTCGGTCGACATACGCAACGCCCTTCGGCATCCCGGCGTCGTCGACGAGCACCCTTCGCACGAGAGCGTTCGTTAGGAGCGTCAGGTTCTTCGTGGCTTCGGCGTCTGGAATCGTGAACCACGTCGGAGAGAAAAACGCCCCTACATCGCAGCCCCGGGTGCAGTTCCCGCAATAGTGGCAGGCCGGATGCCCGTTGTGCGCTACAGTCAGTTGAGCGCAACGGTCAGGCAGGTACGGCAGGCCAATTTTTTCGGCCCCTTTCTGGATTATGTAGTCAATACAGCGCCATGGAATCGGCGGCAAATACTCGCCATCCGGATTGCTTGGTCGATTTTGAACCGTACTGGCAACGCCCATGTACCGCTCGGCCTTCGAAAACCACGGTGAAATCTCCGCGTAGTCCACGGGCCAATTTTCGCCGAACCCATCCAAGTCTGCGGCCTTGAAATCGATGTCGCCGTAACGAGCGGAAGAACGTCCCCAGAAATTGGCTTTACCGCCAGTTGCTTTGCAGCGCTTCCAATACCAATCGGTGCCCGGGCTATTGGAATACGCGACGTCGTGCTCGAAGAGATCCTTTCCTTCGCTGTACTCAGACTCCTCCACCGAGTAAGGCTCCTGGTGGGCTTTCCCTTCCAGCCTCATCGGATTTCCAAATCCGCGATACTTCAAGTCATAGACTTGCCGATGCAGTCGGTAGTGCTTGGCGGGTTCCATGCGTGGTCCCGAATTCATCGCGCAGACACTGAGGCCGGCTTCGCACAGCATCTTCATGGCCGTACCGCCGCCGGCGCCGGTTCCCACGACAATCACGTCGAAAGTTCTTGCCGGCATGAAGAATACCCCTCTCTAAGCCGTGCTATTCGAATCCGAAACGTGCACGCGCCCCGGTTCGCGGAGTTGGCTGTGCTCGGGATCGAGAACTCGCGGCCGCTCTCGGTTGTGGGCTTGAACTTCGCTTTGTAGGCAAGTTCCTCGAGGAGGCTCTTCTGCAGCTCTGGAGCGCAGTCCATGAACTCATGGCCGAATTCTGACTTGCTCCGGGCGTTGATCCAATCGAGTCCGGAGAGGAAGCGGTTTTGAGCCTCATTACCTATCTCAATCGCGTCTTCTGAAGAGCGCACATCGCGCCTCGTGCTGACAGGAACGCGGTTGGCAACCATGAAGTCGATGAACTCGGCTACGCCGGCTTGCTTGGCTCCCAGGGTGTCGTCCGCGGGAATAATCATCTCCGCCAAGTGCTCGACCATCTGGTAGTGTTGCGCAGAAAAGAATAGGGGTTTGTACGGGCCGGGGGTAGCTTGTGCGGATGCAGCGACGGGTGCGTGCACATGAGCTTGGGCGCACGCAAATGCCCATTTGCTGAATCCAGGAAAGGAGCCAGCCACAGAAGCAATTCCGATGAAACGGAGAATGTCGCGACGTTCTACGCCTTGTCCACCCATCTTTACTCCTCTGTGAAACCGCTTTCTGGGAGAGCGGTTTCATTTGCGAGGCTTTTTTTCATCGCCCGGAAATCGAACTAAGGTTTGCTACTGGAAACGCCATCGAGCTTCTGCAGCATCTGCCCGATCTCCGTATTAGACATGAAGTTCTTCCAGACCAGCCCGGTCCGGTAGTTTTCGATCATCACCGTGATCGGAGCCTGGTTCAGTCCCATATAAATGGGTGAAATCCAGTTCTGGCCGGGATTGAACGCATCGCGCGGGCCGTAGAGATCCCAGAGCTGGAGACCGAGGTCCCGATAGTAGTGCTTGAAGGCTGCCATTGAGGCTTCTGGTGTGTAAGGGAAAGATGCTAGGGCGCCGGTAGGGGTGAGCGTACCCTGATCGCTGGCGTTGTCGGGCGCATGTGGAACGTAGCCCGATGGGCCATCGCTGGCAGTCAGACCCCAGGCGTTCGGGCCGTAACCCTCGAAGTGCTTCGGATTGGCAATCGAGTAGGCGCGATTGATCAGCGCAATGTTGCGGTTGTTGTCGAAGTAAGACGATGTGTAGCGGTCGTGCAAGCTGTGCGGGTCGAAGGCGAAGTACGAATAATGAGTAAAGAATAGCGGTCCTCCGGTACCTACTCCTACGTCAAGCTTAATGCCGTAGTAGGTGTGCCCATTTCCGTAGTGATCTCCGTCGGTCGAGCCCGACCAGCCTGCGCGATAGTCCAAAGCATTTTGCGATTGTCCCGCCCAGCCAGAGTAGTAGAGATCGGCGGGCACGGCATGCGTGGGTGAGGCCATGGCGAGCAGATAAGTGATCATCACTTCGTTGAATCCGATGAGCGGATGGTGAATCTGCCATGCCCACTGTGGCGACCAGTGCCAATACAAGAAGGCGCTTTGCGGGGACTGGCGGTACCAATTCCATTCGACAGCTTCCCAAAGACTTGAGATCCGGTGGTAAAGAGACTGCTCCTTTTCGTTGGCGGCGTGGAAGTATTGGCGGGCGGCGAGAAGTCCCTGCATCAAAAACGAGGTTTCCACCAAGTCGCCGCCGTCATCGAACATGCCAAATATAGGCATGGTCTTTCCCGTACTGCCGTCCATGTAGTGCGACCAGGCACCGTGGTAGCGATCTGCGTGTTCAAGGAAACCGACAATCTTCGTGAGCCGCTCAACGCCTTGCTCGCGCGTGATGAATCCACGATCCACGCCAACGATCAGGGAAGCGATTCCAAAGCCACTTGCCCCGGTGGCAATGATGCGATCATCTCCGGGAATGCTCTCGCGGGCCATGCCCGAGTGGGGATCGGCACCATCCCAGTAGTAGCGGAAGCAGGCCTCCTGCAACATGGTAAGAAGCTCGTCATCGGTGAATTCACGCGTGGACGCGGCGGCGACATTTGACAACGGTGACTGCCTATACTGGCGGTCCGAGGTAGCGACCTTGTATTGTGCCGTCACGCCGGCCTTCCCCAGAAAATCTGAGTAACGATGCGTATCTGGAAGCTGGATGCCGATGGGCTCGAAGTTCTTGCCATCAAGCGAGCGGTAAATCACATAGCGGCCGAGCGCAGGACGATCCAGCGCGTCCCAATGGATTTCAATGTGCCGGTCGTACCCGGTGGCCTGCACGTTTTGGGGAGCCGGAAGCGCATCCGAAGGCGCTTTGTCTTTGGGCGCGCTGTCGTCGACCCCGATTTCGTCGAGAATGAGTGTGTGTCGCACGCCATCTGGCTTGCCCTGCAGGAAAATGATGTTCTGCAGGTATTGCGGCTGGAAAGGATAAATGGATGCGGTGCGAAATTCAGAGAGCGGAATGCGGACTTGAACCCAGCGCCCGGCAGGCAAGTCGCCGGCGAATTTTCCCAAAGGAAGAGGCGCGGTAAAGCTTCCGGGTAATTCGGCGACTTGGAGGCCCTCGCGAGTATCGGACAGAACGATGAGAGGAAGGTCAGCGGCCGAAATGGCTTTCGGCGCAAGACACCAAAAGTAAAGGTTATCGCCGGAAAATGCCGGTAAGCGATTGCGAGAGTCAGGAAAACTCTTGTCTCGACTGGCAATCTCCCATTTTTCTGCTCAAGCGAACTAGGCGCGGATGCACGGCCTGAACTGTAGAAATAAAAGTCGGAATTCAGGCTATTGTCGAAATAAATGTGACGATAGTAAACGGAGTTCCCCTGGACAATAGCGGGAAACAGGCAACGAGCGATACAGAATAGAAGCGAGAGCCGGACGTGCAACAGCCTCCGCCGCGGGATTTGCCAGGTGGGGAACATCCGTTCTTTGACGGGACGATTTCCACCGCGCCCGCCGTGCCGTGTGCCGAGTCTAGGCTGATTTTTCTTAATCTGCGGGCCGTTCCGATCGGTGCAAAAATCCATTTGTGCCGCTGCGATATTGCCATTTCGCGAAACAAATTACAACGCTTCGGCATGTGTCTAAGAAAGCTGATCGTGCTGGGGGGGAAGCAGCAAATGGCCAGACTCATGACGCAAAAACCGATTTGTCAGTGCAGGAAAGCCAACTCAGACGGATTTATTGGATTGGGCAAGCGAGCAAGGAATTGAGCGCGCATTTTTGATTGGGCGAGTTGTTCTGGAGTGAGTTGTTGTTCCAGAGCGTGAAGCGTTGGGATGCCGCGGTGGTCACCGTGAAGGGCCGCGGCTGCCAACCACATGTAAGCAGACAGCAGATCCTTCTCCGTGCCACGACCGTCAGCGTACATGGAACCGAGCATGATATACGCCCCGGTGTGGCCTTGTAGAGCGGCCTTTTGGAACCACGCCAAGGCCATGCGTTCATCGAAAGTCACCCCTTCGCCGCGTGCGTAGAGGTCGGCCAGATTGTATTGGGCCTGCGCCACGCCGCATTCGGCAGCGTTGCGATACCAGACGGCCGCTTGAGCGCGGTTTTGCGCGACACCGAGGCCTTGATCATAGAGATAGCCGAGATTCATTTGCGCCGCGGAGTCGCCAGCGTTGGCACCCCGCTCAAATAAAGAAAATGCTTCGTGGTAATCCTGGCGCACGCCACATCCCTTAAGATAAAGAATGCCAAGGTCGAAATAAGCGAGTGGATATTCCCGGCGGGCAGCCTCCCGCAACCAATATAGGGCAGCTCCCGCGTTTGGCGATGTTCCCCATCCGGCGAGAGAAAGTACCGCGAGATTGACCTGGGCAGGCGGATAACCCTTCCGTGCCGCCTTTTCAAACCAACGGTGAGCTTCTTCAAGCGTGCGAGCGGTCTCGGGTGCCTGGGTAAGAGCGATCCCCCTTTCGTTTTCGCGGGAGCCCGCTTGTTGCAAGACGAGTTGCGCCGAGGCGCTCACGCGTACGGAGTTGCCTTCCCGCACCAGAAGATGAACCATCGCGGTCGAGACGCAGGGGTTCCCGGGAGCGACATTGGATTGAGCACTCGCTACGGGCAGGAATGAGGTCGTGAGAAGCGCGATACCCGCAACAACACAGAATCGCGCGACAGTGTAAGTCGCTAATCTAGTTCGATTTAATAGGCTCATGGCTTCCCCTTTTTCAGAGTGTGGGAGTTGAAGATTCCCGGGTAGAAGTCA
>WNFD01008485.1_pt1 | contig 10085 bp, 9 predicted proteins | sample 5400491 | NCBI WGS metagenome assembly WNFD01 (sample SAMN13153343, study PRJNA577476) | soil metagenome | isolation source: 120 cm saprolite under Douglas fir tree site 2 hole 2 replicate 2 | place: USA:California | collected 2015-04-18
GACGCGAGCCGCAATGCGGTCACGCGGACAGCCCGGCGGTTGCGCGAACTCGGCGCCACCGTCGAGGCAGTGAAGCTACCCGCCGAATTCGACGATATCATCGAGGTGCACGAAATCCTCTCGTCGCGCGCCGTCGCCGATTCCTTCCGCTGGGAGTGGCGGCATCATCGCGACGAGCTCAGCCCGTCCTTCCGGCAGACCATTGAAAAGGGCCTCGCCTGGCCGCACGAGCGGCTGGCGCCCGCCTGGGCAACCGCCCATACCTGCCTCGATCTTCTCAACGATATCCTCGGGCGCTACGATGCGTTGCTGACGCCCGCGGCGCTTGGCGAGGCGGGTGTCGGCATTGCCCATACCGGCAGCGCGGCGTGCAACGCGATGTGGAGCCTGCTCGGCCCGCCGGCGGTGACGCTGCCGCTGGCGCGCGGTCCCGCCGGCATGCCGATCGGCGTACAATTCATTGGCGCGCGCCGCGGCGACCGCCGGTTGCTGGGCCTCACCGACTGGGTCCTCCGTAAGCTGGGAAAGGCCTGAAGGACGGAAGCGACCGAAGGAGGACGCAATGAAGGTGACGCCGCTCGCCAAGCATCTCGGGGCGCGCATCGCCGGCATCGACATTTCGGCCGGGCTCGACGGCGCTTCGTTCCGGGCGATCGAGGAGGCCTTCCATCATCTTTCGGTGATCGCCATCTCCGATCAACGTCTCGACGAGGCGACGCTGATCACCTTCAGCCAGCGCTTCGGCGAGCTCGAGACCAACGTCGCGAGCTCGTTCCATCATCCTGATTTCCCGCATATCAACATCCTGTCCAACAAGCGGAAACCCGATGGCAGCCCGCTCGGCTCGGCCGATGCCGGACAGGGCTGGCACGCCGACATGTCGTACAACGCGACCCCGGCACGCGCCTCGATTCTCTATGCGCTCGAAGTGCCAACACGCGACGGCGTCGCCCTCGGCGATACGCTGTTCGCCAGCACCGCGGCCGCCTATGAGGCGTTGGCCCCGGCGCTCAAGGAGCGTCTCGGCAAGCTTCGCGCCAGGCATCATTTCTCGAAGTTCTACGACTACATGATCGCCGAGCGAGGGTCCGCCCGCCCGGCGCTGACGCCGGCGCAAAAGGCGAGCAAGCCGCCGGTCATCCACAAGATGGTGGTTCGCCACCCCCATACAGGACGAGAATGCCTCTACGCCGATCCCGGCTACACGGTCCAGGTGATGGATCTTCCGGAGAACGAGAGCCGGGCGTTGCTCGACGAGATTTTTGCCTGGCAGATCCGCCCGGAATTCCATTACCGCCACCAATGGCGCGTCGGCGACGTCTTGATCTGGGACAACATTGCGGCAATTCACATGGCGACCGGTGGCTACGAGCCGCACGAGCACCGCCTGATGTGGCGCACCCAAATCCTCGGCGATGCCGCGCGCTATCGCAAGACCAATGGCGGGTCGACGCCGGCTGAATTTCAGCTACCCGGCAGGTCGTGAATCTCGGGGAAGAACAGATCTTTCCACGAATCCGGCTTCACCTTGATCGTGCCGACCTCGGCCATGAAGCCGGCGTATTTCATCGTCTGCTCCGGAGTCAGTGTCCATTTGACCTGTGGGCCGGCGAGGATCTCCTCCACCATGTCGAGCGGCAGTTTCGACTTGGAATCCTCGATCCATAAGGAAGCGGCGGCGCGCTTGTCGGCGTTGAGCATCGTCGTCGCCTCGGCGAGCGCATCGATCAGCGCCTGGTAGAGCTTCGGATTCTGGTCGTGAAATTGGCGCGACAGCCAAGCGACGGTGAAGGTATGCGAGCCGCCGAGCACATCGAAGGAATTGAGCACGGTATGGATGCCGGGCTGTGCCAGCTGCTGGTTCTGGAACGGCGGCACGCTGAAGGCGCTATTGAACTCGCTGCCGCCCGACAGCAAGCCGATCGTCGCATCGGGGGGCGCCAGCGAGATCGTCAGGTGATCGAGCTTGGCATAGTTCTCCTTGCCAAAAACCTGTGCCACCGCCATTTCCAGCGTCACCGCCTGCACGCTCACCTTGACGGCAGGCAGCGCGATCTTGTCCGCGTCGCCAAAGTCGCGAACGCTCTTGATGTTCGGATTGCGCGTGTTGAGCAGGAAGGGCTGCGAGCTGAGCGCGGCAATGCCGCGCACCTCCTGCGCCGTGCCCCGGGTCTTGGCCCATAGCGTCACCAACCCGGGAACGCCGCCCGAGACGACATCGACCGAACCGGAGACGAGCGCGTCGTTCATGGCGTTCGGACCGTTGAAGGTTGCCCAGCTGACCTTGATATCGCCGAGCCCGAGCGCCTTCGCATGCTGCTCGATCAGATGACGATGCTCGAGAATGTTGAATTGCACGTAGCCCATCGAGAACTGCTTGGCGAGGCGGAGCTCCTGAGCTTCGGCGTGCGCCGGCCGCGATATGAGAACGGCGAAACCGCAAGCTGCCACCAGGCGCATCGGAATGACGTGCCGCACCATTGTTCCTCCCCTTTTGACGCGCTTTCGGGATGGCGCGCCCGCTGCGGTGATCATAGGCGCGCCGCACCTACGCGCCTACGCGAGAGCTCATCCCCTCTCCCTCCGGGAGAGGGTTAGGGTGAGGGTCCTAGATACCACATTGCTGTCGCCGCCGGAGGCGCTGCACGAGCCCTCACCCTGCCCTCTCCCGCAGGGAGAGGGTTCTGTCTATGCCGCGGCTTCCGTCAGCCCGCCTCGACGATGACATGCGACTTGCCGTCGGCCTCGCGCAGCACCGTTAGAAGATCGGCGAGGGCGAGGGCGACGCAGCCCTCGGTCGGCGCGAAATCCGCGCGCGCGACGTGCAGAAAAATCGCACTCCCGGCCCCGGCGATGACCGGCGCGTCGTTGTACCCCAGCGGCACGATCACATCGTAAATGCCGTCCGTCCGATACAGCGACTCCGCGCTGGCGGCGTAAGGGAGCTCGACTTGCTGATTGTACTTCGCATCCTGCGGGGCGTCGCACCACCCGTCTTGCGGGCGTATGGCGATCACCGGCAACGCGGTAATTGGACGCTCGATCCGATCACCGCGGTAAAGCAAACGCCGCATCGGCCAGGCGCCTACCGGCGTTGCGCCGTCGCCCTCGCGCTTGTCCCGTAGCCGACCGCCATGACCGAGAGCACAGCGAAAGCGCAGGTTTCCCCAGATCGCCACACCCGCCAGATCGACGACAAGGTCCACGCCGCGCCTCTATTCCACCGTCACGCTCTTCGCCAGGTTGCGCGGCTGATCGACATCGGTGCCCTTGAGCACGGCGACGTGATAGGCAAGAAGTTGGATGGGAATGGCGTAGAGGATGGGTGCGACGAAAGGATCGCAGGCCGGAATGGGCAGGCCGCAATAGAGCCGACCATCGAGACGCCCCAGCCCGGCCTCGTCCGAGATCATGATGACCTTGCCGCCGCGCGCCATGACCTCCTGGATGTTCGAGGCGGTCTTCTCGAAGAGATCGTCCGACGGCGCCAGCACGATGATCGGCACCTTGTCGTCGATCAGCGCGATCGGCCCGTGCTTCATCTCGCCGGCGGCATAGCCTTCGGCGTGGATGTAGGAGATCTCCTTGAGCTTCAAGGCGCCTTCGAGCGCGAGCGGATAGGAGGTGCCGCGACCGAGATAGAGCACGTCGCGGGCTTCCAGCATCGCCTCGGCGATCTCGCGGATCTTCTCATCATGATTCAGCACCTCGCTGGCACGCGACGGCACCTCCGTGAGCGCCGAGGACAAGGCGGCCTCGCGCGCCTGGTCGATGCTGCCGCGCGCCCGGGCGACGGCGATGGTGAAGCAAGCCAGGACGACGAGCTGGGTCGTGAATGCCTTGGTCGACGCGACGCCGATCTCAGGCCCGGCATGCGTCGGCAGCACGACGTCTGCCTCGCGCGCCATCGTGCTTTCCGGCTGGTTGACGATGACGGCGATGTGCTGCTTTTGGTCGCGCGCATAGCGCAATGCGGCAAGCGTGTCGAAAGTCTCGCCGGATTGTGAGATGAAGAGCGCGAGACCGCCGGCCGGCATGTCGGGGGCGCGGTAGCGGAACTCCGAGGCGATGTCGATCTCGACCGGTATGCGGGCGATGCGCTCAAGCCAGTATTTGGCGATCATTCCGGCGTGATAGGAGGTACCGCAGGCGATGATCGTGACCTTGCTCAGCGCCGCCAGCTCGAAGGGCAAGGGGCCGAGGCTGACGCTGCGCGCCATCGGGTTGAACAGCGCCCGCAGCGTGTCGCCGATCACGGCCGGTTGCTCGAAGATCTCCTTCTGCATGAAGTGCCGATGGTTTCCCTTGCCGATAAGAGCGCCGGAAAGGGCGGTCTCCTTGACCTCTCGCTCGACCTTGCGGTCCTCCGGGTCATAGACCGTCGCGCCGCGTGCCGTGAGCACTGCCCAGTCGCCCTCTTCGAGATAGCAGATGCGGCGGGTGAGCGGCGCCAGCGCCAACGCATCCGAGCCGATGAACATTTCACCCTCGCCGAAGCCGATGGCCAACGGGCTGCCGCGACGGGCGCAAATCAAGAGATCCTCCTCGCCGGCGAACAGAATGGCGAGGGCGAAGGCCCCTTCGAGACGATGCAAGGTCTTGGCGACCGCCTGCTGCGGCGTCGACCCCTCGCCGAGATAGCGCGTCACCATGATGGCGACCGCCTCGGTGTCGGTCTGGGTCTGGAAAGCGAAGCCAAGATTGCTCAGCTCGCGGCGCAGCTCCTGGAAATTCTCGATGATGCCGTTGTGGACGACGGCGACGCGCTCGGTGACGACCGGATGGGCATTGATCTCGTTCGGCACGCCGTGCGTTGCCCAGCGCGTATGGCCAATGCCGATCCGCCCGATGACCGGCGCCTCGGCGAGACGGCGGACAAGATTGTCGAGCTTGCCCTCGGCACGGCGGCGCTCGATCTTGCCGCCGATCAGCGTCGCAACCCCCGCCGAATCGTAGCCCCGATATTCAAGCCGCCGCAGCGCGTCGACGAGGAGCGACGCGACATCGCCCTTGCCGATGATTCCGATGATGCCGCACATCAGCCCTTCACCTTCTTTTGCATCGCCAGCTTCTCGGCCGCCTTCATCCGGCGGATCAATTTGGCGCGACCGGGCTTGTCGATTTGTTGCGCGCGACCGATCGCCAGCGCGTCGTCACCAACGTCGCGCGTGATGGCGCTGCCCGCCGCGATGTAGGCATTGGCCCCGATGGTGATCGGTGCGACGAGAACCGAGTTGGAGCCGATGAAGGCGCCCGCGCCGATGCGTGTCACCGTCTTGGTGAAGCCGTCGTAGTTGCAGGTGATGGTGCCGGCCCCGATATTGGCCCCGGCGCCGATCTCGGCATCGCCGATATAGGTGAGATGATTGGCCTTCGCACCCTTGCCGACACGCGCCTGCTTGACCTCGACGAAGTTGCCGATATGGGCGTCGGCGCCGATCTCGGCGCCGGGCCGCAACCGGGCGAACGGTCCGACGATGGCGCCGCTGGCGATGCGCGCGCCGGCGATGTCGCAGAAGGCGCGGATCTCGACCTTGTCGGCGATGACGACGCCGGGGCCGAAATGGACGAATGGTCCGACCGTCACGTCGCGGCCAATAATGGTGTCGGCGCTGAAGAACACCGTGTCGGGATCGACCAGCGTGGCGCCGCCTGCCATCGCCGCGCGACGAAGTCGGCGCTGCGCGATCGCCTCGGCGGCCGCAAGATCGGCGCGTGAATTGATGCCTATGGTCTCCTCGAATGGCGCTTCGACGACGCGACAGGGCAGCCCCTGCCGGCGCGCAATCGCGACGATGTCGGTGAGGTAGTATTCGCCCTTGGCATTATCCGTGCCGATCGCCTTCAGAAGCGCGAGCAGACGGCGTGCGTCGACCGCCATCACACCGGAATTGCACAGGCCGATGGCGCGCTCGTCGGCGGTCGCATCCTTGGCCTCGACAATCGCCTCGATCTCGCCGCTCGGACCGCGTACCAGGCGGCCATAGGCGCCGGGGTCGGGGGGACGCATGCCGAGAACGACGACCGCAGCGGCGGGCTGACGACGCCGCTCTGCGAGCAGCGCAGCGAAGGTCCCGCTGGTCAGCAGCGGCGTGTCGCCGAACAACACGAGCACATCGTCGAGACGATCCTCGGCAAGCAGGTCGGCGAGCGCGGGGCCGGCGGCGAGCGCCGCGTCACCGGTGCCGCGCGGCGTTGCCTGAACGGCGATCGCGGCGCCGGCGCATTCCGCGGCGACGGCGTCCATATCAGGGGCCAGCACGACGATCGTCCGCACCGGCGCCAGCGGCGCCACCGACTCGAGCACGTGCCGGATCATCGGTCGTCCGGCGAGGCGATGCAGCACCTTGGGCAGGTCGGATGTCATCCGCGTACCCTTACCCGCGGCAAGCACGATTGCGGCGACTGACTGTGGACTCATGCTCTCCTAGCCGGTGCTTTCAATGCCATTCGGCGCGGTGGTAAACAGTTTCAGGCGCCTCCGAATGGATCGCTCCCGATGGAGCGCCCCGATGGCGCGAGAAACTGGCATACGCCACACTTCGAGCCAAATCAAAGATTGTTAAAAATCATGAAGCGGAGGGCGCTGATTTTCGACCTCGACGGCACGCTGGTCGACAGCCTGCCCGATCTTGCCGCCGCGCTGGCAACGACATGGCGCGAGATCGGCGCGCCGGCACTGCCGCGCGAGCAGGTGCGGACAATGATCGGCGACGGCACCTCGGCGCTCGTCGCCCGCGCGCTCGCCGCGAGCAGGCTGCCGCCGACGATGCTGGACGAGGCCTTGGCGCGGTTCCTGGCACTCTACGAGGCGGCGCCGGTTACCTTCTCGCGCCCCTATCCCGGGGTTAAGCAGACACTTGCCGCGCTGCGCGCCGACGGGCGAGGTCTCGCGGTCTGCACGAACAAGCCGCAGCGTTTGACAATGGCCGTGCTGCGCGGCGTCGACCTCGACGGCTTCTTTGCCGCGGTCGTCGGCGGCGACGCGCTCGCCGTCAAAAAGCCCGATCCCGCCCATCTCCTCGCCGCGAGCAGGGCGCTGGGCGCCACCGCCGACGACAGCGTGATGATCGGCGACAACGAGCACGACGTTGCCGCTGCGAAGGCGGCCGGCATTCCCGTCATCCTGGTGCGCTACGGCTATCATCGGGTACCGCTCGACGGGCTGCCCGCCGATATCCGGATCGATGCCTTCAGCGAGTTGCCTGATGCCATTGCGCGCCTCGAGGGCGGCGCGGCGACCCTGGCTTGACAGCGGCGCGGCCAGTTCTCTAAATGCGCGCTCGCATCGGCAGCGGTGAAAGCGGGCGCGTAGCTCAGCGGGAGAGCACTCCCTTCACACGGGAGGGGTCACAGGTTCAATCCCTGTCGCGCCCACCATCTCGGCAGGCCCATCCGCACCGAAAGCTCGACTATTTCTCGGCCCGCGCGACGTCGCAGCGGACGGCGTCGGGCACCTGTGGCTGGCGATCGATGATGTCGAGCGTATCCGAGCGGCGCGGCGGCAGACGCGATACCGAGCCGGAGCCCGTGCCGGCTTTCGCGTCTCCGACGAAGAAGATGCAACTGACCTCGACGTCGAGGATCTCGCCGCTGTTGTTGACGACGTTGACCACCACGCGCCCGCGGTCGTTCTTGAGATAGAGCCGGACGGGCACGACGGTAACGCGATCGACGTAGCCTTCGGCCACTGCCGTCAGCGCGACGAGCGACAAACCAAACGCCAGCAGCAGAGGCGACCCCTTCATCGCTCCCTCACCCGAGAACCCGCCTTGCCGGTCAGGAGACACGCGGTAAAGCGCCGCGTCAAGCGCTGGGCATCGCTCACCGGGGCCGAGCGGGCTGCCCCGGTGACAGCATGCCAAGGACGGCGTTATCCTGGGTGTGAGCGTCAGCTGAGGGTGCCCTGTGTCTGAACAAGTCGATTGGGAGATTCCGGTCCAACTGCAGCCGAACCCGCGTGACTACGCCTTCGACCTCGAACGCACGCTTCTCTCGGTCGTCGGATTGCGGGCGAGCGTCCCCGACGATGCCTTCACCGCTTCGATCCTCGGCACCGAGCGCGCCGGGTCGGGCGTGGTGATCCGCGAGGACGGGCTCGTGCTCACCGTCGGCTACCTCATCACCGAGGCCGAGACGCTGTGGCTGAGTTCCGGCGACGGGCGGGCAACCCAGGGCCATGTCCTTGCCTACGATCAGGAGACCGGCCTCGGCCTCGTCCAGGCGCTCGGCCGGCTCGACCTGCCGGCCCTGGAAATCGGCGATGCCAGCCTGCTGCGGATCGAGGATCCCGTCATCGTCGCCGCAGGGGGTGGACGACGTCACGCGATCAAGTCGCTGGTCGTCGCCCGCCAGGAGTTTCCCGGCTATTGGGAATATCTGCTCGAGAGCGCGATTTTCACCGCTCCGGCCCATCCGTTCTGGGGCGGCAGCGCGCTGATCGGCCGTGACGGCACACTCCTCGGGATCGCCTCGCTGCACGTCCAGCAATCGACCGGGCAGCCGGCGACGCCGCAGCGCGGGGCGCGCGACGTCAACATGATCGTGCCGATCGACCTGCTACCGCCGATTCTCGATGACCTTTTGACCTATGGCCGGCCGAACCGTCCGGCGCGACCATGGCTCGGCATCTACGCCGCCGAGAGCAACGATCGGGTGGTCGTCGCCGGCACTGCGGCAAAGGGGCCGGCGCATGAGGCGGATATCCATCCCGGCGACACCATTCTGGCGATAAACGGCGAGAGCACCATCGATCTCGCCGGTCTGTGGCGCCGTGTCTGGGCTTGCGGCAGTGCCGGAGCGGAGATCGCCATCCGCTTGATGCGCGACGGAAAAGTGCTGACCGCGCGCGTCCACTCGGCGGACCGCGCCAGTTACCTTAAGACCCCACGCGTCCACTGATACTGGTGCGGCAGGCTCCGACCGAGAGCACAGCTGTGAGTAAAAAATGTGAATACTTCGTTGCGCTCAGTCTTGCGGAAGTGATATTCCTTAAAACTTCGTTAAAATCGGCTTCTCATCCGATTCCACCGGTGTTATAGAGATTCTGCCTGTTCAGCGAGTCTTGCGACTGGGGGGTCGAGAAAGATGATCGTCGACGAGAACGACGAGGTCACCTATACGAAGATACTGGCTGCGGCCGAGGAAATTCGAGACATGGCGCGGCACCGGCCGGCGCAATCAGCCGCGATGTTCGCCCAAGCCCGGCACCTGTTCGAACTTGCCGAGCAGATGCGCAACGATTCCCTGCGCCGCCGCGGCGCCGAGCCGGCCGGCACGTCAACCGACCCCGAGCCGGAGGGGGTGGCGGACGACGCGCGTTTGCCGGACCGCAGATTGGTTGGTCACTCGGGAGAGTAGCGGCGCTCCTCATTGCCCTTGACGGTTGGTGGCGGTCCCGTTTCGGCGCGCCATAGGTAAGTCCGTGCCAGCCACGCGCACAGTGCGATGCCGGCAGCGATGAGCACCCAGCCCCACCACGCGACATCGAGGATCCGACTGCCGAGCACGACGCTCGCCGCGGTCAGCGGCAGGATGCCGAGCGCGGTGGTCCACAGGAAGTCCCACCAACGCGCGCCGGCCAGTCCGGCGCCGAAGTTGACGAGATTGAACGAGACGACCGGAACTAGGCGCAGCAGCAGGAGCGAGCCGGGTCGGGTGGTCCATCGCTCGATCGAGACGCGGCGCGATTCGGCAAGGAAGCGGCAGACCACCGGCCGGCCTAGCCAACGGGCGGCGGCAAAGGCGGAGATCGCGCCCAGCATCGCTCCCGACCAGGTCACGACGATGCCCCAATAGGGCCCGAACATCATGCCGTTCGCCACCGCGATGACCTCGGCGGGTATCGGCACGAAGGAGTGCAGCACCATCAGCGCCATCGAGCCCGCCGCGCTCCACATGCCCCAGGATTGAACGAACGCCTCGACCTGCGCCGGCGACAACTCGAGCCAACCAGGCTCCAAACCGATGCCGGCCAAGATCGCCCAGAGGAGAAGCGCGGCGATAACAATGAGCCCGAATAGCCCCGCCCACCGCGTCGACGCGGCCGCGTTTCCGATCACGCGGGCGTCTCCGGCCGCAGAACT